>Ga0182011_10001131_pt1 | contig 23436 bp, 18 predicted proteins | sample 711E1DmetaG_FD_120481 | JGI IMG/M metagenome (GOLD analysis project Ga0182011, IMG submission 120481) | Permafrost microbial communities from Stordalen Mire, Sweden - 711E1D metaG | ecosystem: Environmental > Terrestrial > Soil > Wetlands > Permafrost | place: Sweden: Stordalen | collected...
CCGGTATAGAAATCTCCGCCCGCAGCATTGGTGGAGAGAGTGATTTGGTTGAGAAGGGCGAACTGCTCAATGGTCTCAGTTGCCGCCATATCGGGGTAACCGAAGGTGGTTTGCTGATGGGTCATCGGCTCGAGCGCGTAAATGCCGGTTACATTATTATTTCCCAATACGTCCTCTTGCAGGAACGGGGCCATAAGCAGCGACCGCTGCAGGCCCTGATCGGTGAGGTTGGCCGTGCTTGCACTGATGTCTCCGGGAGCCTGATAATCCAAATCCCCGCTGACCACGAAGATCAGGTTCATGTTCGCGGCGCTCAGCGGACCCTGAATTGCCGGCGCCGGAGTGCTGCCGGTGCCGCCGCAGCCGCAGAAGAAAAACAGAAATACCGCCGTCACAGAAAGAGCGAACAGATTGGAAAGTTTGTAATTCCTGATGCGCATGTTCACAACTGGCTCCTGTATTTGCGAATGGGTTGAGTTCCGCCTAAGACCGTTTCGACCTAGAGCGAGTTTCAAAAATAGGTTCGGCCTCACCTTAGGTACTTATGTGTGAGACAGGTTAGGGGTTGAGCTTCTGTCATGAAGGATCGACAGAAGCTGTTGACGGACGAGCAACGGGAGTTAATGGAAGCCATGCTTCCACCGCCCAGAGTGCGGGCGGATGGGCGAGACCGTCCGCCTTTTCCCAACCGAGCTTGTTTCGAAGGCATTTTGTGGATTCTGCAGACCGGGGCGGCATGGCGGTTTCTGCCCGACGAGTTTCCTTCGCCCTCGACCTGCTGGCGGCGGCTCAAGTAGTGGGAGGACGAAGGCGTGTGGCTCAGCGTTTGGCGGGCGCTGCTGGGGGCACTGGACCAAGAGGGGCTGTTGCAGTGGGACGAGGATTTTCTCGACGGCAGCTTCGCCCCGGCGAAAAAGGGGGCTCTGCCGTCGGCAAAACCAAACGGGGCAACGGGACGAAGTGGATGGTACTGGTGGATGGTACTGGTCGACGGTGAAGGTCTTCCGCTGGGAGTTCGGCTGGTAAGTGCCTCCCCGAGTGAAGTTACGCTTGCGGAGACCACGCTCGCCGAGGTCCGTGTCCCGCGCCCGAAAGGCCGCCCGCGGCAAAAACCGAAACGCGTGATTGCTGATCGCGGCTACGACTCCGATCCGCTGCGCCAGCGACTGCGCCGCCGCGGCATCGAGTTGATCGTGCCGTATCGAGAGAACAACCAACACCGGCGCTGTGAAGACAGACGCAAACTGCGACGCCACAAGCGCCGCTGGATCGTGGAGCGGACCAATGCCTGGCTCGGTCAATTCCGCCGCTTGCTGGTTCGTCATGAACATCTACTCTGTACCTATCGCGCCTTCTTCTATATCGCCTGCTTCTGGATTACGCTCCGGACGTGTTTTTGAAACACGCTCTAGGGGGATGGATTAAAAGAGTATGGCAATTAGTGCGCCTTCATGAAGCGCCCCATTGATCTCTATCAAAAGTAAGTGCTTATCCTCTTAAGCCAGAACCGGGGGTGTAATGAGCACTGAACAATTGCTGGAAATATGTCCCAAGTCTAGACGTTTCATGAATGCCTTTCAGCTTAGATACCATCTTTGATCCTGACCTCATACCGCTTCAGCATCTCGTAAAGGGCAGCGCGAACGTCGCCACCACTGGCTCCGCGTTCAACGGTCCGAAGGTAAACCTCGGAGAAGTGGCTGCCGGGCTGCTTCCGAAGATCTTCACGGACTTGATTCATAACATCTTTCATATCCATTGCGACATTACCCCCCTGTCTTTTGCAGACACAAAGCAACGTCGTAGTACGATGCAGTGGCTCGGAGGGAACTGTTGGTGGATAGGCCTAATTCGTGACACTTTTGATGTGTTCCGCACGGCCTGTCGCGTGCCATCCGTGCGCCGCTGCGTTCTGCGACGAGACGAAGTGCTGATCAACTTTTCAACAAATCTAGCTGTCGAAATCCTGCTCGTTCTGCCGATCTAGGTAGGCGCTGGCAGTCCGTATGGCGTCCTCTAGACTTCTCTCCGTTTGCTGGTAGACCTCGTGTCCGTGCCGAAATACAACCACTTGGTACTCTGATCGGTCGGGCGTGTCGATCACGGGCATGACCGCCGCGATATAGTGCCCCGTTCTGGAACTGGCTTGAAGAGTCATCATGTCCACGCTCCAAGATTCCCGGTTAAAGCGAGAAACGCGGCGCAGGACCGGATCGGGGTAGGGACTCAAGGACTTGGAGGCTCTGCGCCACGTCGAGTACAGTACGACCCACTGTACGGTAACGCACATTACTGAACCAGTCTATCGGGTGATTTCCTGACAAGTGTCGGCAAATTCTTCGATAGACATGCTCGATAGGAAACTTTGCCGACAGCGAGGCTGAGCGTCAGCAAGCAAAACAGGTCCGCTTGCCAAGTTTCAAGACTCGATTGGCGTGGTCACCACCGGAAGATGAAACCCCAAGGGAAGGGCAAACAAGCCAGAGCTAAACCTCTCGAGCGCAATCGAGGGGCACTTACAGTCAGTGGGCTGGATCTCGAGACTAAAATCTTCTCGGCCTCCGGTCGAGGGAGAGGTTTTTTCTTGACATCCCTTCTTATAGAACTGCAAACCTCCTCCTCACGGCGCACAAACTGCCCCACTCAGGCTAAAGCGAGCTTGAGTGGGCACCCGCCCCTAAATCCATCCGCCCGGCAAGTTTCGTTCGATGGACGCTCGATCGATACTGTTCCAACGATACTGTTCCAATTCGCCTGTTGCCTCCAAAATTGGATGGATCGAAGGAATGGGCGTGGGCGGAATGCAAAAACTTCCGAAGTCGATTCTGCTATTTCTCTTCACCGGTGTTCTTTTCCTGGCACAGCACCTTCCGATCGTGGGCGTGTTCTTGATGATCCTTGGTGCCCCCCTTTGGTCGGTTGTCACGGTCAATCTTGGTTTTCTTCTGATGGCCAAAGAAGCAAGGGACCGGACGCTGCCACGCGCTGCGGTGGTTCTGCCGTTCTTGTACTTTTCTATTTATGCCGGCATCACGATCGCTGGCCACCGGCAATTATTCCGGCTGCGACAGGAAATCGCTCGAAACAACCAGTCCGTGCATGTAGCTTTTGATCCGAAGCAGAACGATCTGGTGGTTGAAGCCAAGGTGGTGAGTTCGACGTCGTCGCTCTCGAAAGTCCCAGAAAACCTGGTGGAAGCCTACGATATCCCGGTCGTGTATGGAGATAATGGAAATCCCCGAATCGCGTCGCATCTGTCGTACCGGGTTGTGGCGAAAACAGTGTGCGACGCGATTGGACATAGTGATCCGAATGTCGTCACTTTTGCCTTTCAGGAAAACGGCGCGTTTAACTTCAATCTTTGTCTCTTGCGACAACCCGAGGATCCAACGAAGCCCGTTCTGAGTGTCGCAGCGGAAGAAACCGTAGAAACTCAAGACTGGGTGATGCCCACCAAGGTGTCGGCCATCACCCTGACCAACGCGAGCAACCAGTCATTCACCCTGAAGGGCGGTACTGCGGCGCCATTCACCTGGTTGCCGGCGCCGGTGATCGGCTGCGCGCTCGACTCTGCCACCCCCAAATGGCGTTGCTTCGCTGAATTTGAACGCGATGCCTATGCACCTCTGGCGGGCAAGAATAGTCGTGACCTCGACCACAATGCCAATACCGCTGCGATTGCCGCCGCGCTGGGACTGGTCGCGATGCCGGCATCCAGCCGCATCAGCGAGACCGCGAGTGACCCAACGGTGGCGCAAAACCTGCAGTCGTATCAAGAGAAGGAACGCGACAACGAACTCAGACGCTTCCATGATCTGGTGACCGATTTAGTGCTGCCCGACTGGCAGTTTCCGTATTTATTGCAGCATCCGGAATCGACCGCGGCCGAGGCGCCCGCGATGGTTCAAGCCCTTCAGCGGGCGGAAGAAGTCACCACGGTTACACGCCACGGGCGGCAGCACAATGCTCTGAAATACAACAACAACAATGTCCGGTTCGTATTGTCGGAGATGATCGGTCGATTACCGGAGGACGCGTATGCACCCTTGGTGCCTCAGTTGGTGGAGGCTGCCCACGCCGACGCCAACAACGCGGAATCGGGGGTCGGTTGGTCCCTCCAGTCACAAGCCCCGGCCTTTATGATCAGACTCGGGGATGCGGCTCCCGCAGAGATGGCGGATCTGTTTGCGGCGACACTACAAGCAGAACATGCGCCCCGCGATGCGCAAACCACGGCGGTGCTCGGATTGTGCCGGGCAGGGCCCGAATATGCGTCAAAGGTCAAAGATGACCTGCTGCGGCTGTTTGCGTCTACCGGTCGCTACAACGGCGGATCGATCTATCTCCATTCAGCACTTTATGTGACGCTGCTGCGGATGGGAATGAAAGATGCGGTCGTGAATGATCCAACTGACGGCCGGAGAGATCGTGTCTTTCAGTGGTATCAAGAGAAATTTACGACCGTGACGCCAGCGTCGCCGAAGGAAGTATGCGTCGCGGTCCGGTGAGAGTGTGCTGCTCGGCCTGATTACAACAACTTCCCTTAGAACCGTGCCCAATGAAGGGACCGCTTTTATTCCTTCAAGAGCAGCAATTGCATTGTAAAGACGATCACGTTCAGAGCCGCTAGGAGGTCAGTGCAAACGCGAGTGGTCAATGAGCTTGGTTGCGTTAACAATCTGGGGTAAGGCCGCGTTCGGTTGGAAATGATGCCAATTCCTGCAGGGGGCTGTGCTGGGCCATGGGTCAGGCTTTCGTATAATTCAATTATGTCCGATTGGCGACTCTAGAGCATGTTTTCATGTATGGGTTTGTCGAGAAGGATGCTGTTCCCTCAGCGGCTAAGGCCCCGATTTAACTGGGGCGAAACGGCGCGGCTGAAGCCGCACCCCTTCAAAGAACTATTTTGCGAACGCGACTCTAGTGTTTGCGTTGAAGATAGCGATGGTTATGTTTCGTCTCGATCCGATACAAGTTTGGTGTTTGACGAGGAAGTCAAAGGCTTTAACCACGGGGGACACAGAGGATCACGGGGAAGTCAGCGAATCTTAAACGTCGATCTGTTTGACGCACTACACTTAGGATGCACGAAAGGTAAAGGAGCACAGGATCCTTGCTATGGCTACGCCGGTAGAACCGAGCATTGACGAGTACTTACGCAAGCGATTGATGCCAGTGGAGGGGGTGATTCCCCAACTGGAAGGCATCGATATGTATGGCAATTCGATTCCAGCCGGAAGCGTGGGGGGCGATCTTTTTGAGTACATCAACTTTCAGCAGCGTTACAACATCGACGCCCGCATCGCAGGCGCCCTCAAGCGGTCGAAACTGTACCTGGAGCCTCTTCCCAAAGGGCAGCCGCCGCGAAACTCGGTGGATGAGCATGTGCAGTGGTTGAAGTCTCAGCCGGGCTACCACTCTTCTGCCGCCGCGGGGTACAGAAGAGCCAAGAGCTCGGAGCAACTGAGAATCGCCGAAAATCTGCAAGAACTCTACACGACGGCGGGAGTGTTGTTGGTCGACGCTCAGGGGCATGGGGTCATCTCGGCAAAAATTGCGTCCACTATACACGACACTTTCCATGCCCTCATGCTTTCCGAGCTGGACCGGAACGGAACAACAACACCGGACATTTTCGAGAAGATTAATCTTCGGCTGGCACAGTCGGTGACGGCGAGGAACGCGTTGGGACGGGATAAGGATGACAATTCGCGCGAGATCGCGACCATGCTCTACGGTGAGATACGTCCCAGTGGATCTTTCCGTTTTGTAAATTTCGGCCACCCACCACCACTGGTCTTTTCCGCGGAATACGGGAGGTTCATGGAGATGGACAAGGCGCGGATGGTGCAATTCCTGGCGCTCGGACTGGAAATTCCCGAGGACAATCCTGATCGGAACAAGTATTTTTCGATGGCGCTCAGGACACGGAAAATGAAATCCTCGGACCTGGCGGAAATCACGCTCATGAGTTCCGGCGACATCCTCTTCCTGTATACAGACGGGGTCTACGATGGCAGCGATGAGGAGGACCGGCTGCAGATTGAACAGGTGATCCGCGAGCACAAAGATGAGCCGGCAAAAGGGATTTGTAATGCGATTCTGGATTATGCGGTTCGGCAGGACGAGCACCTGCAGCAGATTCGCGAAAAGGACCGCATCGACGACAAGACCGCCTTTATCATCAAGCGCTGGTGATCTGCGCTTGCGATCCGATGGTGCTACGGGCATCCTCGGGCGTCCAGCGCATCGCGGGCCGGGCGGGGACGCCCGGCTCTCCACTGGCAGAACTCTGGGTATTCCGTTCGGCGCTGTGCCACCCGAAATCAGCTTCGCAGGGCGGCCGTCGCTTCCGCCGGCTCCGGCTCCAGCTTTGCCGTGAAGTGGCGGAGGAATGGGGCTTCGTAGGTTAGCTTCATGCCTTGGATCTGCTCGCGCTTTTTCCAGACTTCGAGGATGATTTCCACCACGAAGTCGATGTGGCTCTGGGTGTAGACGCGGCGGGGAATGGCGAGGCGCACCAGATCCATCGTCGCCGATGCTCCGAACATCAGGGTTCCGATCTCAACCGAACGGATGCCGCCTTCGAGATAGAGTTCATTCGCGAGCGCTACGGCGGGGAAGCGATCCGGCGGAATGTGCGGCAGGAAGGCGCGCGCGTCGATGTAAACGGCGTGGCCTCCGGGCGGCTGCACGATCGGCACGCCCTGGTCGGCTATGTGGTTGCCTAGATATGCGGTCGAGGCAATGCGATATTCGAGATAGTCCTGGTGCAACGCTTCCTGCAGTCCTACGGCAATCGCTTCGAGGTCGCGACCGGCTAGGCCACCGTAGGTGGGATAACCCTCGGTTAGGATGAGCAGGTTCTTCTCCTGCTGGGCTAGCAGATCGTCGTTGGTGCAGAGGAATCCGCCAATGTTTGCCATGCCGTCTTTCTTCGCCGACATGGTGCAGCCGTCGCCGTAGCTGAACATTTCCTGCGCGATTTCTTTTGGCGATTTGTGCTCGTAGCCTTGCTCGCGGATCTTGATGAAGTAAGAGTTCTCGGCAAAACGGCAGGCGTCGAAGTAGAGAGGGATGCGATGCTTGCGGCAAACCGCGCTGATCGCTTTGACGTTCTCCATCGACACTGGCTGGCCGCCGCCCGAATTGTTGGTCACGGTCAGCATGACCAGAGGTACGCGCTCACGGCCGACTTTCTCGATCAGAGATTCCAGCGCGGCGACGTCCATGTTGCCTTTGAAAGGATGCTTCAGGCTGGGCTGGCGGCCCTCGGCGATGACGAGATCCACGGCTTCGGCGCCGACAAACTCCACGTTGGCACGGGTGGTGTCGAAGTGCGTGTTGTTGGGGACGACATCGCCCTTCTTTGTTCCACACATCACGCTGAACAGAATGCGCTCGGCGGCGCGGCCCTGGTGAGTGGGAATGACGTGCTTGTAGCCGAAAATATCCTGCACCGAGGAGCGGAAGCGCTCGAAGCTGCGGCTGCCAGCGTAACTCTCGTCGCCTTCCATGATGGCCGCCCACTGGTGGGTCGACATGGCGCCGGTGCCGGAATCGGTGAGCAGATCGATGAGGACATCGTCGGCAGGCAGAAGAAAAAGGTTGTAGCCCGCGGCGCGGAGCAATTGCTCGCGCTGCGCGCGGGTCGTCCAGTGAATGGGTTCGACGCTCTTGATGCGGAAGGGTTCGATGATTGTGTGCGGCATATCGGCTTCTCCTTTCTACCACACGCTCTTGGTCTGCGGATGTCAGTGACAGGGATCACGGGAGGGCGAGAGTTGGTCTCCCAGTCTGCTAGAATCCGTTCGCGGCGGCCTGGAGGAGCAGGAACCGCGTTTATGCACATAGGGCTGATTTTGCTTATCGCTGCCGTTGTCGCTGGAGTCGGGGCGGCGGTTCTTCGGCTGACGAGGAAGAAAGTCGAGAGCAGGCTGTGTGCGCACTGCGGAGCGCCAGCCATGCATGGCTATTCGAAGACGGCAGAGTCGGCCGTCGAGGACATCGTGCCGTTGTGCGTCCCCTGCCTTCTGGAACACCTGGACGAAGACTACTGCAATTATGATGGGCGCGCTGTGGTCATTCAGCCGGTCGCGGAATTGCCCTGCTATGTCTTTCGACCGAAGAGCGATTGGAGCGAATTATTGCGCGGGGAGTTGGACACCCTTCTGGCCGGACTTCATAGCCATTGCACTTCCTGCTCGAACCCCGCGCGCTACCTGTGGGTCAATGCTCTCGAAGCGGGTCCGGTGGCCAAGGTTCCGCAGATGGGTATCACTCACACGCTGCTCGCGGCGAGCGGTGCTCGGCCCATTTCCCTGTGTGGCCGGTGCTCCGTTCAGCGCATCGCCCGGAGCTTCGCCGGACAAGAGGCAGGATATGTGGAAGTCTGCGGGCCACGTGGCAGCGAAGACGGATTGATCACGGCGATAGGATACTGAGCCGCCTTCGCGATGGTGTATAGTGCGTATCCTCAGCGGCTCAAGGTAATGGATTCCTTGCGTTCGGCGGGGACGTATTTTACGGCGGCGGTGCGATCCAGTTTGTCCCAGGCGAAGGGACGGCCCTGGATGGCGCGCTTCAGGGTGCGGAATAGAACGAGAGAGAAGACCTGGCGATAGGCAAAGCGCTGCAGCCACACTTGACTGAGCAGCCAGGCGTCTTCGCGGGCTTGGGGCTGGCGACGCTCTAACGCGAAGGCCAGCGCCGAAGCCAGGAAATCAATCACCAAAAACGCGCCGAAGAAGATCAGCAACCGCTGGAAGCTGGCCGGATCGGTGGTGTCTGGATGAAAGTGCTTCTGGATGAAATACCAGATCACGCCGACCGCAAACATCAGGTCAATGAAAGGCGAGACTAACGGAAGCAGAATCTGGAAGATGAGGATGTTGGGAAGAGCAACTAATCCCAGAACGCCTTTGCGCGCGAAGACACCGCGATGCTTGAAGACGGCTTGCAGAATTCCGAACGACCAGCGGAAGCGCTGGCGCATGAGCGCGTTGGCCGTCGTCGGAGCCTCGGTGAAGGCGAGCGCCAGGTCTTCATATTCCACGCGATAGCCGTTGCGCAAGAGCGCCATGGTCAGATCGGCGTCTTCGGCAACGGTGTCCACATGGTAGCCGCCCGCTTCGCGCACCGCCGCGATACGCCAGGAGCCGATGGCACCGGGCACCACGCTCACCGCGCCCAAGGTGTTGAGCGCTCGCCGTTCGAAATTCTGGCTGGTGATGTATTCGAGCGCCTGCCAGCGCGTCCAGAGATTGACGCGGTTGCCGACCTTGGCGTTGCCGGCGACGGCGGCAACTTTCGGATTGAGGAAGTGGGGCACCATGCGAAGGATCGCATCGGGAGCGATGATGGTATCGGCGTCGATGCCGACAAAAATTTCCGCATTGCCGATGTGCTCCAGTCCAAAGTTAAGCGCCTCGGCCTTGCCACCGTTGGGCTTGGTGAGAATCAGTACCCTGCCGGCAGCTTCTTCGGCGGCAAATGTGCGGCGGACGATTTCCAAAGTGCGATCTTTAGAACCGTCGTCGATGACGATCACGCGCAGATTGGGATAGTCGGAATCGAGCGCGCCATGGACGGTACGTTCGATGACCTTCTCCTCGTTATACGCGGGAATGAGAACCGCGACCCGGGGCCGGTACGCCGCAATCTGCGCGGGCGTTCCATAGACATGTGAGCGGGCGCGGTCATAGAGGGCGAGGACGCCGATTGAAATCAGGCGGCCGGTCATCAGGATGTCACCCAGGAAGAAGATGAGGGTGATGCCGGTCATGGTCGCGCTGAAGAGCCAGAAACCGATCCAATTCAAGCGTGCGGACCAAAACTCGTTAGTGGGAAGCGGCGGCATGACATCCGCTTTCGTTTTGCCCATGAGCTGGTATACGGAGACGAATTGAAATCCACGGGCGCGGGCGCCGTCGATAATCAGCGGAAGCGCCTGCACGGTTCTTGCCCGGTCGCCGCCACCATCGTGCATGAGAATGATGTTGCCGCACTTCTGATCGTTCGGCTGGCAGGGAGGCAGGTGGTCGAGCACAGATGCGGCGATTTGTTGCGGAGTGAGCGGTGGATTGTCAAACCAGTCCTTGGTGTCGATCTTGTTGCCGATGGTGATGTAGCCCATGCTTTGCGTGACTTCGAGCGGCTTCACCTCGTCTTCGGTATCGGGTTCTGCATCGACTGAGTACGGAGGACGGAACAACATGGTGCGCATGCCCAAGCGGCTGGCGAACAAGCGCTCGGTCAGGTTCATCTCCACCCGCATGTAACCTGATCCAATCGAGCTGATATCGGGATGAGTAAAAGTATGGTTCCCAATTTCATGACCTTCCCGGTAAATGCGCTTCGTCAAACTGCTGAACTTCTCCGCCTGGATTCCGATCAAAAAGAATGTTCCGGGCACCTGCTCGCGTTTGAGGACATCGAGAATTTTCGGCGTCCACTCGGGATCGGGGCCGTCGTCGAAGGTTATAGCGAGTTGGTTCTTGCTGGCGCCATAGCGCGCCACACGATACGGCTCGGGCAGACTCTTGAAGGTCTCGCCATCAATGAGACCGGTGGCCTTGTCCAAGGTTAGATCGCGCTCGCCATCGGCTGGCCGTGCCTCGATGTGCAGGATTTCGCCTTCGCCCTCCATATCGACGTCCTGGCCCGGAGGAACGTCTCTCAGTCGATCCGACGCATTGGCTTCGCCGGGCACGTCCCAGACACGCCACAGGGAGCGGTCTTCGGCGCCCAGTCGCCACAATGCGAAAGTCTGGATGCCGAGGGTTTGGGCGGCACGCATCTCGTTCAACGCCGTCACCGCATCGAGAAACCAGACATCGTGGCGGAAGCTATCGTCGTCCTGGTAGCTGAAGTGCGGATTGAGTTCGTCGCCGTCATAATCGACTTCCTCTTCGGAATCGCGCGACCCGATCCAGGCTTCCTGCACGGAAACGCTCTTGTCTGCCTCGCCGGGCGGAAGTTTGCCTTTTTTCGGCTTCTCGACCCAGTCGTATCCGTAATTGCCGATGGCGCAGATGAGCTTTTCTTTCGGAATCTCCTTGACGGCAGACTGAAGGTTGTCCAGGAACCAGTCCTGCGAAGCGACGGGGCCGGGAGTACCGCCGGGAAAGTGCTCGTCGTAATTCATGATGACGACGCCATCCACGGCGGACGAAATGGCCACGTAATCAAAATCTTCGTTGCGCACCTGGACGCTGACGTACAACTTCATGCCCTTGGCGTGCAGGTCCGGCGCCAGTTCGTTGAGCAGAGCAACGTATCCGGTCTGCCCTTTTTTCGGGAAGGATTCGAAATCGATCATCAAACCGCGATAGTGATCGGAGGCAAGAAAAAGCCCGATTTCCCGCCGGAACCGGGCGCGCGCTTCCGGATTATTCAGGAAATCACCGATACCCGGAACAAAGTCGGTGCCGTCGAAGTTCTGCACCACCGGAAACACTTCCATCTCGGTGTCTTCCGCCTTCAGAAACGGCATGACCTTGTCGTCGATGGTACGGACCGTTTGCCCGTGAATCACGTCGAACATCGTGTTCGTATCCGGATCGGAGGCCTGCAGATGGCCGTCTGCGCTGAGCACCTGCAGCCACGTCGGAAAGAGCAAGTCGATCTGGCGCGCATACTCGCGCAGGGACGAGAAACTGGCCGGGTCCCAGGAAACGTAGAATGCGGCGCGCACCCCTTGCTCGGAGTTCAGCTTGAGTTGGGAAGCTTTGCGCGATGGGTGGCGGTGTCCGGTGCGGGCCAGAGTGGCCAGGCGGCGCTTCTCGCGCGCTTTCGTCTTTTCGTTTTCTTTCAGAGCGTGGTAGGGACGCTTTTCTGTAAGCCAGGAAAGGTCGGGAAGAGGCTCGCTGCGCAATGCGCTGTAGATAAAAAAGATCACCAGCAAAGAAAGAGCGAGGGCGGACGCGTCGACAAAGCGGCGAATCCGCCTCCAGCGGGCTTGCAAGGGATCGTAAAAGACCTGTTTGGCCATTGCGTTGTGGTCCCTTCATCCTAAGGTGAGAGGGGCGGGGGGTCAAACCCAGTCAGACGTCGTTCGCGGTTCGCTTGTCTTAGCGAAAGGCGAACAGCGAACGACGCGCCTTTCGTTATGGGCGCGGCAAATCGCCTTATTCGCGATATATTTCCAACGTGCTCAGCTTGATCCGTGAACATCGATGGTCTTTTCTGGGAACCACACTAGCCGCGCTGGTGCTGCGGTTATTTTTCTTCGTCTATTTCCCGGCGGTCACGGATGACTCGCGCGTTTACGCCGACCTCGCCACCAACTGGCTGCAGCACGGAATCTACGGCCAGATGCAGGGAGGCAACCCGGAGTTGCCGATCTTGCCGACCGACGCGCGGCTGCCGGGATATCCCGCTTTTCTGGCCGGGATCTTCTGGCTCTTTGGAGCGGGCAACTTCAGGGCCGTCATGCTGGCGCAGATTATGGTGGACTTGGCCACCTGCCTGATCGTTGCCGACCTGGCCCGGCGGACGGTCTCCGAACGGGCGGCGAGAATTGCGTTTCTGCTGGCGGCGCTGTGTCCATTCCTGGCGAACTATGCCGCCGCCGGGCTGACCGAAACTTTGGAGATCTTCTTTACCGCGCTTGCTCTCGATGGCGCGGCGGCAGCGCTGAATCGGATGCATGAGGCGCGGGTCGAGATGCGCGTTCCTTCGGCACGCTCAGGACAGACGGTCGATCGGACTTGCGGCAAGCTCTGGGCCGCGACCGGCGCGGCGATTGCGGGCTGCATCCTGCTGCGTCCCGATGGCGGCATCCTGCTGGCGGCGGTGGTTCTTTATCTGGCGGTGACCGCCCCTAAAGGGGCGTCTGATTTCGAGGCGCGTACGGCAGCACTAAGTCGATGCCCTGATACAAAACCGGAATCGGGAAGGTCGCGCCCTGATACGAAGCGCAAGTTCTTCCGCAGGGTTCTGGTCGGCGGAATCATTGTCGTGGTGTTTGCGCTGGCGCCGCTTGCCCCCTGGACCATTCGTAATCTTCGGACGCTCCATCATTTCCAGCCACTGGCGCCGCGCTACGCCAATGACAACGATGAACTCGTCCTCCGCGGTTTCAACCGGTGGGTCAAAACCTGGATTGTCGACTACGTGTCGGTGGAGGAAATCTACTGGAATGTTCCCGACGACCAGATTGATCCGCAGAAATTGCCGTCGCGCGCGATCGAGAACGCGGGTGAACGGGACGCAACCCTGGGCGCCATTGCAGATTACAACGAGTCGCACGATATGACGCCGGAACTGGACGCGCGTTTGGGCCAAATCGCCGCGAATCGCATTCGCGTTCATCCACTGCGCTACTACGTTGGGCTGCCCGTGCTGCGGGTAGCGGACATGTGGCTGCGTCCGCGAACCGAACTCCTGCCTCCCGACCCGCGCTGGTGGGAATTCCACGATGACGCGAAGCAGTCGGTCCTCGTGGTAGGGTTCGGAGCGCTCAACCTGGCTTACGTGGCGGCAGCGCTGCTGGCGCTCCTTCATAGAAAATCCCGCAGGCCCTCAGCAATTCGCTGGGCGGGATTGCTGGTCAGTTTCCTGCTGCTGCGCTCGGCATTTCTGGGCACGCTGGAAAATCCGGAGCCGCGCTACACGCTGGAGTGCTATCCCGCGATCATTGTGCTTGCGTCTTTGTTGCTGGCGGGGAGAGACAGCCAAGCAGAGAACGAAATTCTTAGCTGAGCGGCGAGTCGGTCATGCGAAAACGCGTGCGGACGTGTTCGGACAGGAGTTCGACGGCCGAGCGATTGGCGATGGGATCGGCCTTCGCCAAATAATTCATCGCCTTCACCAGCATCTTCTGGCCGTCCACGTAGCGGGGATCGGCCGTGCGCTCGCGTTTTTTGCGAGACAGATCTGGCGGAACGGTGATGGTAAACATTTTGGCCATGCGAACTCGACTTTCGAAGGTCTTATGCAGTATATAGCCGCTGCCGGTCTTTTTCAGCTTGATTCTGTTGGTTCGGATTTTGCTTGATTTGACGGGGCAAGACTGCGGTTATGCCTATCCTTGTGGAGAGAGGAACTTGGTCTTCGGGGTGGTCTTCAGCTTAAAGGCATTCTCTGGAAGTTTCTGATTGATCTTTATCTCGGAATACTTCGCAAGTCGGTAATCGCCGCTCGGCTCAAAGAATTGCTGCTGTACCGAAACTCCCCGGGCCGGGTCGATCCAGAGCAGGATGCGCGCGATATTGTTTTTCAAGCGGACCGACTTCGGAATCAACTCCAGTCTTTCCGTTGCGACGGCATTGACGGTCTCCGGCCCCAGAAACTTCACTTCGTAAGACTTGAGCAGGTCGTGCCCGTTGCCGCCGAAGCCGAGCACCAGAAAGCTCTCGACGTCGCTGCGATTCTTGCCGGGATCGTATTCGGTGACCTGATCGATCTTGGGCTGGTACACCTGAATTTTGCCGCCGCTGTAGATGACATACTTCCTGTCAGGTTCGGCAAAGTCGGCGGCCATCTGGATTTCGCCGCCTTCTCGCCGGAAATAAATCGTCCCCTTCTCCGTCTCTTTTTCGTCGATCACCTTCTGGTATTGCTCCCAGACGACGCTTGCCTCGGTGGTTTTGAAGTTTCGGGCAGCGGTGTCCATCTGATCGAGAACGCGCTCCAGTCCGCTAACGGGCGGCGAGGGCTCCTGTGGTAAGAACAAAAAGACGAGCGCCCTCCGCGAGGTGAAGGGCAGAGCGGAATCGCTTTGCGGCCACGCAGGGGCTGCCAACAGCCAGCCGACGACCACAGTCCCGAGAACAAGCGATTGAAGCGTAACTCTCATGGATGAACTTGAAACTTTCAAACCCTCCTACTCTTTTTCTACCCAGACCTTATAACTCTGCGTATGTCCCGAAACGTCTTTTACGGTTTCGACATTGGTGATGCTGACCGCTCCGGAAATCGGCTCGATGATTTTCTCCAACTGCCGGCGGACGTCTCCACCCGCGCCCGTATCCACTGCCGAGGCCTGGATCTGATAAATAAGCTCGCCCTTTGCGCCGGGAACCACCACCACGCCGGTAAGATGCGGGATGCGCTCAACCGGTTTGTCTTTAAAGTTGATGAGGTGCGGCGAAATGAAAACAAAGAGAAGGATCAGCGTGACCATGATGTCGTAGTGCAGGCTTCCCCGTTCATACGACCAAAAAATGTATCCGCGGATTGTGCGCCAGGTCGCGCCCATGGGAGACACAGCGCTTTCACGCGCCGTCGAGGCTGTTTCGCGTCGCTGCCAGTCTATTTGGGAATTCATTTGATAGCAAATCTCCGATTACTGCAACGTAGAGACGAGGCTGGCCCGTCTCCCTCGCAGCATCAGGCGCTGCGGGAGACGCGGCCAGCCACGTCTCTACGGAACTTTTGCCGGGATACGGTCGGTGCCCATATAGGGTTGCAGCGCCTCCGGAATGCGCACGCTGCCGTCGGCTTGCTGATAGTTCTCGATGATGGCAACCCAGGTGCGTCCTACCGCTAAACCGCTGCCGTTTAACGTGTGCAGGAATTCCGTCTTGCTCCTGCCCTCGGGACGGTAGCGGATATTCGCCCGCCGCGCCTGAAAACTTTCAAAGTTCGAGCACGAAGAAATCTCGCGGAAAAGATTCTGTCCCGGCAGCCAGACTTCGAGGTCATAAGTCTTGGCGGCGGAAAATCCGATATCGGCGGTGCAGAGCGTGACTACACGATAATGCAGGCCGAGTTTCTGCAACACGGTCTCGGCGTTGTGGGTCAACTTCTCCAGTTCGTCGTAAGAAGTTTCGGGACGCGAAAACTTCACCAACTCCACCTTTTGAAACTGGTGCTGGCGGATAATTCCGCGCACGTCCTTGCCGTACGATCCGGCTTCGCTGCGAAAACAAGGAGTGTACGCGGTCAGGCAAACCGGCAAGCGCGCCGCGTCCAGCACTTCGTCGCGGTAGAGATTCGTCACCGGGACCTCGGCGGTCGGAATTAGCCAGAGATCTTTTTCGCCGTGCGGCACGCGAAACAGGTCCTGCGCGAACTTCGGAAGCTGGCCGGTGCCATACATCGATTCGGAGTTCACGAGGTACGGGGGAAGCACCTCGGTGTATCCATGCTCGCGAGTGTGCAGATCGAGCATGAAGTTGGCGAGAGCCCGCTCCAATCGCGCGCCCAGCGCCCAGTACACGGCGAATCTCGCGCCCGAGAGTTTGGCGGCGCGCTCCAGGTCGAGCACCCCCAACTGTTCGCCAAGTTCCCAGTGCGGCTTCGGTTTGAAGTCGAACTGCGGCCGCGTGCCCCAGCGGCGCGCTTCCACGTTATCTTCGGCGCTCGTCCCTACCGGCACGCTCGCGTGGGGAAGATTGGGAAGCGAGGTCAGAATTTCACGCAGGCGCGATTCCTGTTCAGCCGCCTTTTTTTCGGACTCCTGAATCTGTTCGCGCAGCTCTTTGGTCTCGTTGATTTGCGCCGACGCATCCTGCCCATTTTTCTTGAGCTTGGCGATTTCCTCGGAAGCGCGGTTGCGGCGCGCCTGCAGAGTTTCCGCCGCGGTGATGGCCTGGCGGCGCTCGGCGTCGATGGCGGCAAAGTCTTTCAAAACTTCCGCCGGATTCATTCCGCGCTGGCGCAGCTTTTCTTCCACCAGCGCGAGGTTGTCACGAACGAAATTCAGATCGAGCATTCTGCATTAACTTTAGCTGAAAAACGCCATTCCGTGCACGCCGACGACAAGGTCCTGAACCGCAGAGGACGCAGAGAACGCCGAGAGGAAAGGCATCAAACCTCTCCGATCTCCGCGTCTTCCTCGGTTAGCTTGCTGTAAACTAGCTCGCGATGAGAATTCCCCGTTCCCTGCACGTGGGGCTGGCAGCGCTGGTGTTGCTTTGCTCGATCCCGGCCGCATTCGCGTCCGCTTACAATGCGCGCCCCAAGCTTGTTGTCGTCATCGTGATCGATCAGTTCCGCGGCGATTACCTCGAACGCTATCGCGATCAGTTCGGCGACGGAGGGTTCCGCGTGTTTCTCGATCACGGCGCCTATTTTAGCGACTGCAATTACGACTACGCCAACACCCGCACGGCTCCCGGACACGCCACCCTTTTCACCGGCAGCTACACCAGCGGGCACGGCATCATCTCGAACGATTGGTGGGACCCTCAGAAAAAGAAGCGGGTGACGTCGGTCGAAGACGGCGCGACAAAACTTGTGGGCATCGGCCACGACGAAAAACCCGCCCAAGCAGAGCTTGGACGGGGCACCCCGGGCGCATCGCCGCACAACCTTATGAGCGACACACTCGGGGATGAGTTGAAGCTGGCAACCGGCGGCAAAGCCCGAGTGTTTGCCATCTCGCTGAAAGATCGCGCGGCCGTGCTGCCAGCGGGATTCTCCGGCGACACTGCCTACTGGATCGACCCTAAGAGCGGCGCCTGGATCACCTCCACTTACTACCGTCCGGATCTTCCCGAGTGGGTGCGCAATTTCAACGGCATGCGTCCTGGGGAAGGACGCGCGAAAAAATACTGGAACCGCGAGTGGAAAGACAGCGACGGAAACACGCTCGGCTCGACCGCGCCGAGAAACGGCAAAGACGGCGCGCCTGCTAGCTTCTACGAGGTCGTCGGCTCAACTCCCTTCGCCAACGATTACCAGTTCGAATTCGCCAAGGAACTCGTTTTGTATGAGAGACTGGGCGCGGGCCCAGCGACCGACCTGCTGGTAATCAGCCTTTCGGCCAATGATATTCTCGGCCACCAGGTTGGCCCCGACTCTCCGCAAATGCGCAGCATGGCGCTTGAACTCGATCGAAGTTTGGCGGAGTTCTTCGGCTTCCTCGGCCATCAGATCGGGATGGCCAACGTGTGGATGGCGCTCTCTGCCGATCACGGCGTCGCGCCTTTGCCGGATTTCGCGAGAACTCTTCGTCTGCCCGCTGCCAATCTCGACACGAAAGCTTTACGCGAACAGATCAATTCCCTGCTCTCGAAGAAATACCGCCAAAGTGGCGACTACGTGCGCGATCTCGACTACCCGCTCGCTTGGCTGAACGAAGGCGCGTTCGGCGGAATCCTCGACGGGCACACTGCGGAACAAATCGAATCCGAGGCCGAGGCCGACGTGGGCGAAGCCATGAAGCAAGCGGGATTGGCTGGATACTTTACCAAGTCGCAACTGGCGCGCGGAGAAACTCCGGCCACGGAAATCGGCCGCCGCTACGCCCACAGCTACTCGCCGGAAGGGGGATGGTATGTGATCGGAATCCCGACTCCATTCTTCGTTGGAACCGCGAAGGGTACCGATCACGCGTCGCCTTTCTCGTACGATACTCATGTGCCGCTCGCGTTCTATGGCCTTGCCTTTCTGCCCGGGATTTACCGGACACACGCCGAGCCGGTCGATCTCGCGGTGACGCTCGCCTCTTTGCTTGGAATCAATGCGCCGGCGCAGGCCACGGGAAGAGTGCTGACGGAGGCGCTGCAGCCGGTGCATCATTCCACCGCGGCACCCGCGACACTTCCCGCCACGCCGGCGCCGGGGGGAACCCAATGACACCGATCGGCAATCCGGACTTGAGCGTCAGCTTCGCCGGCATCGAGCTGAAGAACCCGATCATCGCCGCTTCCGGCACGTTCGGCTATGGCGTCGAATTCGAAGACATCGTGCATCTCGACCGGCTCGGAGGATTAGTCGTCAAAGGTCTCTCCAAAGAACCGATGACCGGGAATCCGCCGCCCCGCCTCTATGAAACCGCTGCCGGAATGCTGAATGCCATCGGGTTGCAGAACATCGGCGCACCTGCGTTCCTCGTGGAAAAACTCCCGTTGTTGCGCGCGAAAAAGAATGTGGTCGTGTTCGCCAACGTCTTCGGCTACACGCGCGCGGATTACGAGCAAACGATTGAAATCCTCAATCAGGGCGAGGGAATTGCGGCGTACGAAATTAATGTGTCCTGTCCGAACACGGCGCAGGGCGGCATTCAGTTCGGCAGCGATCCGCACTTGCTCGACGAAGTGGTGCGGACGGCGAAGCGGGTGGCGGCGCGGCCGATCATCGTCAAACTCTCGCCCAACGTCACCTCGATCGCGCAAATGGCGCGCGTTGCCGAGGAAGCGGGCGCAGACGCGATCTCCCTGGTAAATACATTTCTAGCCATGGCGATTGATCCGGAGACGCGGCGCCCGAGAATTGCCAACGTAACCGCCGGCCTTTCTGGTCCGGCCATCAAGCCCATCGCGCTGCGCATGGTCTACGACGCGGCGCACGCCGTAAAGATTCCAGTGATCGGCATGGGCGGGATCACCACGCCTACGGATGTCGTGGAGTTCATGCTGGCAGGAGCCAGCGCAGTGCAGGTGGGAACGGTGAGTTACTTCGATCCGGTGGCGACCGAGACGCTGGTGGAAGAACTGACTGACTACTGCCGCGAACATCGCATTGAGCGGCTAAGCGACCTTACGGGGGGGCTGCTGACGGACTGACTCCGCTCTGGAGTTTGCCGGTGGGGAGAGCCGCATGGACGGGCCAGACTCCCGTTCCTCCACTATCCTCTATCGGCCGCTGGCGTGCCAGATCGATCCCGGACTCTGGTAGTTCAGACCTTCGCCCCACACTACGTGGGTATCTCCGTGGTTATCGATCGCGAGTCCGAAATAATCGCCGAAAGGAAAACGGAAACCTTCCTTCGCGATATAACGATAGCCCCGCACGTAGCTTGAGATCCTGATCTCGTCACCCCAGGTCGCGCCGCCGTTACTCGAACTCCGATAGTAAGTATTCCAATAGGGAGAATTGCGCTTATCCATCCACGCGATGCGGACGTCGCCGCTGGTCCCGGCCACGATCGCCGGGAAAGCATGTTCCACCCCTGGCGCGGCGTAGGAAACGCTGACACGGGGCAGCCAGTTCTCGCCGCCGTTGGTCGACGATGAAAAATAAATGCGCTGCGGGCCCATGGGCGCACTGCCGGCGCTCCAGAGCGCGTAAAGAGTTCCGGCGGCGTCCGAGGTCAGAGCGACCTGCGCGCCCAGAAATGCCTCGCCACAGTCTTCGTCCTTGCAGTCGGGCGCTGCCGCGGAAACGTCGAGCAGAGTCGGACTCCAAGACTTACCCGCGTCCGCCGACTTCGCAACATACAGATTCACCGCGCCGCGCGCTCCTCCCGCTTTTGAGTACGAAGCCCAGGCCAGATACGCGTTGCCCGCGGGATCGACCGTGGCCGCCCCCAGCAGAGACCATCCCGGGCGGCTGTCGGCATTCACGCGCGTCGGCGTGAAGCTGCGCCCGCCATCCTGCGAGGCCGCCACCCACACCTCTTCTTCATGATTGAAAGCCACATAGACGCTCTGGCCGCGCACCGCCAGCGCGGGTTTATCGAGTTCCTCGCCGCCGCGAACCGCAATCGTAAAGGCCCAGGTCGCGCCGAAGTCCACCGACTTGGCGAGCACGACCACGCGTTTACTGTTCTGCAGCCACGCGGCATACACAGTGCGCCGGTCGGCTGGATCCACGGCAATCTGCGGATCAAACTGGCCCGAACCAGACTCCAGCATCACGGTTGGAGTCTGCCAGGTCTTGCCGTTGTCGTTGCTCGTCTCCAGCAACATGGTGGGCACGCGGCAGCCTTGGCAATCGGCTACCTTCCCGTAGTGCGGATAAAGAACGTAGATCCGTCCCGAACCGTCAGCCGCCACGGACGGTTCCCACTGATCGCCGGTCTTTAGCCCGATCCGATTCTGCCAGGAGAATTGAGGCGACGACGCCCAAGCCAAGCTGGCCAGCGCAAACAGCAGGACGGCGAGTTTCGGAACGGCGAGTTTGGACGAAGCGGAGCGCATGGCAACCATCGCAAAACGGGACGGAGGGGAAACACTGGACCTTGACTTTGAACTTTATCCCGAAGCCGGCCGCTGGGTCAATCTTCGGAGTGAGCCAAGGCTACAAAATTACATTCTGTTGACGACGGCTGCGCTCAGAATGAAAGGGCCAAAATCCAGGACCCACCGCCCAATCCCAGAGCAATGAACGCGCTCGACCACTCGGCAGGAATGTGTGGGTGAAATGCCACCCTGGGAGCATGGAGGAGCAAGAACCAGAGTAGGAACATGACGCCCAGCCAAAAGGCTCCCCATCGCGCCATCAATCCAGTCGCGATGCTGATACCGGCGGCAATGAACCCCGCGCCCGTGAAATACGCCCAGAACAGGCCGCCAGGGATCCAGGCCGGTACGAGGCTGGCGATGAACCGGAGAATAAGAAAGTGGGTAACGCCGAAAACGACGGACGATGTCGCGAGGAGGTAGGGACCCGATGCGATCAGTTTATCGATCGCGATATTGGCAAGACGACCTTCGCCTGGAGAATTATCGCCCTCCTCCTTCGTGCACCCAGCCAAGGTCAATGCCGAAGCACCTAACGCCAAGGCTTCAAAAACACACGTGCGGACATTTAGATCGAGTGGACTCGCGACGGCTTTGGGGCCGAGAAGAACCAGGGCACATAAGAGGAAGAAAAGTCCCAGGAGAATCGCCGCAAGTCGTGGCTGGATGTTGGCCGCAATGCTCAGCCCGGCTGCGAGGAGACCGATACCGACACAATACGCGAGGAAAGGGATTGCCGGGACGAAAGGAATCACGGGAACTTCTAGATGGTTCTTGGCGAACACCGGTTGCGCAAGGTGGACACAAATCAGATTTTCTGCGCCAATCGCAGCGACGGCGACGGCAAATATCAGCTTGCCTTGTTTGACGATCCTTTCCATTGGTCACTCACATTCAAGCTAACGGTCCAGCGGGCGAGTCTATTTCGAAAAACATCGAACGCTAAACGAAATCGGCGCGATTGGAGACCTGTTTACCACATGGACGGTGGATTCCGCAGTCGGTTAGCTTAGCCGGCAGTCAACAAAATGGGCGCGCCGGAAGTAATCACCAGAGTATGTTCAAAATGGGCCGAAAGTGCGTGATCGCCCGTCCGCACCGTCCAGCCATCTTTATCCGTAAACACCCGCCCGGAACCGCTGGAGATGATCGGCTCCACGGTGATGACCAGGCCCTCGTTCATGATCTGGCGGGCCTGCGGATCAAGATAGTTTGGGACATGCGGCAACTCGTGGATGGTGCGCCCAATGCCGTGTCCCCCTAACTCGCGGACGACGGCGAACCCGGACTTACGCACCTCGCGTTCCACCATCTTTCCGATTTCAAACACGCGGAATCCGGCGCGAGCAACCAACATTGCCTTGTGGAACGCCCGCTCCGCGCAGGCCATTAGTTGCTCAGCCTGCTTACTAACACGGCCCACGGGCACGGTAATGGCGGCGTCGGCCATGTAGCCATCCTTTTCGACCGTCACGTCAAGTTTCACCAGGTCGCCTTCCTCAAGCTTTCGCTCACCTGGAATCCCGTGGACTGCCTCATCATTCAGACTGATGCAACTCGCGCCCGGAAACTGGTACACCATCGACGGCGCGGAGCGCGCTCCATTCTCCTGCATCACGCGCGCGCCGACTTCATCGAGATATCGAGTCGTGACGCCCAGCCGCACTTCCGCCTTCATCGCATCGAGCACCATGCGGACGACGCGGCCGGCCGCTTTCATGGCAAGTAGTTCCTGCTCATCCTGAATGCTCAAGGTTCGACTCCCTTCGTGACGGGGACATGAATAGAAAGTTACCGCATAAGTGGGAGTTTGGGATAGGTGCTGCTAAGCGCGCGGCTTTTTCGAGAACTACCGCATGTTCTGAAGAGGCGAATCCCAGCCAATGCGGGGAGCGACTACGACTGGACCACGCTTTCCGCCCACCTCGGGTTACACTATCGGCGGAGAAATTCATGTCCCGCTGTGCCGCCTGTAGCGCTGAAGTGCCGATCGCGAGCCGCTTCTGCTCCGCCTGCGGAGCGCCGGTGGGGTCGGAGGATGCGACGCTCACGTCAGCGTCCGACGCTGCGGTAACGATGACCACTCCGCAGGGTGCGTCGCCAAAGATTTCTACCGACGATGTTGCGACTCTGGAATTCGCAGCGGTCAAATCGGCGAATCCTCCGCGGCCGGCTTCGTCCTCGTCTTCGCGACCGCCATCGTCCGCATTTTCTCTGAACGAAGGACGCTTTCTTCCTGGGTGTTTGCTGGCGGGACGTTACCGCATTATCGCGCTGCTTGGAAAAGGCGGCATGGGCGAGGTATATCGCGCCGATGACCTCACGCTTGGCCAACCGGTCGCGCTCAAGTTCCTGCCCGAGGAAGCATCCCGCGACGAAAGTCTGCTCGATCGTTTCCGGAATGAAGTCCGCATCGCGCGCCACGTTTCCCATCCCAATGTCTGCCGCGTGTACGACGTTGGAGAAGTCGACGGACACACTTTTTTCACCATGGAATATGTGGACGGCGAAGATCTGGCGTCGCTGCTGAGGCGCATCGGCCGCTTGCCGCAAGACAAGGCGCTCGACATCGCCCGCCAGC
>Ga0182011_10001132_pt1 | contig 23432 bp, 18 predicted proteins | sample 711E1DmetaG_FD_120481 | JGI IMG/M metagenome (GOLD analysis project Ga0182011, IMG submission 120481) | Permafrost microbial communities from Stordalen Mire, Sweden - 711E1D metaG | ecosystem: Environmental > Terrestrial > Soil > Wetlands > Permafrost | place: Sweden: Stordalen | collected...
GCGGGATAGCTCAGCTGGTTAGAGCAACGGAATCATAATCCGTGTGTCGGGGGTTCGAATCCCTCTCCCGCTACCACGGTCCAACGGTGCCGCCATGCTCTCCCCGAATACTCTTCCTTCGCGCTTCAGGGAATTCAGCCGCACACACGGGCTGTTCGGTGAGCAGGAGAGGGTGGTCCTGGCGGTGAGCGGCGGAGTCGATTCGATGGTCCTTCTCGATCTCTTCGCGAAGGAGCGGGGTCTCGCACCTATCATCGGTCACTTCAACCACGGTCTCCGCGGCGAGGAATCGGACGACGATGAGACGTTTGTTGCCGAACGCGCACGTACGTACGGCGTCCCGTTCCACGCGGGCCGGGGAGACACAGCCGGCGAGGCGAAGCGGCGGGGCGTCGGGATACAGGAAGCTGCGCGCGATCTCCGGTATGATTTTCTTGTCCGGCTCCGGGACGCCACGGGGGCAGGACGCATCGCAACCGCCCATCACGCGGACGACAACGCGGAGACCATCCTCCTGCATCTGTTCCGTGGAACAGGAGTCCGGGGGATGTCGGGCATCCCTGTCGCACGGGACGGAATAATCCGGCCGCTCCTGTTTGCGAAGCGCGAAGAACTCGAAGAGTATGCGCGGAACGAGCATATCCCATTCCGCACCGACTCCTCCAACGCGAAGGACGGCTACACACGTAACGCCGTCCGCCATCACGTCCTTCCGCTCTTGAAGGAACTGGTCTCCCCCGCGGTGGTCGAAAACATTAACCGCTCCGGGGACAATTTTCGCACCATTGCAGCGTATCTAAAGGAAGAAACTCTCAAGACCCTCGGGGCGTGCACGATTGACCGGAGCCCGGACGGGCTCCGCCTGTCGGTCTCAGAGCTCATGGCCAGGCCTCTCCTTTTGAGGCAACACGCGATACTTGCGGCGCTGGAAGAGGTGTCGGGAGCGCGTCCCGGAACCGACAGGGTCGAAGCGGTACTGGGGCTTCTGGTGAACGAACCGGGGACCATGGTAACGGTCGGGAGGGGGACGGAGGCGCTCAGGAACCGGGGCGAGCTTGTCATAAGGCTGCAGAATGAGACAGCGGGGTTTTCCATCACCGTGGACCCGGGACGAGAGTATACGCTGGGGGGATTCCGTTTTGCCACCGAGCTTCTCGACTCCCGCGGACCCGCCGCTGGCAGGGGGACCGAATATGCCGACGCCGAACGGACCGGAACGGAGGGGATGACGCTCCGGAGCTGGCGGGAGGGGGATTCATTCACGCCGCTCGGTATGAGCGGACGGAAAAAGATCAGCGACTTCTTCGTTGACGAGAAAATCCCTCTTCTCGAGAAGCACCGCATCCCGATACTCCTTAGCGCCGGCGGCGAGGTGATCTGGGTGTGCGGGATGAGGCTGGACGACCGGTTCAAGATCACCCCGGCGACCCGCCGGGTATTGAAGCTGGAATATTCATCACCCTTCGACAGGTGACATGGCGTCCCAGATCACGGTGAACGGCGACCGGTTCGTCGAGATGATAAGCGAAGGGCGGATCAAAACCGCCGTGAAGCGACTTGCGAAGGAGATAGACAGGGACCACCGGGGGACGACCCCCGTCTTCATAGGCATTCTGAACGGGTCGTTCATATTCTTCGCCGACCTGATCCGGGAGGTCAAGGTTGACTGCGAGGTCGACTTCCTGAAGCTCTCGAGTTACGGCGACGCCAAGATCAGCTCAGGGAACGTGCGGCTCCTGAAGGACCTGAACTGCCAGGTGGAGGGGAGGGATATCATCATCGTCGAAGATATCGTGGATACGGGACTTTCCATCGAGTATATACGGCACCTGATCGAGCCGCAGAACCCCCGCTCGTTGAAGGTTGTTACATTATTATTCAAGACGGACTCCGTGAAACCGGGGACACAGGTCGACTACATCGGCTTCAGCATACCGTCCGATTTCGTCATCGGGTACGGTCTCGACTATGGGCAGCGCGAGCGGAACCTGAAGGCGATCTACCGATTGCGTGCGAAACCGCCCCGCGAAAAATCAGGGACGTAAGAGAGGAGCAGTACAGGGCAATGGACGAAAAAGGAAGCCAGGACAATAACCGCAGGAACAACGAGCCGCCCAAACGGCGTCCGTTCCGGCCCGGTCAGAAGGGGAAGCGTCCCGGACAACAATTCCGCCAGGACGACGATTTCAACTGGAATAAGGTTCTCAAGGTCGTCATAAGCTGGTCGGCGATCATCCTGCTCGTGTTCGTTGTGATGACGTTGTTCAAGGGGACGGAAGGGACGGAGACGGAGGTCTCCTACAACGAGTATCAGGGATTCCTCGAAAAGGGCCTGATTGTGGAAGCCACGATCAAGAAATCGGAGCTGACCAACTTCGATTTCCACGGCGTGCTCAAGGAAGCGACAAGGCTCACTCGCGGCGGCAAGGATATCAACGTCACCCGCTTCTCGCTGACGCTGCCGATACTCGACAGCGCCGTGATCAAGGAGTGGAACGACAAGCAGCTGAAGTTCACGATCGTGAAGGAAGACAACGCCTGGATCAATGCGCTTGTGAGTGCCCTCCCCTGGGTCCTCCTGCTTGTCGTGTGGCTCATCATCATGAGGCGGATGCAGGGCCAGGGGCCGCGGGGGATATTCTCCTTCGGCAAGAGCCGGGCGAAGATGCTGACCGAAGGGTCGTCGAAGGTGACATTCCTTGATGTCGCCGGCGCCGACGAGGCGAAGCAAGAGCTCGGCGAGATCATCGAGTTCCTGAAAGAGCCGACAAAGTTTCAGAAGCTCGGCGGGAAGATACCGCGCGGCGTGCTGCTCCTCGGGCCCCCCGGGACGGGCAAGACGCTGCTGGCGCGTGCGGTGGCCGGCGAGGCGGGAGTCCCTTTCTTCTCGATCTCCGGCGCTGACTTCGTGGAGATGTTTGTCGGCGTCGGTGCGAGCCGCGTACGGGACCTTTTCGAGCAGGGGAAGAAGAGCGCCCCCTGCATCATCTTCATCGACGAGATCGACGCCGTGGGCCGTCACCGCGGGGCGGGTCTCGGCGGCGGACACGACGAGCGGGAGCAGACGCTGAACCAGCTCCTCGTCGAGATGGACGGATTCGAACAGAACAGCGGCGTGATCATTATCGCGGCCACCAACCGGCCGGACGTCCTCGACCCCGCTCTGATGAGGCCCGGACGATTCGACAGGCAGGTGGTTGTCGACAGACCGGACGTGAAGGGACGCGAGGGAATACTGCGGGTCCATACGAAGAACATCCCGCTCGCAGACGACGTGATTCTCGAGACGCTCGCCAAGGGGACGCCGGGTCTCGCAGGCGCGGAACTCGCAAACCTGGTGAACGAAGCGGCGCTCCTTGCTGCACGGCAGAACGACAAGGCCGTTTCCATGCGCCATTTCGAAGAGGCGAAAGACAAGGTGATGATGGGGATGGAGCGAAAGAGCCTGATCATCTCGGAGAAGGAGAAGAAGATCACTTCCTACCACGAGATCGGTCACGTCCTCGTCGCCAGGATGATCCCCGAAGCCGACCCGGTCCACAAGGTGACGATCATCCCTCGCGGGCGCGCGCTCGGGTTGACGACCTACCTGCCCATCGACGAGAAACACACGTATTCGAAAGCGTATCTCGAGGCGATGATCACGTACGCGCTCGGCGGCAGGGCTGCGGAAAGACTGATATTCAAGGAACTGACGACGGGGGCCGGCAACGACATCGAACGCGCCACCGAGCTCTCCCGCAAGATGGTGTGCGAGTGGGGTATGAGCGACAAGCTGGGACCGCTCACCTATGGCGCGCGGGACGAGGAGATTTTCCTGGGACGACAGATCACACGCAACCGGAACTACAGCGAGGACACGGCGATCTCGATCGACGAAGAGATCAAGAAGATCGTGACCAACGGCATGAAGCGGGCGGAGAAGATCCTGAGCGAAAACCTCGACACACTTCACCGCCTCGCGGCCGCCCTTCTCGAACGGGAAATACTTGACGGGGCGGAGATCAACGCCATCATACGCGGCGAACTGCTGCCGCCGGTCGAGAAGAGGGGGAACGGGGAGCCCGCGCCCGAGAAGCCGCCCGCTCCCGCGGCCGACGGCCGCACAACCAGGAAATGAGTCTTCCGCCGAGTGTCGAGGAGAGCTACGGGACGGAGATTATCCGGAAAGGGATCCATCTCTTCTCGCTCCTGATCCCGGTAGTCTACTATTTTATCCCGAAGTGGACCGCGCTCGCCCTCCTCATTCCCCTGACGCTTGTCTGCGGGCTCTCGGACTTCGGCCGGCTTTTCGTCCCCGCCATCGGCCGCGTCTACAATACGTACTTCGGGTTCCTGCTCCGCTCGCACGAACAGAATGAACGGGGGCGACGACTCACCGGCGCCACGTACGTCCTTCTCGCCGCCACGCTTCTTGTGCTCTTTTTTCCGAAAGTCATCGCCATCACCGCGATCGCGGTTCTTATCATTTCCGACTCGAGCGCCGCGCTTATCGGGCGACGGTTCGGAAAACACCGGTTCATGAGAAAGAGCCTGGAGGGAGCAAGCGCGTTCTTCGTCAGCGGCCTCTTCGTCGTGGCGTTCGCGCCCAAAGTGGAGTACGCGCCCGCGGAGTACCTTATCGGCGCCGCGGCGGCTCTGCTCGCCGCAGTCGTCGAGGCCTCCGCGATAGGCGTGGATGACAACCTCTCGATACCCCTCACCGTCGGCGGCGTCATGTGGATCCTCTATCTCCTCTTCCTTCCCGCAGTAAACCTCTTCAAACTCGACGGGATGATCTGACATGGCACGGCGCGACCCGTTGTCCGCCAAGTTCGATCTCAAAGAACTGGAATACAACTGCAGGGAATTCAAATAGGCCGGGTCCTGAAGCAGAGATGAGGAAGATCTTCTCCGGGTGCTCTTCCGGGCCGGCTGTTGCGGGAGAGGGAGAAAAATCTTATGGTGTCTGACCATGGAGACGCCACAGACACTCTCGCGCAGGCTCGGCCCGTATTCCGCCGCGGCGGTGGTCATCGGCTCGGTCATAGGATCGGGGATATTCCTGACGCCCCAGCGGGTTGCCGCGGTGGTGCAGGTCCCCGGCATCATGATCGCCGTGTGGGTCCTGACAGGGCTCCTCACGCTGGCCGGGGCTCTGACAAATGCGGAAATCGCGAGCGAGATCGCTGAACCGGGGGGGCAGTATGTATTCTTCCGCGTTCTGTACGGCGATTGGCTCGCGTTTCTCTACGGCTGGTGCACGTTCATCGTGTATCAGACCGGGTCCATCGCCGCTATCGCCGTTGCGTTCGCCCGCTATTTCGGATATTTCGTCAGCCTCCCCCACCTGAGTCCCGCCCTCGAAGCCCTGAAGATCCCTTTCATCGGTGACATCGCCCCGCTGGCCGATATCGGCGTCAAGCTTGTCGCCATCGGCGCCATCGTGACCGTGGCAGCAGTGAACTACACGGGAGTGCAGCGGGGAGGCATGCTTCAGGTGGTGTTTACATCCTTGAAGGTCGCGGCAATCGGCGCGATCATCGTCCTCGGGTTTGCCGCGGGGAAGGGGAGCACAAGCCATTTCTTCCCCCTCTGGGGGATCCCGTCATCGGGGAATCTCCTCGGCGCAGTCGGTATCGCCATGGTCGCAACGCTCTGGTCGTACGATGGTTGGAACAGCCTGACGTACCTCGCCGGCGAGGTGAAGGATCCGCAAAGGAACATACCCCGGGCACTGATACTGGGAACGATCGCCGTGATCTGTATCTACGTGCTCACAAACCTTGCGTATCTCTACGTGCTGCCGATCGGGGAGATGGCGCAATCGAAGCTGGTCGCGGCGGACATGATGGAGAGGGTATTCTCCGGTTACGGGGGGATGATCATCTCGGCGGCGGTGATGATATCGACGTTCGGAACGGTGAATGCGACGTCGATGACCACCGCGCGCGTCTACTTCGCCATGGCGAAGGATAGGATGTTTTTCAGTCAGATGGGGCAGGTCCATCCGAAGTACCGCACCCCCGCCCGGTCGCTCGTCGTCCAGGCCGCGTGGGCATCACTGCTGACGCTCACCGGGACATACGATCAGATATTCACGTACGTGATCTTCGCCGCGTGGATATTCTACGCTCTCGGTGCCGCGGGGATATTCATTATGCGGCACAAGTTCCCTTCCGCCAATCCCGCCTACCGCGTCCCGGGTTATCCCGTGGTGCCGATACTCTTCGTCGCCGTCGCGACGTGGTTTGTCATCAATACGCTCATACAGCAGTCGTCGGACTCCCTCGTCGGACTGCTCCTCCTGCTCGCGGGCCTTCCGTTCTATTTCTACTGGAAGCGGACGGCCGCTACCTGAAAATCTCCGTGACCGGGACGACCGTGATATCTTCCGGGGAAAGCTTTACCGGGAAGACCGCGATCTCCTTGTCTTCGTTTTGAACAACCTCCGGTTTCTTTGTCCCGTACGTTATCGGGCTCGGCAGGTCGCCCGCAAGCTCGTCGTGAAACCCTTTTGCATCCTTTGCCACGACTACAATTTCCATTGAGCCGTAGTGCAGGTGCTTCTTGATCGCTTTGTTGACGTCCGCGAGTGTCAGCGTCCCCGCCATCGCGCGGAACTGCGCAAGATGGCTCCCGGGAATCCCGTAAAAACTGTCGTCGATCGCATAGCCGAGGCGCGCCATCGTTGTGGGGGCATAGTTGAGGATATACTTCTTCAGGAATTTCCGTGTGAGTGAGAACTGCTCTTTCGTCAGACCGTTCTCCACGAGGTGCCTGTACTCCCGGAGCGCCGCGCGAAGTGCAAAGTGCCCGGCGTCCGGCGGGACGGGCCTGATCCACATCTCGAATATCTGCTGGCGCCGGCACACGTTCTGCGGCGGGACGGTGCGTCTCCCCGCTTCCGGGAAGTTCTCGATATACGAGTAGTCGCCGTAGTTCAGACCCCTCGCCTCGCGTATGACCTGGTACAGATGGCTGCTCGAGTTTCTGTGTTCCCCCAGCCATGAGTTCGCGATCGCCAGCGCGTACCAGTCCTTGCTCCCGCGGAGGATGTCGATCGGGACCCCCATGCTTATCGCGGTGGCGGGCGCATCCTTCTCGACAATCGTCGCCTTGAATCCCCGGAGGCCCGCCGGCACGGGCGGATCAATGGGGCGGGGCTTCCCGGCGGGAAGCTTGCCCAGGTCCTTTTCCAGGCGGGAAAGAAGCGTCGCGTCGTAGCCTCCCCCGAGGCCTACCACGAGATTGTCTCTCGTGAAATAGATCTTGTAGAAGCTGCGGACATCGTCGAGCGTGATGCTCTTCACGCTCGAGACAAGGCCGGAGGCGATGTGCCCGTACGGCGTGCCGGCGAAGATCGCATTGTACAGGACCGCTTTCCCGAGCTCTTCATCGCTCGAGTAGCGGAGCGTGTTTTCCAGATAGTTCAGCGTCTGACTCTTGATCCGATCGAGATCCTGCTGCGAGAACGCCGGCGCCGTCATGGCGTCGAGAAACAGCGGATAGTACTCGCCGAGGTTGTCCTTATGGACGCGCCCGTAGATGACGGTCATTTCGGCCGACACTGTCGCGTCGTACGCTGCGGCCAGTGGATACAGTTTTTCCAGGATCTGTTCGTAGCTGTTCCTGAGCGTCGATCCGTCCGTAAGCATTGCCGCGGTGATCGACGCCAGACCTTCCTTCCCCCCGGGATCGTTCTGTGATCCGACCTTGAACCAGATCCGGAAGCAGACTGTCGGGTCGTTCTTCACCGGGACGACAACGACGTTTTCGGTCTTCACGCTCGCTTCTCCGATTGTCATGGAACAAAGGGCGGAACACACGAGGGCTGCGGTGAGGGTAAGGGTGTTCATTTCGCCGCTCCTTTCAGGACCACAATGGTCCGCCGTTCGGGAACGAAGTATTTCTTCGCGGCGTTCATGATGTCCTCCGGGGTCACTTTCGCAAGAGCGGTGTAATACGCGTCCACCGCGTCGATGCCTCCGGTGTTCGCCACGAAATAGGCCAGGCGGCCCGCCACCTTGTCCGGCGTGTCGAGGTTCATCAGGAATTCATACCGCCCTCTTTTTTTCACTCCGGCAAGCCTCTGCGCATCCACCGGCGTTGCCTGGAATGACGCGATGGTTTTCAGGATTTCATCCTGGATGAGAGGGATGTCCTCATCCTTTTTAATCCGGGCGACGATTTCGAAGAGGGGCATGTCGCGCTGCAGGGGTATGCTGGCCTGCAGCGCGTCAACCCGCTGCTCCTGTATGTAGAGTTTCTTGTAGATGTCGCTCGTTTCTCCGAACGCCAGATCACCGAGAACGGTGGCCGCCACGAAATCGGCATTGGCGGGATCGAACGCATCCCCCTTGAATGCCATGTCGAGTATCGGGAGGGTTTTCCCGGGATACGCGACTGTGCCCGCCCGTTCCGCTTTCTGCGGCGGCTCCTGTTGAACGCTGGACGGCTCGTATCCCTTCTGCCAGCCGCTGTAGTACTTTTTGACGAGTTTGAGGACGGCGTCCGGCTTGATGTCCCCCACGATAAGGAGGACGACGTTTTCGGGGCGGTAGAACCGTTTGAAGAAGTCCAGGCTGTAGTCGTAGGCTTCGGGCATGGCCTTGATGTCCCGTTCGAACCCGATCGTCGTATGCTTGTAGGTGTGGACATCGAATGCGAGGTCGCGCACTTTCTCGTCGAGCACCTCAAATGGATTTGTCACGCCCTTCCTGTATTCTCCGTAGATGGCACCTGACTCGGTCTGAAACGCGGGGAGATCGTAATGGAGGTTCTGGAACCTGTCGCTCTCCACCTCGATGACCTTCTCCAGGTCTTCCACTGCGAAATTCAGGTGGTAGGCGGTGATGTCGTCCGACGTGAATGCGTTGGCGCTCGCCCCGATCGAGGTCACGACGCTGTCATAGACCGGGCCGGGGTACTTCTTCGTTCCGCGAAACATCATGTGCTCGAAGAAATGGGCGAACCCCGACTTGCCGGACTCCACCTCGTCCCTGCTGCCGGTCCTGACGACCGAGTAGTAGGCGACGAGCCCCGGAGATTCCATCGGGATCGTTATTACTTTCAGTCCGTTCGGAAGGACCGTTGTGTGGACTTTGTACGGAAGTATCGTCTCAGCCATTGCGGAACTCCCGGCAAGAAGAAGCAGGCAAAGGCCTGCGGCGATCGGTTTCATAGAGTGTCTCCAGTTGTGCTCGGTGGTGGATCACGGGTGATACTGTGACGATCACAGGCCTTCGCTGAAACGGTCCAGGAATGAGATTTCCTGCGGGTTCAGGCTTTCGACCCCCTGCATCGAGAGCTTCATGCGGATCCGGTCGAGTTCCTCCCTGTTCACTTCGTGGAGCTTTGCGCTGTCGATCCTGGCCCAGCGGTCAACCGCACTCCTGGAAATGAGAGAAGGCAGAGGAGCGGCCGTCACCTGGGAGCGGTGCCTGCGGGGATCGATGAGCTTGAGATAGATGTATGCGCCTACAAATCCCCCGAGGTGCGCAAAGTGTGCGATGTTCCCCTCGCTCCCCAGTCCTCCATAGAGGGAAAGGGCCGTCATGCCGACGACAAGCCACCGTGCCTCGACGGGCAAGATCCCCCAGATGAATATTTTCTCCCGGGGCCAGAAATATGCAAACGCAAGGAAGACCCCGTAGATGGCCCCCGAGGCCCCGACGATCGCCACGAAGGGAGTGAACACAAATGAAAGGGCCGCCCCCATGAGCCCGCCGATGAAATAGAGCCAGAGATAGCGCGCGCCGCCGAGCTCAGCCTCTACGCGGGGTCCGAAGAAGAAGAGTCCGAGCATATTGAACAGTATGTGGCTCAGGCTGGCATGCATGAACATGTACGTCACCAGCGTCCAGGGACGGAGGAGCGCGTACGCCGGAACCAGCATCATGGCATTCATGAGGCCGGGGGCCGCGAGACTCAGTACGTAGAGCCCCACGTTTGCAATGATGAGGCGCATCGTCCAGCTATTCATCATATATACCGTCCGAACCTGTGAACTGTTTCGTACATTGTACTGATCAGATGCGCGAAGTGATACAGCAGGCCGGTCACCCCGGGCGCCGACCGCCGGGGCCGCCTCTGCGGGGTCCACGGTTACGTGGACGCCCGGACTGAGGGCGGCCGCTCCGCTGGGGAGGTCTCCTGTGTTCACGAACCGGCATCGCCGACGGCGTGGGCGGGGCGGCAAGGAGAGCGGGCTCGGGCGTGATCGCGCGAAGAGACCTGCCGATAAATGCCTCGATGGCAGGTATTTCGTATGCTTCAGTCTCGGTGGCAAAGCTGACTGATGTGCCCGTTGCGCCCGCGCGGCCTGTCCGGCCGATACGGTGGACGTAGTCCTGCGGGTCCATCGGGAGCATGTAATTGACGACGTGACTGACCCCCTCGATATGCAGGCCGCGCGCTGCGACATCAGTCGCGACGAGAACTTTGAGTTTCCCTTCGCGGAACGCCTCCAGCGTCTTCACCCGCTGTTCCTGGGAGACGTCTCCCGAGAGGAGTCCGCAGCTTATGCCATGCGCCGCAAAGCGGTCCTTGAGAGTCTGCGTCTCATCCCGCCTGTTGGCAAAGACCATGACACGATCGAGATTGAACTGTGTGATCACGTTATAGAGGAGCGTGAACTTCTCGGCGTTGGTTGTGATATACACAACCTGGTCGATTGCGGCAAGCGTCATCTCCTGTGGCGGCGTGACGTCGATGTGGACTGCGTCCTTCGTCCATGAAGCGGCCAGGCGGTTCACCTCCGGGGTGAGCGTGGCGCTGAAGAACATCGTCTGCCTCTTTCCTTTCGGCATGGTGCTTTCGATGATCCGCCGGACATCCGGGATGAACCCCATGTCGAGCATCCGGTCCGCTTCGTCAATGACGAGAATCTCCACCTGGCTCAGATCAATATCCCCCTTCCGCTTGTAGTCGAGCAGCCTGCCCGGGGTCGCCGCGACGATATCGATCGATCCTTCCGTGAGCATTCTCTTCTGCTTCACGTAGTCCATCCCGCCGAACACCGCCATCGTCTTTGTGCGCGTGTATTTACCCAGACCCTTCGCGTCTTTCTCGATCTGCAGGACAAGCTCGCGCGTCGGGGCGAGTATGAGCGCGCGCGGCGTCCCTTTTTTCCGCGGCTCGGCGAAAGGCTTCCGGCCGAACTGCGTAAGTATGGTGATCAGGAAGGCTGCGGTTTTTCCTGTCCCCGTCTGCGCGCGACCGGTCGCATCCAACCCCGCGAGCGTCTTGGTGAGTATGCCCGCCTGAATCGGCGTGCAGTAATGAAATCCCAGCTCATGGATCGCTCGCATGACCTCCGGCGAGAGATCGAGATCATGGAACCGGAGCTTCCCTTCCTCCGGCGGGACACTGAACTCCGAAGGATCCCAGCGGCGCTGCGGCGGGCTTTCGGGAGCCGGCGCGGGGGCCTGACGCGGGGTCCGGGGGGGGCGCGGCGCGCGGGCCTGCGGTTCACGGGGGGGAACGCCTCCACGGCGACGGTGGTCCCGTTCGCGCGTCTGCTGCCCCTGCCTTACCGGGGGCGGCTGGCCCTGTCGCCCGGCCGGGGGCTGCCCCAGACGGGCGTTACCGGATTGACCCGGCTTGGTCGGCACAATCGTGGGAAGCGGGGGCGGGGTGATGATGGATTTTACCCAGGCGGTGACTTTCTTGAATATCGGAAGTGCCACAGAGAACTCGCTTTCTTTAGTGAGAAACTATTCGACTCAGAGAGATTCGAGAACAAGCTCGGCAATGTCTTTGACGGCAGTCGCGCCGGAGGGATCCTTTTCCTTGACACCGTCCGTCAGCATCGTCATGCAGAACGGACACCCGGTTCCGATAACGCCCGCCCCCGTGGCAAGAGCTTCCTCCGTCCGTTCGACGTTCACGCGCTTCCCCTCCTTCTCCTCCATCCACATGCGCCCCCCTCCCGCCCCGCAGCAGAAGCTCCTGTCCCTGTTCCGTTTGATCTCAACGCGCGTCCCCAGGCTGTCCAGTATGTCGCGCGGGGCGTCGTACACGTCGTTGTAGCGGCCAAGGTAGCAGGGGTCGTGGAACGTCATCGTGGCCGCGCCGCGTGAGGGGATGTTCAGTTTCCCGGAATCCAGAAGCTCCTGTATGAACGTCGTGTGGTGGACGACCTCGTACTCACCGCCGAACTGGCGGTACTCCTTCCCGAGCGACTGCATGCAGTGGGGACAGGTGACGACGATTTTCTTCACCCCGTACCTGTTGAGCGTGGCCACGTTCTCCGTGATGAGCGACTGCGCGAGGTATTCATTCCCCATCCTGCGGGGGGCATCGCCGTTGCACTTTTCTTCGGCTCCGAGGATGGCAAAATTCACACCCGCCTTCTGCATCAGTCGCGCAAACGCCTGCGTCACTTTCCTGTACCGCGCGTCGTATGAGCCTGCGCAGCCGACCCAGAAGAGGAGGTCAGCTTTCCCGGTGTCGGCCAGACGGGGGATATCCATCCCTTCCGCCCAGTCGGCGCGCGCGGCATGGCCGAATCCCCACGGCGTGAAGTTCCTCTCCAGGTTCGCAAATGTGGTCTTCAGTTCGTCGGGGAACCGCGATTCGTTCAAAACCAGGCCCCGCCGGAGGTCGACGATGGTGTCGACGTGCTCGATCATGACAGGACACTCCTGCACGCAGGCCATGCATGTGGTACAGGCCCAGAGCTCCTGCTCGGTGATGAAATTGTCAAGTAACTGGTGGCCCAGGAGAGCCGATGCATCTCCCCCGGACGCAGAGGCGGCGGAAGCCACGGCCGGTGCTTTCTCCATCGTCCGCGCCCGAAGATCCACCATGATCTTCTTCGGATTGAGGAGCTTCCCCGTCGCGTTTGCCGGACAGACGGATGTGCAACGTCCGCACTCCGTACATGTGAAGCCGTTCAGAAGCTGTTTCCAGGTGAGGTCTTCAATGTCCGTCGCGCCGTACTTTGTGAGCGTCTCGTCGGCAAGGTTGATGGGGGCAAGCGCGCCCTTCGCCGCCAGGGAGGAGAAATAAACGTTGGGGATCGAAGTGAGGACGTGAAGGTGCTTGGAGTAGGGGAGGTAATTGAGGAAGCCCAGCACGGCAACCATGTGACCCCAGAAGAAGGCGAGGAACCATGCGTGAGCGCTCTCGCGCGGGAAGAGACCCGAAAGCTGCACGGCAATGAAACGCGCGTCGCCCGGAACGCCCGTCGCAATGCGCTCGGCGTTCTGGCCGAACATCGTGAGCATGACAATCAAAATGAGAGAGAGTATGAGTATCGCGTCCCACTTCGCGTGCCCGGTGACGCGCAGCCGCGCCGGCGGGGCAAACAGGCGACGGACGATCGACACCACAACTGATATGATGACGAGCGCGCCGAAAAGGTCAACGAGAAAGAGAAGAGGAGGATACAGCGGTCCCAGGAATGAAAATGAGAATCCGGGGAAGAGTCCCTCTCCCACCGATTCGAGAACGGCGGAGAGGAGGACGACGAATCCCCAGAAGATCAGGAGATGCAGAAGTCCCGCGAAGGGCTCACGGAGCAGCTTTGACTGGCCGAAGGCGACTGTGAGAACCCGCCGCAGCCTCGGGCCGGCTCCGGCGAAGCGGTCTTCTTTCTTGCCGATGCGCAGGTAACCGATGAGCCGAACAGCATTGCGCGCGAAGAATGCGAGGGCGGCAACAAAGACGAGCGCAAACAGGAGTGCATTGAGTGTCATTCAGAGTTCCTTCAGCGGGGTGCTTTGCCCGGGATGCGGCGGATCTGGATTTCGGAGTGGCGGGTGAACTTCAATCGATCAGCAGTTCCCCCTCCACGACCGTCACCGCCCTGCCGCCGATCTGTACCGCGGTCACCTGCGGCCCCTGCACGGTGAGACGGATGGTCACGCGTCCCTTCCGTCCTATGACATCCCCCTGTTCGCCGATGATGTTGACGACATTGCCCACGGGAGCCACTTCCCCCCGTTCGAAGAGATACGCCCCGAGCGGACCGTTCGCAGACCCGGTGACCGGGTCTTCGTTGATACCCACGGTCGGTGCGAAAAACCGGGAATGGACATGCGAGCCCTTGTCCACGGTCTCCGTAGTGAACACACAGAGTCCGCTCAGGTTCCGGTTGCTGAGGAACTGCGACATCGCGAAGAAGTTGGGTTTCATCGAAAAGATCGTGTGGAGCCGCCGGATGGGAACATACAGGTAGTTCGCCACGACGATCGGCATCCTGTTTTCGAATTCCTCGAGCGTGATATTGAGGATCCGCATGATATCGAGCTTGTATTGCCCCGCACGCGTGAATTCGGGTAGCGTTAACCCGAAAAGGACGTCGGTGTCCTCGAGTGTCTTGGTGACCTCCACCGGCAGGATCCCTGACTTCGTCTCGAGCTTGAACGAATAGGAGCCCGGATGTTCCATCCCGAACATGTTGTCCTCCGCAAGGGCATGGAAACTCGCGACGGTGGCGTGGCCGCAGAGAGGAACTTCGATCGTGGGAGTGAACCAACGAACGCGAAGATCGGCCCCCGGGATGGACGGCGGGAGAATGAACGCGGTTTCCGGAACGGACATCTCCCGGGCGATCATCTGCATCTGTCTGTCGGAGAGACCTTCCGCCTTCAGGACAACCCCTGCCGGGTTTCCGGTGAGGGGAGTCTCCGTGAAGGCGTCCACCTGCTTTACACTGATTTTCATTTGATCTTTCTGATTTACTTCCCCGGGAGTCGAACTGCCGTGAGCGTCTTCTTTTCACGGACGAAGTACAACGTGCCCGAGTGCACGAGGAACGAGCCGAGTGCGGGGGTCGAGACCGCCGGATCGAGCGTGACGCGCATAGCCACGGTCCCCGACGGGCGTTCCACCACGTCCATCACCTGAATGTACCGGGACCGCCCAGCGCGGGCCGGGCCGCTCCCCCGGTGGTACACGATCACGAGATAGGGACCATGTTCACTATATTCTACCGGGCATTCAGTCACCGCCGGGGCGGAGAATTGCCGGACGAGCGCGGAGAGAGGCGAGACATCATGTTCCGAAAGAACCTGCGGGTACTCCACGTCTTCAAGACAATCGTCGGAACGGGGTACCTGTTGCATGGCACTTAGACCCCGTCCCACTTCCCTCACCAAATCACCTGTCCGGGGATCTATCTCGGCAATGACGGGGCCACCCGGCGCCTCCCGTGACGAGTATATCGTGTCTCCGGCTGCCGCGATAAGAGTCAACTCTCCGTTCTTCCAGAGGAAGCCACCCGTGACGCAATCGACTGCCGTGATCCCTTTGCGCCCGGGGAGCTCAGGCGTCGCAAACCCGTAGAGGAAGAGCACGCCTCGATGAACCGTCTCAATCCCCGTCCACCACTCCTCGCCGAAATTTTTCCCCTTCCAAAGTGTGCCCGAAGAATCCACGCAGAAGAATGAGGCCGTTTTGAATTCGATATTTCGCTCCTCCCCGACCAGCATTCCTGCCGGAGCGGGGTGAAGCCGCCAGATGACGCCCTCTGTGGTATACTCCAGGGAAGGCCCCAGCCTGCTTCTTCGAAATATCGATGTCACGAGAGCGCGAATGGGCAAATCGCTAAAATCTTTGAACAACAAGATAACGATCCAATAGCGGAAATTCAACATCAAGAGCTCTATTCGAAGTAACCCTTCAAGATGGGGAGCATCGCTTGAATTGCCAGCCCCCTATGACTGATCTTATTTTTCAGTGAAAGGTCCATTTCCGCGAGTGTCGTATCAAATCCCTTCGGAAGAAACAGAGGGTCATAGCCGAACCCGCCTATTCCACGCTGCTTTTCGAGTATGTCCCCCCGGCAGATTCCCTCCACCGTCCGGGGCCCGATTCCCGGCGCGACAAACGCGAGCACGCATCGGAACCGGGCGGCCCGGCGCCTGGGGGGGAATCCCTTCATGTTCGCAATGAGTTTCGCAACGTTTTCCGCGTACGTCGCGTGTTCCCCCGCATACCGGGAGGAGCGGATGCCGGGCTCTCCGTAGAGAGAGTGAACTTCGAGTCCCGTATCATCGCCGAGAGCGGGGAGGCGTGCTGAGCGGCCAACAGCGTTCGCCTTGAGGAGGGCGTTCCCTTCGAGCGTACCGGCATCCTCGACGATGGGTCCGATCTGTGGAAATGCATCGAGCGTGAGCACCTCGACGCCGAGATCGGAAAGGAGCGCGGAGATCTCACGCGCTTTGTCACGGTTGTGAGTGGCGAGGACGAGTTGCTTCATGGGGGTTGAGTATTGATGTCAAGGAAGATGCTATGGCCGAAGCAAGAGAATCAGTGCACACGGTCGAGGAGGAGCTTGAGCTGCTTCTTCGCTGATTCGGCGACCGCGCCTGCGCGCAGTGTGGTGTGTGCCCCGTCTCTATAGACCCATGCGCCATCGATCATGACGTAGCGGACATTCTCCGGCGAGCCGGTGTAGACAATCGCGGAATACGGATTCGTTTCAACCGCGGGATTCCAGAGGCGGCCGAGATCAAGAAGCGCCAGGTCCGCTTTCTTGCCGGATTCCAGACTGCCTGTTTCGCGTTCGCAGCCGAGTGCCACCGCCCCGCCGCGCGTGGCGAGTTCGAAGACGGTGGCGGCGGTCATAGCCGCAGGGCCGTGAAGAGGTTTCTGAATGAGTGCCGCAAGGCGCATTTCCTGGAACATGTCGAGCGTGTTGTTGCACGGTGCTCCGTCGGCACCGAGGGACACCGGGATGCCGCGCGAGAGGAGATCGGGGATCCGGGCGATCCCGGAGCCGAGCTTGAGGTTCGAAGTGGGACAGTGGAGCACCTTTGCGCCCCTCTCCCGGAGGAGAGCGATTTCATTCTCGCTGATCCAGATGCAATGCGCCAGACAGGTGTTGGCCCGGAGGATGCCGAGATTTTCAAGGAATTCGATGTTGCCGGCCCCGCAGCGCTTGCGCACGGCTTCCATCTCCCGGCGGTTCTCCGCGGCGTGCGTGTGAAAGAGCATGCCGGGAAATGAGGCGGTCATCGCATGAGCTTCAGTAAGGAGCCGGTCGGAGCAAGAGAGGACAAACCGCGGGGCAACGGCATATTTCATCCTTCCGTCCCCTTTCCCGTGCCACCGTTCGGCCTGTCTGAGAGTCGACCGGAGGGCGTCGTCCGTCGATTCGCGGAGCCCGGGATAGACATCGTTGCTGTCCATCATCGCCTTTCCGATGAACGCACGGAGCCCCGTTTCCTCCACGGCGGCGGCGATCTCCTCTTCGTTCTCGACGCTTCCCATGTCCATGATCGTCGTCGTCCCGGACCGGATCAGTTCGGCGATACCGTTCATTGCGGAGGCACGCATCGAGGCCGCGTTGTGCGCCGCTTCATACGGGTAGATTTTCAGACGCAGCCAGTCGAGAAGCTCAAGGTCGTCCGCCAAGCCGCGGAAGAGCGTCTGGCACAGATGGATGTGCGTCTGTATGAAGCCGGGGATCGCGGTGAGCGCGGGAGCGTCGAAGACAGTCCCGTCAAAGGGGGGCAGAGCGGCGAGCTCGGGAGCTGTCAGGACGGATTCGATCGACGAGCCCGTGACGACGAGGGCGCCACCCGGGAGCACACGCCGGGACGGGTCCATGGTGACCACGGATCCCGGCCTGATGAGTATGCGCACAGGAGACGCGGGCATGCAGATCAGGACCCGACCATGGCTGTGATCGCCTGGTCGATTGTTTCTATTTCAATGAGTTCGACGCCGTTCCGGCGGGTGAGATTGCGCGCGTTACTGCGCGGGAGAAGGCAGCGCGTGAAACCGAGTTTCCCGGCTTCACCGATCCGCTTTTCGACCTGGCTGACGCTCCGTATCTCGCCGCCAAGGCCTACTTCGCCGATTGCCACCGCCGTGGAATCGACGGGGATGTCCCGCAGGCTCGAGACGATGGCAAGCGCCATCCCCAGATCCACGGCAGGTTCATCTATCCGGACTCCGCCGGCAACATTGACGAACACGTCGTACTGACCGAGACGGAGACCCGCCCGTTTTTCGAGCACTGCAAGGAGCATCTGCAGCCGCCGGGAATCAAACCCGGTGGAACTCCTCTGCGGGACCCCATAACTTGTCGGTGCAACGAGCGCCTGGACCTCAACAAGGAGGGGGCGGGTCCCCTCGACACTCGCCACGACGGCGGATCCCGAAGCGCCGGATTTCCTCTCGGCAAGGAAAACCTCGGAAGGATTTGCCACCTCACGAAGTCCCCCGTCGTTCATCTCGAAGACTCCGATCTCGTTGGTCGAGCCGAACCGGTTTTTCATCGCCCGCAGGATCCGGAATGCGTGCTGCCGTTCCCCCTCGAACTGGAGCACCGTATCCACCATATGCTCCACCACTTTGGGCCCCGCAATGATACCCTCTTTTGTCACGTGTCCGACAAGAAACACCGGGATGCCGCTCGTCTTCGCCAGGCGCATGAATGTGGCAGTTGCTTCACGCACCTGGCTCACAGTCCCGGGAGCGCTTTCAAGATCGGGGCGGAACATCGTCTGGATGGAATCCACGATGATGAGGTCCGGCGGCTGCTTCGCGATCACCGCCTGTATGACGTCAAGGTTGGTTTCAGCAAGGAGGAGAAGCGACTCCGGCGGCTTGACCGCGAGCCGCTCGGCGCGGAGCTTTATCTGGCCGACAGATTCCTCCCCGGTGATGTAGAGCGTTACGCAACGGAGTGACGACGCCATCTGCATCATCAGCGTCGACTTGCCGATCCCGGGGTCGCCGCCGACAAGAACCACGGAGCCGGGTACGATGCCCCCTCCCAACACCCGATCAAATTCGGGAATCCCGACCGCCGAACGCGGCTCGGGGGCAATGTCCACAGCTCCGATGGAGACAGGTCCCGCGGACTTCGCTTCTCCCCCCCCCCGCGCCTGATGACGTCTGGCAGGGAGGATCTCCTCGACGAATGTGTTCCACTCCCCGCAATTCGGACATTTCCCGGCCCACCGGGCGGATTCGTACGCGCAGGACTGGCAGACGTATCGGGAATGTACTTTGTCCCTGCTCATTGCTTAATATACCGACGACGGGAGAGACTTACAACCGGGCGTTGATTGTGCCTCACGGCGTGAGTATATTAGCGAGGAGATTCATTATTTCGGAAATCTCATTGCCCATCCGGCCCCTCCTTCTCTTCTCTCTCGTACTCTTCGCTTCTGAAGCCGTCGCACAGCCACCGCCAACCCCGAAACGGGAGGTACGCGCCGTGTGGCTCACCACCGCGTCCGGCCTCGACTGGCCGCGGAGCACTGACAGGACTGAACAGCAGGCATCGCTTCGCGAGATCGTCCGCCACCTCAAGTCACTCAACTTCAACACGATTTTTTTCCAGATACGCTCCCGCGGGGACGCATACTACCGGTCCGCGTATGAACCGTGGGCCGAGAACCTCACCGGGACGCTCGGAAAGGACCCCGGGTGGGACCCGCTTGCATTCCTGATCAACGAATCGCACGAGGCCGGCCTCGAAGTTCACGGATGGGTGAATGTCTACAAAGTGAGGGGGAGCGGATCAGTCCCGCTGAGCACCCCTCCCCACCTGGCGCGGGCCCATCCAGGTTGGATATTCAGCGACCACGGGGAGGGATGGCTGGACCCGGGGATCCCCGAAGTGGAAAAATTCCTGTTGAACGTTGTGATGGACATCGCGCGGAAGTATGACCTCGACGGGATCAATTTCGACTACCTCCGGTACCCGGGACGAAACTTCCCCGACGGAGATTCCTATAAGAAATACGGCCTCGGGATCCCGAGGGACAGATGGAGAAAATCAAACCTGGACAGGTTCGTTGCGGAGTGCTACGACCGGCTGACAGCACTTCGCCCCCTGCTGAAAATCGGAGCTTCCCCGCTCGGAATTTTTGGATCTGACAGCGGGTTTGTCTCTGCCGCTGCCGGAGAATACTACCAGGACACCCGGACCTGGCTGAAAACCGGGAAGATGGACTATGTGTCCCCTCAGGTCTACTGGGCCATAGGAAGTTCCAGGGGCGGACCGGATTACGCGGCGCTCGTTCCGGGCTGGCAGCAAATTGCGGGGGGCCGGCACGTTTATGCAGGGATCGGCGCCTACAAGGACGATGTCGCGAGGGAAGTCCCCCGGCAGATCGACATATCGCGGAAGGCGGGCAACGCGGGGCAGTCGTACTTCCGATATGAGAGCATTCGCGCCGCTGGACTCTCCGGAGGGCGTTACGCAACACCGGCACTCATACCCCCAATGCCCTGGAAAGACGCCAGTTCTCCCCCTCCGCCGCTCCAGCCGGCTGTCACAGAGATCACCACGAACGTCTTCGATATTCAATGGATCCCCCCCCAGACGGTGGCGGAACGAACGAGAGCGCGACGCTACGTTCTGTACAGATGGACATCGCCGCAGATCCCGTTCGACGATCCCCGGGCCATCTCACAGGTGGTTCCGGGATCGACCGCGTCATGCACGGATACCGTCAGAGTGCCTTCCGGAGGGACGTACTACTACGCCGTGAGTGCAATAAACGCGGCCAACAGCGAAGGCCCCCCGTCCCAGATATCGGGCGGAACGATGAAGGAATTCCTTTCGCTCAGAGGAAAACTGACGGAGATGACCGGACTCTCGGCCTCACTTTCTTCACAGGGGGGGACGCCACGGATGGTGGCGTACTCGCTCGCAAAGAAAACGCTTGTGACGCTCGATCTCCTGGCACGACCCACGGGATCGAGCGACTCGATACTCACGACGCTGGTGAGCGACACGCAGGAAACAGGTATCTATGTGGTAGGGTTGAGCAACGTGCAGTTCGTGCCGGGGAAGTACAGCTTCCGGCTCAGGACAGGCGAGTCGGTTGTGGAACAACCGTTTGATTTGCCATAAGAGGGAGAAACAGGTGGGCTTGAATATGGGGAAAAGTCTCTTAACTTATCTAGCCCCGCATGAAAGTGGCGCCGGGATCGTTGATGGCGCCGAAGGCGCCATCGTTGACCGAACATTCGGATTCTTCCGAGAAAGGAAAACCGTGAAACGCTCTCTTCTCCTGATTGTATGCGTGGCGCTGATTGCGCCTTCGCTCAGCGCGCAGCAGTACCTGGTGAAGTTCGCAACACTTGCTCCGGAAGGGAGCACGCCGACCAAAGTGATGCGCGATTTTGACAAAGCGATCCGGGAGCAGAGCGGGGGGCGGCTGGGGTTCAAGATCTATGCCGGGGGAGTGGCGGGAGATGAGAAGGACGTGGTCCGCAAGATCAAACTGGGACAGTACAGTGCCGCGGGATTCACAGGTGTGGGAATCAACGAAATCGCGAAGAAGGTCCGGATTCTCGACGCTCCCTTCCTTTTCAAGAATCACGACGAAGTAGACTTCATCGTCAACAAATTCGACAAGGAGTTCCAGCAGGCAATCGAAGAAGGAGGATTCGTTTTACTTGGATGGGCCGAAGTGGGGCTCGTGTATATTTACTCGGACAGGCCGGTGGGGTCGGCGGAGGATCTCAAGAAGACGAAAATTTGGATGTGGGAAGGGGATCCGATCGCCGAGGCGGCATTCCAGGCAATCGGCGTTTCCCCTATCCCTCTTTCAATCACGGACGTCAGCACCTCGCTCCAGACCGGGATGGTGAATACTGTCTATGTTCCCCCCTATGAGCTTGTCGCTCTCTCATGGTTTACCCGTGTCAAGTTCATGATGGGATTGCCGCTGGCCAACAGCGAGGGTGCCGTCCTGATCTCCAAGAAGGTGTTCGATGCGATGCCGAAGGACATCCAGGACATACTTGTGACGAACGGGCGGAAATATTTCCGCCAGCTGACGCTCGCCAGCCGCGACGAGAACGAGAAGTCGATCGCCACGTTGAAAGAGAAGGGATTCACGGTGATCACCCCGACGAAGGAAGTGACGGCCCAGTTCGAATCGACAGGCAAGAAAGCGCGTCAGTTGCTCGTCGGCAAACTCTTTTCACAGGAGCTCCTTGACCAGGTGGAGTCGTCTCTGCGCACCTACCGTCAGGAGCACGGCAAATGAGCGTTCTCAGGGCGGTCGACAGGGTCCTCACAAAGGCCGTCACCTGGCTGCTGATGTTCTTTTTCGTGATGATGCTCGGAATCGCCGCGCTGCAGGTGCTCCTCCGGCTCTCCCTCCACACAGGGATCATCTGGGGGGACATCGCCGCCCGTCACATGGTGCTCTGGGTCGGGTTTTTCGGCGCATATATGGCCACGCGCGAGGATAAGCACTTCCACATCGACATCCTCACCCGGTTCCTCCATCCAAAACTCAAAGCCTGGTTCGCCGCATTCTCCGATCTGTTCGCCATCGTGATCTGTTATTTCATGCTGCAGGCGAGCCTGACGTTCGTTAGCGTGGGTATGGATGCCGATTCCATGCTCTTCCTCCAGGTGCCGCAGCGTGCCGCCGCGATCATCGTCCCCCTCGGGTTTTGCCTCATTTTGATTCAATTCCTCCTGCGGATGATCGAAAACATCGTGCGCGCGGTGCGCGGTCCCGAGGCGGAGGGACCTGCGCTATGAGCGTCTGGGTCGTCATCGTCCTCCTCGGCGTACTCGCACTTGCGGGTGCTCCCCTCTTCACGATCATCGGCGCTATCGGACTTATCGCGTTCACCTCGTCCGGGACGGACACGGCCGCAATGATCGCCGAGCTGTACAGGCTCGTCGATCTCCCGGCACTGATCGCCATCCCGCTTTTCACATTTGCCGGTTTCCTCCTTGCAGAAAGCCAGGCACCCAGGCGCCTGATCAGGCTCGCCGGATCCCTCTTTGGATGGATGCCGGGAGGGCTTGCGGTCGTCGCACTCTTCTCGACGGCGATCTTCACCGCGTTCAGCGGTGCGTCGGGGGTGACGATCATCGCGCTTGGAGGACTTATTTATCCGGCGCTCATCCAGCACCGTTATCCTGAGAAATTTTCGCTCGGACTGGTGACGACCTCCGGCAGCCTCGGGCTGCTCTTCCCTCCGTCCCTGCCGATCATACTCTACAGCATCATCGCGAAGGTCAACATCGACCACCTGTTCATGGCAGGACTGATCCCGGGGATACTTCTTCTGGTCATACTCTCAGCATATGCGATGCGGACCGGGGTCGTGGCGAAGGTCCAGCGTACGCCGTTTTCGTGGAGAGAGGTCTGGAGCGCACTGAAAGAGGCTGGCTGGGAAGCCCCCCTTCCTGTGGTGGTTGTCGGCGGGATCTACGGGGGGATATTCACGGCGACGGAAGCGGCGGCGGTGACGGCGGCGTACGTGTTGATCGTCGAGGTCTTCGTTCACCGCGAAGTCAAGATTTTCGCGGATCTCCCCCGCGTCGTCAGGGAGAGCATGATACTCGTCGGCGCCATACTCGTCATGCTCGGTTCGGCGATGGGCGTCACGAGCTACCTGATCGACGAGCAGATCCCGATGAAGCTGTTCGCGTTCATAAGCACGTACGTGAGCAGCAAGATCGTGTTCCTGATCATACTGAACTTCTTCATACTGGTGATGAA
>Ga0182011_10001135_pt1 | contig 23422 bp, 18 predicted proteins | sample 711E1DmetaG_FD_120481 | JGI IMG/M metagenome (GOLD analysis project Ga0182011, IMG submission 120481) | Permafrost microbial communities from Stordalen Mire, Sweden - 711E1D metaG | ecosystem: Environmental > Terrestrial > Soil > Wetlands > Permafrost | place: Sweden: Stordalen | collected...
CCGGCACGCCGCCATCGCCGAACATCTTCACCCTGTTTGGCGGCGGAGAAGACGCGGTTCTGGCCAGTTACATCACCTTCGCCAACGGCCACATATTCCTGGTCAAAACCCATGCGCCCAGCGCGGAAACCAGCCGCACAACGGCGGGCCAGGCAGCCGCGCAAACCCAGGACGAGCTGAACGCCCGCACGATTATCCGTTTACGCCAGCTCGTCAAAGTAACGCAAAATGAAGTACCCGGCCTCAATGTGGGTCTCACGGGTGAGCCGGTCCTGGATTACGATCAAATGGTGCAATCCGAGAAGGACGCCACGCTGGCCAGCATTGTGTCGCTCGTTTTGTGCGCGCTGATTTTTATTTACGGGTACAATGAAACCGGTCGGCCGGTGAAGGCAACGATCTGTCTGGTTGTCAGCCTGGCCTACACGCTCGCATTTGCCGCGCTGACGATCGGGCATCTGAACATTTTGACGGTCATGTTCGTGCCGATGCTCATCGGCTTGGGGATTGATTATGGCGTGCATTTGATTACGCGTTACGAGGAGGAACTGCGGCATGGCAAAACCGAGGAGGCCGCGCTGACGAAAGCGATGGTTTTTACCGGGCAGGGGATTTTCACCGGCGCGTTGACGACCGCCGGCGCGTTTCTGGCGATGGCGTTCACGAATTTCAAAGGCATCCAGGAAATGGGCATCATCTGCGGCGGCGGCCTGCTGCTTTGCTTTATCCCCATGATGACGATGCTGCCGGTGATGTTGTTGCGGGGGCGGCAAAACGTTGTTGACCACCGGGCAACCGAGGACGCAACCCGGGCGCGGATTGAAAACATCTGGCTGCAACGGCCGGTGCTGGTGCTGGGCATCACCGCTGGATTGTGCGTGGCGGCGTTGTTTGAAGCCCGCAAAGTCCATTTCGATTACAACCTGATCAAATTGCAAAGTCCCAGCCTGCCTTCGGTGGTCTTTGCCCACAAACTGGTGGATTCGGCGGATAAATCTCTGCTTTACGGAGTGATTATTGCCGACTCGCTGACCAATGCGGTTAATCTGGAGAAAAAAATAAAGCAGCTTCCGATGGTCGCGGATATTGAACCGCCATTTTACGGCGATTTTCTTGCGGACCAAACGTCAAAATTAAGATTGGTTGGCGAAATCAAACAGCAGGTTGCAACCCTTGCGTTCAACCCGCCGGACTTGCGCCCGGTGGATGTTTACGATTTGAGCCGGACGCTGTACGGACTTTACGGATATCTCGGCAATGCGCTCGAAGATGTGGGAACCAACGAGCCGGCTCTGACGCGGCAACTGGTTGCCCTGCGGCAGGCGATTGGAGATTTGCGCAAGACCATGCTGGCGGGCGACACTTCGGCACTTGAGGAACATGCGCAAAAATTGGCGCAGTTCCAGCAGGCCTTGTTTTCCGATCTGATCGGGACCTTCCAGTTCCTGCAACATCAGGACGACAGTGCGCCGCTGCGCATCGAAGACCTGCCGCCGGAGGTGCATAATGAGTTTGTGGGTGTGACGGGAAAATTATTGCTGCAGATTTATCCCAAGAACGACGTCTGGGAACGTGACAATCAGGAAAAGTTTGTCGCCGCCTTGCGAACCGTGGATCCCAATGCCACCGGCACACCGGTCCAGTTTTATGAATACGAGACGATGATGAAAGACAGCTATTTACAGGCGGCATGGTATTCCTTGACGGCGATTGTCTTTTTGGTTTTTCTCCACTTCCGCAGCCTTGGTGCGGTGATATTGTCGCTTCTGCCGGTCGGCATCGGTATGATTTGGCTGGCGGGGTTGATGGGCCGGCTGGGAATTCCCATTAATCTGGCAAACATCATGACGTTGCCGCTGGTCATCGGCATCGGGGTAACGAACGGCATTCACATCCTCAATCGTTTTGCCGAGGAACGCACGCCCGGCATTTTGTCACGCAGCACCGGCAAAGCTGTGCTCGTGTCAGGATTGACGGCCATTGCCGGTTTCGGCAGCCTGATGCTTTCCAAACATCACGGCTTGTACACTTTGGGTTGCCTGATGGCGACGGGGCTTGCGACGTGCATGATAGCGGGCCTGACGTTTTTGCCGGCGTTGTTGAATTTGCTGGGCCGGTGGCGTCCGTTAATAAAACAACCCAGTGCCGACAAATCACTGTCAACACTGGGTCAGGAGGAACCGAGGTCAAAAACCTCAATTATTAGGACACAATAAGACAAATTACTGGAAAGTCAATCTCAATGTTAAATCCGGCCTTCAAAAGGCTAAAAATACGGTTTTAAGCAAACGATAACGATAACATCAGCTCGAAAACGGGTGTGACGGCTCATTAAAATTCATGTCTAATTGTTACTGCAAAACATTCAAAATCCTTCTGCAAGTTTGTTTAATGCTCTCTGCGCCGGGTTTTGCCTCCAAAATCTTTGGTGTTGAAGGTTTTAGTGCTGGGCCGCTTTTTGACCAATTCCCACTAACATTGGATTCAGGGCATCGAACCGAAGCGTTTGGGCCATTTTTTTACAATCAACAAAAAGATTCTGAAACAACTTGGGCGGTTCCACCGTTGTTTTCCCATGATGTTGATCCGGCTGTTGAATCAAGAGAAGACGATTTGATTTATCCACTATTGACCTATGAACGTTTTGGAATGGAGTATCGCTGGCAACTTTGCCAGTTAATCAGCTTTTCCGGAGGTAAAAACCAGGAGGACGCCCTTAAAAGACGCTTCACACTTTTTCCGATTTATTTCCAACAGCGTTCGCCAATCCCGGATGAAAATTACACCGCGCTTGTTCCCTTTTACGGCCATATCAAGGATCGGCTGTTTCGCGACGACATTTTCTTCGTGATGTTCCCGTTTTACGGCGAGACACGAAAAAGAGACGTTGTCACCGACAACTATCTTTATCCATTTTTCCATCTTCGTCACGGCGACGGAATGCATGGCTGGCAATTCTGGCCGTTGTTTGGGGCGGAACACAAGGACGTGACAACGCAGACCAACGGCTTTGGCGAGACGGAAATCATTGGCGGTTACGACAAGTTTTTTGCCCTTTGGCCGGTTCATTTTTATCAAAACACCGGCATTGGCACTGATGGTCCGGCGAAATTCCGTGCCGACCTGCCGCTTTACAGCGTCCTGCGTTCACCCCAACGCGATTCGACTTCTGTGCTCTGGCCTTTTTTTACCTGGGTTGATGACCGGGAGAAAAAATATCACGAATGGGAGGGACCCTATCCCTTCGTCGTCGTTGCGCGCGGCGAGGGCAAGACCACCACGCGCTTCTGGCCTCTCTTCGGTCGTGCGCACAACAACACCCTTGAAAGTGATTTTTATCTTTGGCCGCTTTACAGGTTCAGCCATCTTCACGCCAAGTCGCTTGACCAACGGCGCACCCGCATCCTGTTCTATTTATTTGTGAATATGATGGAAAAGAATATCGAAACAGGCGCACAACACCATCATGTGGACTTGTGGCCCCTGTTTACGTATTATCGTGGTTTCAATGGAAATAGCCGGCTGCAAATCCTCGCGCCGATTGAACCGGTACTGCCAAACAATCGTGGCATCGAACGCAACTGGTCGCCGCTCTGGTCGCTGTGGCGGTCGGAAGGCAATCCAAAGTCCGGCGCTGCCAGCCAATCGCTGCTGTGGAACCTTTATCGCCGGGATTCAACGCTTGCGTCCAAAAAATGCTCGCTCCTATTCGGCCTTTTCCAGTATCAATCAGAGTCGGAAACGAAAAAGTTGCGCCTGTTTTATGTTCCGGTGCTCAAATGGCACAGGCAGGCCAGTCAAACGGCAAAATGAAGGCGCATTTAAATTATGTTTGAGAACATCGGAGAAATCCTCCTCTTGTTTTGGCGCACGGTGCTGGCGCTGCCGCTGGCATGGCGGCAACGGCGGAAGGTATTCGACCAGTTTTTTGAAATTGGCAATGCCAGTCTGCTGATGGTTTGCGTGCTGTCGTTCTTCATCGGCGCCGTTATTGCATTGCAAACTGGTCCGGTGCTTGTCGAACGCGGCCTGGCCAGCGCGGTTGGCGGCATTGTCGGCATTTCGATGGCCAAGGAACTGGCGCCGGTGATGATGGCCATTCTCATCGCCGGACGCATCGGTTCGGCAATGGCGGCGGAAATCGGTTCCATGCGCGTGTATCAGGAAATTGATGCGTTGCGCACGATGAATATCAATCCAATCCACTATCTGGTGTTGCCGCGATTGGTGGCCATTGCGATTGCACTGCCCATGCTTGTGGTTTTTTCGATTCTCGTAGGCTGGCTTGGCGGTGCGCTGGTCGCGGAGGCCAACAGCCGCATCGCAATCCCCTTCCAGGCATTCTTCGCAAACCTGCGCGACATCGTGGAACTAAAGGATGTGGCCAACGGCGTTTTCAAAGGTTTTTGCTTCGCGATAATCATCGGCGTCGTTTCATGCCATCAGGGGCTTGTGACCATAGGCGGTCCACGGGGCATTGGCCGGTCCGTGACAAAAGCTGTTGTCAATTCCATCATCCTCATTGTGATTTTTGACTACTTCCTGACGCGCATACTTTTGAAATAATGAACGGCTCAACAAACAATCAATCCGGCGTCGGCCTCCAGGTGCGCGGCCTGCGCAAAAGTTTCGACGACGAGAAAGTCCTCAATGGCATTGATTTCGAGGTTCAACCCGGAGAAATTTTCGTCATCATGGGGCCGAGCGGCAGTGGCAAGAGCGTGTTGCTTAAGCATCTTATTGGACTTGAGACGCCCGACGAAGGGGAGATTCTCATCAATGGCGAATCCATTCAACTGCCGGAAATCGCCGCCAAATACCGGATGGCGCTGGTTTTCCAATCCAGCGCTCTGTTCAGTTCGCTGACCGTCGGCGAAAATGTCGGGCTTTATTTGAGCGAACACCGGCTCAAATCGCCGGGGGAAATCGCCCGCATCGTCTCTGAAAAACTCGAAAACGTCGGCCTCAAGGGCGCCGAAGAAAAAATGCCCAACGAACTTTCCGGCGGCATGAAAAAGCGCGTCGCCATCGCCCGTGCGCTGGTCATTGACCCGCAACTGATTCTTTACGACGAACCGACAAGCGAACTGGACCCGCTTTCGGCCATGGTCATTGGCGAGGAAATTCTCAACCTCCAGCGGCGCATTCATGTCACGTCGCTCGTCGTGTCACACGACCGCGACCTCGCGTTCGGCGTGGCCGACCGCATCGCCGTCATCAACGAGGGGCGCATTCTCACCATTGGCACGCCCGAGGAGGTAAAGCGCTTCAGCAACCCGCTCGTTCAAAATTTTTTGCACGCGGACTTTAAACGCGAAACTTGATCTAAAAACCCATGAAAAATTCACTTGAAACCCGCCTCGGCATTTTTGTCATCCTGGTGGCCGTCGCCGCCCTGGTCATTATTGAAACGCTTGGTGGCTCGGATTTCTTCCGCCGCGGCTACCAGGTTAACGCGCTGTTCGACACCGTCCAGGAATTGAAGGTCGGCGACAGTGTGAAAATGGCCGGCGTGGAGGTCGGCCGCGTCGAGCGAATCGTGCTCGAAAACCAGAAGGTTCGTGTCACGATGAAGCTGCGCGGCAACGCTGTCGTGAAGACTGACAGCAAAGCCACCGTCAAATTCACCGGTTTGATGGGGCAAAATTTCGTTTCCATTGACTTTGGGTCGGCGGACGCGCCACACGCTGTTAATGGGGCTGTTCTCTCAACCGAAGTGCAACCCGACCTCAATGCCATCATGGCCAAGCTGGACAAGGCGGCGTCCGGTATTGAAAACGTCACCAAAAGTTTCAGCGGCGACACCATCAACAACCTGCTGGGCCCGCTGACTGATTTTGTCAAACAAAACAGCAGCCACCTTGGCGGGGCCATTTCAAACATAGAAAACATTTCCGGCCAGATTGCCAGCGGGCAGGGAACAGTCGGGAAACTGATTTACACCGATTCGCTCTACAATTCCGCGTTCGACACCATGACCAATTTGCAGGATGCCGTCACCCAGGTGCGACAGGTGGTCAACGACGTCAGCAGCGGCCGGGGCACCATTGGCAAGCTCGTGACGGATGAAACGCTTTACAATGCCACGACCTCTTCGATGACGAACTTGAATCAAATCTTGCAGAAGGTCAACCAAGGGCAGGGCACGATCGGCAAACTTGTCAATGACCAGGAATTCTACAAAAACGCCAAACTCGCGATGCAAAAATTGGACAAGGCCGCCGACAGTCTGGAAGATCAAGGGCCGTTGAGCGTGATTGGCATCGTGGCGAACAATTTGTTTTAGTCCCGCAATTGTTCCAGCAATCCCGACACGAGCAGTTGCTCCAAAACCGAATAAACCGTGGCGCGATAGCCCGCAAAAAAACAGAACAATATCCTTTCGCCGGCTTGGGTTTTTTGGCCGAAGACGATGCGTATGTTGCTCGCGCGCAGCCTCCAGAATGGAGCGAGGCTTCCGTCCAACTGTTTCACGTCGCCCCTGCCCCCGGCCAGCTCCTTCAGGCCGCGCCGTAGTTTACGGCGGGGTTCCGGCGACAGTGACGTCATGAACGCCTTGACGTTAGTGCTGACGACCACGCGGGTTTTCATGCTGACATTTCAGCGTCCAGTTCCGCCAGGTCGTGGAACTTCATTTTGCCAGACTTGTATTCCTTCAAGGCCTGGACAAAATCGGGGTTGGCTATCAGTTCCATGGTTTCAATCAGCGCTTCAATCCGATCCTTGGACAAATAGACGCCTACAACCTTGCCATGCCGCGAGATCGCAAAGCTTTCCCGCTTGAGCAGGCTGGGCAGCCGCTGTTGCGCCTGCGTCACGTTCACTGTAGATTCCAATTTCATTACCTGTAGAATCGCCCCATCCGTCCGGCTTGTCAAGCGTCGGCCAAACCGAGATTTTTCAGGACTTGGACGGTTGAGCGCGACTTGTTCAGCGTGTAGAAGTGCAGTCCCGGCGCGCCCGCACGAAGCAGTTCCTCGCACTGCCTCGTGGCGTATTCGATGCCGAATTCAGCGACGGCTTCGTCATTGCCAACCAGCTCATCCAGCTTGGAACGCAGCGGCAAGGGAATTTTGGCGCCACAAAGCCGGGTGAATCTTGTGATTTGCGCCGCGCTTAAAATGGGAATGATTCCGGGCACCAGCGGCGCGCGCACGCCAAGCGTTCCCGCGACATAATCGCGGAATTCAAAATAATCGGCGTTGTCAAAAAATAATTGCGTGAGCACAAAATCCGCGCCCGCATCCACTTTTTCCTTCAAATGCCGCCAGTCCGCGTGTTTGCCTTCTTTGCAGGCGGTATGGCCTTCGGGAAAACCGGCGACGCCGATGGAAAAATCGCCCGACTCGCGGATGAACCTGACAAGTTGCGAGGCGAATTCGAAACCGCCGGGCGTGGGTTCAAATTCTCCGCCGCCGGGTGGATCGCCGCGCAGAGCGAGAATGTTCCGGCAGCCGAGAGCGCGGATTTTTTCGAGCAATGCGCGCACTTCGTCGCGGGTGTGATTTACACAGGTCAGGTGTGCCAGCGCGGTCAATCCGTGCGCGCGCTGAATACGGTCCACAATCATCAGCGTTTTATCGCGCGTGCTGCCGCCGGCGCCGTAGGTCACGGAACAGAAATCGGGCTTTGTTTGGAGCAACGCGGGGAAATGCTTTTCCAGCAAAACCCGATCACCCTCGTCGGTTTTTGGCGGGAAAAACTCAAAGGAAATGACCGGCCGTCTGGCGGCTTGGTTCATTGCGAAAATGTCCCGAATTAATTGCATCTGGGCGGTGAATTATGGGGAAAACGCCGACGAAGCCAAGTTTTGTTCTATGTGGAGTGCACAGACTTGTCTGCGCTTTGAAAAGCGGCGACACGCCGCGCCGGGGGAAAAAGCGGCAGAAGACTGCCGCAGTCCAGGACGCTATCGCGTTTGCCGGGGCCGGACAAAATTGCGCCAGCTTTTGGACTGCGCCAGCCCTCTGGCGCTTTGAGGAGCAGGGGACGATACGACAAACCGGGCATGGTTTTTACAGCACGCCTATCATGCGATGGAAAAGCGGCAGAAGACTGCCGCAGTCCAGGACGCTATCGCGTTTGCCGGGACCGAACAAAATTGCGCCAGCTTTTGGACTGCGCCAGCCCTCTGGCGCTTTTCCATCGGAGTTACCATGCCCTTCACCATTCCGGCGCTGGCTTGAAATCATCTGCGATCAGCAACCGGTCAATTTTAAAGCGATAAATGGACTTTACCGTGGCCGCCGAAACGGATCGTTCGAACCAGCGCGCCGAGCACCACGGATATTGGTTCGACACCGGCACCAGCCCGTGTTTCACGGGGTTTTGGTGAACATAATTCAGGCGGGCAAGATAGGATTTCTGATAGGTGAGCCGGCTCTCGCGAAAATTGAACCAGACCTGCCGGCCCGGCGCGCGGTCAAGTTTGTTAATCCACCCGGCGGTCTTGACGTGGAGAACGCTCAACATGTCCGAAAGGCTGGCTGCGTCGGACGCGTCCGGCGGCGAATGGGCAACGAAATGATAATGATTTGAAAACAAGACCCAAGCCTCAAGCTGCCAGCCGTAATCGCGAGCCACGGTCAACAAACCGCGGTGCAATACCCGCAAACGGTCAGCGCCACGGAAGTAATGGGCCTTGAGATATGTGCTGGCGGTAACAAAGTAGGCGCCGCGCGCCGAGAGTTGATGTGTGGGCGCGTGCGGCCAGGGTAGGTGATGCTCTGGCATGAGGCAAACGTGCTGAAATTGCGCGACATCGTCCAGCCCAATGTGAAAGCGGCAGAGGACTGCCGCAGTCCAGGACGCTATCGCGTTTGCCGGGACCGAACAAAATTGCGCCAGCTTTTTGGACTGCGCCAGCCCTCTGGCGCTTTGCAATGGAAAAGCGGCAGAGGACTGCCGCAGTCCAAGACGCTTCGCGTTCGAGGGGGCGCCGGAAATTGCGCCAGCTTTTTGGACTGCGCCAGCCCTCTGGCGCTTTGCAATGGAAAAGCGGCAGAAGACTGCCGCAGTCCAGGACGCTATCGCGTTTGCCGGGACCGAACAAAATTGCGCCAGCTTTTGGACTGCGCCAGTCACCTGGCGCTATGCAGTCCAAGACGACAAGCGGGTTTTCGTGTGATTCCTGAAAACAAAAAGCCCCTTCCGGTTTTGCCGGAAGGGGCGTGAAGTTCCAACTTAACTTAGAACTGATAGATCAGGTTAAGCGCCAACATATAGGCGTTGTCATGAGCCACATTGCCACTCGTGGCGGCAAGGTCGAAGGCTTTGCCATGTTCGACGTGGTCCCAGCGGAGTTCAACCCGGCTCAACACATTCGCCCACAGTGAGTATTGGATAGTGGCCGTGAGCTCTTCCGCTGCGTTGCCCGTCGTTGTTCCGGCATAAAGGCCGGTGGTAGCAGAAGTGCCGTCGTTATCGAGATATTCACCACGGAGGTTGAGGCTCAACTTGTCTGTGGCTTGATAATTAGCATAGAGTCCCATAACCCACAGGCTGTTGGCATTTGGATTGGCAGCACCCGCAGTGTCATGCAGATCCTTATAATCAAACGCCGCACCGACCTTCAACTTGGTAATTGGCGTCGGGAGCGTGGCACCTGCATACAGACTGGTCACGCCAGCGACTCCGCCGGCGCCAGATCCTGGAGCCGTGATAACACCCATGTTGAGTGTTGCGCCCTTCATCCAACCCAAGCTATCCGGTGCAGTCAGTGCGATATCACCCAAGTAAGCCTTCTGGGATTCAAAAGGCTGACGCCCATTGAAACCGCTCCATGTATCGGCCACGCCGGCCTGCAACGTAATTATATCATTCGCCTTGTAGGTGGCCAAAACGCCCGTCAGTTCTGTCGGCTCGATTGTGTAGCCATAGGACCGGGTGTAATTCGGGTTGAGCGGGTCGCTTGTGGATTCATAGCCTAGAGGGCTGTCAAATACGCCGACTTTCCAGTCAATGCCGTTGCCCACCGGTGTGCGCAGCGCAATATAGGCTTGGCGAATGGCTCCATATTGCTCATCACCTACAGGACTATCCGGACCGAACATCATTTCGACATGATAGCCGGAAGCCCATTGGCTTTGATCCATTGGCTTGTCGAGGGCGATGTCAACAGCGTTCAAGTTGAAGCCGTCGGCTTTTCGGTAATTATTAGCGTATTCGGGGACGGGTCCGACAGTCTGTCCATGATCTTGTTGACCCAGATTCCATTGAGCGGATACGTCCACGTAACCGCTGATGGTGGTGTTTGAGAGCGCAGTTTGAACCTGGCTCATATGTTCGTCTGCACGCGCAGCCGAGGCAAGGCTGACTACCCCGACCGCCGCCAGAGCAACTGTCCATTTATTAAACTTCATCTAGTTCCTCCGATGTTGTTTGTTCAATGTTTTTTGTTTTGTGCCTGTGCACTTGCAGAGCAAAAACGGTTTGCCCCGGCACCGCGTGGTGCAATTAAGGGTGAAAATAGGGGAATCCGGCGCATTTGACAACACTTTTTTTAACAAATCGCATCGGTGTAATATTTTGCAAAAGAATCAGTTGCTATTGCGGTCGGATTTTTATCCCATTCCTGCACACAGGCCGAATGAGGTTGGGGCGTTCATGGGCAAGGGTTTCCAAGGGTGAGGTTTTGGAATAAAGGCTGCTTACCAGTGAGAATTGATTTAAAAATTGAAACGGGTGGTGACGTAAGTGTAGAATTGCAACCAAGTTACATAAGTTTTATCGGCGAATCAAAAGGACATGTCATCGTATTCCTATACAGCTCGTGAGACAGCCAGTGGCCGCGAAATCCACAGCACTGTGGAAGCCGCCAGCGAATCGGCTGCCGTTGCGGTGTTGCTCAACCGGAACCTGCTGGTGGTGTCCATCCAGGAAAGAACCTCCAGGAGGGGCAAGACGAGGGGTGGTAAAATTTCGCTGGCGGACCTTGTTGTGTTCACGCGCCAGTTGGCAACCATGGTGGACGCGGGCATTGCCATTGTTCAATCCCTTCAGTCACTGGCCGATCAATCTCCCAACAAGGTCATGCGCGACGTGATTAAGGACGTTTGCACGCGTGTGGAAAGCGGCGAAAGTTTCTCCGACGCTTTGCAAAAGCATCCCAAGGCTTTCAACAAGCTCTACGTTTCAATGGTGGCTGCGGGTGAAAAGGGCGGTTTGCTGGCGGAAATCCTTGCGCGGCTGGCGACTTACCTGGAAAGCAGCGCGCGCCTCCGCCGAAAAGTCAAAACCACGATGATGTATCCAATAGTTGTGAGCACGGTGGCGATCGGCATCACTGTGTTTTTATTGGTGAAGGTGGTTCCCATTTTCAAGGATGTCTATCAATCGTTCGGTGCGAAACTGCCGGCGCCAACCCAGTTCTTGATGACTCTTAGCGATTTAGTGCGGCACTACTTCATATTTTTCCTGATCGCTTTTGGCGCTTTGATCTACAGCTGGCTTTATTATATCAAGACCCCGAAGGGGCGTGATTTTTGGGATTCACACCGGATCAAGCTCCCGATTTTGGGGCCCATCGCGCATAAAATCTGCCTCGTTCGCTTCACACGCACCATGGCTTCGCTGGTTCGCGCTGGTGTGCCGATTCTGGAAGTGTTGCAGATTGTTTCCCAGACCGTTGGCAATACGGTGATGGAAAAGGCCATCAAGACCGCCGCCAGCGATATCGAACGCGGCGAAAGCATTGCTGCGGCATTGGCGAAGCATTCGGTTTTTCCCAGCATGGTCATCCGCATGATTAGCGCCGGCGAACAAACCGGCAACATTGACAACATGCTCGAGCGGGTTTCCAACTTTCTTGACGAGGAAGTTGAAACCATGCTCACCGGATTGATGGCGCTGATAGAACCACTCCTCATCGTTTTTTTGGGTGTGTTCATCGGCGCAATGGTGGTCTGCATGTATCTGCCAATTTTCAACCTCGGCAACATCGTGAGTGGAAACGCGCATTAAATTCCGTCGCATGAATCACCCTGGTGGCGAATTCAGTTCGCCAGTGGTTTCACGCCGAAACAGTTTTCCCCGGTTGAGGCTGGAGAATTTTGATTTTCGGCCAGCGCATCCGGATTTGCTCCTCAAACCATGCCCGTGAATAGTCACCGCCGTGGCCCAGCAAAACCGCGCGCGGCGAAACCCGCCCGACAAAATCCAGCAAGTCGTCGCGGTTCGCGTGCGCCGTCAAATCAAAATCCAGCAAGTCACATTGGCGCGTGACACGACCGGCGCTCGGACTGAACACAAACGTTTCGCCCGGTTTTGCAGCCTTTAATCGTCCACCGGGTGTGTCTGGATCGGCGTAGCCGACAAAAAAAATGGATTGGCGCTCGTCGCCAATCATGCGTGTCGCCAGGCTGTGCGCGGCGGTGTTTTCGCTCATCATGCCGGCGGTGAGCACAAAGATTCGCCCACCGCTCAATTTCATTTTTTCAGCCTGCCCTTTTTCGAGCACGATGAGTTCCAACGCCTCGTGCAATTGCAAATTCGTGTGCTGGCGGTGCGTCCGGTGGGCTTCGAGGTCGTATATCTCCGTGAACACGCGCCCCAGCCCGCCGATGTAAATCGGCTGCGGCTTCAGCTTGCCCGCGCGCATTAACAGCGCCAGCAGCGCCAGAATTTCCTGCGTGCGTCCCAGCGCGAATGACGGAATCAGCAGGCAACCCTTGCGTTTGAGCGCGTGATGAATCGCCGCCACCAGCCGTTCGATTTCATTTTCGCGTGAAAAGCCCGGCGGCACCGGATGATTGCCGCGTGTCGTTTCCATGATGAGCACGTCAGCCTTCACGTCTTCAAACCGCGCCGCGCGCAGAATCGTCTGGTCGTGGAAACAAACATCGCCGGTGTAGAACAGCGTCTCCCTTTTCCCCCGGATTAAAATGCCCGCCGAGCCGAGCGTGTGGCCGGCGTCAAAAAATTCCAGCGTTGGCGACGGCAATCCCGCGCGCATTTTATGAAACGCCGCCCACTCAATTTCGCGATTGTATTTGAAACCCTGAAATTGCGGCGCGATGTCGTCCACTTCGTCGTGCGTGTAAAGCGGATAGTCGCGGATGCCCAACTCGTCCCGTTGCCGCGTCATCACGTTCACGGAATTGTGCAGCACGCGCTCAACAAGAAAATAGCTCAACTCCGTCATCAGCACATGCGCCTTGGGAAAATGCCGCAACGCCACCGGCAGCGCGCCAACGTGATCGTGGTGACAATGCGAAATCGCAATCGCATCCACCTCCCCGTTTCCGGCCTTGTTCAACATGGGCAGGCTGGCGCGGCCTTCGCGTTTTGGGTGCATTCCGGCATCGAGCAAAATGCGATGCTCATCCACCTCCACAAGCCACCCACTCGCGCCAATATCAGTGTCGGGATTCAAATTGGTGATCCTCATAAGGAAATTTGCGGTCGGGGAAACAAAACATTCCGGGCGGAGAACTGCAATTAAAATTGGGCAGTGGTGTTCTGATTCCAAAATGGTGGCTGCACCGGGAATTTGCGCTCCGAACGAAGGTTTTTTCCAGCTCGCCGAGCTGTAGCTTTGAGCGGTGGTTGGCGAATGTAAGTCCCAGCCCGCCTTCGCTGCGCTCCGGCGCGGCAGCCCCGCTTTTCGCGGCGCCCAAAGCGAAGGCTGGTGGGCCCAGCAGGATTTGAACCTGCGACCAAGCGATTATGAGTCGCCTGCTCTGACCACTGAGCTATGGGCCCATGGAACGGTTCTGAACAAATAACCGAAGCTCGAGGGTTTGACAATTTAAGATGATTACCGCTTGAGTGCCCCTTATAAAACGCCTTTCGGAGACAAAATTTGACAGGACATGGCCAAAGGCCTAATTTATGGCATCTTTTCTGCTCAATCAATGGAGCCTATGCGCGTATTTTCTCGACTGCGCCACTTGAGACATATTGCCGGATTCACGCTGGTGGAGGCCATGATCGCCTCGGGAATCATGGTTTTTATCGTTGCCGCTTGCCTGTCGGCAGTCGTCTTCGACCAGGTTTCCGTTAGAAAGGCGAAGGAAGAGGCGATCGCGATGGACTTCCTGACCCATTACGCGGAGTGTATCAAGGCGCTGCCCTTCGCGGATGTGGCCCCCGGCTTTCCTATTAACTCACTTTTTAATGGTAAAGATGGTGCACAACTGATCACCATCCCACCGAGCGGTTCCTGGATCTCGCTAAATACGACCGCCTTTCAAACTTTTGATCCGGATCTACTGTGGTTGAGCAACCGCAATCCGTCAAATCAGGTGACCATGACGCCGAACAACGTCGGTGGCGTCTTGCATGATATCGAGGTCAACGTCAAAATAGATTGGGACGCTCCGCTTGCCCAAGGCGGACGGTTGGAGGTTCAGGTGGATTTCTTGCGGACCAAGGATGTGTCGCCATTATGAAAGTAATTTCAACCAGGTTTTTTACTGCAGTTCGTCGGGGAGGCTTTTCTCTGACGGAGTTAATGATTGCTCTCGGTGTGGGCTTACCCGTGGCCGGAGCTGTGGTCCTGCTGCTTGTCCAGGCCGCACTTGAACAGCGGCGGGGATTGGCCGACACGACCGTTGAGGAGAATGCCTACATCCTGCAGGCTCGCGTTACCAGTTGCTTGCGCAGCATGAGCTGCAGTGGAGGACTCACGACTTCAAACGCAGTGTATGATGCTGTCACCAGCAAATTCTTGGGATACCAAACGATTAACGGCTTTTACGCCAACCCGACGAATGGCTCCTTTACCAGAGAGCAAATTAGCTTCAACCCTTCCTCGGGACAGGCAATCTACACCCCCGATATGTCGGCTTCCGCGAATCAGATCGTGTGGATGACCAGCGGCCAGACCGTGGCGCTGCATCAGCTTTACTTCAATACGGACGATGGCCCGGATCCATATAGTTTAGCCCCGAACAATACACTGGTGCGCGTGTGCTTTGAAATGGATGACAATGGATATTCCCAGCAGGGCACGACCAATAATCTTGCCGACATAAAGCGCAGCTTTTCCGTTCAGATGAGGAGCGATTAAACATTCAAATTCCAACTTGTTATGCGTATTACATCCATAAATCACCGGCTGGAGCGGGGGGCCGTGCTCATGATCGTCGCCGTCATCGGTGGCATCATGGCTATCGTCACCGCCTCCATGCTCATGCTTAGCAACAATTCCCTTCAGAATGCTCACGGACGCGCGGACTGGAACAAGGCGTTCTACAACGCTGAAAATGCCGTGGTCTGGGCGGCACAAAATGTCTTCGACGCGCCGCCTGCCGCCGGCTCGTCCAACTACTACTCGATCAAAAACGGGTACCTGCCCCTGGCCAAGATCGTCTCGCCCGTCAATGGCGACACCGCCCTCAAGGGTGCGTGGGTGAACATTGTGCAACCCATCGCTGCCCCGACCAATGTTTTCGTCATCACTGCTTCCGCCATGGTGAACAACAAAATCCGCACCATTCAGGCCACGATTACGGCACGCCCGGTCAGCTCGGTATTCGACCACGAATATTTCCTGAACAACTGGGGTTGGTGGTGGGGATCGAGCATCACCGGCCATGGCAGTCAGCGCGCCAACTGGGATTTTGATTTTCGGGACAACCCGGAAGTCGACGGCGCCATCTATGCCGCTAATCAAGTCCAAGAAAACGAAATACCTTACAACACGCTGACCCCACCCTTTGGCGGTTTGGCCGGAGCCGATCCCCAAGATCTCGTCCACCAAGGCGTGCCACGAGTGATCATGCCGAACTTGCTGGATTTCAGCACCTACACCGCCACTGCAATGGCGGATCCGGCCAATAACGGGATTTGGGTGGGCGGCAACCAGGTGGTCGCCGGTGTGCTACAGAACACGAACACTACCAACCCTGGTGGCAATGCAGGCAACTTGACCCCCCAAACAGGGCTGTATCTTAATGGCACTCCCAGCCAACCCATCGTTATCAAAGGCACCGTGGTGATACAGGGCGACGTTGTCATCCAAGGGAAAATCACGGGACAGGGTACGCTGTTTGTGGGGGGGAATCTTTACATAGCCAATAACATCACCTACGCCAATGGCCCGGACTTCGGTACTCCCAGTGTTCCCATTACCCCGGAAACCATGCCTCCGGCACAGCGCGATCAGTGGGTTCAGAACAACATGTCCAAGGACTTGGTCGCTTTCGCCGTCAGAGGATCCGTTTTCGCAGGTGACGTAACGGACCCCGATTGGATCTACTATTGTTACGGTACAAGCGCATTCAGCTCCGGCCTGACTAGTGTGGGCAGCGAAGCGACTCTCGGCGCCGACGGGATCGCCGACACCGGGGACGACCACACTCCGTTCCTTGAACCCGACGGCACTATGGGCACCTGGTACGATGCCGACGGTGATGGCCGCATAAATGCCAACTACAATTATGCCACCGACATCAATATGGATACCAGCCGGGCATCGCATATTCTGGGATATCCAACCGATATCAACAGTCACCAGCCAGTCGCCTACAATCAGGTGGCGACCGACCAAATGGGCACGATGGATGGAATCTTTTATACTGATCACGCTTTAGCGATGCGCCTGCTCCAGAGCGGCGATATTTTCTACGGAACATTAATTTCGCGAAATGAACAGATCATAGGAAACGGCTACGTCCATTTCATCTATGATTCGCGTGTCAACAGCCGCTATCACAACAACCCGAATCTAATCATTCCCTTGGGATTGCCGTGGGGCAAGCCGATCCAAGTGAATAGCTTTGCCGAATTGTTGCCGCCAGTTCCCGGTGAATTGGCGCCAAATTGAACGAACCTATGATCCACCTGAAACCACATTTGAACGTGAAGTTCAGCCCGATTTCCGTCATTGCCGTCCTTCTCCTGCTGGCCGTGCCAATTCGCGCCATTGCGGCAGATACTGTCAGTCCCATGTCCACAAATGCCGCCCAAGCGGAACAGCAGCGCATTCTCCAGTCTTATGATGCGGAACTGTCGCACCAAAGGAAACTGGAGGTGGGAAAAGAGAGGTATGAGCGGAGGCAAGCTGACCGCGCCAAAGCCATCGAGGCGCTGGCAGCGGAACTTGCGGCCAGACAAAAGGTGGTCGTCATTCAGCCCGCCGCGGCTCCATACGTCAACAAAGGGTACGCGGATACGTCGTCATGGCTATGGCTTTTGTTGGGAGTGGCGGCGCTCGGAGCTGGTTTCCTGGGCTGGCGATATTACCGAAGCCGCCAAAATACTCGTCCGGCGCGTTGACGAGCAGTCATTCATCTACTTCCGGCAGCCAGCGATGGCTTTCAGTGCTGTCGTTCCCATGGAGCTGAAATTGTTTTGGGAAAATCTTCCACAAACATGCCGCGCCTTGTATCTCTCCATTTATTCCCTGACGCCGGCATTCAAATCCATCGGCAGTGAGACACGCACGGTGGCCGGCTGGCCGGCCTGCGGGGGGACGATTTCGAGCCTGCCGTGGTGTGTTTCAATGATTTTCCGGCTGACAGCCAGGCCGAGGCCGAGGCCGACATTGCGCGTGGTGAAAAACGGCGTCGGCGCTTTCCTGGCTGCTTCTGCGGTAAAACCAGTTCCATTGTCTTGAACTTCAATCTCGAGACTGCGTCCACCTTCCTTGTTTGGGTTGGTGTGCACCCGAACGTCCACCCTGGGTTCTTTGGGATTGGCTTGCAGCGCGTTGAGCATGATTTCAGCGAGCGCGTGTTTGAGCGCGGCGCGGTCGCCCGTGATGACAATGGGTTTGCCGCCGTCTTCACAGCGTAATTTTGTAGACTCGGCGGGCTGATGCTTGCGCGCCTCCTGATAAGCCTCTTCGATGAGCAGTTCGACGGGAAACGCCCGCGGATCCGGCTCGTCTTCGCGCGCCAGAAAACGCATTTGATTGAGCAAACGCGAGACACGCTTGACGCCATCGGCAAGCGCATGGTCGAGTGATTTGCGGAACTCGGCGTCCCGGTATTTTTCCACAAGCAACTGCTGGTGCGTGGAAAGCGGCACCATGGCATTGCCGATTTCGTGCGCGAGGCGGTCGGCCATGGCTTTGATGAGCCGCAAATTGGCGGCCTCGATTTCCAAATGGCGCAACTGCTCGGTTTGCGTGAGGTCTTCCGCCGTGAGCAAAGCCGAAACGGGCACGGAGGAATTCCCACGCTGGAACGGCACGACGGTGATGTTGTAAACCGTGCCCGGGGAATTTTCCGGTTCGTAACGGAACGGCCCGATGGCCGCGCCGGAGTGCAGGACTTGATAAATCTTTGCGCCAAGAGCCTGCGGTAAATCGCTGAATTCCAGTTCGCCGGTGCGCTTGTTTTTGTGGCCGAAATGGCGGCGCGCGGCTTTGTTGGCATGGAGCATTTTCAGGTCGCGCCCGACGACGACACACGCGCTGCTCAACTCGCGCAGCACGTCCGCCATCATTTCGTTGTTGCTGGCGAGCTGATCGTGCAGCGAGATATTGCGAAGGGCCAGGCCGACTTGCCCGAGCAGATGGAAAATCAGTTCCAGCTCGGTGTTGACAAGCGGTTCGCCGGTGACACGCCCGTCGAAAACGGCAACGCCCACAATGGTTTCACGTTCGAGGACCGGCACGGCGACTTGCGCGCCGAGCAATTCAAATTCCTTTTGCGCCTCGACATCCACGCGGACTTCGTCGCTGTCGCGGCGCAAGATTCTGCCCAGCCGGACGAGCTGGCCGCCGATGCCTGCGTCGAGTGACAGTTCAAAGTTTTCGAGCAGGTCCGATGAAATACCGATGGCTGCGGTGGCGCGAAGACCCCGGCCGTTGTCCGTTGGCATCGTATCACCGGGCGACACGACGGGGCGGTTCAAGAAAATGGCGGCACGATTGACGCTGAAAGTTTCACGGAGAAACAAAAGAAATTGTTTAAGCATCGCCTCCGCATTCAGCGAATGCGTGAGGATGGATGAGAAATCGCGAAGGACGCCCAATGTCTGTGACGTGCCGGCGGAGCGGCTGGGGAATGATTCCATCGTGTGGGAAAATGTTGTTTGCGGGAGCGGCGGCGCGGGTGTGTGCGCTTGAATGACGTGCTGATGTTTGGGCGCCGACCATTCGCGTTCCAGCAGGGAATTAAGCAGCCGGATTCGAACAGGCTTGGTGAGCACGTGGGTGACACCGTGCAAGAAGGCTTCCTCTTCCCATTCGGATTGGCTGTCGGCGGTGTAGGCGATGATGGGGCATTTGCTGTCACGTCGGCGGAGCCGTTCGATGGCCCAAACACCCTGAACGCCGAGGAGATCAACATCCAGAATGCACGCGCTGGCCAGCCTGTGCGTCAACAATGGCTCGGCTTCCTCCGCCCCGATTCGGTGAACGATGCGATATTCCTCCGGATTCAGACCCGCAGAAATCACTTCGGCGAAGTCTGGATGAGGCGACAACACCAAAATGGTTTTCATTTTTTGAGCCAGTGACGGCGATGCTCGAATCCAGTCACTGCCTTGAATAATCCACAACTTGCACTCCGAGGTCAATTCAATCTTGCAGGGAAGCGGGAAAATTTCCCGCCTACAAAGCAAAAATCAAGGGGAAGTAAGCAGTTTTTCCCACAAATTCTCATTTAGAAGCGCTTTTTTGAGAAAATCCGTGTCGCTGGATGACGTCACAACAGGTTCCGGTTGAAGCAACAGGTGAAGGGTGAAGGTCGTGCCGCGGCCGGGCTGGCTGGTGGCTTCGATTTTTCCGCCATGATGATGCACAATAAAAAAACAGGCCATCAAGTAAATGCCATACTCGGACGGCACGCGATCGCGCGCGGCAAACGGGTCGAGAATGGCACGCAACGCCTCCTCCGGCAATCCCGGCCCGTTGTCGCTGATTTGAACGACAATTTCCCGTCGGGCGCCATTTTGCAATTCCGCCGACAGCGTAATGCGGCAGCCGGCGGGCAATATCGCCAGTTCTTCTTTGAACAATAATTCAAACAGCCGGCAGAATTTCGGCTTGTCCACGCGCAGGAGGGGAAGTGAATCCGAAATCCGGTTTTCAATCTCAATCCGCCGCGCGGCGAGCGGCTCCTTGAACGATTTGACGGCGTCGCAGACGGTTTGGTGCAGGGAAACCTGGTCGGTGAACGGCGCCGATGGGTTTTCCGACGCCGTCCAAAGGTCTTTGAGCAGGTTGTTAATCCTTTCGATCTGCGACTGGACATTTTGATGATAATCCTTCCAGAAATCGGGATTGCGCAAGCTCTGCACGCTCGTTTTTTCATCGAGCATTTTCATCGGCGCGAGATCCAGGAACGTTTTCACCGCCACGAGCGAATTGCGGATATGATGGCTCAATCCGGCGGCCAGCAGACCGAGGCTGACGATGCGATCGGCAATCATCATGTTGTACAGCACGGACGTTTTTTCGCGGAGCAACTGGTCGCGCTCGGATTGCACGATGAAAAATTCCAAACCGCGCTTCAGGGTCAGCTCCAGTTGCGGCGGGTCCCACGGTTTGGAAACGTATTTGTAAATCGCGCCGCTGTTGACCGCGGCAATGGCGGCGTCCATGTCCGCATAAGCCGTGACGAGGATGCGGATGATGTGCGGACGGAACTGCCGCGCGCGCTCCAAAAGCCAGACGCCCTTTTCGCCGGGCATTCGCTGGTCGGTCATCAGCAGGCCGATTTCGTCGGCGTGCTGTTCGAGCAGTTTGAAGCCGGCTTGGGCATTGGCCGCCGTCAAAATCCGAAACTGATCCTCAAAGGCGCGCGTGAAGTATTTTAAAGACTTCTCCTCATCATCCACGTAGAGGATGGCGAATTTTTTATAGTCGTACAGGTTTTCCATAGTGAGGTGAGTTTATGATTCGACGGCCGATTCGACTTTGACGGGGAATTCCAGCGTAAATTCACAGAACTTTCCCGGCTCCGTTTTCACCAAAATCCTTCCCCCGGACTCCTTCACGATGCGGTAGCAGATGCTCAAGCCCAGCCCCATTCCTTCGCCCACGTCTTTCGTGGTAAAAAAAGGGTCGAAAATCTTGTCCACATCGGCCGGTGCGATACCCGGACCGTTGTCGCGAACCGACAAAATGCTGCTGCCGTTCTCGACCCGTCCTTCAATCCGGATGGTGGGCTTTTCATCCCGGAACGGCTTCGTTTTCAACGCATCGAGCGAGTTTTGCAGCAGGTTCGTGACCAGGTGGATCAATTTGTTCTTGTTCACCCAGATCGTCTGATGCCCGGCAATCTGCTGGTCAATCTGTACTTTGTCCTTCCACTCATTGCTCAGAAACCGCAGCGCCGAAGCGACCACCTCCGCCACCTCCACCTGATCCCGACTCTCGGTTTCGGGATGCGTGAACATCTGCAAATCCGAGACGATGGTCTTCACCCGTTTGACGCCTTCTTCGACATCGTTCAAAACCTCGGCGAAATCTGCCTGTTGCTCCGGGGCAAGGTTTTGACCCTTGTTGCGCAGGGTAAAGAGGCCGGTGATGGCGAAGTTCAGCGGATTGTTGATCTCGTGGATGATGCCCGCGCTCATGCGGCCCAGCGACGCCAGCTTCTCGGTTTGCACCAACTGCATCTCGTTTTCCTTGAGTTGTTGGAGGCTCGATTCCAGCGCCTTGCTGCTTTTGTCCAGTTCGTAACGCAAAGTGAATTCGCTGAGTCGAAGCCGGTAAAAAAAGTGGTTGCCCAGAATGACGATGATGCCGGTCAGTGCCAGGAAATAAAGATTGTTGGCAAGATTGTTGAAAAATTCTTCGGGGGTCGGTTTCAGCCAATGGAAACCGCAGGCGCCCAAATACATCAGGATGATTGCGGCCACACAAAAAGTTGACTCCCAGATATCCCAGCGCACCACGACGCTCACGGCGAGCAGGATCAAATTAAGCGCCGCATAATAATTCGACGCCGCGCCCGTCAAGGGTCCTTGCGCCGCGGCAATGATCCAGCACATGAAGAACGCTGGAAGGAGTGCGATGAGAATACCCAGCCGACGATAATGTTTTTGTCCAAGCTCTGTGGTGTGCAAATACCAGAGGCCGGCCGCCAGAACGGAACAGAAGATCCGCAATTCGAGAAAATACCAGCGTTGCGGGTGGTAGACCAGCCAATCCATGACCGAGCCGAGAGGCATCAAAACCACCACCAGCGCCGACGCGACTTTGCCCGTGCGCAGACGTTCCTGTCGTTCATTGGCGGCAAACGCCTTCGCAAAGTCGGGGTTGGAAAATGTTGGGTGATTAACCATTGTCTGGTTTGCGAACCTCGATAAACAAATTCACACCCGTCGCGTCTGCACGAACGGAAACATAATCATCGATTGCGTCAGCGGGACACAGCGCGCGCAAATCCTGTTCTTTACGATAGATCAGGTGCCAGTCCAGCAAATGTTCCATGCCGTGGCGCAACGGATTGGACGGCTCGACATTGGTCGCCACCAGCAGCCCCCCCGGAGCGAGGGATTCATAGAAAACATTCATCAATTGTTTGCAGGTGGGGTCCGGCAAATAGTCGAAAAGCCCGGCGCAATATACGAAGTCATATTGCGGTTTCTCCATGACCGTCAACTTGTAACTCTCTTTGAGCAATTGGTAAACGGTCTTTTTCTGAAAATGAACAGCGGTCCTCAATCGGAAAAGATTTTTAATTTTGCCAAGCGCTTCGTCGGCATATTCGAGGGTCTCGCCATTGAAATCTACAAGCGTCAATTCCGCATTTTCTCTGAGTGAAGAGCGGAGAAAATTCTGCACTTCCACCGCCGGGCCGCAGGCGAAGTTGAAAATGCGCGCCATGCCGCCCGCGCGGGCAATGCGGTAGGTTTCCAACTCAATGCGGTCGGTGAGATATTTTATTCGATTACGATGCGCCGCCGCAGGCGGCTGCCTGACAAACCAGCCGTGAATGACCTTGGCGAACAAGGAGTCTCCTTCGTAGCCGTTGCGGGCGATCATATTCACCATTTCGTAATCACCCGCGTAACCGAGCGGCTTTTCAAAAGTGCGGTGCGCGAAAGGCGCGGCCAAAATCAAATGATGAAGGTGTTGCCGCATGTAGTGGGCATGAGCGGCCTTGTGTTCCTCCTCGATGCCTTTGGCGATGTCTTCGAATTTTTCAAAGAGCGCGTTAATCAACGGAATGACTGCTTGGGCGATTTCCTGGGTTGTTTTCTGCTCGATTTTTTCCCGCTCGTCCCTGGTCAAAGCCTGAATGCCCAACTCCACCCGCTCCAGCCACAATCTCAAGTCATGTAGAAAGGTTTGCATATCGGCGATGACGATCTTGAATTCCGGCGACACTTTGTAAAATTTCTGCCATTCCTGCAAAAACATTTTGAATTCCTTCGCCAGTCCGCCTTCCCGTTCCAACGCCAGCACCAGGTTCAAATCCGCCCAGCTTGATTCGTCGAGCGTTGCTTCACAGACAATTTTTGTTCCCGCGTCCACGATGTTGCTGACAACCGCCCGCCCGGAATAAACCGTCCGCCC
>Ga0182011_10001137_pt1 | contig 23412 bp, 18 predicted proteins | sample 711E1DmetaG_FD_120481 | JGI IMG/M metagenome (GOLD analysis project Ga0182011, IMG submission 120481) | Permafrost microbial communities from Stordalen Mire, Sweden - 711E1D metaG | ecosystem: Environmental > Terrestrial > Soil > Wetlands > Permafrost | place: Sweden: Stordalen | collected...
CCACAATGGCCATTAGCGCCGCCTGGTTCAGGTCGCTGCTGACCCCAGCGGTCACCCACGGTTCGTGGCCGTCGGCGTTGAAGCTCACCGTGACGCGAACGTGGGCCGCCGTGTCCTGCGCGGATACGTCGATGGCTGTCACAGTGAAGGTGCCCAGGTGCATGTGCGTGATTGCCGGATACCATTTTTCCAGTTCGTGCCGCATGGCCTTGGTAAGCGCATCCACCGGACCGGCGCCCTCGGCTCGTGTTGTAACCACGGTAGAGTCGCCGATGGACAATTGCATTGAAGCCTGAACGTATCTGTTTCCGGTTTCGTCGGATTCGTCCAGAACACGCCAGCTCTTCACGCTGAAGCGCTCTTGCAGGGTCTTGAGCACCTTCATGCAGGCCAGCCTGAAGGAAATCTCACTCACCGTGAACGCGCCGCCATCAATCATCCCCTGGTTCGCGTCCATCAGAGCCTGTGCTTGCGCGGAATCGAGCGGAACGCCCAGCGCCTCGGAGAGCAGAACGATGTTGGCGCGACCCGATTGGGCGTTCACGCCGATGACGGGGTTGGCGCCGACCTGGGCGGGATCGCACCAGAGATAGGCGCCTGGGTTTTTGCGCTCGCTGCTGCCGTGCATGCCGGCCCAGGTGCCGAATGCGCCGGCGCCGACGATGGGAGCGCCGTGGGGCACGTCCAGCGAGAAGGCCGCGTAGGCCGAATGCGCCAGGCTGGTGAGCCCAGGAAGCGACTGGGGCGGGACAAACTCGGCCTCCCCGCGGAGCTGCATGCTGCCGACGACGGTGGTGAGGCTCACGTTGCCGCAGCGTTCGCCGGTTCCGAGGAGAGTGCCTTGAATCTGAACGGCTCCGGCAAAGACGGCGGCGCGGGTATTGGCGACGCCCAGGCCGCGATCGGCGTGGCCGTGAAATCCGATTTTGGCATCGGGGAAACTCCGCGTCAGGCCGCCAATCACCTCTGTGACTTCTTCAGGGTTGGCGCCGCCGTTGGTGTCGCAGACCACCAGCCGGCTCACATTCTGGCGGAGGCACTGCTCCGCCATGCGGTGGAAGTAGTCGAGGCTGCGCCGGCTGAAATCCGCGTCGCACGGAGCGCCGTTTTCGCGGCGGCCGCAACAGGCGTCCATGGCGTGCTCCAGATCGACGATCACTTCCAGGCCGTGGTCGTGCAGGCAGGCGACGGTTTCGCTGGCCATGAGGAGGTTTTCTTCCGGCGTAGTCTCCAAAGACATCAGGACATCGAGCAGCCTGGATTTGACGACGACGACGGCCACGGGAACCCGCCCTTTGTTCCGCACCATGAACTGTACGTCGGGCCACTCCTGGACTTTGGTTCCGCGGCCGCGGGTTCTGCCGAACAAGGCCAGTTTCATGGCCCCGGTATCGACCGCGTCCAGAGCGGTCGCCAAATCCTGCACGAACCGGTTGGCGCCGGCAAAGCCGATCTCGGCATAGCGGACGCCAAAGACGGCAAGACGCTGCAGCAGGCTGACGGCATTGGGCAGCGAGATATCGATATTCGGCTGCTGCAATCCGTCGCGCAGGCTGGTGTCGAAGAGTTCGACTTTTCCGGTTTTGCTTTCCGTCATGTATTCCCGCTCCAGACGAGTGAATGCAACCTATCCACAGGATTGCCCCGCGAAGAGGTTCCCCACCTCCCATCGTACCTTGACCAGGGGCTTCGATGGCGCGGGCAAGCCAGGCCAGCATTCGTCCGATGCGCCGCGCCGCGCAGGGACAAGGCCGCGATGAAGCCGCGTCCGGGCCGCGACGCGTCTCAGGGCGGCGGTGGCCCGCGCTGTTATTCTTGAAGCGTGATACGGCGCTCACAACTCAGGAGCTTGCCGGGGCTGGCCCTGCTGCTTGCCATGGCCGTGGCCGCCTGCCACAAGGAAGAGCAGGCCGTGATGGGCGTGGCCCAGACGGCGGTGAACGCCGAGCACAAGGCGCAGGCCGCGGCGAGCGAGATCGACCGCCAGCGCGCCGCCCTGGCCGCCATTCCCTTGCCCACCAAAAGCATGTATATGGATGTGCATGAGCCCGGCGCGTGGGCCAATCCCTTTCTCTCGGTCGATGCACAGACGCTGAATCTGCGGGTTACCCTGACCGACGCCAACCCCAGCACCCTGGGGCAAGGAACCATGCTGCGCCCCGAAGGGGCGCGCCGCCAGGAGATGCAGTTGCGCATGGGAGAGATGGCCCAAGCGTTGGCGGCGCTTCCTCCCGGCGCCTGGCGCTATGGCCGCGTGATCGCGGTGGCCGAGTCGCCCCTGGCCAGCCGCAAGGACCGTCCCCAGCTCCGCCGCAACGTAGAAGCCGCCATCCAACAGCTCAACGATCTGGGCATCGTCGTGGAAGAGTGGCCCGCGCGGTAGCATCCGCTACGCGCAGGCAGGGGCCGTCTACGCAGTATCGAGGATGGCTGATATTCTGTTCGAGAGCACGGCTCAAGGGGGTTCCGCGTGGAGGAAGCGCAGATCTACGACCGGCTGACGGAGATATTCAAGGACGTTTTCGACGAGGATTCGATTCGCGCCACGCCCACGCTTTCGGCACAGGACGTGGACGGCTGGGATAGCCTTACCCACATCCGGCTGATCCTGACGGTCGAGAAGGCCTTCAAGATCAAGTTTTCAACTTCGGAGATCGGCAAGCTGGAGAAGGTGGGCGATCTTGTCGCGCTGATCCGAGCGCGAGGCTAGAGCAAGGCGCAAGCAGATATAACTCCCATTATTCCGCAAAGCAACAGGGACGGTGATTTGCCAATGAATCCACTGTATATGGAATTGCAATGGCTGCCACGCGCGCCCGAGGATTTCTCCGTCCGTCTGAAGGCGCTGGCAGATTCGCCGGGCACCCTGGGGCGCGAACTGCAGGCGCTGGCGTTGCCGGCCCTGGAGTTGAACCAGTTGACAAAGCTGGCGAAGGTGATGAGCAAGGCGCGCTCGGACGGCAAGTCCCTTGCGCCGCTTGCGCCGTTCCGGCTGGCGGTGCTGAGCAACTCGACGATCGATCTGATCGTGCCGGCGCTGACGGCGAGCGCCGCGCGGCACGGCTTCGCGCTTGAGGTCGTCCAGCCCTCGTACGACCAGGCGGCGCAGGAGGCGTTGACCCCCGGCTCGCAGGTCAATCGCTCGAAGCCGGATGCGGTGCTTTTCGCGCTCGACTATCGCGCCCTGCCGCTGAAGCTATCCCTGGGGGAGGCCGAGGCTTCCTCCGCAACGATACAGGGAGCGATCGGCTACCTGCAGGCGCTTCGCGCCGGGATCAAGGCAAATACGAATGCCGTGTGCATATTCCAGACCTTCGCCCCCCCGGCGGAGAGGCTCTTCGGCAGCCTGGATCGCGCCCTGCCGGGCACCCTGAGAAGCCTGATCGACGGCGTCAATCGCGAGCTGGCGGCGTGGGTCCCCGGTTCGGGCGACGTGCTGCTCGATGTTGCTGGACTCGCTGAAACAGTGGGCCTGGCCGATTGGCACGATTCGCAGCTTTGGAACATGGCCAAGTTCTCTTTTTCCGACCAGCTTATTCCCTTGTATGCGGATCACGTGGCCCGCACCGTTGCGGCCATTCGCGGCAAGAGCCGGAAGGTCCTGATTCTCGATCTGGACAACACGGTCTGGGGCGGAGTGATCGGGGACGACGGACTGGAGGGCATCCAGATTGCGCAAGGCGATGCCCGGGGCGAGGCGCACCTGGCGGTGCAGCGGCTGGCGCTGGAACTGCGCCAGCGCGGGATTGTGCTTGCCGTGTCGTCGAAGAACACCGACGCAGTGGCGCGCGAGCCTTTCGAAAAGCATCCGGAGATGCTGCTGAAAGTGGACCACATAGCCGTCTTTCAAGCCAACTGGAACGACAAAGCAACGAACATTCAAGCCATCGCCGATGAGCTGTCGCTGGGGCTGGACGCCATGGTGTTTCTGGACGACAATCCAGTCGAGCGGGGGCTGGTGCGCAGGCTGTTGCCGCAAGTGGCCGTACCGGAGCTTCCCGAAGAGCCTGCCTGGTATGCGAGGACGCTGGCGGCCGCCGGATACTTTGAGGCGGCGGCCTTTGCCGGCGAAGATCTTAAGCGCGCGGGCTTCTACCAGGACAACGCCAAACGGGCCAGCCTGCAAAAACAGGTGGGGGGCGTTGAGGCCTACCTGGCGTCGCTGGAGATGACCATTGTCTTCCAGCCCTTCGACGCCACCGGAAGAGCGCGAATCGTCCAGCTCATCAACAAATCCAACCAGTACAACCTGACCACGCGCCGCTACACGGAACCGGAGGTGACCGAGGCGGAGAACGACCCGCTGGTATTCACGCTACAGGTCAGACTGGCGGATCTATTCGGCGACAACGGCATGATCAGCGTGGTCATCTGCCGGCCGGGCGCGTCCGGAGCATGGGAGATCGACACCTGGCTGATGAGCTGCCGGGTGCTGGGACGCAAGGTGGAGCATATGGTGCTGCGCGAGATTCTGGAGCATGCGCGCGCAGCGGGAATCCGGACGCTGGCCGGCACATACAAGCCCACGGACCGCAACCAACTGGTGGCCGAACACTATGCCAAGCTGGGATTCGCCAAAGTGGCGGAAGAAGAGTCGGGGCTGACGCGCTGGGAACTGCCAGTGGAGGGCGCGGAGCCGGAGAGCGCGCCGATGAAGGTTGTTTCTCGGGGCTTTTCCGCGGTCAAGGAGACAACGCCCGCATGATTCCATCCAGAGCCGTCAACGCCGCGGAAGAGAAGGAAGCAATGCTGCCGCGGCGGGATTGGATATTGCTGCCGGCAATCGGTCTATTGACGATCGGCCTGCTCGCGGGTTCCACGGAGTTTCTGGCGCGCCGGATGTTTTATGAGTCAAAGACCGGAGTGGCAAGCTGCATGGTGCTCAACGATCCGACGACCGGGGCGCGTGGAATTGCGAACGCGGTGTGCCGGGGCAAAGCCCCGGAAAGCGAATGGACCGAATACAGATTCAATCATTGCGGCCACCGGGCGGGCATGGAGTGCGCGCCGAAGCAGCCCGGAGTCTACCGCATAGTCATGATCGGTTCTTCCGTAGCGATGGGAGAATACGTGCAGAGGGAAAAAACCTTCGCGGCCCTTCTGCCCTCGGAACTCGCGCGGCTCACCGGGCGCAAGGTGGAACTCTACAACGAAGGCATGGGCTGGGGGTTCTCGCACAGCACCACACTGCGCTTCAAGGATGCGCTGCAAGCCCAGCCGGACTTGATCCTGTGGGTACTGACTCACGAAGATGTCGCGAGAGCGCCGGTGGTGCTGCCCACGGCCGATCTCGATCCCAATGCCGGAGTGAGTTTCTCGGCAAAGGCTTGGCTCCGCGCCCACGACATCTTCGCGGGGAAATCGATTATGGATGGGGTTGCCGGAGTCTTTGGCCACACCCGGACCGCGCTTCTGTTGCGCCACTTTCTGTATCGGAGCCAGAGTCAGTACGTGAAGTCCTACCTCCTGGGATCCAACGCCGGTTTTCTCAGGACGGAACTGGATGCCGGCTGGAAGGCGCGGCTGAAGGAATTCGACGGCGATGCGACGGAGATCGAGGGGCGGTCGAAGATGGCAGGCGTACCCTTTGCGGCGGTATTCGTGCCGATCCACTCTCAGGCGGCCATGGTCTCCGCGGGGGCATGGCCTCCTGGGTACGACCCCTACACGCTGGATAACGCAATGCGCGCCATCATCGTGAGCCATGGAGGAACGTATCTGGACATCTTGCCGGATTTCCGCTCCATCCCCGACCCAGGACGGTACTACATGCCCGTGGATGGCCATCCCAACGCCCAGGGTCACGCGGTTTACACCGTGCTGATCGCCAAGGAGCTTGCGAGCGGAGCAATACCGGCACTCCGAGCCGCAGTCCAGCCGCAGGGCGCGCCGGAGCGCGCAAAGTAACCATGGATACGTCTTCTTTCCAGTTTGTTCTCTTCGGCCTGGCCGCGGCGCTGGTTTCGAACTTCAGCCGATCACGCGTCTGGCGCTCGGCGGTGCTTCTCGCGTCCAGCCTGGTTTTTCTCGGTTTGCTGGCGCACAACCCGCTGGTCTTTATACCGCTGGCCGGGTTTTTGCTGCTGGGGTACGGGGGGCTTCTGCTGCTGGAGCGCGGCCGGTCGAAATCGGAGGTTTGGAGCATCCTGACCGTACTCTTCGCATACATATGGTTGAAGAAGTACACGTTCCTTCCGGAGAGCATCTTCTTACACTCTCCCTATTTCACGCTGGGGCTCTCCTACATCTTTTTCCGAGTGCTGCATTTGTTGATCGAAGCGGGAGACAGAAGCGAGAAGCGGCACATCGGGCCGGGAGCTTACCTGCTCTACACGCTGAACTTCACGACGCTGCTCTCCGGTCCCATTCAGCGCTACGACGAGTTCGCGCGGGACCAGTTTGCCCAGGAGCCGATCCCGCTTGGGCCGCGTGTGATGGGGCTGCAACTGGAGCGCATCGTTCGCGGATTCTTCAAGGTCAATGTGCTGGCGATGCTGTTCGACATGGCGCGAGCCGACGCGCTGACGCAGATCTCCCAGCCGCTGCCGCTTTCGCTCAAGCTCTATGCCGCCTTCCGGCTGGCGCTGGTGTACCCGCTGTTTCTCTATGCGAATTTTTCCGGCTACATCGACATCGTGATCGCCCTGGCGCGACTGATGCGCGTGCGCCTGCCGGAGAACTTCGCTCGGCCCTTTTCGGCCTCCTCGGTACTGGAGTTCTGGAACCGTTGGCATATCACGCTGTCCACATGGCTAAAGACGTATGTGTACAATCCGCTGCTGGTGGCGCTGATGCGGCGTATCCAGCCGGCGGCGTTGCAGCCATTTCTGGGCGTTTTCTGCTTCTTCGTGACATTCTTCCTGGTCGGCGTGTGGCACGGGCGCACGTCGGAGTTCATCATCTTCGGCGTGATGACCGGTGGAGGAATGTCGGTGAATAAATTGTGGCAGTTGGGATTGGTGCGCGGTCTGGGCCGCAAGGGCTACAGGGGACTGTCGGATCAACCGGCCTATGTGGCTTTTGGCCGCGGACTGAACTTCATCTGGTTTGCCTTCACGCTCTTCTGGTTCTGGGCTAGTTGGATGCAGATCGACACTATCTTTGCCGCCTTGAGCGTATCGCAGTGGCTCGGTGTATGGCTGGCGGCGTGGCTGTCTGCCACGTTGCTATTGGCGCTATGGGAGTGGCTGCGCGTTGTGCTGCTGTCGATCAAGACCGCCGAGGGGCCGGTGCTGACCAGCCGCTATGCGCGCGTCGTCTACGCCTCCGCGCTGGGCTTGATTGCCTTTGTTCTGACCGTCTTGCTTAACCAGCCGGCTCCTGGCATTGTCTACAAGGCATTTTGAGGAGTTGAGAACTCGGGTGCAGCGATTGCGGATCAGGCTTGCAACAATTCGACCAGTAGATTGGCTTCGGTCATGAGCCATGCGATCTCTCTCATCTCAAAGGCCGCGGCAGGGACCGGCCCGCTCAACAGCAGGGAGCCTTCGCCGGTTAGATGGCGGATGGCCGCGCCCATCTCCGGCACCTGGTAGCAAATATGATATGTGCCTCCGCCTTTCTTCAGTGTGCCGTCAACGGGAGAGCCCGGCCCAAGAGGAGCGACGAGCTCGATCTTCGGGTCCCCTTCGCCACGGCTCAGAAAGCAGACGGATACGTTCTGGATCGGATCGTCGAAGGGTCCCGATACCAATTGATAGTCGAAAAGTTTCATATAAATCGGAATCGCTGCCTGTAAGTTCCGCACGGCAATTCCCACGTGATGATAGGTAAATTGGTCCATGTGCGATCCGATCCTCTCAGTAGTGATATGACCAAGAATCCGATACGATGTCAACGAGTTTCACGGCATCCGCAAGATCGGTGTATGCCGAGCCAACATGGTATCGATGTCAAAGCGCCGGAGCGATCGTCGTATCATCTCCGCCGCATTCCGGGTCCATGGAGGGCGCGTCGCGAAGGATTTTCCCAGTGGACCCGGCTCCGCAGGGCCCCAGGCGCTACCCTGCCACCTTGCGAACAACCGGCCGCCGAGGAAGAATACCATGGAGTAGTGTATTGAAGAGGACAGGTTATTTGCTCGGCGTGGTTGACCATACAGCCAGGGACTCTGAATCCGCATCCGGTACGCAGGGGAGGGCGCGGAGATCCACCCCGCAAGGGAGTCGGCGGCGATTCGCGATTTTTGTCCCGGGCGGGAGGCGATTTGCGGCGCACTGCGGAATTTGGTACGCTCAGGCATTCTTTCAGGCTGAGCGAAAGGAGATAGTTCATCATGACTGAGGAAAACAGAGGATACGGTCTGGCGTGGTTTCTGGCTGGATTGGGCGTGGGCGCGCTGGTGGGGATTCTGTACGCCCCCAAGAGCGGCCGAGAAACCCGCGAGGACCTGTTGAGCGGCGCCCGCGAGGGAACGGATTACGTGCGCAATCGCGCCCGGCAGGCCGCCGAAGAGGTGAGCGCCCTGGTGGACAGAAGCAAGGAGCAGGTGGGCGAATACGTGGAGCGCGGCCGCGAGGCCGTGGATCGAGGACGGGCGCAGTGGGAAGAGTTCGTGGAGCGGGGCAAGAACCTGGTCACCGAACAGACCGGCCGGGTGGCCGCGGCCGTGGAAGCGGGACGTCAGGCATATAAGACGCCGGCCGGCGCGGGCGATACGAAGTAGCATTGAGCAGCCGGTTTTTCCCGAGTTGCATGGGGAAGCGGTGTTTTTGTTCTGGCCGTTGGCTCCGGACCCAGCAGGCGATTGGCTGAGCGCAAATCGCGCGCGGGGTCCGGCGGGAGGTTTCCTCATGGCTTGGGAAGCGCCCTTGAAAACGTATTAGCAAGCCCGCAGAGGTTCTGCGCGAGATCAATCCGATGCCAAATTTGGACAATCAGACCATACTGCTGGCCATCGTTGCCGTTACCGCGAGCGCGGTGCTGCTGCAGGCGATCATTCTGCTGGCGATCTTCATCTCCTTGCGCAAGGCGGCTCGTTCCCTCAAAGAGGAAGCCGAAGAGTTGCGCTCCGCATTGATGCCCATCATCTACAACACCCGGGATCTCTTTACGCGCCTGGCGCCGAAGGTGGAAGCCACCGTCACCGACGTGGCGGAGATAACGCATGGGTTGCGCACACAGACGGCGGATGTGCAGTCCATGGTGGCGGAGGTGCTGGGCCGTCTGCGCCGCCAGACCCGCAGGGTGGATATTATGTTGACGGGCATGCTGGACGCCGTGGATCGGGCCAACGATTTTGTGAACGACGCCGTCTGCAGACCGGTGCGGCAACTCTCGCGGCTGTTGGCGTCGGCCAAGGCGATCGTTGAATCGCTGCGCAGCGCGGAGCCGCCGCAGCGGCAGAGCCGCGCTTCCAGAGAAGCCTCTTCGGCAGACAAGGATATCTTCGTCTAAGCCGGATGCGGCGGGGGAAGGCGGCCAGTCTGGAGACTTGGGCAGGCTGGGAGTTCATTCCCTTCCCTACACATCCAGCCGGCCAGCGGCGGCGACGCGGCCATACCAGAGGCCCGAGTCCTTGGGAAAGCGCGCGGCGGCGATTTGCTGGGGCGAGATTGCGCCTGCGACGGGCTGTTGGGAGGCGGACCCGGCTGTTGCGAGTCCCTTGCGGGCCAGCAATGCGCTGCCGCCCGCGATGAGGGAGCTTTTAAGGAACTTTCTGCGATCCACTTTCGACGAATGACCTTTCGGAGGGGAGCCTAACAGTCGGCTTGCGAGCGAGTCAATGGATGGGGCTTGAGTGCGGTGTGAGTTATGCGATCCAGCCGCCGCCGACGACCTCGTCGCCGTCGTAGAAGACGGCGGACTGCCCTGGCGTGACGGCGCGCTGGGGCTGGTCGAAGGTGGCGAGAACCTCGTCCGCGCCGGCCGAGGCAGGACTCACAGGTTCGAGGGTGGCCCAGGCGGCTTCGTGGCGATGGCGAATCTTGATCTTCACGCGCATGGGGCCGGTCAGCTCGGGAATGCCAATCCAATTCAAGCGGCGGGCTCTCAAGTCGCGGGTGGCGAGTTCCTCATCGGCGCCGACGGTGACGCGGTGGCTGGCTGGGTCGATGTTGAGCACATAGAGCGGGGTGGGCGAGCTGATGCCCAGGCCCTTGCGCTGGCCCACGGTGAAGTTGAAGATGCCGTCGTGTCGGCCCAGGAGCTGGCCGCCGGAGGAGAGCAGCTCGCCGGCGGTCTCCGGAAGCTCTTCGCCCTGCTCTTCAAGATAGGCGGCGAGGAACCGCTTGTAATCGCCGCCGGGGATGAAGCAGATCTCCTGCGAGTCGGGCTTTTCGGCTAACGCCAGGCCGTGGCGACGGGCGATCTCTCGCACCTCGGGCTTGGTGAGGCGGCCGAGGGGGAAGAGCGTGCGGGACAACTGGGCCTGGGTCAGCCCGAAGAGAAAGTAGGTCTGGTCCTTGGCCAGGTCGGCAGGGCGCTTGAGAATCCAGCGCCCGCGCGCGGGATCGTACTCGTTGACCGCGTAGTGGCCGGTGGCGATGCGGCCGGCTCCGATGGAGCGGGCGGTCTGGAGCAACTGGTCGAACTTGAGGTGGTTGTTGCAGAGGGAGCAGGGGATGGGCGTACGGCCAGCCAGGTACTCGGCGACGAAGGGCCGGACCACATCGCGCTCGAAGCGTTCCTGCTGGTTGACGACATAGTAGGGAATGCCGAGGTGCTCGGCGACGCGGCGGGCGTCGTAGACGTCGTCCAGCGAACAGCAGCGGCCGGCCTTGGGCGCTTCACCACCCCAACGACGAAGACCTGTCGTTGGGGACCCCGGCGCATCGGGAGTGCCGTGCTTGCCGGCGAGGCGCGTCTGATCCCAGAGCTGAAGGGTGAGGCCGACAACGCTATCGCCTCCGTGGGCGAGCATCGCCGCCACCGTCGAGGAGTCTACCCCTCCGGACATGGCAACGGCGATGGTTTCGGGCGTGGTCATTGTTGGCAAGTTAGCAAGTTAGCAGGTTAGCGAGTTAGCGAGTTAGCGAGTTAGCGGGTAAGCGAGTTGGCCGGTTTGCTTGCAGTTTTCAGCCGAGGGTTCCCGCCGCCGCCGGCGACAGCGCCCGCAGATGTTCAACGGCTTGGGGAACGACCTGTAAAACGTAATCGATCTCGGCCTCGGTTGCGGTCTTGAGCAGGCTGAAGCGGAGGCTGGCGCGGGCGCGGTTCCTGTCCAGGCCCATGGCCATCAGCACGTGGCTGGGCTCGGTGGCCCCGGAGTGGCAGGCCGAGCCGCCGGAGACAGAGACGCCCTTGAGGTCGAGGGCGATGACCAGCGCCTCGCCCTCCAATTGGTCGAACCAGATGTTGGTGGTATTGGCCACGCGGGGGACGGGGATGCCGTTGGAAGAAGCAACCGCAGGTCCTTCGACTCCCCCTCGCTGTGCTCGGGGTCGCTCAGGATGACAGTCATTGAAAATGGGGTTCGCGGACTCCCAGGTCCCAAAATCGGGAGCTGGGGCTCCCAGATTATGGTGAACGAAGGAGTTCGCAGCGCCCCTACGGGGAGCGAGATCGTTATTGGCATCTTTCCCAGGGCTGCGCTGCGCTTGCCCTGGGCTATTTTCGTGTCGCCCCTCCGGGGCGGATTGCCGCGCTCCGTTGACGCCGGTGCCGGGCAGCGCGAGAATCCCCTTCTCCAGCCGGTCGCGCAGAGCGGCGAGGCGGGGGATGGTTCCGTCTTCCAACGAGAGCATGGCCAGTTCGGCGGCTTTGGCCAGGCCCACGATGCCGGGGACGTTCTCGGTTCCGGCGCGGCGGCGTCGCTCGTGGCTACCGCCCACCAGGAGCGGCTCAATCGGCGTTCCTCGGCGGACGAACAGTGCGCCTACGCCCTTGGGGCCGTGCATCTTGTGGGCGCTGATGGAGCAGAGGTGGCATCCGAAGCGGCGCACGTCGAACGGAACTTTGCCCGCGCCCTGCACGGCGTCGATGTGGAAGAAGGCGCCGGCCGCGCCGGCGATCTTTCCAATTTCCTCGACGGGTTGCAGGACGCCGGTCTCGTTGTTGGCCAGCATGACGCTGATGAGGCGGGTGTGGGGACGGATGGCGCGCTCGATCTCCGCCGGGTCGATGAGGCCGCTCGGGGCGGGATCGACGAAGGTCGTCTCGACGCCGTTTTGGGCCATCCTCTGAGCCGCTTGCAGAATCGCGGAGTGCTCGATGGAGGTGGTGATGCAGTGGTCGCCGGGGCGGAGCAGGCCGAAGAGGGCCGTGTTGTCGCCCTCGGTGCCGCCGGAGTTGAAGACCACCTCGGCGGCGTGGCAGTTGAAGAAGCCGGCCATGGTTTCGCGGGCCCGGTCCACGGCGGCGTGGGCCTGCTGGCCGTCGAGGTGGATTGAGGAGGCGTTGCCGAAGCGCTCCATCCAATACGGGCGCATGGCCTCCACTACCTCGGGCAACAGAGGGGTGGTGGCATTGGCGTCCATATAGACACGGGGGCGCATGGTTCTCCTTAAGAAAGATTGTACGGGTAACCGGGATTTTTCTCGCCGCGCTCAGCACTCAACGGGAGATTCGCGGGGCTGGGTTGCAGGGAATCGCCTCCGGGCAGGCGCCACGAAGCCTCCCGGAAAACCTCAACTTCTCCGGCCTGTTCTGCCGATCCGCCGACGGAGCGGCGAAGGCGCACGATTTTCACGCGGGGTTTTCCCGCAGCTCCGCCAGTATCCGCTCGACGGCCTCGGCGGCGGCCTTGGCTCCCGCGGCAGAGAGGCTCATCGAGATGGGCTGTTGCGGATCGATGGCGATGGCGTAGAGCACCACTTCCCGTTCTCCGCCCTGGATATAGAAGGCGTCGAGCAGGTCTTTTACGCCGATGTCGTGTGCGGTCAGCGTGGGCGGGTAATCGCTGGAGAAGCGCGGCAAGGTGCGCGTAACCGTGCCTGGCGGGTTGCCGTCGTTGGCCGCGTCCACCAGCAGGATGCGATCGGCGCTCTGGAGGGGTTCGAGGAGAATGAATCCGCCCGTGCCGCCGTCGAGGCATTCGACTCCGGCCGGCAGGGCGTGTTGCTCCAGAGCCCTGACGACATGCACGCCAACGCCTTCATCGCCCATCAGTACGTTGCCCAGCCCCAGCACCAGCGTTTTTTCCGCAGTTCGCATTGGATATCGCTTAAAGGGCTCGAAGCGCCCGGGAATTCTCTGGCTATCTTACTCCAGCCTCAGGAGGCTGTATTCCTCCAGCCTCAGGAGGCCCTGTAGGAGGGGTTTCAGCGCCTTGCGCGGAGTTTTCTTAGCAAATTCCAACGCCCTCTGAGCGCCACTAGGCAATGAAGATAGCTTGTTCCACGCCGATAGAAGAGAGTGAGGGGTCCGGATGACCGACCGCACAGAACTGCTTGAAGCCGCTCTGGAGATTCTTCCGGAGGGCATCGCGTTGCTCGGCGTGGGGAGCGGGGCGATGTTCTGGAATCAAGCCGCGGAGGCCATCACGGGCTATGCAAGCATGGAGCTGCTGGGGCGGCCAATTCCGGCAGCGTTGGAGTTGCTGCTGCTGGACAGCGCGCTGCACGGGGAGAGGCAGCCGGGGATGGGACCGCAGCCGGGGATGGGACCGCAGCCGGGGCATGGAGCGCTGGTCCGCCTGCGGCATAAGCTAGGCCACGAGCTCCAGGCGATGGCGCGGGTTTTCGTGTTGCGCGACAGTCTGGGTGTGCGCATCGGATCGGCGGTCGTCTTTCATCCGGCGGAGAGCCTGGACGCGCTTCCTCACGGAGAGACGGGCGAAAGCGAAGGAGTCGAGGCGAGCCAGACGGAGGTGGAGGACCGGCTGGAGACGGTCTTCGCGGACTTTACGAGCGGCGGCTTGCCTTTTGGCGTGCTGTGGATCACGGTCGACCAGGCGCGCGATCTGCGCAAGACCCACGGGGCAAAAGCCTGCGCGGGGATCCTGGAAAAGGTGGAACGGACGCTGGTGCATGGGCTTCGTCCGGGCGAGGAGATTGGCCGCTGGGGCGACTATGAATTCCTGGTGGTCTCGCATGAGCGCACGCCGGAGATGCTGGCCGCGCATGCGCAAACGCTGGCGGGGATGGCCCGGACGGCGGAGTTCCGCTGGTGGGGCGACCGGATCTCGCTGACCGTAAGCATCGGCGCGGCCCAGGCGGAGATGGATGAAACGCTGGCGCAACTGCTGGATCGGGCGCAGCAAGCCATGGTCACAAGCATGCAAGAGGGCGGGAACCGCGTCACGCTCGCTCAAGGGGGACAAGCATGTTTGCCATCATAGGCATCATCGTGGTCTTCGTCTCGATCATCGGCGGCTTCCTGATGGAGAAGGGGAACATCCTGGTTCTGCTCCAGCCGGCCGAGCTGCTCATCATTGCGGGCGCGGCCACCGGCACGCTGCTGGTGGCCAATCCGATGCATATCCTGAAAGACATCGCCGCCGGGTTGAAGGGCGTGCTGAGCGGGTCCAAATTCAACAAGGATCTCTATCTGAGCACGCTGAAGATGATGTACGAGTTTCTGAACAAGGTGCGCAAAGAGGGGCTGTTGAGCGTGGAGATGGACGTGGAAAATCCCGCGGAGAGCGCCATCTTCAAGAACTATCCCGAGTTCCTCAACGACCATCATGCCAGGGACTTTGTATGCGACACGCTGCGCACGGCCATTACCGGAGGGGTGGAACCGTTCGACATGGACCAGATGATGGAGCTGGACATGGAGGTGCATCACGCCGGCGCAATGCTGCCTGTGAATTCGCTGAGCACCATGGCGGACGCGCTGCCGGGGCTGGGCATTGTGGCCGCGGTGCTGGGGGTGGTGATTACCATGGGGGCGCTGGGCGGCCCACCGGAGGCCATCGGCCACAAGGTGGCGGCGGCGCTGGTAGGGACCTTCCTGGGCATTCTTTTGTGCTACGGCGTGGCCGGTCCGCTGAGCGCGAACATGAGCAAGGCCGCCGAAGAGCACAACGAGTATCTGCACGTGCTGCGGGTGCTGATGCTGTCTTTTCTCAAAGGATCGGCGCCGATGATCGCCATCGAGATGGGAAGGCGCGCGATTCCGGCGCATGCGCGGCCCAGCTTCATCGATATGGAAAAGCACTGCAAGAACCGCGGAACCGGCGCGGAAGCGGTTGCGGCGTAGCCGCCGCGGCGCTTTGGGAAGGAATGCGGCCTCATGGCGGCGAAGAATCAACCGATCATCGTCATCAAGAAGAAGGGCGGCCATGGCGGCCACCACGGCGGCGCGTGGAAGGTGGCCTATGCCGACTTTGTGACCGCGATGATGGCGCTGTTTATCGTGCTCTGGCTGATGAGCACCAGCGAAGCGGTCAAGAAGGCCGTTGCCGGCTACTTCAACGACCCCAAGGGAACCGGCAGCCTGCTCGGCACCACGATGAGCGGCACCGGCGCCGCAACGAGCGCCGCCAGCGCGACAGGGGCAGCCGCGCCCAACGACAACCTGGAAAAGCTGCAACAGTTGAAGGAGAAGCTCGAGCAGGAGATCAAGGCGCGCAAAGAGCTGGAGAAGCTGACCAAGCAAATCGAGCTCACGATCACATCCGAGGGGCTGCGGATCGAGCTGTTGGAGGGCAAGGACGGCACCTTTTACCAGAGCGGCAGCGCGCGGCTGAGCGCGGATGGGCAGGAGTTGCTGGCGCTCTTGGCGGCGGAGCTGAAGACCCTGCCCAACGCGCTGCTGATCGAGGGCCACACCGACGCGGCGCCTTACTCGAACGACGTCAATTACGGCAACTGGGAGCTATCGGCCGACCGCGCCAACTCCGCGCGCCGATTGCTGCAACAAGACGGAGTGCGCAGCGATCAGGTCACTCAGGTGCGCGGATACGCCGACCAGATGCTGCGCGTAAAAAGCAATCCCACCGACCCATCCAACCGGAGAATCTCGATTCTGGTAAAGAATGCGGACGGTTCGCTGCCGATTGTTCCCGGCACCAGGGTGGTGGGCGTACCGCAGAATCCGGAGAATCCCAAGGCTGGGGAAGCCAATGCCACGCCTCAGGGTTCGCCTTCCGCGACCGCTACGGCCACGCCGGCAGCTTCAACTCCGGCCCCCGTCAAGGGCAAGCCCTCCGCGGGCACACCGGCCGCCAAGCCCGGCCTGATGGACCGGGTCAAGGGAATGCTGTGGGGGAAGAAAAAATAGCGGTCAGGCCAGACGGCGAGCCGGGAGGGCCAACAAGGAGTGAAGCACGCTTACCCAGGCGCTTTGCCGTGGAGGGCAGCGCCGCAGCAGCCAAGGGGAAAGGAGTTGGACGCGCGGACACGCGGGCAAGGAATGGTGTACTCTGATTTGCGAGCATGAAAGCGTTTACTCGGAGGCGCGGCCCTCATGACCATCGTTGCCGGGGTGGACTTCGGCACACTCAGCGTACGCGTCACTCTCGTCGATAGCCTGAAGGGCCCGATCGGAACCGCCTCGGCCTCTTACCCGCTGCACCGCCATCGCGAAGATCCGAACTTTGCCACCCAGTCCCACGCCGACCAGATGGCGGCGCTCGCCGGCGCCACCCGCGATGCGCTGCAAAGCGCCGGCATCGACGGGGACGAGGTTGCGGCCATTGCGCTGGCCACCACCGGCTCCAGCGTGATTCCGGTAGGCGAGGGGCTGGAACCGCTGGACGAGTATTCCCTGTGGTGCGATCATCGCGCCTTTGCCGAGGCCGGGGAGATCACGCGGAAGGCGCATGCGCTGGGCTTTGAGGGCATCGAATGGTGCGGCGGGGTTTATTCCCACGAATGGGGCTTTGCCAAGCTGCTGTACTGGCTGCGCCACAACCCTGAGAAACGCTCTCAGTTCGTCACCGCTCTGGAAGATTGCGACATGGCGGCGGCGACGCTGTGCGGGGTCACGACGGTCAGTGGGCTGAAGCGCAGCGTCTGCGCCATGGGCCATAAATGGATGTGGAACCCCCGGTGGGGCGGACTGCCGCCGGAGGAGTTTCTGGCGGCCGTGGACCCGCTGTTGGCCGGTATGCGCGCCAAGCTGGGCGGCGAATATCTGGCCAGCGACCATCTGGCCGGGCGGCTCTCGGCGGCGTGGGCGCAGAAGCTGGGTTTGCGCTCTGGAATCCCCATTCCGGTGGGCGCATTCGACGCGCACTGGGACGCCATCGGCTCCAATATCCGCGAGGGCGACGTGGTGAACGTGGTGGGCACCTCCACCTGCATCATCGCCATGGCCCGCCAGACGCAACTGATTCCCGGCGTCTGCGGCGTGGTGCCGGGCAGCGTACATCCGGCTTACACCGGCATCGAGGCCGGCCTTTCGGCTACCGGAGACATCTTCGAGGCCGTCGCCAAGCGCGCGCAGTCGAGCCTGGCCGCGCTATCGAAAGGGCTAGACGCTTACAAAGCCGGACAGACCGGCCTCTTGCGGCTGAGCTGGGACAACGGCGACCGCACGGTGCTGGTGAATCCCGAACTGGGCGGCGTGACGCTGGGCTGGAACCTGATGCACACCGCGCAGGACGAGCTCTTCGCGGCTATCGAGGGCACCGCCTTCCATACGCGCATCATTCTGGAGCGGATGGCCAAGTACGGCGTCCGCGTGGATCGCGTCATCAACGCCGGCGGCATTCCACAGAAGAACGACGTGCTCAACCAGGTCTACGCCAACGTGCTGAATAAACCGGTGATGGTGCCCGCGGGCATTCCCACCAGCCTGGGTTCGGGGATCTTCGCCCTGCTGGCGGCGGGGGCCTATTCAACCATCGAGGAGGCGCAGGACGCGGTCTGCCTGCCGCTGCGCGCGGTAGACCCCGATCCCAAAGCCGTTGCGGTCTACGAACAGCTCTACCCGCACTATCGCGATCTGTACTTTGCGCTGGGACGGCGCGATGCGGAGCCGGCGGCTCTGGGCCGGGTGTTGCCGGAGTTGAGGAAGATTGCGGCCCAGGCGCGGAAGGGCGATTGAGGCGCTAGCGCGTTTGCACGGGAACCGGCTCTGACAAGCGGAGGAGCTTGCCGGAGGTTTCCGTAACTGTGACGGCGACGCCCAGGGGAAGATAGCGGCCGATGACCTCGGGCCGCGCCCAATCCAGATTCCAGCCATCCTGAATCGCCACGACGGTATATGAGCCGGGAGCCACGTCGCGCAGGGCAAAGCTGCCGTCGGAGTCGGACTGGTCGCGGCGGGCAAGACTGCGCAGGAAAGCCATATTCCGGGGCACAAGCACGACCATGACGCCCGCGACGCCTTTCCACCCCAGCGACGAAGACCTATCGCTGGGGGCCCCGGTCGTCCCGATAATGCGCGCAAAGCCCTCGATGCGCGTCTCCGCCAGGCTGACGGTCACGACCACGGAGAGCGGGCGATCCCGCACTGCAACGCGGCTGCCGGTGTGCGTATGGTTGTCCGCTGCGATCGATGCGACTGGCAACGGCCTGCCATGGCTTTCTGCCCAGAGTTGCCAGTCGCCGGCAGGGACCTTGGGAAAGCTGAAAGCGCCCTGGAGGCAGGCGGTTTGAATCGGGGTCTGGCGGCGCGCGGCGTCGAGCGGCTCAAGAGTTACGAGTACCTCATCGGCCAGCGCCGAGCCGGAGGTGGTCTTGAGGGCGCCGGAGATCTCTTCGGTAGGTATACCGAGCGACGCATCCACCTGCTGGCTGGCGGTAGCGTCCAACTCCACGATCTTCGGCTCAGTCTGCTCCACCTCGTAGCGGCCGGGAGCGATGCCGATGAACTCGACGGTCTCTTGCCCTGGACGGGGGGGCGAGGTCAGGCTCTGTGTGAAGACCTTGGCGCCGAAGAGGGTCTGGCGCAGTACGGGCAAGACCTCGCCAAGTTCGGCGCGAGGCGCATTGAGGGTGAGATGCAGGGCCGGAACCGCATGCAGGGCGATGTCAGCCTCCTCGCGGCTGCCTCCGGCCAACACAATGGGGGATGCCGAGGCCTCGTCGGTCGTCGAATCGAAATAGGTGATGGGGTAAGCGAGATCGAGCGCGGCGCTGGGGTCGCCGGGCGGCCTCGGCGGGGAGTTGATGCTGGAGCGATGGAGCGCGTACCAGGGCTCCGCCTTGACCGCCAGCAGGTACTCGCCCGCGGCCAGATTGCCGAACTCGTATGCGCCGGTGTCGTCGGTGAGGGCGGAGGCGGCCTCGACGATCCGTTCCCCCGGATTGTGGCCACGCGGCTTGAGGAAGAGCATCACGTCTGCGCCGGCTACCGGGTCGCCGCCGTCGGCCGTGACCACGCCGCGCAGAATGGCATTGGGGACGAGATGGAAGACGAGCCCCGTGCTCTGCTGGCCCGCGCCGGTGACGATGGCGGTCGAGAACTCGTCGTGTTCGTCGTAAAAGGCGGTGCGAAAGCCGCGGCGGGATGCGGTCAACTGGTACTTGGCCGCGGGCAGCCCATCGAGCGCGAAGCGGCCGCCGTTGCCGGATTCGACCGAAGCGATGGGGCGGCTGTCTTCCACAGACAGTACGGCTACGGTGGCCCGCCGAACCGGCTCGCCGGTGACCGCGTTCACCAACGTTCCGGCGATGCGGTAGAGGCCGGAGGCGGGAGACGGCGCAGGCATTGCGGCCGGAGGAAGGGTTTGCGGCAGGGCAGGCTGAGTGGTCAGGGCCAGCAGGATCAGGAAGCCTTGCAGGCGTCGGTGAGCACCGAATTGAGAGTGGGTTGCCGGCGTCATGGGCCGGGGACCTCCAGAACAAGGTTGTTCGTGGAGCCGGGAGAGAGGGCGATTTGCTGGCCGGGGTTTGGCAGCGCGGCCAGCGCGGCGGGGTTGCGGTATTCCAGGCGCGCCGGCCCGGTGAAGGTGTAGACGCGGTAATTGCCGGGCGTGAGGTTCTCCAGCGTGACCGAGCCTCCGGTTGAGGGACGGAGGGTGGAGGGTTGCGCGTCTGCCGTCGAGTCGAACTCCGGAACCGCGTAGACAGTATAAGAAGGCTCCTCGCCGGAAGCCGGCGCCGCGAGGCTCTCCGGCAGGCTCAGAGTGAGGATGGCGCAGTCGTCGCGCAAGGCCAGTTCCATGGGCGCCGCAGAGCCGGAGAGCCCCAGAATCACGGGTTCGCGGGCCAGGTTGGCGCCTCCGGCGGAGAACGATGCCTCGCAAAGGCCCCTCAGCCCAATGCTGGTATGCGCCCAATAGGGGCCGGGCATGGTGTAAACCGGCTCCATCGGGCCGGGGCTGGAGCCGTTGGCATAGGCGCTCATCACGCCGTCCATGATCCATTCGCCGGTCCGGCTCAGCATGACCGTAATCAGTCCCGCGTTGCGTTGAGCTGCGGCGGACTCGGGCGGCGGCGAGGCGTTTCGGGCGATGGAGAGCATGACCGGAGTGTGATGAATCGCCGCAAGAGGGAGACGCAGGTTTGACAGGGCGTGCCCGGCCACGGAAAAGTCGAGTGTTCCAACCAGCGTGTCCAGAACCGGGGCCGGATTTCTTCCCTCGGCGAGCGCCTGAGCGATTCTCCTTCCTGGTGAACTCAGAGAGAAGAACAGTGAATAGCTTCCGTCGGGCGCCAAGGCTTGGAGTTTGTGCGTTACCGCGTTGTAGCCAGCGCGGTAGGGGAGTTCGTGGCCCGCGCTGTCCGTGATGACCGCGGAGGCGGTTCCGCTCTGGCCGGCAGCGGAGGCTTGGCCGCGCGGAAGCACAACCGTGACGGTGACGGCGTGAAAGGGCTCCAGCGCCAGAGCCAGGTTGGCCTGCTCCTGCTCACCGCCCGAGAGCCGGATCTTAGCGGCCCCGGCCAGGTCGCGCGCGTCGGGATAAAAAACGCTGGCATATCCCTGGCGTGCAATGCCGCCGCCGGCGTCCATGGGATTGACAGCCGGTTCGCTGTCCATGGCGGGTTCGGTGTAGATCGCATACTCGCCATCCGCGAGGCCGGCAAAGCGATAGGCTCCCTCGCTGGCGGTTTTTGCCGTGCCCGCCTGCTGCCAGATGGTCCGGCCGCCATCGACCGTCCGCCGGAGCAAATTGATCTCGATTCCCTGCGCCGGATCGCCGGTGGAGAGCTCGACACGGCCATGAATGGCGCAAGCGGGGGCCAGCGTGAAGAGCAGATCGGGCATCTCCGCGGCCACCAGAACGTTGTGCGCGGGGCCGATGGCCTCGTCCGCGACGGCTGCATTGGCGGCGTATGGACGATCGCGGAAGCCGGGCTTGGCGACCTGGATGGCCTGCGGACCCAGGGGCACACCGGGAATCTCGAAGCGGCCGTCGCCATCGGTCAGAGCGCCGGTGTCGGCGTCGCCTTCAATTCGCACCAGCGCCCGCGGCAGAGGCTGGCCGGTGGCGGCGTTGCGAACCACGCCGTGAAGGGTTGCTGTCGCACTCTCAGGAGCTTTTGCCGGTTCCGGCGGCTCCTGCGCCGATAGCGGCGCCGGAGCCGCCAAAAACGCGGCAGAATACAGGCCAAACACGAAACAACCCCGAAGGACGCGCTGTAGGAAGTACTCCAGCGAGCTATTACTTGCGCGTGCCCGAACATGGTTTGTCCGTGGGTCCACTCTCCATTTTGACCGGTTGCGGCGGATAAGGGAATCCGGGTGGGTAAGAAATCCGGGGCAGAGGCCATCGATTCGCCTTTCGCGCACGGCGTACCTAAGAGGCAAATAATCCTCCACCTTTGGCCCAATAGCCTATGCAACACGACAAAGTCGGAGCGTACGGATGCTGAAAAGCTAGTTTGTTCCGGGCAAAGGAACGGTTAAAAGAGTGTTGGAGTCCGGCATGGTCAGGTAAACGGCATTGAGCTTCGAATCGACCGCGATTGCTGCGATCGGCGAGGGAGTGGTTTCCGAGATGAGAACGACGTGTCCCGAGGTATCGGTGATTGTGAATCCCGTTGGAGTGGCAGTCACAACAGCCCACCCATCCTGGACGACCAACGGAGGAGCGCCCGCCTGATTCGTGTTAACCGGGACGGAACTCTGAGAGACAGTACCTGTAAATCCGCGAACCATCGCCTGCGTTCTTGGGCTGAAGTATGTGCCGAGCGTCGATACCTGATGAGAAGCAACCGCCGTGTACAGGGTGTTGGGCAGGACAGTGGACGGATTCACCTCGTCGACGTTGACGTTTCCCAATGTGTCCATCGTGGTCGCTACGAGCTCATTGTTCGTGTTCGTGTATCCGAGGCCGGAGATTGTCATACCTCCCGTAGATTGTGTCGCAACGACGCTCATGTTTTGTGTATTGATCTGAGTAAGAAAGCCTACGCCGCCCACCCACAGAACGCCTGCGGACGTTAAGGCAACTGAGGTTGGCTGGCCACCCACCGCGATTGTCGCTGTCGCCGTCATTGCAGCCAAATTGACCTGAGTTACCGTGCTATCCGCATAGTTGGCCACGTAGGCCGTGCTGCTATCGGATGTAACGGCCAGGGCGACCGGCTGATTTCCGACTATAATCGTGGAGATCACCGCGTTGCCCACGAGGTCGAGAACGCTCACAGTATTGCTCCCAGAGTTCGCTACGATTGCGCGTGTCATCTGCGTTGTATCACTTTCGAACGTGTGGCATGGACCATTGTTCTCGTCGTCTTCATAGCCCTGAGTGTCGTAAATAGCTATTGCTGTCGGATTAGGGCCGACTGAAATGGTAGACCCGCCGTTGTTCACTTGGTTAAGCGAATACTGGGTAACGACAGGAAATGCATTCTTATTTGAATCGGAGTTGTATGTCCACTGGCCCGCACAAGTTTCGTCGCTGTACGGATCGGGATTGTCCGCGGATTGCCAGTGTGTCGAAATGACCTGTGCCGCAACGCCGAACGGATTGCCCGCGATAGTCTGGCTGCTGGCGATGGAAAGAAGGTTATCCCCTGCCGGCGCGAACCCAACACCGCTGCCAGTCTGGTTAACCAGCGCCAGAGAATATCCGCTTTCCTGTAGCGTCGAAGGAAAAGGGAACGTAGCCTGAGTGCCGCTGTTGTCGACGTTCGTCGCAGTCTCGGTGTCTATCAGGTTACCGGTCTTATCGTATACATATAAAAGAGGCATTCCGTACTGCGTGAATAAAGTCGCCACGGAACCCAAGGTAAGGGTGTTTGGGAGCTGCCCTAGAATGGCGAAGCGAGTAGAAGCAACAGGCAAGAAGACGGGACCGGAGGTGAAACAGTCCGGCTCGTAAGCTATTGTTGTGCTGTAGTAATTATGCATCGGAATGTTCCGCACCCCACTCTCTAATTCGTACTCCCAACGCTCGCCATAAATATTCCCATAGTCGTAATAAACAGTGCCCAAGAAGACTGAGCCGTAGTTGGGGTCCGTATTGTAACCACAAGGCCAAGGCTCGAGCCAGTACAGATTCCAAAAAGCAGGTGACATCGCATTGTTCACGACAAGCGGCCCATACTGAGGGGTGAACCAGGGCCGACTGAGGTGGCTCCGTTTGTTTGGACAGGTTTTTCGGGTTTTTAAGTGGAAAAACTGTTCAGCTCGTCGTCGTGGCGGTGGAAATGTGAAAATCGGTTTCATCGATTTTCAAGGTCTTGTGGG
>Ga0182011_10001138_pt1 | contig 23404 bp, 19 predicted proteins | sample 711E1DmetaG_FD_120481 | JGI IMG/M metagenome (GOLD analysis project Ga0182011, IMG submission 120481) | Permafrost microbial communities from Stordalen Mire, Sweden - 711E1D metaG | ecosystem: Environmental > Terrestrial > Soil > Wetlands > Permafrost | place: Sweden: Stordalen | collected...
ATGCCGGAATTCTTGGAACGACGATACAACGAAAAAACTCGCTGGCTGCTTTCTATTATACAAATGCTAAGTTACGTGATCGCAAAGGTTTCTGTGACAATTTTCGCAGGCGCCGTTGTATTCCAATCGTTTTTGGGAGTGGATTTTTGGACCGGCGCCACGGTACTTATCGTCATTACCGGAATATATACGATCTTTGGCGGACTTCATGCAGTTATGTACACGGAAGCTCTGCAAGCAATTATTCTATTAGGTGGTTCCATCATTCTGACGATATCCGGTCTTATTCAAGTCGGCGGATGGAACAATCTTATGCACTCAGTAACATCCGATCATCTCAATATGTTCCGCCCGTTATCAGATCCGGATTTTCCCTGGTTAGGCATTCTCTTTGCTTCTCCCATCGTTGGTGTCTGGTATTGGTGCACAGACCAGCATATTGTGCAGCGGTGTCTTGCAGGACGCAATGAACAACAAGCAAGAAGAGGAACAATTTTTGCAGCATATCTAAAACTCTTACCGTTTTTTATTTTTATGATTCCTGGACTTATAGCATATGCACTTGTAAACTCCGGCAAAATTCAGCTCACTGATTATAATCAGGCGTTTCCCACATTGGTAAAGACTTTACTCCCCGTAGGATTACGCGGCATTCTCGCCGGCGGTATTCTCGCAGCATTGATGAGTTCTCTTGCAGCGGTCTACAATGCATGCTCCACACTTTTTACTCTTGATATTTATAAAAAGATCAAACCGAATACAACTGACAAAGAATTGGTCAAGGTAGGTCGCATTACAACAGGCGTTGTCGTTGTTCTTGGAATGGTTTGGATACCGGTGATGAGTGGAATTTCCCCCATTCTGTATCAATATCTGCAGAGTGTTCAATCATATCTTGCTCCGCCCATCGCATCCGTTTTTCTGCTCGGCGTGTTTTTCAAACGGATCAACGGTACGGGCGCTTTGACCACAATGGTTGTCGGATTCGTCATCGGCCTTCTGCGTATCTTTCTTGAACTCATTAAAAGTCACCTTAGTGGATTCCTGTATGCTTTTGCAACTCTTAACTTTCTTTATTTCTGTATTTTCCTTTTCGTTTTTTCTGTGTGTCTTTTGATTGTCGTTAGTTTGCTCACAGCAAAACCGTCTGAGGTACAATTGAACGGATTGACATATGCAACAACAGTTGCAGCAGATAAGGCAAAATCCCGCGCCAGCTGGAACGCAACGGATCTTGTTCTCTCATTGATTGTTCTCGTTTTCATCGTAGCGGTATTTATTTATTTCTCACCGCTCGGTATTGTACATTAGGTGAATAGCATCGATGCCCCGGAGATCAATGGAGTATGAGTAAGTACGTTATCGGATTGGATTTTGGAACGAACTCGTGCCGTTCTTTGATTGTCGATGTTGCCAATGGAAAAGAATTGGCAGGTCACGTGTTCCCTTATCCATCAGGTAAAGATGGAGTCATTGTGGATTCTGCCGATCCTCATCTGGCGCGGCAGAATCCTGTCGATTATCTCCGAGGGATTGAAGTAACAATAAAAAAAGCCCTTAAGAAAGCTAAAGCAGTTCATTCGAAGTTCTCTCCAAAGGATGTCATTGGAATTGGCGTTGATACAACGGGCAGCAGCCCAATGCCGGTCGATGCTGACGGTCAGGCCTTATGCTTCGATAAAAAGTTTAAGAAGAATCCATCCGCTATGGTTTGGCTGTGGAAGGATCATACTGGTTTTGCAGAAGCTGCTCTTATTACTGAAACTGCCGCGAAATTTTGCCCGCACTATTTGACGAAAATTGGAGGCACATATTCATCTGAGTGGTGGTGGAGTAAAATTCTTCACTGCAAGAATATCGCACCGGAAGTCTTTGATGCTGCATGGAGCTGGGTAGAAATTTGCGATTGGATACCTGCAGTACTTACCGGTGATGTTTCTCCGAAGAATATTAAGAGAAGTATCTGCGCGGCTGGCCACAAAGCAATGTTCAATAAAGAGTGGAACGGTTTGCCCGATGTTGAATTTCTTGAAACACTCTCGCAGGGATTTGGCTCGCTTCGAAACCGATTGTATGATGAAGCATACCCAGCAGAATATTTGGCGGGACGTCTTTCTGCTGAGTGGGCAAAGAGACTTGGGCTCTTAACAGATGTTGCGGTAGCAGTTGGCGCATTTGACGCCCACATGGGGGCAGTTGGCGCCGGTATTTCAACCGGAACACTCGTAAAAATTCTCGGAACGAGCACATGCGATGTTATGATTTGGCCGCATGACAAACCATTGAAAGATATTCCAGGCGTTTGTGGAATTGTTGACGGCTCTGTGATGAACGGGTATTACGGTATCGAAGCCGGTCAATCTGCTGTCGGTGACATTTTTTTATGGTTTATCAATAATCTCGTTCCCGAATTTTACGGCAAGACGCTTGATGAAAAATTTAAAAATCTTGAGAAAGCGTCAGCGAAATTGAAGCCGGGAGAAAATGGTCTGCTCGCATTAGATTGGAACAACGGAAATAGAACCATTCTTGTTGATGTTCGATTGAGCGGCCTTTTAATCGGGCAAACACTCCACACTCAGCCGCATGAAATTTATCGGGCATTGATTGAATCTACTGCGTTTGGTGCCCTGGCTATTATCGACCGGATTGATGAGTTCGGTGTTGCAATCAAAGAAATTGTAAACTGCGGCGGACTTGCTTCAAAGAGTCCACTGCTCATGCAAATCTATGCCGACATTACCGGACGGCCTATGAAAATTTCCCGAAGCGATCAAACTCCCGCTCTTGGTGCCGGCATTTTTGCATCCGTGGCAGCAGGAAAAATATCCGGCGGTTATGATTCAGTTGAGGAAGCACAGAAGGTTATGACGGGAACGAGGAAACAGTATTTACCGATTAAAGAACATCATGAAATGTACAAAAAACTGTATAGACTCTATCGGCAGCTACATGATGGATTCGGAACAAGGCAGTGGTCCGGCGGAATGGCCAATGTGATGAAAGAATTGCTGCAACTGCGGGATGAAGTTCGGAGACTACGGTAATGCTTAAGCATTTGAAAGAAGAAGTCTTTCAAGCAAATATTGATTTGTTAAAAAATCGCCTTGTAACGCTCACATGGGGAAATGTCAGCGGTATCAGCCGAACGGAAGGATATGTCGTCATTAAGCCGAGCGGCGTTGACTATGAATTAATGAAACCTGCGGACATGGTCGTCGTGGATTTCGATGGTAAGATTGTGGAAGGAGAGCTTCGCCCTTCTTCTGATTTGCCGACCCATCTTCGGTTATATAAAAGTTTTTCTTCCATAGGGGGAATTGCTCATACGCATAGTATGTACGCAACGATGTTTGCGCAAGCATGTAAGGAAATTCCATGTTTTGGCACAACGCATGCCGACCATTTTAACGGATCGATACCACTTACGAGATTTCTCACAAAAAAAGAAGTGGCCTCTGATTATGAAGGCAATACGGGTGCGGTGATCATCGAACGGTTCGCACTGTTGGATCCCTTAACGACTCCTAGCGTGTTGGTTCGCGGACACGCGCCATTTTCATGGGGAAAGAATGCTCTTGACGCAGCGAGAAAAAGTCTCATTTTGGAACGTGTAGCGCAAATGGCAATGGGTTCACTACAGTTGAATCCCGACCTTCCATCGATACCATTGCACATTCAAGAAAAACATTTTAACCGAAAACATGGGCCGAATGCATATTACGGCCAAAAGAAAAAATAGAGGAGTGATGTTCATGCAAAATATTCCAGTTGTAAAACTTGGTGTTGTTGCGGTAAGCCGGGATTGTTTTCCTATTGAATTGTCACGGAAACGCAGGAAGAATGTTGTTGCCGCCTGCAAAAAGATAAAAGTACCGGTCATAGAAATAGAAACCATTGTTGAGAATGAACGGGACGTATTGAAAGCGTTGGAGGAATTGAAGAAGAAGGATATCAATGCGCTGGTACTGTATCTGGGGAACTTTGGCCCGGAAGGTCCGACAACATTACTTGCTGAAAAGTTCGACGGTCCGGTCATGCTCGTTGCGGCTGCTGAGGATACCGGAAAGGATCTTATCAACGGACGGGGTGATGCTTACTGCGGACTGCTGAGTGCATCATACAATATCGGCCTGCGCAGACTAAAACCGTACATCCCTGAATATCCCATTGGTGATCCGGAAGACGTTGCTTCGATGCTTGCAGATTTTATTCCTATAGCCCGGACCGTTCTTGGAGTTTGTAATTTGAAAATTTTCTCCTTTGGGCCGCGTCCATTTGATTTTTTAACGTGTCATGCGCCGATTCAACCGCTCTATGACATGGGAATTGAAATCATGGAGAATAGCGAGCTGGATTTATTGGATCTCGTTGAGGCAGAAAAAGGAAACCCGACAATTAAACGCATAGCCAAGGAGATGAGCAAAGAACTTGGGAAAGGCAATACGTATCCGGAGCTTCTTGAAAAGCTTGCCCAATATGAATATTCACTTGAAAAATTCATGAACGCAAACCTCGGTGCTTCGAAATATGCTGCGTTTGCGAATAAATGCTGGCCGGCATTCGAAAAACATTTTGGGCATGTTCCATGCTACTTGAATTCGCGCTTAGCAGCCAGGGGTATTCCTGTCGCATGTGAAGCTGATATTTATGGTGCATTGAGTGAATACATGTCCATTTGTGCAACGGAGGTTCCGCCTGCGATCCTGGATATCAATAATTCTGTTCCGAAGGATATGTACAAGGAAAACAAAAAGGCGATCGGTGATTACACGCTGAGTGATCTCTGGATGGGATTCCACTGCGGCAATACATCATCCGGATGTCTGGTACAGCCGATCATGCAGTACCAATTGATCATGCACAGGCTTATGGAGCCGGATAGCAAGCCGGATATTACACGGGGTACGTTAGAAGGCCAGATTAAAGCAGGTCCGATTTCGATTTTCCGCATGCAATCAACTTCCGATGCGGAGATTCGTGCCTATGTGGCAAACGGCGAAGTATTAAAAATAAATCCAAAATCTTTCGGATCCATCGGTGTTTTTGCAATAAAGGAAATGGGACGTTTCTATCGTCATGTTCTTATAGAAAAACGATTTCCGCATCATACGGCTATCGCGTTTAAGCATGCTGGAAAAACTCTCTTTGCCGCAAGTAAAATGCTTGGCGTAAATGAAGTGTTCTTCAATCAGCCGGAAGGAATGATGTATCCCTCGGAAAATCCCTTTGCTTAAATATCCGATGAAGAAAATCGAAGTCCCCGGATTTATCAAAGGCCTTATCTTTGATTGCGATAGTACGTTGGTCGATTCGATGCCGCTGCATATGAAGGCATGGGAATATGCAATAAAAAAAGCGGGGACAGTTTGGGATTACAATTTCTTCAACCAAAAAAGCGGGATGCCGAGCGAAGGCATTGTCGATTTGTACAATAAGCATTACGGTTCATCGCTCGAGAGCGATGTGATAGCTCAAACAAAGCAAGAATATTTCAAGAGCCATAGTACCGAATTCAAGCCGATAGATCAGGTGGTTGAAGTCGTTGTACGATATAAAAATATTTTACCGATGGCTGTCGCCTCCGGAAGCATTAAAGAAAACGTCCACCATCAATTGGAAGCCCTTGGAATAAAAGATTATTTCAAAGTGATTATCACTGCCGACGACGATATCAAGCCTAAACCTTCACCTGATATATTCTTGGAAGCAGCTGTCCGGCTTGGAGTTTCACCAAATCTTTGCCAGGTGTTTGAAGACGGCGACCTTGGATTACAAGCGGCTCATGAAGCAAGTATGATTGCAACCGATGTGAGACCTTTTCTTTGATTATTCTTGAATTATTTCTCAACGAAGTACGTGAAACTCTGCAATGAGAGAGAACTCGCCTCATTCTGCATTAGCAAGGTTCAGAATAATTGCATCCGGAATGATTATCCTGCAAATATAAATCTCATTCAATGAGCGAACCATTGTAAACGACGTTCGCCTTGCTCGTTGCAAGGCGAACGCTTGGAAAAAGAACAACTTCTGTTTGAATCACTTGGTTCTATCGGCAGTCGACTTTATTCTTCCTCTCTCAATAATTTGACGAATGAATTCGATGAGTCCCGGTATGCCCGGAATTAAGAAAAGGGCAATAATGACGATTGAAAAGTTTTGTTTGATGAATGGAATATTTCCGAAGAAATATCCTACAAGCACAAATAAGTTTACCCATAACATTGCACCGACCACACTAAAAAGTAAAAATGTACTATATGTCATGCGCCCGATCCCGGCAACGAAAGGAGCAAAAGTACGAATAAAAGGAAGGAACCGCGCCAAAATTATCGTAATCTTTCCATGCTTGTCGTAAAAACGATGTGTGCGGTCAAGATATTCTTTGTTGAAGAGCCGTGATTTATTTTTGTTGAAAACCATCGGACCAACTTTTCTTCCAATCCAATAGTTCGTATTATCGCCTGTAAGAGCAGCAGCCATGAGCAATGGAATTGCATATCCCACATTCAAAGCGCCAATCGCTGCCAAAGAACCGATGACAAATAGAAGCGAATCACCAGGTAAAAATGGTGTTACGACCAAGCCTGTTTCGCAGAAAACTATGAGAAACAGGATCGCGTATACCCATATTCCATACAGATCACAGAGAACCTTTAAATGCTTGTCTATGTGAAAAACAAACTCGATGATGTGTTGTAAGAATTCCATAGTCTCAATAATCAAGTACGACGCACTTTAAACGTGCGTCGTACAATACCAAAGATTTATTTAATAGAAATCAGTTCAATATCAAAAATCAGTGCGGCATTTGGACCAATCATCGATCCGCCGCCGTTTTCACCATAAGCGAGATTTGATGGAATAAAGAGCTGCCATTTTGAACCTACAGGCATAAGCTGCAGAGCCTCGGTCCATCCTTTGATCACTTGTCCGACAGGAAATTCCGTCGGTTCGCCTCGTTTATACGAACTGTCGAATTCTTTCCCATCGATAAGAGTTCCCCGGTAATTACATTTTACTGTTTGGGTCGCGGTAGGTTTTACACCGCTGCCTTCTTTTAAAATCTTGTATTGTAATCCGCTGGGCAGTGTTATCACACCGTCCTTTTTCTTGTTTGCCTCAAGGAAAGCCTCGCCTTCTTTTTTATTTTTATCGCCTTCAATTTTTTGTTTAGCTTGCATCTTGGTCGACATTTCCTGTTGGAAGGATTTCATCGTCTCGTCCATATCTTTGTCGCTCATGGCAGTCTTTGAATTATTGAGTCCATCCTTTATCCCTTGTGTAAGGTATCCCTGATCAATATCTAATCCCTGCATTTTCATATTTTTGCCAATATTTACACCAATGCTGTAGCTAACCTTTTCTTTTTTTGTTTTGGGCGCTGTTTTTGTCTGAGCGAGAATAGTGCCTCCTCCTAACGACAGCATAAGAGCAACAACAATAAACTTTTTCATGAATTGTCCTTTGAAATAAGTGATAAATAAAAACGCAGGACGAACCTGCGCTTAACCATATCTAAAGTACTGCTTTTTTAGGGAGAACAAAAGTAGAATTAGATATATCTCAATATTTTAATTCGCAGACTATTGATACCCCGACTTTTCTAAGTCCGCCAAAGATTTAAATGGGTATGGTGGATTCAGGTATTGACCAAGGAATTTGTAGATCTTCATGCGTGTCTGCTTTGCCAGCTTCGTGTCGATGCGATCAAAACTGTGTCCACCGGGTGCTTCCTGGAAAACCTCATAGTTGAATTTTTTCCCGGCCATTTTAAGATTTTCGATGAGATGTTGTACTTCTTCTTCGTGAACGTCGTCGTCGCTCGTGTTGGTATGGATCAATAGTGGCGTATGCAGCTTGTTCACGTGGGTCACGGGAGAGCGTCTTAAATATTCCGCAGAATCCTCGCTCACGGTTTTTCCAATATGGTAGTGGGCATAAAATTGTTTCCGATAGTCGTCATGATAATATTCCATTCGCATCACAAGGTCGCTTACAGGTACACCGGCAAAAGCAACTTGATAATCATTCGGATGTTCGAAAATATCGAGCAACGTAATGAGTCCTCCATGACTCCATCCGATGGCGCCAATGCGGGTACTATCGACAAACTTGCAATTTTCTATCATCCAATCACGCGCTGCTTTGTTGTCTTCGACCTCTCGCCCGCCGTAGTCAATCTGTTCGAAGAAATCCTGTCCGTACCCTGTACTGCCGCGATATTCCGGTGCGACAACAATATATCCTTGAGCCATCATCTCACGGATGATATGGGTATGGTAGGTTGTGAAATCGGCATGCACACCGCCGTGTGGTAAAACCAGCAATGGATATTTTTTATTTTTGTTCAATTTTTGTGGAATGAATATATATGCCCAAAACTTCACTGGATTCCATGCACCTCGCGCTGTGGAGTCTTTTACTTTTACCGGAGGCGGTCCGACGATGAAGACTTTATCTATATTGGCGACATCACCGACTTTATTGTACCATTGCACATCGTCCACAGCTTTTTCTAATTGATCAAGACGATAGTTGAGCGCTTCAAATTTATTGTCAACCTGTTTCGAGAGAGAATCGATAGGGTGCTTTTCTTGAGTTCTTACTGGAAGAGAGCATAGAAAAAGAAGAACCAAAGTCTTGAGGAGGAGATGCAGGAAGGTTGAATTGTTCATAAAATATCGTCCCCCAGAAAATGAAATCGATAGAGCGTTACCTGCGAAGTGGAGAAAAATGCAGTAAAAACCAACTTGCGTTTTGAAAACGCACCTGCTACCTTATATTCATGGAAAGGAATGAACACTATGCCAATGCCTCTATTTGAAGATAATGATTTTTTAACGAACACACTGAATGTTATTCCATTTCCAATACTTGTCGTCGATGATAACATTCATATTTTATTCTGGAATTCTGCAGCACTTCGTTTGCTCGGAAGTGAAGAGGTATATCAACAGCGCGGCGGAGAAAAGCTGCATTGCATTCATTCTGGAAATATGAACGAAGGATGCGGATATAGTCCGCATTGTAAGACATGCATAATCCGAAATTCTGTCGATGAATCAAGCCGTGGCGGAAAAGTCTATAGAAAAAAAACCATTTTAAAAAGTCAAATTGGCGATCATGTAACTGATATTCCGCTCCTCGTTACAACTTCGCCATATATCTATAATGACAGGCGGCTGACACTCCTTATTCTGGAAGATATCCATGAATTAATGGAAGTGGGAGGACTTCTTCCTATTTGTGCCCATTGTAAAAAAATCCGTTCCGGAGATAATGAGTGGCAGCAAATAGAAGGATATATTCAAAAACATATTGTCGATGTTGATTTCACGCATGGATTATGTCCGGAATGTGCGCATAAATTTTTCCCTGAAGCCGCAAAAAGCTCATAAGGCAATTTTTTAAGCAGATCGGCACTCTCAATGATGCTCTCGGAGTAATCAAGTATATAAATACCTCATCGGTATGCTTTTGTTTCACTCTCGGTTTCTCTGTTCTCTAAACGAATGGGATTCTGACGGCAACTGCAGGATGAAGCATTTCAATGGCTGGACCTGCGTTTCCATACTTTAGACATTAACCAGGAAACGATACTCAGGGAAAAATACAATGAAACATCGTGTTACAGGAAAACAAAATAACAGCAAGATGTGTTTTCTTTGCGGACTGAAGAATTCATTCGGACTCAAAGGAGAATTTTACGAATTAGAGAACAAAGAACTTGTATGCATCTTCACTCCTTCCGATGAACACCAGAGTTATCCGGGAAGGCTGCATGGCGGCATTACCACGGCAGTCCTCGATGAAACCATCGGCCGGGCGATCATGATAGGTTCAAAAGAAGAGGTGTGGGGAGTTACCATTGAGTTCACCAGCCGGTTTAAAAAACAGATTCCCTTGAATGAAGAACTGCGCGTCGTCGGCCGCATCACGAATCAGACCAGCCGGACATTTGAGGGAACCGGGGAATTGCTATTACCAAACGGTGAAATTGCCGCAACCGGTTTTGGCAAGTATTTGCGGATGCCGCTCAATAAAATTTCGGACTTCGATCCGCTGGAACAAGAATGGAAAGTTGTGCGAAATGAAAAAGATCCGGAAATCATTGAACTGTAACAAATTCATCACCTCTCATAACGAGTATGATCGTAATTGGCATTCTTACGGGCCGTGTTGCTCTTCAGTCTCTTGCATCATTCCATGGGGTCGCGATTTCTGGAATGAAGTGTATTCTTCTGGTGACATTGTCTGAAGACGTTTGAGAAACGCCACGATCGCCCACAACTCCGAATCGCTGTGGGTCGATGCAAATCCAGGCATGCCTGTCATCTTGATTCCGTCTTTCACGATTAAAAACATCTCGGAAGGAACCATGTCTCGTGTCGATCGTGCAAGGTTGGGAGCATGTGGATTCAGGCCTTTGGCAAACTCATCGGGGGTTTTACCCGGCGCTCCATGGCACGTAACGCACATTTCATGATAATGGCCGAACCCCTTTGCTACGAGAGCGGAATCCTCTAGCGGCGGGACGGTAATGTTTTTTGCTCTCACTCCAATGGAATGATCCTTTGTTGTACTGAGAAACCATCTCATCATACTCCCTTCGGGTTTCGTTGCCGCTACATCGGGAATACCGGAGTAGGCGCCTGCTATCACTGCAATGATTTCAATGAGAATAACACCAAGGATCGAAAAGAGGATCGTTTTCATATTTTTGTTCATTTATTTCCCCTTTATAATATTCAGATAAACATTGGCTTTTGTGACGGATTCCATTGGCATTAAAATTTTTGTGTTACATAGACATATTCTCCGGCATTTCTTTTGTTTTCGATCCGGGATTACCGGTGCCTCCGTGTTGATGAATGGCGCCAGTTCCTGACTTAAGCTGGCTTTCGGAATCAATAAGATACCCGCCTTCACTCACAACTATTTCGCCATCTGTAAGTCCCCATGTGATTTCATATTTATCATTGAAGCGCGATCCAATTCCAACTTCCCTCGCTTCGAAATGATTTTCGTGTTCGGCTTTGACATAAACAAGATTGCGTTTTCCGGTTACAAGTACCGCACCGACGGGAACGGTAAGTGCCTTTCCTTTCTTTCGAGTAAACAATGTTTCAGTATACATATTGGGTTTCAGTTTGCCGTTTGCATTGTTTACAATCACCCGAACTTTCACCGTTCGCGCTTGAGGATTCACGACCGGATAGATCAAAGATACTGTTCCGGTAAACATTTCATTTGGGTATGTCGCTATGGAAAGATTTGCTTTTTCGCCGACACGAATGTATCCGGCATCGGATTCATAAACCTCGGCAATATTCCACAATGTTGAAATATCGGATATCTCGTAGAGCGTTGATCCTTCCGAAACATAAACTCCTGTGACGACTTTTTTATCGATGACAATTCCGTTTGCAGGAGAAAAATACGTTATGACAAGAGGAACAGTGTTGGCGGATTCAAGCTCGAGAATCTGCTGTTCAGTCAAACCTAATAATAGTAATTTGGATTTTGGATCTGATGTGATACTCTGTGCTGCAGACGAGCCGGTCTTCAATGCCTGCAGGTATTCATTTTCTGCCTGGATAATGTCGGGGCTGTAAATTTCAAACAAAGGATCGCCTTTTTTCACTCTGGCACCAACTGCATTGACATGCAATTTTTCGACACGTCCATTGAAACGGGCGCTGATGACCGTTTTATTGGGCTCGGCAATTTCCAGAGTCCCAAATGCTCGGACGGAGTGTTCAACCTCTTCATATCTGACTTTTACTGTTGAAACATTTGCAAGAAGTTGATCCCGATCATTCAGAGAAACCGCCGTTCCGGTTACAGTACTTTCCGTTTTTCGGCTATTGCTTGCCTTGACGAGTTCCATCCCGCATATAGGGCAGACCCCGGGTTTATCCAGATGCACCTGAGGATGCATCGTGCAGGTGTAATAATCTCCGGTTTGTGTCATTGCAGTAGAGTCGGCATTGCCGGCATGTGATGAAGATGGTTTACTGCATGATGAAAGCATCATTGCAGTTACCACCACGAAGAACATCAAGAGTGTTTTCATTTCTATTACCTTAGTTCATAATTACAAAGTCTGGTTGAATTGCACCATTGCAATTTTTAATTGGCTTTCATCACTTTGACTAATGTCATCCCGCACTTCGGGCATTTACCCGGTTTATTGGTCATGACTTCCGGATGCATGGTGCATGTATAATGTTGCACTTTTTTGGCGGTCATTGTCGTATCATGATGCTGCTTGTGCGACAGCGGCTTTTCCACCTTTGTTGAATCCATTTGATCCTTGTAGGACATCATGTCCTGGCCCAGTGCTGAAAAACTTAGAACAATGAGTGCTGTGAGAACTGCGATGAACGATTTCATATGTTTACTCCTTTATAATACATGTAATTTTATTGAAGTGGTGTTCCAACCATCATTTCTATCTCAACGAGTGCCATCTGGCGATCCATTAAAATCATGAGATAATCGTCCTGTTTCATTAACTCCATGCGGCGCGAATCAAGGACGGTTGTAATAGGGACCTGTCCCGTTTGATATGCAACAGTTTGTGCTTCTGCCGATTCGTGTGTGAGCGGAAGAATGTCGCTTTGATACTGGCTTACAAGTGTATCAGCTGTAGCGTATTTGTTCAAAGCCGTGCGTAACGATGCAATCATTTCCCGCTGCATGGTATTTTTTTCTGCCTCAATGCTCAGGTTTGTAGATCGCATTTCATCTGCCTTCGCTGTCGAACGTACCGATGACCAGGGTGCAAATGGAAGTGTAATCGACGCCATAACACCATACATCCAATCGGTTTTTTGCATCGCCATTCCGGCGACACTCTGCTGGATCATTTCCGTTGAACGCGGGCCTCCGGTGAGAATCATCCCGTTGGGCATTCGCATGACCATTGCCTGCAGCATGACGTCCGGAAAAAGTTCTCTGTTTGCAACACTCATTTCGGCTTCATTCATTTCCTTCATCCGGTCCATAGCAATGAGGGAAGGATTGGCCTGTTTTACTTGCTCAGAGAGCTTAAACTCAGACAACAAAGCCGTATTGGCCGAAAGTGCGCTGTCAGTTTTTATAAACTGCGTAAAATCATTTCGACCCAGCAGGGAATTCATCGCATTTTGCAGGTTTGAACGATGAGAATTCATCTCATTCAATTTTGCTTTTTCGGACGCGACCTCTGCCTGGATCGTATAAAGATCGGCCTGACGCATGCGGTTTATCATTACATGTGATTGCATATTCTGAACAAGTTCAAGCAATAAGGAGAGTGTTCTTTTCTGCACTTCAATTTGCCTGTCGAGAAGCCACAACTGGTAATAATTCATTTTAATTTTAGCACGAAGCTGTACTTGAAATGATCCTTGGTTCTGCTCGAGTACTCTGCCTTTTCTCTTTTCCATCTCAGACATAGCAGAGAGTTTTCCGCCCAGCATAAACATCTGTGAAATGGAAATATTATCGGATATGGCATCGTTGAGAATATTTGTACTATTGGATGGAATTTGACTAAACTCTATCCCGAATGTTGGTGCCGGCCATGCGCTGGATGAAGAAGCGCGGAATCCCGTTGCCTGAATCTGATAATCGAACGATTTAAGCTGCGGATTATTTTGATATGCCTCCAGTATCAGAGAGTCAATCGGCTGTGCGATTGCCCGTGATAGAAGAAAAGAGACCGTCAGCAGTAATGGTATTTGTCTCATAATTATCCCCCTTCCTTAACGAACTCTGCCATCCTGGATAATTCAAGTGTTCCTTTTTTCAATGCGTGTTCTTTCATTATTACAAAGAGCACCGGTGTGACAACGAGGACGTGAACCGCAGATGTAAATAATCCGCCGATCATCGGAGCAGTAAGGGGTTTCATCATATCTGCACCTGCGCCGGTTGCCCACATCACCGGAATCAATCCCATCATACTGGTTACGACCGTCATAATTTTCGGCCGCAGCCTTAATACTGCACCTTCAACCGTTGCGTCATAAATATCCTGCGGTGTAAGAGGGCCGCGTTCGCCTTTTTTATGAGCTCGTATCTTTTTATCCAATGCTTCGTGCAAATAGACAACCATGACAACACCTGTTTCCACAGCTATACCATAGAGCGCAATGAATCCTACCCACACAGCAACCGAGAAATTATAGCCGAGTATATAGATCATATAAACACCGCCTATAAGGGCAAACGGAACCGAGAGCATGACAACAAATGCTTCCACATAATCTTTGAATGTAAAATACAGCAGAACAAAAATAATAAGAAAAACAATCGGCATAATGTACGTGAGAGTTCTTTGCGCACGGACTTTGTGTTCATATTGTCCGCTCCATGTATAGGAGTATCCCGGCGGAAGCTTTAAATTTTCACTGATAACTTTTTTTGCATCTTCCATTGTTCCGCCCATATCTCTGCCGCGCACGTTCATATACACGATGGCACGAAGCTGACCGTTTTCGCTGCTGATCATCGGCGGGCCGGTAATGATTTTCAAATCTGCCAATTCTGAAAGGGGAACGTAGGCAAGTTCACCAGCAGACTGCTGGTCGAGCAGGGAAGATGAAACAAATGATGACTGCTGACTCGATACCTGTGACTTTGAAGATTGTGCTGAACCCATTCCCGTCATACCCGATGATGTTGATGATGCGCCGCTCTGTCCCATAGCGGGTGATGCGTTCATCGCAGCTGATGCCGCAACGTTCGTCCGGACAGGAATAAAGAGACGTTTCAATTCATCGACGTTGTCGCGATACTCGCGTTCGAACCGAAGGCGTATCGGGAACCGCATCCTGCCTTCAAGAACAACGCCAAGGTTTTGTCCGCCAATTGCCACCTCGATAATATCCTGCAACTCACCGATACTTACGCCATAGCGGGAGAGCATATCTTTTTTCGGTATGATATCAACATAGTAACCGTTTCCGATTCGTTCGGCAACGATGTCGGCAGCGCCCGGTACGTCCTTCAGGATTTGTTCTGCTTTAATCGCATAGTGTTCGAGCGTGTCGAGATTGTCTCCAAAAACCTTAAACCCAATATCCGTGCGAACACCTGTAGAGAGCATATTGATCCGGTTGATAATGGGCTGCGTCCATCCATTGCGGACACCGGGGATTTGCAGTTTTGCATCCAATTCCTGAACTATGTCGCTCTTTGTTATACCGGGCCGCCACTGATTTTTTGGCTTCAGCATAATGATTGTTTCGACCATACTGATCGGTGCATTATCTGTTGCGGTTTCAGCCCGCCCGGCTTTCCCGAGGACAAAATGCACTTCAGGGACACTGCGGATGATCTTATCCTGTAAAGCCATAATGCGGGCGACTTCCGTGACTGATGCGTTCGGCAATGTCACCGGCATATAAAGAATGGATCCTTCATCCAATGGAGGCATGAATTCAGAACCGATATGCATTATCATCGGAACTGTGATAAGAAGTGCAATGACGTTGATGGCAATTGTCGCCTTGCGGTGTTTTAGTACCCAATGAATGACAGGCCGGTACAATTGAATGAAGAATCCTGTTACAGGATTTGCCGATTCCGGCTTGAAATTTCCTCTCATCAACATGGTCATAAGAACAGGGATAAGCGTGATAACAACAAGTGCCGATGAGATCATGACAAACGATTTTGTGTATGCAAGCGGGTGGAAGAGTTTCCCTTCCTGGCCTGTCAGAAGAAACACCGGCAGGAATCCAACCAGAATAATCAATTCCGAGAAGAAGATTGCTCTGCCAACTTGCTTGGCAGACAATATGGAGATGTCACGATATTCTTCGTTGGTAAGATGTCCTTTCTTTGCCAGCGCATTGGCAATATTGCGATAGGCATTTTCCACCAGCACAATGGAAGAATCGACAATCACTCCAATCGCCAGGACAATGCCCCCCAGGGACATGATGTTGGAGGTGATGCCGAAAATATACATCAGAATGAATGCAAGCAGTACCGATATCGGCAGTTCAATCAGAATGCGAAGGATGGATCGGAAGTGAAGGAGGAATATCGTCACGACAATTGCAACGATAATACTCGCCTCAATAAGAGCACGGTCTAATGTTCCGATTGCTGCTTCAATCAATGTCGAACGGTCGTAGGACGGCACAACTTCAACACCCGGAGGGAGTCCCGGTTTAATTTCTTCAATGCGCTGTTTAACTCTTTCTATCACATCGCGTGCATTGGCTCCGCTTCGCATCACGACAATGCCGCCGACAACTTCTCCTTCGCCGTTCTTTTCCAATAATCCCCGCCGTATATCTCCGCCAAGCTGCACGGTGGCGACATTTTTTACCAGGATCGGTATACCGTTTGGACCCTGTTTGACGAACACTTTCTCCACATCTTCTGTGGAAGTAATATACCCCTGGCCGCGGACAAAATATTCCGCGTTGCTGATTTCAAGAAGCTTCCCGCCCACTTCATTGTTATTGCGTTGAATCGCACCGGCAAGCTCTCCGATGGTCACATTATATGCACGCAGGTTATTGGGGTCTATATCGACCTGATACTGTTTGACAAATCCGCCGATACTTGCAATTTCTGCAACACCTTCAACGGAAACGAGTTTGTTTCGCAGATACCAATCTTGAACAGAACGGAGCGTTGCAAGGTCGTAGTTCTTTCCCTCGACGGTGTACCAAAAGACATGTCCGACTCCCGTACCGTCGGGTCCAAGAATAGGGGTGACATTCGGAGGAAGCTCCGAACGAACCAAGGCGAGTTTTTCGATGACACGATTTCGTGCGAAGTAGAGATCGGTATTGTCATTGAATATCACAAAGACAAACGACATGCCGAACATTGATGTTGCCCGGACGGCCTTCACTTCAGGCAATCCTTGCAGTGCAGATGATATCGGATAGGTAACCTGCTGCTCGACGATTTCCGGAGACCGTCCCATCCATTCGGTGAAGACAATAACCTGGTTTTCCGAAAGGTCGGGAATGGCATCAACCGGGAGGTTGATGACGCAGTAAATACCTAAACCGGCAATAAGAATGTAAAGCAGGATAACGATGAAGCGGTTTTTCGCGCTCCAGTCAATAATACGCTCGATCATAAACTCTCCAAAACATAAATGTTTTCAACAGCATAGAATAATGCTGAACCATTGTTTATAAAATAAACAACACACTTACTCGGGGATAGTTTAGATCAAAAGAGAACTTATACGAATGCAGATATCTCCATTCGGCGGAGCAATATCATCCGTATAAGTAAATGAAAGAGAACGAGTCGGGAGTGGTAAGAGGAGCGCTTCAAAATTTAACGGAACAGTTTCCACTGCCAATAGTTTTGCTGATTCTTCAGAAGCGACAGTGGCTTTTATTTCATTCAGTCCGCCGATAACTTTCACCGCAAGGCAGTTTTCTCCGCTAACTGAGAGTTCATTTGTTTGGGCTGCTGAATTGTTTGAATGATCCGATTCACAGCAGCACTCGGAAGACTGACTCATGGAACAATATTTGACAATAGTCGTAAATCCTGTGGAAAAGAATATCACAGAACACAGGAGTATGATCCTTGCAGTCATATGGAGTTTTGGGTATCTCATCGTCATTATATTAAACGATGAAAGATACCATTTCGTTCCAATCAATACAAACTTTGATACGTTATTCCGGATTGTGATTTCCGATTTATTCAGCATTCTTCCAAGGATATTCCGTTCAATGTCTCCGCTATTGTTCACCTATATTGAATTTCACTTGTATAACTTGTAGATTACGCCGCAGCTGCACAGTCGTCGTGCAATATTCGACTATCATAGATAAAAGTTAAGAGTAAAAATGATATCTCATAGTGGAAGGCTAAAATTTACCCCGCAGCGGCCATTACATTTGTTGCAACGAATCACAAGTAAACGCAATGCAATGCTGCTTGTACGTCTTTTTGCTGCGTTTATATTGATGCTTGTTGTCTATTCTTTCGCATTTCAATATATCATGCACATGGAAGGGAGATCATACAGTTACATAGCAGGATTGTACTGGATTATCTCCACGATGAGCACGCTTGGACAGGGGGATATTACATTTTTCGGCGACATCGGGATGCTCTTCACAATTTTGGTTCTTTCCACAGGTGTCTTTTTTTTGTTAGCGCTTCTGCCATTTACCATTATTCGGTTATTCCAATCATCAGCACGCGTACCGCGTGAATTGTCGGAAAATACCCGAGGTCATGTTGTCATTACGGAATTCGGTCCCTTGACAAGTGCGCTTGTCGAACGATTGAAGCGATACAACCAGCTCTACGCAGTGATAGTTCCGGATCTTGAAGAAGCAATGCAATTGCGGGACCAGGGAATGAAAGTTGTGACCGGGGCGCTCGACGATCCGAACACTTTTAAAGAAATGTGGATTGATCATGCCTCGTTTGTTGTCGCAACAGGGACAGATATAACAAATACATCGCTTGCTTATACCATTCGAAGCATATCAAAAGATATTCCCATTATTGCATCCGCAAGCGGAGAACCCGCAGTACAAATATTGAAACATGCAGGATGCACCCATGTCTTAGCGCTTGATGAAATGATGGGACAATCTCTCTCCCGCAGAATTATTGCCGGAGATGCCATGGCGCATACTCTCGGTCAGATAGATGAGTTGATCATTGCTGAAGCAGCGGCGGCTGGAACTCCGCTTGTTGGTAAAACTCTCGAACAAGTCCATAGTTTTCACCTCGTGGATGCCGCTATCGTGGGTATCTGGGAAGGCGGATTATTTATCCTTCCCGACGAAGCAAAGATTATCAATAAAAAAAGCATTCTTGTTCTTGCCGGAACGCAAAGTCAAATAGATTTATATAACGAATTGTTTTGTATTTACAATATCAACAGCGCTCCGATTATTATCATAGGCGGCGGTAGTGTGGGATGCGCACTTGGGCGTGCTTTGAAAGAACGTGATATTGATTTCCGGATTATCGAAAGGACAAAGGAGCTTGTCCTTGACGACAAACAATATATTCATGGGGACGCATCGGATATTCAATTATTAACGCGGGCAGGCTTCTTTGAAGCTCCTGCAATAGCAATTACAAGTCACAGCGATCCTGTCAATATCTATCTCACAACGTACTGCCGCCATCTTCGCAGTGACATTCAAATTATCAGCCGTGCGACTGTAGACCGAAATATTCATACGCTTCATTCTGCGGGATGCGATTTCGTTGTCTCGCATGCGTCTCTCGGTGCCAATAATATTCTTAACTTGTCGAAGCGTGGAAATATTTTAATGATTGCAGAAGGGGTAGATGTGTTCCGGGTAAAAACCCCGCCGGCATTCATCGGCAGGACAATCAATTCTGCGCTTATCCATGAAGAGTGCGGATGCAACATCATCGGAATTACGGCTCACGGATCGTTGATGATCGGATCAAATCTTGGAACGATTATGCCTGTTGAAGGGGAAATGATATTCATAGGCAGTGTTGAGTCGGAAGAGAAGTTCTTACGCCGCTATAGACCGAGGGAATGAAAAAACAATCTTCCTTTCAAAGGAATCTCTTCTATTCTGAGGATGATGAATTCCCGGTCTTTTTATTACAAGGAAACCCATCCCTATCGCAATTCAACGGTTGAGTTCACCGGACTTATCAAAGCAAATCCGCAATTTCCTGAATGCGCTCGGATTCAAAAATATTCATACCGGTCAGGTTCATCTGCGCCGCTCCCACCATGACCTTGGCGACATCACGTGCCTGTACGGCGCGGTACTTCTTCAGACGTCCGATCATGACGTTCTTGAGTGCCATCATCGCAAAAGCGCCGATTTTTTTGCCGGTACGAATTTCTTTTCGATCCCCTAACAGCAGCGATGGTCGGAACACATGGAAAGCCTTGAACGAAATTTTCTGAATCGCTTCCTCCAATTCACCTTTTACTCGATTGTAGAAAATACGGGAATGCGGATCGGCACCGAGTGATGAGACAAGAAGAAACTTATTTGCGCCGCAATGCTGCGTGAGCGCAGCAATCTTTATCGGGTAATCAAAGTCAACTTTTCGAAATGCTTCCTGTGTGCCCGCTTTCCTGATGGTTGTTCCCAAACAACAAAATACATCGTCGACTGCAAACAATTTGCCAAGCGTTGTTACTTCATCAAAATCGATGATATGCTGAATAAGTTTTTCATGGTTGATATTCAATGCCTTACGGACGAGCACGGTGACGCGTGCGTATGACGGTTCTTTCAGCAGGAATTGAAGACAGTGCCCGCCCACCAGTCCGCTTGCACCAACGAGTAATGCCGCTTTGGGTTTATTACTGTTCATCATGATCACGCCGTTTACTTCGTAATTGTTTTGTAATTTTTTTTCCGATTTCTTTTTTCATCCGTTTTGTGTTCGGATTGTTTTTCGTCATCTGATAACGGGTTTCACCCTGAAGTTTTTGAAAACTTTCATATCGTTCCTGTTCAATCGTACCAAGTTCTACCGCCGATAGTACGGCGCACCCCGGTTCGGTTTCATGCCTGCAATCTCGGAAACGGCAGTTCGCCGCCAGATCTTCAATGTCATCAAAGCTTTCCTGCAATCCTTCTTCACCGCTCCAGAGTTGAAGTTCGCGCAAACCGGGTGTATCGATGATCATGCCGCCGTTCGGGAGCACCAGTAATTCACGATGCGCTGTTGTATGCCGGCCATGGCTGTCGGTGAGGCGGACTTTCTGAACTTTCGCATATTCCTTGTCGAGAAGAAGATTTGTTATCGTAGACTTTCCCACACCGGATGAACCGAGAAGTACACCTGTTGTTCCAGGCGTCAGAAGGGAACGGAGAGGAAGGACATTTTCTTTATGAAGCGCACTCATGACAAGGACTTTGATATCGCGGGCGATGGAAAGAACTTCCTGTGTATACTCTTCAACATGCAGGCACAAATCAGATTTATTCAGGATAACAACACTACGCGCGCCGCTTTCCGATGCGACGGTCAAGTGCCGTTCTAATCGGCGTAAATTATAATTCGCATCTAATCCCATAACGAGAAATACGATATCGATATTGGCGGCAAGAACCTGCTCGTCGGGCCGGTCACCGGCAACTTTGCGCGAAAACTTGGTTCTGCGCTCCAGCACGTGATGAATAACGGCAGATTGATCACCGGAATCGATTTCAAAGACAACCCAATCACCGACAGCGGGAAAATCATGCAGACCTGAGATTTCAAAACGGAACTTGCCGCTTACTTTTCCGTTGAGTTCGCCCCGTTCCGTGAACAGTACATACCGGTCTTTGTGTTGAATGGTAATGCGGCCGGGAAGCAGACCCTGATGAGAGTATTGAGCAAAGCGCGCCTCAAAAAAATCATTCCAGCCAAATATTTCAAGATTCATGCGAGAGTCATATACTTCATGTAATGATATTTCGTTCTTTTAATGAGCAGCACTATCAATGTACTACTGTTTCACAGAAAGACAAATGCGGAATAGAGGGAGATGTTTGTTTTCTCGCCGGAAAACCAATACATTTTCTCTGTCTACCGCCTCGATACAGAGAAAGTATCGAATAATTTCATAGACGCTTTTTCAGGACGATGTTTTCGGTGGAGATTTCATTTGGATGTACTTATAAACACTATGCGGATATCCATTGAAAAAGACGGGGTCAGAGCATATCTCAAAGCCGCTTCGCAAAGCCTTAACATCAATGAGAACCAGCTGACATTCAAAAAAATCCATAGTAAATCGCTTGATACAAGTAATCCAGAACAATTCTATTATGAGGCATCCATCGTAGTCAGTACTGATGAGAGATTTGATACTCAAGGCAAGTTCCCCATTTACCATGAATCAACAAAGACACTCAAAACGCCGATAACGAAAAAAGAGAAGCCGATCATCATTGGTTTCGGTCCTGCCGGAATGTTTGCGGCTCTTGAGCTTCTGGAGTCCGGACTTCAGCCCGTCATATTTGAACGCGGGAAAAAGATAGAAGAACGGACTCTCGATGTGCAGCGATTTATTCGTGAACGGGTGCTGAACCCAGAATCCAATATTCAATTTGGCGAAGGAGGCGCCGGTTCCTATTCGGATGGGAAACTATTTTCGCGGATGAAAAATTCCGAATACGTCAGCAAGGTGCTGGATACATTTATAAAATTCGGTGCTCCAGAAGAGCTCGGTTACGTCAGCAAGCCTCACGTAGGGACGGATGTACTGTGCAGAATAGTAAAGAAAATTAGAAATTACATTCTTGAACGAGGCGGTGAGATACACTACAATGCAAAGATGACGGATATACTTATCGAGGATGGAAAGGCTTTCGGTGTCGTCATCAATGGGGAGAAGGAATATCGTTCTTCGATGATTTTTCTTGCCGTGGGACATTCTGCGCGTGATACATTCGAGATGATGCACAACAAAGGTATTGCTCTGGAGCAGAAACCTATTTCTGTCGGGCTTAGAATAGAACATCCGGCTGAAACTATAAATCTTATAAAATACGGCACAAAGTATAAAAGCTATCCCGGTCTCGGTGCGGCAACCTATTCTTTGAATTATACCGACCGGAAATTAAAAAGAGGTGTGTATACATTTTGTATGTGTCCAGGAGGAGAGGTTGTTAATGCCTCATCGGAACAAGGAATGATGGCGCTCAACGGGATGAGTTACTCGCGCAGGTCGTCTCCATTTTCCAATTCAGCGTTGGTAGTCACCTGTCATACGAGTGATTATCCGTCGGCAAGTCCGTTGGCGGGCATAGAATTCCAGAAAGAGATAGAACGAAAGGTTTTTCTATCATCCGGAGGAAGATGGGAAGCTCCCGCACAGAACTTGCTGGATTTTTTAAATGGGAAGATCTCAAAGGACTTAAATAAAAATTCGTTTGCAATGGGCACTGCTGCGGTTTCTCTGAACGAACTCTTGCCGCTTATTGTTTCAGAGATGCTGACCGCTGCATTTCATACGTGGAAAGAAGAGTATCCGTCATTTGTTTCGGAGGAGGCGATCCTGTTCGGGGCGGAAACAAGAACATCCTCTCCTGTAAAAATGAAACGCAATGATAATTACGAATCCATTTCGGTAAAAAACTTATACCCGATCGGCGAAGGCTCGGGCTACACAGGGGGCATAACAAGCTCAGCCGCCGATGCGATCAAAGCCGTGGAGAGAGCGCTGTCAATGTTTTAATATATGACCTATATGTGATTCCCTGATTCTGCGCCAATGAAATCAATAAACTACCACCACCGAAGATCTATTCGTTTGAAAGAGTATGATTATTCCCAACCAGGCGAATATTTTGTAACGATTTGTACGTATAATCATGAATGCACATTAGGGGAAATTATGGATGGAGGAATGCGGTTGAACGAATTCGGAAAGATTGTGCGGGAAGAATGGTTACGAACG
>Ga0182011_10001139_pt1 | contig 23403 bp, 21 predicted proteins | sample 711E1DmetaG_FD_120481 | JGI IMG/M metagenome (GOLD analysis project Ga0182011, IMG submission 120481) | Permafrost microbial communities from Stordalen Mire, Sweden - 711E1D metaG | ecosystem: Environmental > Terrestrial > Soil > Wetlands > Permafrost | place: Sweden: Stordalen | collected...
CATCTGGTACTGATAGAGATCCAACTGCTTGCGCGCGATCAGCAGCTTCTCTCCAAAACTCAACTCAGCCATGAAAGCTCCCAGCTCATTGCCAGTGGACAGTGAACAGTGGTCAGCCATTCGCTGTCCACCGTTCACTTCTTCACTTCTTCACTGCTTTACTGCTTCACCACTTCACTGCTTCACCGCCGCCGCATACACCTGCTGTGCCGCCGCCACCGCCTGCCCATAGACCACCGGCAGCCCCAGCACGTCCTTGGCGATGTGCTCGGCCGCCCCCAGAAACGCCACCGTGTCCAGGTAGTCGAAGAAGCCCAGATGCGCCACCCGGAAGATCTTGCCCTGCATCTCCCCCTGGCCGTTGGCCGTCACCAGCGCGAACCGGGCTTTCAGCGCCTTCACCACCGCGCCCGAGTCCATCCCCTCCGGCACCGCCACCGCCGTGGCCGCCGCCGCCGGCGAGGTGGGCGCAAAGAGCGTGAATCCCAGCGCCACCAGGCCCGCCCGCGTCGCCGCCGCATTCACCTGCGCATTGTCAATGAGCGCGATGCGGCCCTTTTCCAGGTCTCCGCCCGCCTGCCCGGCGATGTAATCCAGCGCCGCCCCCAGCCCGGCAATCAGCGCCACGGCCGGCGTATACGCGCTCTCGCCCTTGACGGCGTTCTTGCGCTCCTTGCGCAGGTCGAAGTAGTAGCGCGGATTCTTCGCCCCCTCCATCGCCGCCCACGCCTTCTCGCTGACGCTCAAATAGGCCAGCCCCGGCGGAATCATCACCGCCTTCTGCGAGCCGCCGATCAGCACGTCGATCCCCCAGCCGTCCACGTCGAAGTGCGTCGTCCCCAGCCCGGTGATCCCGTCCACCACCAGCAGCGCCGGGCTCCCCTTCAACAGCTTGGCCACCGCCTCCACGTCGTGGCGCACCGCCGTCGAGGTCTCCGTGGCCTGCATGTATACGGCCTTGTGCTCCGGCTTGAGCGCCTTGCGCACCTCTTCCAGATCGAAGCTCTGCCCATACGGCGCCTTCACCACATCGGCCGCGAGGCCAAAGGCCTTGGCCAGGTCCACCCAGCGCTCCCCGAACTTGCCTGCGGTCAGCACCAGCACCCGGTCGCCCGGCGAGGTCAGGTTGGAGACCGACGCCTCCATCGCTCCCGTCCCCGAGCACGCGAGCAGCAGCACCTCGTTCTGCGTCCCCACAAAGACCTTCAACTGCGCCAGCACCTTCAGAAACAGGGCGCGAAACTCGGGTGTGCGGTGGTGAATATCCGCCGCCGCCATGGCGAACTGCGCCGCCGGCAACAGCGGCGTCGGGCCGGGCGTAAACAAGCGCGTCTTGCGAATCATGGTTTTCTCCTCGATTGGTGCTTTTTCAACTCATCCCACTCAACTTGCCATCCTGAGCGACTCATCCCACTCAACTTGCCATCCTGAGCGTTACCGATAAAGCTGTCATCCTGAGCGAAGTTGGGTGCGTTTTTTGCGCCCAACGGAGTCGAAGGACCTGCGTTTCGGGCGTTTTCCACACGGTTTCGTGCTTCGGTGCCTGGGTGGGGCCAGCTTCGACCCCGATCCCTGGCAATCAACAATCACAGAATACACAATTTTGTGGTTTCTGTGAGAAAAATATTCGGCTGGCTGTGGAAATCATCCAGATGGGACCATTTCGGGACTCGGGGACTGGAATGAATACTCGCACCAGCCGCGGTTCTATTGATCCGGCCCCTGAATGCCGGCACTTCCGTGCCCCATCCATTCAGCGTTCTTTGCTGAATGGGTGGGAGACGAGAACACGATTTGAGGGCAGGATCATCAGGCTTGATATTGCTCGTCGCTCACCTGCTCCATCCAAGCGACGGTCTTGCCTTCCAGCTTTTCCTGAATGGCGATGTGGGTCATCGCCGTCGTTGGCGACGCCCCGTGCCAATGCTTCTCTCCCGGCGCGAACCAGATCACATCGCCGGGCCGGATCTCCTCGATGGGGCCGCCCCAGCGTTGCGCGCGGCCGCAGCCGGAGGTGACGATCAGCGTCTGGCCCAGCGGATGCGTGTGCCATGCGGTGCGCGCGCCGGGTTCGAAGGTGACGCTGGCGCCCACGACCCGCGCCGGCTCGGGCGCGTCGAACAGCATATCCACCCGCGCCGTCCCCGTGAAGTAATCCGCTGGCCCCTTGCTCGACGGTTGAGAACCGATTCGCTTGATCTCCATTTTTTCCCCTCCCTGGTTTCTTCCCATCCGGCCGTTGCTTTGCCTGAACCGCTCCAAGCGGCAAGCCGGTGCTATCTACAGCGCCTTGCCCATCTCATACGCCTGTTTCATGGCGCGGCTGGCCAGGATTTCACCGGCCTCGAATGCGCCCGCGCCGTAGACGACGCCTTTTTCCTTCGCCCTCGTCAGGCAGGAGATGAACGCCCGGAAGCCCTCGAGGGTCGGCTCCAGAGCCGCCTTGTTGCCGTCCGCCGCGGTCACGATGAAATAGAAATCCTTGTTGGCGATCTGCGTGTACCGCGCAACGGTTCGGTCGATCACCGTCTTCATCTGGGCGCACATCGTGTAGAAGTAGACCGGCGTTGCCATCACGATCGCGTCGGCCGCCGTCATGCTGTCGAGGATCGGCGCCATGTCGTCCTTCTGCGCGCATCGCCCGCTCTTGCTGCAGGCATAACATCCCGTGCAGTAGTTGATCTTCTTCTCCGCCAGCACAACTTTCTCCACCTGGTGCCCGGCCTCGATCGCGCCTTCCATGAACCGGTCGCACAAGGCATTCGAGTTGCCCTTCTTTCGCGGACTCGAGGAAAGAATCAGAACTTTCTTGCTCACTTCACCGCCTCCTATCGAGTGTCCGGTCTCTGAAGTTCGCATCATGATTGCGTTGTCATCTTGAGCGGAGTTGGGCGCGCTTTCTGCGCCAAACGGAGTTGAAGGACCTGCGGTTTCGCCCTAAATTCTTCAATGAACTTCCGACTCACCGCCCTAGCGCCCGGTCGTCTTTTCCAGCGCCTCCGGATAGCGCGCGCCTTCCACCGTGATCTGCGCCAGCGCGCCTTCGATCTGGCCCAGATCGCCGCTCGTCAGTTCCACGGCCGCGGCCCCGATGTTCTCTTCCAGCCGATGCAGCTTGGTCGTCCCGGGGATGGGAACAATCCACGGCTTCCGGGCCAGCAGCCAGGCCAGCGCGATCTGCGCGGGCGTGGCCTTCTTCTCCGCGCCGATTTTCCCCAACAGATCGACGAGCTTCTGGTTGGCAATCCTCGCCTCCGGCGTGAAGCGCGGAATGATGTTGCGAATGTCGCTCGTTGAGAACTGGGTCTTCTCGTCCATCTTCCCGGTCAGGAAGCCCTTGCCCAGCGGGCTGAAGGGCACAAAGCCTATGCCCAGTTCTTCCAGCGCCGGGATGATCTCGGCCTCCGGTGCGCGGTACCAGAGCGAGTACTCGCTTTGCAGCGCGGTCACGGGCTGCACGGCGTGGGCGCGGCGAATCGTCTTCACTCCCGCTTCGGAAAGCCCGAAGTGTCTTACCTTGCCCGCCGCGATCAGTTCCTTCACCGCTCCGGCCACCTCTTCGATGGGCACCTCCGGATCGACGCGGTGCTGATAAAAAAGATCGATGACCTCGATGCGCAGGCGCTTCAGCGAGGCCTCGGCAACCTTCTTGATCTGCTCAGGCTGGCTGTTCAGCCCCTTCTCGCCGCGACTTCCGTCGGGATTGATATCCATTCCGAATTTGGTGGCGATGACCACCTGATCGCGGAGCGGCGCAAGGGCCTCGCCCACCAGCTCTTCATTGTTAAACGGGCCGTAGACCTCGGCCGTGTCGAAGAAGGTAACGCCCCGTTCGACGGCCGCGCGGATCAGCGCGATCGAATCCTTCTTCTCCGGAAACGGCGCATAAGAAAAGGTCATTCCCATGCAGCCCAGCCCCAGCGCCGATACCTCCAGGTTGCTTTTCCCAAGTTTCCGCTTTTGCATTGTCTCTCCTCCAGTCTGCCTGACCGGTCTCTCCGGGAGCGAATCCTCAGTGCGTATTTGGATGCTGCGTAACGGCAGCGCCGCGCTCCCATCTATCAGAGCGTAGCCGAAAGCCTCGCCGGTACGGTACTCCAATCCTTCCGATTGATTGCCTATTCCTGTCGAGTAATTATTATTCTGTGCATCAAGGGTGGATTCAGAGATACGCTGAATAGGAAGAAATCGAACGGAGTTCCAATGGCAAAACAGAGGGATGCGGTGGAAGATGCTCAAGCCGAAGCGGAGGAGCTTCGGGCAGCTCTGGCGCGCAGGATTGTTGCCCATATGCACGGGGAAGTAAAAGAGCAAACCAGTGTGCCGGGCCTGTGCCTCTACCGCAGAAGCGCGCCGACCGAGTGCATCTGCGCGACATACGAACCCGAGTTGATCGTCTTTGTCCAGGGAGAAAAGCGCATCAACGCCGGCGGAACAACGCACGTCTGCGACGCTTCCACCTTCCTGCTCACTGCCATCGAGATGCCGGTGGTCAGCCAGGTGACCAGGGCCTCCAAGCAAGAACCGATCCTGGGTATAACCCTCAAGCTCGAAATGCCCGCGGTGCGCGAGATTCTCAGCCAGGAGGAGTTTCTCGTTCCCGAGCTCTCATCCGGCGCCCGCGGCATGGCCGTGGGAAAGACCCCCCTGGAGTTGCTTAGCGCATGCTCCCGATTGCTGGGCCTTCTCGACACTCCCGTGGACATTCCCTTCCTCAGCGGCCTGATGCAGCGGGAGATTCTCTATCGGGTGCTGCGCTCGCCGCTCGGCGGGCATCTCCGCGCCATTGCCACCCTCGGAGAGCAGAGCAACCGGACGGCCAAGGCCGTCTCATGGCTCAGGGAAAACTTCGACAAGCCCCTGCGCGTGGAGAAACTCGCCGCGGTTGCGCAGATGGGCGTCTCCACATTGCACCACCATTTCCGTTCCCTGACTGCGATGAGCCCGCTCCAATACCAGAAACGGATGCGCTTGCACGCCGCGCGCCTACGCATGATGACCAACGGCATGGATGCCGCCAGCGCAGCCTTCGAGGTTGGCTATGAAAGCGCCAGCCAATTCAATCGCGAGTACAGCCGGTTCTTCGGCCTGCCTCCCATGCGGGATATCAAATCGCGCCGGCTCGCGGGCGCGGCCATCGCCCGCGATTGACGGCCCTCTCGACCGCGGCTCCCGAATTCTCCCCGTCTGTTGCGGATAATTACGGTCGATCCGCGCAGGATGGTTGTATGCAATGACTCTCCGGTGCGGTGTCGCAGATGTGCCCGGTTCAAAATGTCAGCTGTCTGGCCGGTCTATACCTGAGGGGTACCCCCCCCTACCCCCCCCTACCCATTCGGGATTGTTGCCGGCTATTTCGATTAATATAAAGTACTTATAATCAATAGTTTAGACAGTATATTCCTTGCGTTTTAGACTCAAAAAACACCCCAAATGCGCTTTACGCAATTTATTCGCCTTGCCTGCTGGCGGAGCCGATCAAAGCCGTACAATTCCGCTAAGAGTATTTTCACCGATAGTGTAAGGTCAAGAGTGCCCGGCCCTCGCCGCGTATTTGCTTTTGCGGCTAAGGTGGGATAGCTCGCACTCCAGCGGTAAAGGCAGGACACCATGGACGCAGGAGCACTGGAAACCCTCATCAGCCAGCAGATCGTCACCGCCATGAAGGCCCGCGACCAGCTGCGCACTGGCACCCTGCGCCTCATCAAGAACGCCCTCAAAAATAAAGCCATCGAGAAGCGCCAGGCTCTCACCCCCGCCGAGTCCGAGCAGGCCCTGGCCGTCATGATCAAGCAGCGCCGCGACTCCATCGAGCAGTTCAACAAAGGCAACAGGCCCGAGCTGGCGGCCATCGAGGCCGCCGAGATCGTGGTCATCGAGGAGTTCCTTCCCAAGGCCCTCGACGAGGCCGGCCTTGCCGCCCTGGTCGCCGAAGCCGTCGCCGAGATCGCCGCCGCGTCGGGCCAGAAACCCTCCCCCAAGGAGATGGGCACGGTCATCAAAGCCCTCCAGGCCAAGCTGCAAGCCGCAGGAGCCCGCGCCGAGGGCCGCGTGGTCAGCGAGATGGTGAAGAAGGCGCTGGCCGCCTAGAGCGAAACCAGGGTTGGTGTGCCCTATTGATTTTTGTGCTGGGTCGCCGCTCCCTGATGGTCGCGTCGACTTGAGAGTGGCGGTTTCGGGGTACAATCACTCTGGTTTCGCTATAGGCGAAGCTCGCTCCCCGTCCGTTATTCCCCAACGTAGGAGAATCGATGAAGAATATCGCGCGTCGCACCGGGCGGTTTTTCTTTCTGCTCCTGCTCTTTGCCGTTCCGCGTCTGTGGGCGCAGGGCCCTCCCTTTCAAACCGACGACCCGGTCCCCGTGGAGCTGCATCGCTGCGAGTTCTATCTCTTCGGCGGCGTGGACGGAACTCCCGCGGAGCTGGACACGGCAGGGCCGGCCTTCGAGTTCAACTGGGGCGCCGCGCCCAACCTGCAGCTTCACGCCATTCTGCCCCTGGGCGCCGCCGTCCCCGCGAACAATCCCGTCTATCTTCCCGCCGGAACCGGCCCCAGCGCCTTTGGCCTCGCGGATATGGAGCTGGGCGCAAAATGGGGATTCATCAAGCAGACTGCCCACCGTCCGCAGATCGGAACCTTCACCATGCTCGAGTTGCCCACCGGCAACGCCGGCAAGGGCCTCGGCGTGGGCAAGGTCTGGTACAAGCTCCCCTTGTGGATGGAGAAGGACTGGGGCAAGTGGACGGCCGACGGCGGCGGCGGCTACCAACTCGTCCGCCAAACCGGTCTGCGCAGCTTTCCCTACGGCGGGTTTCTCTTGAAAAAGGAGCTCAGCGAGCGGCTGGAATTGGCCGGCGAGCTCTTCGTGCATGGCCGCGAGGGGGTGGCCGCGCCGCAATCGGGGGCTGCGGCGATGATCGACCTGGGCGGCTACTACCACTTCAAGAATCCCAACCGCCAGTTGCTCTTTGCCTACGGCCACTCCATCGCCGGACAAACCGGGAACTACGGCTACCTGGGCATCTACTGGACCTGGGGCAAGGAGGCGAAGAAGACCGCCGCCAGCAACGCCCTGTACGCAGGACAACCGGACAAGAGCGGCTTATAGAACGGCGTCATCGGAGCGGGGCGCTCCCGGCGCTTGATGGCGCTCAATCGCAAAAATAGGGATCCGGAGGCTCATCCGCGGCGGCGGAAGCCGGCGCCTCCTCTTCGGCCGCCGCAGCGATCCGCCGCACGGCTATGCCTTTGGGTGCAATCGGTCGCCCGGCGCCGGAAACGGGCCGGCGGGCTGCGGCGCGGGGGCGGTCCTCGCGCACAGAGCCGGCCCTGGGAACCAACGCGTAGACCAGGTCGCAATCCATCGCATGGGCCACGCCGCGCAAGCTCTTCAGCGTAATGCTGTCGTCGGCCTCCGCCTTCTCGAATTGCAGCGGAAGCTGCCGGCTGGTGCCCAGAATCCGCCCCAGATCCCCTGCCGATAGGCCCGCCGCCTCCCGCACGGCGCGTATCCAGCCCTTCTGCGGCCGTTGAACCGCCCGAGCGGCGCGAAAGCTCTCCAGAGTGCGGTCAAGCTGCTTGAGCCGTGGATTCCCCGATTCGTCGCTCATCCTGCTCCCGCTCCTTTGCGACATTCTATACATTGTCACATGCGCGCGCAATGCCATTCTTCGATGCGCGCTCGCAAGGCAACTGATAGAGCGTCATCGGCTGCGCCGTCTCGCGGTTTTTTCCATGTGCGGCAGCAGCCCCGGAACCGGTGAATGGCCGCGCGCCTGGGCAGTGTGAACAGTCCCTAGTTGCTTGGCTGAGCCGGCGCGGCCGGAGCCGACTTGTACAAGCCGCGAATGTAGAGGACGAGGTTCCACACTTCGTCGTCTTTGGCGCGGCCCTCGCCCTCGGGAGGCATCTTGTCCTTGCCGTTGCGGATGACGTCGAAGAGATCCTTGTCCGGCTTGGCGGCCAGCGTCTTGGGGTCGCTCCAGTCGTCGAGCGTCAGTTGCATATCCTTGGCCAGGTCGGTTTTGCCGTCTCCGTTCGACCCATGGCACAAGGCGCAGTCTTGCTCAAAGAGCTTCTTCGCCTTCTCCTGCGATGCGGCAGTCGGCTTTACGGGATTCTTGACGCCCGGGGCGGCGGGCGCCGGCTTCGCTTCCTGCGACAGGCCCCCCGAAACCAGCGCGGGCGCGAATACAAAAACGGTTGCGGCGATAAGAACCGGAAATTGCTTCAACATGGGAGCCTCCTCGGTTGCTGGTGCGGGTACACGTATCCGGTAGTCGAACGATTTTCTGGCGAGAATTATAAGCCCGTTCGCCCGGTCTCAACCCGACGATCCTAATTCGGCGCCGAAACGGGCCGCGAAAGACTCCTCGCTACGCTGGGCCTGGCCCCCGCCTCTCAGAAAACCTCCGAAGGGCCATCCGGCGGCGGCAGGTGCTTCAACAGGCCCAGTTCGCCGGCCAGCCGTTCCAGCCGGGCGCGGGTTGCGGCCGGGGGCGGCACCAGCGGCAGGCGCACATGGTCCGTGCAACGGCCCATCAGGTTGAGCACCGTCTTGACGGGGCACGGGTTGGAGTCCCAGAAGTTGGCGTCGATCAGCCGCGCGTACCGGCGCTCCAGCTCGCGGGCCTCGGTCCAGTTGTTGCCCAGGGCGGCGTGGATCATGCGCCCCATCTCGGCCGGGATCTCGTTGGCGGCCACGCTGATCAGCCCGTGCGCGCCCACGCCGATCGACGCCAGCGCCATGTTGTCGTCGCCGCTGAAGACCTTGAAGCCACGCGGCAGTGTGCGCACCAGTTCGGCGATCTGGGGCAGCTTGCCGCTGGACTCCTTGATGGCCTGGATGTTCGGGGCCGCCGCCGCCAGCCGGACGGCGGTCTCCGGATCGAGGTTCACCCCCGTGCGCCCCGGAATGTTGTAGAGCGCGACCGGCAGCGGATTCACGGCTTTGGCCAGCGCCAGAAAGTGCTGGAACTGGCCCTCCTGCGAGGGCCTGTTGTAGTAGGGATTGGCCGAGAGCACGGCGTTGACGCCGCGTATCTGCCCGAGCCGGCCGGCGTAGCGCAGCAGCGTCCGCGTCGAGTTGTGGGTGCAACCGGCCCACACCGGCACGCGTCCGGCGGCGGCCTCGGCCACGATGCACACCGCCATCAGCCACTCTTCTTCGTCCAGCGTGGCCGCCTCGCCGGTCGATCCGCAAGCCACGATGAAGTCGATGCCCGAGTCGATCTGCCAGTTCACCAGCGCACTGAGCGCCGCCTCATCGACCGTCCCGTCCGCCCGAAAGGGCGTTACGATAGCGGTACCACACCCCGTAATTTCCATCACAGTCGAGATTATACCGGCAGAACAGCGCTTGCGGGATTTCCATGATCTTCCTGTCTCGCGCTCTCCGGCTTTTCATCGAGTGGTTCCACATAGCGCATTTCGTTGGACTCGCGGAAGCCGAAGGCCTCATACACGTGCCGGGCGGCGTCGGAGGCGTGCAGCGCCACTACGCGAATGCTCCGCCGTCGCGCCTCCGCCAGGCAGCGTTCAATCAACGAGCTGGCCAACCCGCGCCTGCGGTACTCCGATTCGACGAAGACGTTGAGCACATAACCCCGGCGCTCGCCTGCCGGATCCAGCAAATGAGGCGGCCAGTCAAGAATCAGAAGACCCGCCGAGGCAACGGGGCGTCCGTCAACCTCCGTAATCAACCCCAGGTATTTGCAATCGCCGATCAATCGAGCGACCCATCGCTGGAAGTTCCGGATCATAGTCTCGAATTTCGTGTCATTCGAATAACCCATGGCCAGGAACATGGCTCTGCGATGGGCAGTGATGAGGGCGGCATCGGCTGTAGTGGCTGCGCGTATCTCGAACATTGAGACCAGTATAGGAGAGTCGCGGAAGAGATAGCCAGCGGAGGATGAGGGGCAAGGTTGCGCTGCGTTGGCATCACGGAGGCCGTATCATGTGGGGATGCGCAGGAGGCTCTCCGCAAACAAGCGCCCAGCGGCTTCGCCGATGCTGCCCCTCGACACGGCGCTGCTCAGGCCCGGCTTGCGGCTGGCGGTGGGAGTCTCAGGCGGGGCCGATTCGGTGGCCCTGCTGTGTGCCTTGAAGGAGCGGAGCGGCCCTCTGGGTCTGGTGCTGCGCGTCGCCCACCTGCACCATGGCCTGCGCGGCGAAGAGGCCGGCGCCGACCTGGCCTTCGTGCGCGAACTGGCCGCCAAATTGGGCCTGCCGTTTCACGAGGCGCGGGTCGATACGGCCGCAGAAGCCGGGGAGAAATCCGAAACCATTGAGGAGGCGGCGAGGCGGCTGCGCTACGGATGGTTCCGGCAACTGATGGCCTCCGGCGAGGTCGAGGCCGTGGCCACCGCCCATACCCGCGACGACCAGGCCGAGACCGTGCTGGCCAAGTTCCTGCGCGGAGCCTGGACCGAGGGGCTCTCCGGCATTCACCCGGAAATCGCTTTTCCCGAGGGCCGCATTCTGCGCCCGCTCCTGGCCACGACGCGGGCCGAGGTCGAGGCCTATCTCCTCGCACTGGGCCAGAAATGGCGGGAGGACTCGTCGAACCGTCGCCTGACCTTCACCCGCAACCGCATCCGGCACGAGTTGCTTCCTCTCTTGGAGGGCTGGAATCCTCGGCTGCGCGAGCATCTGGCGCAGATGGCCGAGTTGGCCCGCGACGAGGAGGCCTGGTGGCAGGCCGAGCTGGCCCGCCTGGCTCCGCGGCTCCTGTTGCCGGGCCGGCCGGTACGGGGCGGCGGACGCGCCGCTGGCGACGGTCTTGCCCTGGATGTTACCAGGCTGGCCGCATTGGCTCCGGCCTTGCAGCGGCGGCTCCTGCGCTTTGCCGCGGAGCAATTGGGCGCCGCGCCCGATTTTGCCTCGACCGAGGTCTTGCGTTCGCTGGCCCTCGCCGGTCATGCGGGCCGGAAAAGAGAGTTGGCCCAAGGGTTGCGCGCCGAGCGAAGCCAGCGCGAACTGCGATTGACGGTGCAACCGGTAGCCGAAACCGGGGGAGTTGCCGCTGCGGCCGTTCCCGAGTACAGCGGGCCAATCCCGGGCGAGATCGTGGCCCCGGCCTTCGGCTTGCGGCTGCGGATCGAATCCCCGGACTCCGTGGGGGCAACCGTCGATGGGGCTGCCGCCACCTGCCGGAGGGCCACGCTGCGCAACTGGAAGCCCGGCGACCGGGTGAGGCTTCGCTACTCCAGCTCTCCGCGCAAGGTGAAGCAAGTGCTGGAACGTCTGCGGGTTACGGGAAGCCTCCGTGCCGTTTGGCCAGTGCTGGAAGTCGAGGGGCGCATCGTCTGGATGCAGGGAGTGGAGTTGGAGCCGGAGCCGAGAATCCACGTCTCGGCAAGCGTCCTGAATGACAGAGGCTGCGGAGCCAGCCCGGAACCGCTCCAGTATGAAGCCTTGCGATAGACCTGCATTACGAAAGCATGGCCGGTAACGGCTTCCGGACTGTTCCGGTTTCCTCTGAAAAGAGTACAATCGGAGTTACTGCTCATCCAAGCGGGTGGATATTTGTGTCTGCCGGCCGGGCTTCGCGTACTTTGCTGTGACTTCCAGGAAGCGGCGAGCGTCTAAGGATGATGCGGGCGGTGCTGGAGTACCCGTCATCGGCTTCTCCCCCGCCGGGAAAAGAGGAATCCTGGTGAATTCGACCGTTAAAACGATCATGTTCTGGGTCTTCATCCTGGTCTGCCTCCTGCTTCTTTGGAGCGTGGTGCAGAGAGGCTCCAGCATGGGCAAGCCCGCCGATATCGGCTACTCCGATCTATTGGACAAGATCGAGGCGCAGCAGGTGCAGGACGTCACCATCCAGGGTACCGAACTTCATGGCCATCTCAAGGGCTCGAAGGATGAGTTCCATACCGTCATCTCGGCCAACAACACCGACAGCCTGACCAAGGAGCTGCGCGCCGCCAAGGTCACTTTCTCCATCAAGGACCCCCAGAGCAACGGCCTTCTATTGCAGTTGCTCTTCAACGTGGGCCCCTTCCTTCTGCTGGGAGCCATCTGGTTCTTCATGCTGCGGCAGATGCAGTCGGGCGGCAACAAGGCGCTTTCCTTCGGCAAGAGCCGGGCGCGGCTGCTCTCCATGCAGCAGAAAAAAGTCACCTTCAAGGACGTGGCCGGCGTGGACGAGGCCAAGGAAGAGCTGAAGGAGATCATCGAATACCTGCGCGAACCGCAGAAGTTCCAGAAGCTCGGCGGACGCATTCCCAAGGGTGTGCTCCTGGTCGGCCCTCCCGGAACGGGAAAGACACTTCTCGCAAGGGCTGTGGCCGGCGAGGCCAATGTGCCCTTCTTCTCCATCTCCGGCTCCGACTTCGTGGAGATGTTTGTGGGCGTGGGAGCCAGCCGCGTCCGCGATCTCTTCGAACAGGGCAAGAAGAACGCTCCCTGCATCATCTTCATCGACGAGATCGACGCCGTGGGCCGCCATCGCGGCGCCGGCCTGGGCGGCGGACACGACGAGCGCGAACAGACCCTGAACCAGTTGCTGGTCGAGATGGACGGCTTTGAATCCAACGACGGCGTGATCCTGGTGGCGGCCACCAACCGCCCCGACGTGCTGGACCCGGCGCTCTTGCGGCCCGGGCGCTTCGACCGCCGCGTGGTGGTCGGCCTGCCCGACGTGCGCGGACGCGAGGAGATCCTCCGCGTCCATGTGAAGAAGGTCCCGGTCGCAGAAGACGTGAACCTGAACGTGCTGGCTCGTGGAACGCCGGGCTTCAGCGGCGCCGACCTGGCCAACATGGTCAACGAGGCCGCGCTTTCAGCCGCCCGCATGAATCGCAAACAGGTCGTGATGTACGACTGCGAGGTAGCCAAGGACAAGGTGCTGATGGGCGCCGAGCGCAAGTCGATGCTGCTGACCGACGAGGAGAAGCGGGTGACCGCCTACCACGAGGCGGGCCACGCCCTGGTCTCGTTCAAGCACGTCCACTCCGACCCCATTCACAAGGTCACCATCATCCCGCGCGGCATGGCCCTGGGCGTCACCGTCTTCCTGCCCGGCGACCGGCACAACTACACCCGCGAGTACCTGGAGGCCAATCTGGCCATCTCCTACGGCGGCCGCGTGGCCGAGGAGATCTTCCTCAACCAGATGTCCACCGGCGCGGGCAGCGACATCGAAAGCGCCACCGACCTGGCACGGCGCATGGTCTGCGAGTACGGCATGAGCCGCCTGGGTCCGCTCACCTTCGGCAAAAAGGAGGAGCAGATCTTCCTGGGCCGCGAGATCGCCCAGCATCGGGACTTCTCGGAGGAGACGGCCCGGCAGATCGACCTCGAGGTGCGCCGTCTGATCGACGAGGCCTATCAATCGGCGCATACCATCGTGGAATCGAACGCCGACGTGATGCACCGCATCGCCGCGGCCCTGCTGGAGCGCGAGACCATCGACGCCGATGAGGTGAAGATGCTGATCGAGGGCCAGGAACTGCCGCCGATGCGTTCGATTCTGGCCTCGCCCAGCGATACCGGCGGCGGCAGCACCCAGCAGGTGCTCAAACCGGAGAGCCGCGGCGGTCCCAACTATCCGGAGGGTTCGCCCTCGCCGGCGTAATCCGCATTCCGAAGTTGATTCACGCAATAGGGCCACTCCCAGAGAGTGGCCCTTGTTGCATATGCAAGCTACCACGGCAGCGCATCGAAGCCCGGTATGGGAAAGGAGGCGCTCAACTCCCTCACCTCGTCCGCCAGCAGGGAGAGCCGGGCATCGTCTCCCGCGTGGCGCAGCGCGTCCGCAATCCATCCCGCGATGCGCTCCATCTCCTCTTCGCGCATTCCGCGCGTGGTTGCGGCCGGGGCGCCGATGCGGATGCCGCTCGGCCGCAGCGGCGGCTTCGGGTCGTCCGGGATGACTTGTTTATTGGTGGCGATGCCGATCTTCTCCAGAGTTTGCTCGGCTTGCTTGCCGTCGAGTCCGAAGCTCGCCACGGTGTCGGCCACCATCATGTGATTGCTCGTGCCGCCCGTCACCAGCGTTACGCCCTTTTGGGAGAGCGCCTCCGCCAGGGCCTTGGCGTTGGCCAGCGTCTGGCGCGCGTAGTTCTGGAACTCGGCAGATTCAGCCTTCCGAAAGGTGATTGCGGCGGCGGCGATCGAGTTCATATGCGGCCCGCCCTGCAGGCCGGGGAATACCGAGCTGTCGATCTGCTTGGCGAATTGCTTGCGGCAGAGAATCATGCCGCCGCGCGGCCCGCGCAGGCTCTTGTGCGTGGTCGTGGTCACGATGTCGAAGCCCGCGTCCAGGGGATTGGGCAACACGTTGGCGGCGATCATCCCCGCCACGTGCGATACGTCGGCCATGGCCAGCGCCCCCGCTTCGGCAGCGATCGACCGGAAGGCCGCATAGTCGTACTCCCGCGGGTACGAGGTGTATCCGCAGAGCACGATCTTCGGATGCGTTTCCAGGGCCACTCTGCGCACTTCGTCGAAGTCGATGGCTCCTGCCCGGTCCGGCCTGGTCTTGTAGCGGATGAAGTGGAAGAGCTGTCCCATATGCGAGACCGGAGCGCCATGGGTCAGGTGCCCTCCGTGGGAGAGGTCCATGCCCAGGATCGTATCTCCCGGTTTCATAAAGGCCAGGTACACCGCCTGATTCATGGGCGAGCCGGAGAGCGGCTGCACATTGGCGTGCTCGGCGCGGAAGAGCCGGCAGGCGCGCTCGCGGGCGGCGTTCTCGATCCGGTCCGTGAAGGTTTGCCCGGCGTAGTACCGGCGGCCGGGGTAGCCCTCGCAGTACTTGTTGGTCAGCACCGACCCAAGCGCGGCCAGAACCTCCGGGTAGGTGTAGTTCTCCGAGGGAATCAGATTGATTCCCCGCTGCTGGCGAAGTTCTTCGCCGGCAATGGCTTCAAAAATCTCTGGATCGGAGTCGAAGAGAAGATCGCGGAACACAGTCATCGGCAGTCCTTTCAATGGCATCGCTCAACATTGATTAGATTGCCCAGGCGATCGGCTCTTGGACTGCCTCGCGCTCCACGGTGGTGGCCCACCTCAAGAATCGCCAGTTACGCGAGGGAGACCGGAGACACGCCAGCGATTCCGCGCTTCCGGAGAACACAGATTACCATAACTTCGTTCGAGGCGCCGGCGGGAAGGTGAACAACATGCTTCAGAAGACTCTGTAGCTGACGCCCGAACTCAAGCCGTAGGGCGCGAGCGAGCTGTTCAGCCACTTGGGCCACTGCTGGTACTCGAAGTCGATGGCGCGGATGCTGATCCGCCTGGTCAGCTTGACATCCACGCCGCCGCCATAAGCGATGTCGGTAAACCGGCCATGCAACTCGTTGAACTCGAAGTTCATGTTTCCGTATCCGATCAGCACCTTGCCATAGGGCGTGGCTCGCCGGTAACTGAGGCGATAGATGGGAAGCCGGGGACCGATCAGGTAGTTGTCCTGGTTGATGTTGTAGAGCTGGTTGAAGCGCAGCCAGCGGCCCTCCCCCTCGATCTGCACCCAACGGGAAAACTTCACGTCCACGTAGGCTCCGATCCCGTACAGGCGGTTGGAGCTGGTCGCGGCCAGGCCGCCGCCGGCGTAGTCGGGCTGAAATGCGGAGACCAGGCCGCCGGCGCTGATGGTAAGTCCTCGGCCGGTGGCCGAGGGAACCACTTGCGCGCGGCTGAATGAAACTCCGGCCGCGAGCAGAAAGCAAAACAGGGCAACCACGGATCGTCTTATCGGCACAAGGTACATCCAGTCACTGTAAATCCACGCTAAGGTTGGGAGAATTGGATCGGATTCAGTATAGAACGCCGGTCCGGAAAGCGCGGCGCGGCGCGGCCTGGCACAGCATCGATCGGCGCTTTCACGGTCCCTCCTACTATTGGGTCGGCGCGGCTTGCGGGGCCGGCTGCTGGCTTGCATCGCCCGCGGCGGGCGGAGTCTGTGTCTGAACCGGAGACTGCGGATCCGTTGCGGCAGGCTGCGACGCCGGCGGGGCGGCCGTGGGCGGAGCCGGTGGCGCCTCGACGTTCGCCGCTTCGTAGCGCTGCAACCGGTAGAAGATCGGCGTCACCTCCAACGGCATCTTGTCGCGGGGGTTCATGGGCGCATACCGCTTGGCGTTGAGCATGTGGATCTTGTCGTCCCACGGATCGGTCTTGAGCCAACTGCCCAGCGGCAGGGCCGCGGTCTGCGTCAGGTCGTCCCAGTTCAGCTTGGGCGCCATCTTCTGCAGATCCGCCATCCACGGCGTCCCATCGGCCTTCAGCAGCGAATCGCCCAGCTTGGGCGTGTTGAGAGCCTTCAGCACCCTTTCCCGGTCGACCAGCTGCGAGTAGTAGAGCCCCGCCGAGGGCATCTTGTCCTTGTACATGGAGTTCTGAAGGTACTCCATGGCGCGCTTGGCGGCTTCCGCGTTGTCGTGGTCGGAGTGATACATGTCGATGCGCTGGAAGGTCGACTCGTCGGGGAAGAGCAGGCGGTCGTTGAAGGCATAGCGGGTGTCGATGTGGTGGCCCATGGCGATGTGGGCCAGTTCCATGGCTACCACCGAGGCGATCGACTCCTCGTTGGGCAGGCTGTCGATAAGCCCCTTGCTGATCAGGATGGTGTTGCCGACCGTGGTGGTCTCCACCGTCGTCGACAGCAGGATGCGCGTATGCAACTGGTCCGTGAAGGCCAGGTTGTTGGGCACCACCAGGTTGACGACGATCTGGTCCAGAACCTTGTTTTCATAGCCGCCGGGATTCAGCGGCGCCACCAGGCCGGCCTCGACCAGGCGGTCGATCACGTTGTTTTCGGCCTGCGTAATCCACATCCGCGAGGCTTGCAGGGGGCCGACGTCCTGCGAATCGTCGCTCTTGTCGACCGCGTCGTCCACCTTTACGCTGACGTTCTCGCTGTCGCGGGTGGGCAGCTTGAGCGAGTAGCCCCAGAGGTGAGTCTGGGCCTTCAGTCCCACCGACTTGCTATCGCCTTCGATGCGGTTCGTCTCCTCCACGTAAATCGCCACCGGCAGCCAGATTCCGGGCTGCACGTTCATCCGCCAACTGTCGAAGTGAAAATAGTGCTTGGAGGAATCCTCGTTGGTGGGCCCGGTATAGGTGCCGTTGAATCGGACCAGGTTGCCATCCGTATCCTCGATCCAGACGCGCCCATAGAAGCGGCCCATGCCGCCGACCTTGGGATGCACGTCGTAGACCCAGGTGCGCACCGACCCCAAAAACTCCCGGCGCACAAAGCTGAATACGTAATGCTGCTGGTCGAAGCCGGAGGGATCGATGAACATCATCTGCATGAAACCGGTGGGGGAATAGGTGAACTGCTCCAGCCCCAGCAGCTTGGTGAGCCCGGTGATGGCCGCAAACGAACCCTTGAAAAAGTGGCGCTTCTGTTGCGCGCGGGAGCGTGGATTGTAGGTCTTGTCGAAGAAGCCCCTCCCGAAGTCCACGCGGCTGAGGATGTACTGGTCTTCGACCGGAACCTCATAGAGCTTCACATCCGGCTTGGTGTTTTGAATATAGGTTTCCACCAGGGGCGTGCGCAGTTGGATGTTCTTGATCAGCACCTTCTCGCGTCCCACCGCTCGCTGCACCAGCGCGGCCTGCTCGGCGGTGAGCTGGCGCGCCGGTTCGAACCTCGGTTGCTTCTTCTTGTTCTTGCCGAACGGGAACCCCAACGCGCACGTGGCGCCCAGGGTCACGAGCAGCAGGGCGAGAGCGATCTTCCGAAACCTCATGTCAAACTCCTAGGGTAACTTCTTCCAGGTCTAACTCCCGCCGCAAACCCCGTTTCACGTTTCGCGGATGAGCACAGCCCTCGTCCGAATGGACCTAAATTGATGCTACGCCAACAGGAGCAACCGATGCCACGCCCTATGCCAATTGAAAGGTGATGGTGATGTTGGTCGTTGTATCTACCGCCTGTCCGTTTCGGGTGGCGGGACGGAAGCGTATCTGCTCGGCCACGCGGCGCGCCTGTTCATCCAGGCCGTGGCCCAGTCCATGCACCACGCTTTGCACCTGCACCTGTCCGTTGGCGGTGAAGGTGACGCGCAGCACGACCTCTCCCTGAATCCTCAACTGCCTGGCCTCGGGCGTGTATTCAACGGGCGGTTTGGATAGAACCTCGAGGTTGGTGAAGACCGGCGCAGCGGCGACCTGTTGGACGGGCGCGGCTGTGACGGCGCTGGGAATGCCCGCTGAGGCCACCTTGCCGGTAACTCCGGCATTCGAGCCGGCCCTGCTCCCTCCGCCGATGCCCGTCGAGCCAACCACGCCGTGCGGCGCGCCCACCGGGCCGCTCATGCCCCCGTAGGGATTGCCGATCGCCGGTACGGTGGCCGGCCCCCTGGCGTTGGGATTCGGCATCACGCCCTGCAGGCTGCCAAAATGAACCGCTGCCATGGATGGCTTGGCCTGGGGGACAAGCGCCGGCGGAGGCGCGGACGCCAGCGCCGCCTTGGGCTGGGGCGCCTCCACCACTTTGAGCTGCGGCTCCTTGATGACCGGCAAGGTCACCTTGGCTTCCATCTGGATCGGTTTCAGGTCCGGCTTGGGCTCCGGCTTGGGCATCTCGATCTTGGGCGCTTCCAGCTTCACGTCGGGCAGCTTGGGCGGATCGGGCAGCTTGGGCGGTTCCGGCAGCTTTTCTTTCACCGGGGGCTTGTTTTCCGGGATGATCAACTCCGTCTGCTCGTACTTGCGCTCCTCGATCACGTGCTTGGCCGTCATGCTGATGATGAGGATTAAGGCCAGCATGATCGCGTTGATCGCCGCGCTGGTTACAAACGACGCAGACCGTCCCTCGGGTTCGGGAAGCAACCCGATGCTGGTCCGTATTGGGGAGTCAGTCACCGGCATAAAAACAGTCCTTGTTGCCGTCGTTGAGGCGGCGTAATGCCGCTTCGAGAGAGCAGTCGTTGGGGGATACGGCGAACCTCGGCGAAGATGCGCGCCCTGGGGCTTCAACCTCCCACCGGACACCATGGGAATGCAGGGGAGATTCCACAACTCCAGTCCCCGTCCAGGGCGCCATGACAAGGTAATCGACAGTTCCTTGCCTTGAGGTTAGAGTACCCGATCTCCGCTCTCCGTTACTGAGCCGAATCGATCAGCCCGTTCTACGCCAGAACCGGTCAGAAGATCCAGCAACACTATTGTTTACATCGGTCCCGCGCCATTCCGAGATTGCCTGATGTATTAGACTCAATCATAATCAAAAGTGTTCAAGAAAGGCGCCTCGTTTGTGAAAATCCTGGTTACCGGCGGCGCGGGATATATCGGTGGCGCCGTCACGGCGCTGCTGGCCGAAAAAGGACACGAAGCAGTCGTTTTTGACAACCTGAGTCACGGACGGCGCGATCTGCTGCCTCCAGGGGTGGAATTTGTCCAAGGCGAGCTGGCGGACCGCTCTGAGCTCGAAAACATCTTCATCGCGGCCAGGAATCAAGGAAAACCCTTCGACGGCGTACTCCACTTTGCCGCCCTCATTGAAGCCGGCGAGTCCATGCTGCGGCCCGAACTCTTCTTCCGCAACAACACCGCCTCCACCCTCTCCCTGCTGGAGGCGATTCTGGCCCATGGCCCGCGACGGCTGGTATTCTCCTCCACCGCGGCCGTCTACGGAGAGCCGGAATCGGTGCCCATCACAGAAGATGCCCGCCTCCTTCCCACCAATGCCTATGGCGAGTCCAAGCTGCTGGTGGAGCAGATGCTCGGCTGGCTCAACCGCATTCATGGCCTGCGCTACGCCTCTCTGCGCTACTTCAATGTGGCCGGAGCGCCCGAGGGGCCAGAGGGCGTCACCCGCGGCGAGGCTCACGAGCCCGAGTCCCACCTGATCCCGCTGGTTCTCGATGTCGCACTGGGCCGCCGCAACTCCATCAAGATATTCGGCGACGACTACCCCACCCCGGACGGTACCTGCATCCGCGACTATATCCACGTCTCCGACCTGGCCGATGCCCATCTGCTGGCCTTTGACGCCCTGGAAACCCGCGACCGGCTGATCTTCAACCTCGGCAACGGCCGGGGCTTCAGCGTCCGCGAGGTCATCGAATCGGCCCGCCGCGTCACCGGCCACCCCATCCCGGCCGAGGTTCATCCCCGCCGCCCCGGCGATCCCGCCGTGCTCGTCGCCAGCTCGGAAAAAGCCATCCGCGAACTGGGCTGGAAGCCGAAGTACACCCAGTTGGACGAGATCGTCCGCACCGCCTGGGCCTGGCACCGGAAGCGCTACGGGGGATGAGGCGATCATTCAGCGATGTAGCTACGTTTATAGATATATTTGTGGTATTATTCCGATGTGGAGTTTGAGTGGGATCCCGCGAAGGCTCAGGCCAACCTGCGCAAACACGGGATCTCTTTCCTTATGCCACCAGAGTTTTTCTGGACCCACATCGGCAGGAGAGGCTCGATACCAGTGAGGAGTACGGCGAAGAGCGCTGGATTCTGCTTGGGCGGGTAGACGAGTTTGTTTTGGTCGTTGTTTATACGCTTCGCGGATCGAATATCCGGCTCATCTCCGCACGAAAGGCAGACCGCAATGACCGTGGAATCTACTGAGACCGTTTATTTTCATCTGGACCCGTCGAATCCGCCCACGATGTCGGAAGCGGAGATGCAGGCGTTGCGCGATCTCAAGGATGAGGCCATCGACTACAGCGACATTCCGCCGCAGCCCCGCACCGGCTGGCGGCGCGTCTCCGACCTCATCCCGGCCGAGAACAAGCAGCAAATCACCCTCCGCCTCGATGCCGAGGTGATCGCGTTCTTCCGAGCCACCGGGCGGCGCTATCAAAGCCGCATCAATGCCGCCCTGCGGGAGTATGTCCACGCGCAGAAGAAGGCCGTCTAGAATAGCTCGGCAATGCCAATCCCATTCAATTCATACAACTTTGACGGAGGCACTTGACATTCGCTGCTTGAACCAAGCATCGTAACTTGCGGAAACTACAATTCCACGCCGCCGCGGCCCCCATTCCCCTTGCTCCAGGACGCGCGGCCACTACGAGGTCGAGCATCCCATGGCATCCAGCATTTCCTCCCGCCCCGGCGGGGAGGCCGCTGTCGGCATCCCCCGCGTGATTCTTGGTTCCGCACTCGGAACCATGATCGAATGGTACGACTTTTACATCTTCGGCTCCCTGGCCACCGTGCTCTCGCTGAAGTTCTATCCGCCCGGCAACGACACCTTCGCGCTGATTGCCTATCTGGCCACCTTCGCGGTGGGCTTCCTGGTGCGGCCCTTCGGGGCGCTGTTCTTCGGGCGGCTGGGCGACCTGGTGGGCCGCAGAATCGCCTTCATCATCACCCTGACCATCATGGGCTTCGCCACCGCATCCATTGGCCTGTTGCCCACCTATCACGCGGCAGGGTGGTTTTCTCCCATCATCCTGATCCTGATTCGCATGTTGCAGGGGTTGGCCCTGGGCGGCGAGTACGGCGGCGCGGCGGTCTTTGTGGCCGAGCACGTGCCGGACAACCGGCGCGGCTTCTACACCAGCTTCATCCAGATCACGGCCACTCTGGGGCTGTTCATCTCCCTGGCGGTGATTGTGGCCACGCAGCAGAGCATGAGCCCGGCCACCTTCCAGGCCTGGGGCTGGCGGCTGCCCTTCCTGCTTTCCATCGTGCTGGTGGGCATCTCGCTTTACATCCGGCTGAAGATGAAGGAGTCGCCCATCTATACGCAAATCAAAGCGGCCGGCATGAGTTCCACCAAGCCGCTCACCGACGCCTTCACCAAATGGCCCAACCTCAAGGGAGTGCTCATCTCCCTGTTCGGCGCCACGGCGGGACAGGGCGTGGTCTGGTACACGGGGCAGTTTTACGCGCTCTTCTACCTCCAGACCGTGCTGAAGCTGAACGCCAAGACCGCCAACATCGACGTGGCCCTCGCGCTGCTGCTGGCCATGCCGTTCTTCACCGTCTTCGGCGCTCTCTCCGACAGGGTAGGCCGCAAGAAGCTGATGATGACGGCGCTGCTGCTGGCGGTCGTCTTCTACATACCCATCTACAAGGGGATGCAGCAGGCCGCGGGCAACAACGTAGTCAGCGTGAGTTCGGTGAAGGACAAAATCACGGGAGCTTACAAACTGACGCCGCAGACCGTCGATGCGGCCATCGGCAAGCTGGTCCCGGCCAAGGAAGCCGTGAATGCCAACCAGCCGATGCTCGTCCTCTACGTATGGCTGCAGGTGATTCTGGTGTGCATGATCTACGGACCCATCGCCGCCTACCTGGTAGAAGCCTTCCCGGCCAAGGTGCGTTACACATCCGTCTCGCTTCCCTATCACATCGGCAACGGCGTCTTCGGCGGGCTGCTGCCGCTGATCGGGCTGGGGCTATGCGCCTCGACGGGCAACATCTATGCCGGGCTCTACTACCCGATCGGGGTGGCGGCCATCACGTTTATCTTTGGAATGATCTTCCTCAGGGAAACCCACGGCACACTGATCTGGGACGAGGCGGATCAAGCGGCTTGAGCATTATTGGCTGATACCAGAGGGGTGTCAATTCCGAATAGGCGACGCTCTTATGTTGTGAATGATTGGAGCTTTGTAGCGCTTTCTGATAATTGCGCCAGAAGCTCCGATTTTTCAGGCGCTTTGCCTTCACGGAGGGCCGTTTCTACGTCGTCCCAGAGGGTGTGGATGACAATAGGAGGCTGCATCCGATACCCCACTTCGCTCTGACGTTCAAACTGATAGCTGAGCCAAGTAATCTCACTATTACCCGACCACTGTGGTTGCATTGGAGGCAGTTCGGAGAAAAATGTGCTATCCGTCGCAACGAAAAAGCGCTTTCCCCAGCGTCGAAAGATGGGAACCTTGAGGGCAAGCTGCGGCATTAACCGCTTCTGCGCCGAGGACCGGAAGTCTGTACGACGTTTCCCGTCCTCTGCAAGTTCGCCTGTTCGAATGTAATGATCAAAGGCTGGACGAATCGTCGCACCTGAAATGTAAACCGCTTGAACTTCAAGGGCAGCAAAGTCAACCGCCTTATCCCCTCTGACATGGGCGAGGAGAAAATCGACTTTCCCAATTTTCTTGCGCTTTCCACCTCTCAACACTCCTAGAACACGGACCTCTGGCACAGCGACGCAAGTAACGCCTTTGCCAAACGCAATCCTGGCTGCATCCCGGAACATTACTCCGCCCTCGAGGAATCGAACCGGGCAAACCACGGTGGCAACTGCACCTTCGGTGAGGGAACATATTCCTAATGGATTTGCTCTATTCCCTTTCGCACATTCATTTCCTCTAGGGAACCCCTGCGCAGGTGCGTGAATTTGCATCGGCGGCGCTAGCGCACTTGATTTTTTGATTCTGAATAGGTTTTCTGCCGGATAAGACGGGGGGCTGCTGGTCATTTTCGTCTCTGTGAGGCCGTTTTTCGGCCTCCAGAGACACTACGCCCTTTGCGGGGCC
>Ga0182011_10001140_pt1 | contig 23403 bp, 18 predicted proteins | sample 711E1DmetaG_FD_120481 | JGI IMG/M metagenome (GOLD analysis project Ga0182011, IMG submission 120481) | Permafrost microbial communities from Stordalen Mire, Sweden - 711E1D metaG | ecosystem: Environmental > Terrestrial > Soil > Wetlands > Permafrost | place: Sweden: Stordalen | collected...
CCCGTTCCGCCCATCGTGTCGGCGGACACCTTCGCGGCCGCACACGAGCAGCTAGAACGGAACCGTCGCTTGGCCGCGCGAAATGCGCGAGGTCAGCTGTACCTGTTGCAGGGTCTTGTCGTTTGCGGACGCTGTGGCTATGCGTTCTACGGCAAACGAGTTTCTCCGGCGGCCGCCAAAGGTAAGCCCAGGCGGTATGCCTACTATCGCTGCGTCGGCAGCGACGCCTACCGATTCGACGGCGGTCGGGTTTGCCACAATCCACAGGTCCGCGTGGATCAACTCGATGGCTTTGTCTGGGATTCCGTGCGCCGCATTCTCGAAGATCCTCGTCAAGTGGTCGAGGAATGGACGAGGCGAGGATCCGAGGACGGGACGATCGCGGAAATGCGCACCCAACGAGACGACGCGACGAGGATGGTCGTCAACCAGGAGCAAGTCCTACGGCGCCTGCGCGATGCCTACGAGGCTGGAGCCATTGAACTCGATGACCTCGTCGCGCGCAGCGAACGGGTCCGCGCGCGTCTCGTGCGGGCGCGCGAGGAACTTGGGCAAGCAGAGAAGCAACTCACGCAGACAGTCGAGATCACCGCCATCGTTGGTCGCCTCACTGACTTCTCCGCGCATGTTCGAGCCGGCCTTGATCGCCTTGATTGGCAGCAACGCTGCCAGATAATTCGAACGCTCGTCTCCCGTGTCGAGATCGGCGAAGAAGGCGCCACCGTGGTCTACCGCGTGCCTGCCATCACCAACCCAGAAAGCGGGGGCGCCGGCCCCGATCGTGAGGCTGAGCAACCTCCCGGTGGCCAGATTATTCCATTGTGTGGGGGGAGTGCTGTCACCGCTCTTGGCCAACGTGCTGCTCGACGAAGTGGACAAGGAGCTGGAAAGGCGCGGGCACGCATTCGTGCGCTATGCCGACGACTGTAACGTATACGCGCGGTCGCGGCGCGCGGGCGAGCGCGTGATGGGGCTGCTGCGGCGGCTGTACGCGGGGTTGCGGCTCCGAATCAACGAGACGAAAAGCGCGGTGGACCTGGCGTGGAAGCGGAAAATTCTGGGCTACTCATTCTGGGTGGCCAAGGATTCGACGGTGAGGCGCCGGGTGGCGGACAAGGCCCTTGCCACAATGAAGGACAGCATCCGCGAAATCACGAAGCGGACGGGCGGGCGAAGCATCGAACAAGTGTGCAAGCGGCTGGGCGAATATCTGCGCGGATGGCAGGAATACTTCCGCCTCGCGGACACGCCCCGCATCTTTGACAACCTTGACCGATGGATTCGCCGTCGCCTGCGGGCTCTCCACCTGAAACACTGGGGACAGCAATCGACCGTCTACCGGGAACTGCGGGCTCGGGGTATGTCCGAGGACGCGGCCAATGTAGTGGCCGTGAACTGTCGCCGCTGGTGGATGAACTCGGGTAGAATCATTCATGTGGCACTTCCCAATCGCTACTTCGACCAGCTGGGCGTGCCTCGGCTGGCCGCGCAACCTCAACTTCGCGAACCGCCCGGTGCGGACCCGCATGCCGGGTGGTGTGGCAGGGGTCCTTGACGATCAGTCGAGGCCCCTATGCCGATCATAGCGTTCGACGGACGCACTCTTGCTACGATGACGTCATTCCGGCAGCGACTTGAGCTTGAGAAGCGCCACAACCGTCAACACCATTGCGAGCAAGCTGAACACTGCTGCAAAGGGGAAAAAGAATATCAGTTCATCGATGCCCCAAGCCAATAGGATGATGGATATCGACAGGCAGAGCTTGCGCGCAAGAGCAGGGTTTTGTGTCGCAGAACCGGACACGACCCAGAGAATGGTGGCGATCAACAACAATGCTAAACTGGCAGCGAAGCCATACCCGTCGTAGTAGTCTCCAAGGCTTCTCACTGCGCCCATGAATGGAAATCTGTTTTCGGTCATCTGTCGTACAACCTCCCGCTTTACTGGGTCGAGCGTTGCCTTCCACGACAAATGGCCGAAGGTATGCCCGACATCATGCGCCAACATGACGATGGAGGCAATTCTGAGTAGCACTCTCGGTTTCATGGGACCTCTCAAGCTTCGAACTGGATCATTCTGGAGTTTCCCGCGCGCAACCGCAAGCGCGCACTGGCGAGCCTCGCCGACACCGTGGCGCCCCGCCGTCGAACAAGCCGTTGCAGCGGACAATCCCGCCGCAGGGACATCGGTGTAGAATCGAAAGGTGGACTCGGCGGCGGGCTTGCTGCCGAACGGCAAGGCGTTGGACGGACACAGCAGAACTCAAATGACAACCAAAGTTTCACTCATCGAGGTGGTCGACGCGCTCGAAATCGCGACTGATGAGGTGTCCAGTTTCGTGAGCAAACGGACAGGACAGGTCGTCACTTTGTCGCACGAAGCGATGCATCTAGCGGAGGAGGATTCGAAGGATGACCTGCCGGACTGGCAAGAGGAAGAGCTGCGCTTGGCCAGGGATGTGCTGGAATCGACAGACTGGCTTGGACTCCCGAGCAAATTCGAGGTCCACGAATGGGAGATCATGAACCGATTTGGCCAATCCCTTTCTGTGCCAGCGCAGCGGGAGGAGGTCTTGGATGCTATCCACGGAGGCGGTGCCTTCCGTCAATTCAAGAGCACCATTCGACGGCTACGCCTGGAGGACACCTGGTTTGCGTTCAGGAGTTCGGCCTTCGAGGACATTGCAAGGTCGTGGCTGAGTGAACACGGTTTCGAAATCAATGAGGACGGCCGGAGCGGAGGCCGCCGAACAAGCCGTTGAAGCTCTCGTAGGCCGCGGACGGCCGCCCGCAGCTTAACGGCAAGGCGTTCGGCGCACGCGCGAGCATTTCGTGTGGCGCCGGGTATTCACAAACGGTACTCTTGGGCGTACCTTCTGAAGTACGTCCATGAGCAAAGTTCGATCCATCGTTCCGATCAGCGAACTGCGCGAGGATGCAGCCAACATTCTCGGTCGAATGAGGAAGAGCCACGAACCCGTAGTGATCACCCAGCGCGGGAGAGCCGCGGCGGTCATGGTCAGCGTCGAGGAGTACGAGCGGTCGACGCACGAACGCGAGATTCTTCGTCTCCTGGCGCAAGGGGACAGAGAAGTCGCTGCGGGTAAGGGCCACGAACTCGAACACGTATTCAAGGAAGCCGACCGGATCCTGGCGAAATGAAGGTTCGGTTCACGCCGTCCGCGCGAACGCAGTTCTTCGCGGGCCTTGAGTACATCAAGGCCCGCAATTCCCCTTGCCGCATTGGCGCTTTTCGCGCGGGCGAAGAAGAGCCTTCGTCGGTTGAGCACGTATCCACAGTCGGGTCGGAAGATTCCAGAGTTCCCTGAACTCTCCCACCGCGAAATGATTGTCCCACCGTATCGGTTCTTCTATCGGGTGGAAAAGCCGACCGTCTGGATCGTCGCCGTCTGGCACGGGGCTCAGTTGCCGGCGTCGCCCCAACCCGCGCGGCGCCGAACAAGCCGTTGACTGTCGATCGGCCGCGGACGGCCGCTCGCAGCTTAAGGGCAAGGCGTTCGACAGGCGCAGCCACCATGGGCGCTAGCTGACGTAGGAAGACGCGCTATCGAACATCTGGAGAGGCACTGCGACGATGGAAGATAGGGCACTCGAACTTGCTACGCGGATTCGGTACCGGACCAGCCATTCTGCAAAGCGCGCGCCATAGCTAGGCGGCCAGTCAAGGGACGCAATGCACCTGGGCTGTCGGATCTTCAACATTCCAACATTCAAGTCGTCGAGCCCCGAACGGTTGGCTACCGGCACAGTCCGCCATCTTCCGAACATCGACCCGGTCAGGGACAACCTGCCGGCCCCACCGGGGACGGACTGAAACCGATGGTGCCGTCAGCCATCAATCCGAAGTCACGCGCGCCCCAGCACCACACGCCGCCGTCCTTGGCTCGGGCGCAGGTGGCGCCGAGACCGGCGGAAACCTCGACCACCTCCGTTCCCAACGCGGTAACCCGCACCGGAATCATCGCCATCGCGCCCTGGCCGCTCGTCCCGGTTCCCAATTGGCCGCTGCTGTTGTCGCCCCAGCACCAGAGGGCGCCGTCGCCGGTGCGCGCGCAGGTATGCTCGCCGCCGGCCGCTACCTCGACGACCGACGCGAGTCCGGCCACCGGCACGGGAACCGTGCTCGAGACGAGGGTCCCGTCGCCCAGTTGGGCGCTGTCGTTCCGGCCCCAGCACCACGCCGTGCCATCGTCGAGAACCGCGCAGGTGTGGCTCCACGGGCTGGCCGAAACCTGCCGCACCTTCGCCCCGAGCGACGTGACCGGCAGGGGGATTGCGCGGTCGTCGGTCGTGCCGTCGCCCAATTGCCCCGAGTCGTTGCTGCCCCAGCACCAGAGCGTGCCGTCGGCCGTTCGCGCGCAGGTGTGCGTCCCACCGGTCGCAACCTCGGCTACGGTGGGGCCGAGGGTGCTGACCTGGACCGGCGCTTCGCTGAAGAACGCATTCGTTTCGTCGCCCAGCTGGCCGTTGTCGTTCCGTCCCCAGCACCACAGGGTTCCATCGTTCGCTAGCGCGCAGGCATGACTCGATCCTACCGCGACCTCGACGATGGTTGCCGGAAGGCCGGGGACTTGGAAGGGCACGGCCCGCAGCTCGAAACCGCCCGCGGCATTGCTGACCCACCCCCAGCACCAGACCTGGCCGTCCGTCGAGAGCGCGCAGATGCCCTCGTCGCCACCTGCCACTTGCGTGACGGGGCGGGCGAGGGCCGCGACCTCGAGCGGGCTCGGCTGGCACACAATGGAACCGGAACCGTCGCCAGGTTGGCTGGCGGGATCGATCCCCCAGCAGGCAACGCCCCCGTCGGTCCTGCGCGCGCAGAAGAAATCGGCGCCGGCCGCAAGCTGCGCCACGCTGGTCCCCAGGTTGGCCACGGCCCGAGGCGTGGGCTGGGCGGAGGTCACCCCGATGCCCAATTGCCCGAAGTCGTTGTCGCCCCAACAGCGAAGGGTGCCACCAGACTGGACCGCACAGGTGACACCATTGCTGACGGCCAGGTCCAACGTCGCCCCCACGGCGGTGACTTGGCCTGGGGTGCTTCGAGACACGGTGGTGCCGTCGCCCAACTGCCCAGCCCGGTTCCCTCCCCAGCACCACAGCGTCCCGTCGCGTTTCCTCGCGCAAAAGTGGGCGCTGCCCACGGCGACCGCGACGATATCCAGACCAAAGCTCTGCACCATGGACGGTGTCTGGCTGCCGCTTCTCCACCCCCAGCACCAGAGGGTTCCGTCGCTCCTCGTCGCGCAGGTATCTTGGTAACCGGCTGACACCTGGCTCACCAGACGGCCGATCTTGGCCACCTCGATGGGAACGAGACTGACGTTGGTCGTGCCATCGCCCAATTGTCCGGCTTCGTTGTTGCCCCAGCACCAGAGCGAGCCATCAGTTTTCCGAGCGCAGATGTGTCCCCAGCTCACCGAAACCCCGGCGACGGCGGAGCCAAGCTCGCTCACCTCCGTCGGCGTGGCGTAGACGCCCGACGCGGTTCCGTCGCCGGCGTAGACAAACCCCCAACACCACAGCGTGCCGTCTAGCTTACGCGCACAAGCGTGCTGACCACCGGCCGCCACCTCGGCGACCGCAGATCCGAGAGCCACGACCGGAGTCGGAATCGCGCTCGGGGACGCAGACGGGTCGCCGCTGCCCAATTGCCCTCGGTCATCGCCCCAGCACCAGAGCGTGGCATCGCGCTTGAGCGCACAGGTGAAGTTGTAGCCGGCGGCCGCCTGGATCACGTCGGAGCCGAGCGCGGTCACGGGCACCGGCGCCGGCCTGTCCACGAAGGTTCCATCGCCGAGCTGGCCGTAGCCATTGGCTCCCCAGCACCACATCGTCCCGTCCGCCTTCACCGCGCAGGCGTGTAACAAGTCCACGGTCACTTGTGCCACTCCGGTGCACAGGCTTGCCGGTGCAGACTCACTCGAGGCCTCTGGTAGGTCGGGCAGGCCGCTATCCGGCCATGATAGGCTCGCATCGAAAGCGGGCGCGTGCTCCGCGCCATCGCCGGTCACCGCCACCTCGACGCTGCCGTCGGCGGAGGCGTCGCCATGGCTCGCCTTCAAGGCCCTGTGGCATGCGGGCAGCGCCAACGTGGCCAGACACACCCACACTACGTATGGCCGGTGGACGGACATTGCTTCACGATACCACCACCCATCGTTGCGAAGGGCCGAAGATGAGAGGGCTAGCTGACGTAGGATCGGCTCTCGGACATCTGGCGAGGCGCTGCGACGATGGCCAAAGGACATCGAAGTTCCCACGTGCTGTCGAACCGGCCGATGAACCTGACGGTACCGCCGCGGCGGCATCGTAGTGTAATCGGGAGGCCGGTGAGGCGGCGGTCCCGCAGGGTATCGGCAGATCGTTCGACAGACGAGAAGCGGGTGAGGGTTGACCCAAGGTTATACCGAGTTATACTGCCGGTATGAAGACGGCAGTTTCCATCCCAGACGACATCTTTGAGCGGGCTGAGACCCTCGCGCACCGGGCGAAACGGTCGCGGAGCGAGGTGTATTCGTGTGCACTCAGCGAATACGTGGCGCGCCACGCGCCGGATAGTGTAACGGAGGCGATGAATCGTGTTCTCGACGATGTGAAGGAGCCGGCCCATGGATTTGCATCGCGAGCTGCCCGGCGGACGCTGGAGCGCAGCGAGTGGTGACGGTCTCTCAGGGAGAGGTATGGTGGGCGGATCTTGGTGAACCGCGCGGATCGAAGCCAGGATTTCGCCGACCGGTACTGGTCATACAAGGTGATGCTTTGAACCGGAGTCGAATCGCGACTGCCGTCTGCGTTGCCTTGACGAGCAACGTGAAGTGGGCGTCTGCACCAGGTAACGTTCTTCTTTCTGAGAGCGCGACCGGGCTTCCCAAGGAATCGGTGGCGAACGTCTCGCAGATTGTCACTCTCGACGAGTCCGAGTTGACTGTGCGGGTGGGCAAACTGCCCAAGGCGAAACTGGAGCTTGTTCTGTCCGGAGTGGATGTGGTCCTTGGACGGTAAGCCGCCGCCGAACAAGCCGTTGCAGGGCAATCGTTCGGCAGACGAGTGTCCCCGGTCTTCAATGAATAGGAGATCGACCGACTAGGGCCGCCTTGCCCAACCGCCCGCCGGCGTCATCGGCGGTAGCAGTTGGCCGAAGCCTTTCCTAGGGCCAATGATCGACGGATACGTTGCGAGGAGGAGGCTCCTTCATGAAACAGCCGGCCGGTTTGGGTTTCGAGGCGTCATGGTTCCGGCAAATGGCCGGATCTGGATCCCACGTGGCGGGATTCGGCTCTCGAATGCATTCGGCACCTCCGTATCTCGGGAAGAGGCACATGTAGCGCGCCCTCTGACCGCACGCTTCCACATCCCAGAGTCCGTGGGAGATGTCGGCTCGCTCTACGCCGCGCGGCCCCGGCAGCGCTACTGTCGACCATCACGTACGGTCTTAGCCGCTGAACGGCAAGGCGTTGACCCGAAGTTCAGCTTGCGTGCATGTACAGGAATCCCTTGCGAAGGATTCAGCGATGAGGAACACTGACGTGTCGGGCCCCAGTACCAACGATGAAGGCACCATCCGCATTGGCAAGGGCAGATCGACCGCGCGCAGTCGCGGGCTGCATCGTGAGCCTTCGAAATGCGCCTTTTTGGGCAATTGGTTGCGTTCTTGTCGCGGGGTGGGCTTGCAGCAAATTCGGGGGATCGTCCCAACGAGACGCGACGATTGATGCCGTGATACCCTCGGGCGGAACGGCAGGTTCCACGATCCCTGGCGAGGTCGGAGGCACCATGCCTTCTGGCGGAACCACGGGCGCCAGCATGGGAGGCAACTCCGGCTTGGATGCACATGCCGGTGGAACAGGCGGCCTGGGTGGACTGCCTGGCAACGGGGGCGCTCCGGGGACGGGTGGAGTCGCGCCGTCAGGCGGTACGACGGCGACAGGAGGAATTCAGGCCACAGGAGGAATCACTGCAAGCAGTGGCACGTCGAACGTTGGCGGAACGCAGGCCACTGGTGGCATCGGCTCCACAGGCGGGATCATGGGTACCGGAGGAGTCACTACTCACGATGCAGCCGCGGACGTGAGCCAACTGATCAACGAAGCTGGCAATCCCATCTGTGGAGATACGCTCTGCGGAACCGCCCAGTACTGTTGCAACAGCCCCTGCCACCAATGCATGCCAAGCCCTGACACGTGCTCATTGCTGGTCTGTGGAACCGCGGACGGCGGCCCTTCGATTCCTACCCTTCCGACTGCACTGCCGGCTATTCCGGCGATTCCACCTTCTGCGGGACGTCCGCCACGACACCCCATTCCATCCACTTCTACCAGTGTTCGACCAGCGTGTTGGCCTTGCCCTGTCGCAAGTTGTCGGTTGGCGCAACTGGCGGCACCTTCTGCTGTCCAGGAGCGACGTACTGAAGCACATGGCAAGATCCGAATGGAATCGATCACTGGAAAGCAGCTCACTTTGACCTGCGGCCCGGGAATTGCTCCCACCTGCACCCCGCGGCTCCCCCTACTTCAATTTTTCGAGCAACGCCTTGGCCTCGGCCAGTTCGGGATCTTCCTGTAGGGCCCGCTTGACGAAGATGATGGCCCGGGCCCGGTCGCGGGCCTTGTGGGCGATGCGCCCGAGGCGGAAGTAGGCCACAGCGGAAGCCTTGGGGTTCTTCATCGGATTGGCTGTCACCACGCGCAGGGCGCGCATGGCTAGTTCGTCATCGCCCACGGCCTCGGCCAGATCCGCCACCTCGCTGGCAATGGCCACGTTCCGGCGATCGGTCTCCAGCGCTTTCTTCAGCGCCTGCAGCCGGCCCTCGTTGTCGCCTTTGGCCGCGGCCAACCGGGCCTGGCGTTGATAGAGGACAGCCAGCTCTTCGGCACGGATGGTCTTGGCCTCCGACAGAAGGCTGGCCAGCACGTCGGCGCCACGCTCCAGATCACCCATGCCGACGCAGGCATCGACCAGGAGAGAGCGCGCGCCACGTTCCGTGGGCCGCAGCGCTACGGCTTTCTCCAGCGCTTGCGCAGCCGCGGGGAACGCGCCGGCCCCCAGCAGGGTTTGGGCGGCAGCAAGGAGCAGCCGGTGGTGCTCGCTCTCATCGGCCTCCGCCTCGGCCATTTGGATCTGCAGCTGGGCGGCCTCGACGGCGTTGCCGCTGGCCTGAAGAAGCCGGGCTAGCCGCGCCAGCACCGGAGCATGTCCCGGCATCTGGCGCAAGACTTCCTGCAGCCAAGGGATGGCGTCAGCGCCACGACCAATCTTCTCGCAGGCATTGGTCATGGCCAGCACGGCTTCGGCCTTGGCCCCACCCTCTTCCACCTGGGCCAGGCGCGACCAGACGTTGGCAGCGGCGTCCCAGCGCTCTTCGGCCTCGAAGCGGGCGCGCATGATCTGCAGGACCTCGCGGTCAGTGGGATTGGAGTCGATCCAGCGGAAGAGAATCTGGTCCGACTGGGCCTGGTCGCCCGAGCTCCGCACCACCTCGGCCAGTCGCAGGGTGGCGGTGCGCGCTGCATGGAGGTCACCGGCGGCCGTCGCACTTTCCGCGATGTGGGCCAGCGCCTTGCTCAGGGGCAGTGCAACGTCCTGGGCGCCCAGCGCGAGGGCTTGCTCCATGTCCGCTACAGCGGCCGCTTCATCCCCGCCCCCCGCAGCCAGTTCGGCACGCAAGCGGAGGAGATCGACACGCACCTCCGTGGCACATTCCGCCAGTGCGTCAGTCACGGCTGATCGCGCGGCGGCGACGTCTCCGGAGGAGGCGAGCGAGGCAGTCAGCTCACGCAACGTCTCGATGTTCCCCGGTGCGGTTGCCATGGCCTGGCGCAGGCTGCGGGCCGCGCCCGCCTCGTCGCGCAGTTTGTCGCGCTGGATGCGAGCCGCTTGGTGCAAGAGTGGACCAGCCTGCTCTGGGTCTCCCACGCGCGTGGCCTCGCCCAGAAGCAGTTCCACCAGCTCCGGCCACGACTCGTGCACGGTGTAGCTGGCGGCCAGGAGCTGGAAGAGGTCCGCGTTGTCCGGGCAGCGACCGCGGCCCAGTTCCAGGGCCCGGCGTGCCCCCGCGTCGTCGTGCAGGCGTGTGCGCAACTCGGCCAGATCTACTGCGTGTGCCGCGGCTTCGGGTCCACTCTCGTCGGCCAGGATCTCCTCACCCAGGGCCGCGCGTTCCGCCAGCTCCTCCTCGCCGGACAGAAGCTCAAGCAGGGAGAGCTGCAGCGATCGCCTGAGCGCCGCATCGGGAAGGGGCAGGGCCAGCACTTGACGGTAGACCTTCTTGGCCTCAACCGGATCGACCTTCTTGACCAGATCCTCCAACCGTCGCACCAGGGCGACCCGCCCGGTCCCGGCTGCCGCGCTCTCGCCACTCGACAGCGCCTCGGCCAAAACAGCCACGGCGCTGCTCGCCTCGCCCCGGCGTTCATGGAGGTCGGCCAGCACCATGAGCCCCTCGGGATGGCCCGGCTCCTCGGCCAGTACCTCGCGCAGGACTGCAGTCGCCTCCTCCTCCGTTTGCTTCTCGCCCATCAAGAACTTGGCCCAGGCCAAACGGACCGCGTTGCGGTCGGACCGGGCCATCAACTTGTCCGCCAGCTCGCGCGCCAGGCTCTCCAAAGCCGCCCGGTTGCCCAACCCAGCGTACAGGCGCAAGAGCGGCTCCCACACCTCGCGGTCCAGGGGATGAAGGGTGCGCAGGTGCTCCAACAACCGCGCCGCGGCTTCGGCGTTTTCTGGGTGCTCAGCCGCGGCGTGGGCCATTTCCCGCACCACCGGTGCCAGGCGCGGGTTGGGCCAGGCCTCGCGCGTTTCCTCCAGAATCCGCGTCACCCCGGCGAAGTCGCCGCGATTGCGCAGACGGCGCACAAGATCCACAACCGCCCAGGTGGCATCGCGCAGGCCACCCGGCACACGGCGCGCCAGAGCAACCGCTCGCTCAAGCAGCTTCTCGGCCCGCGCTCCTTCGCCCAACGAGACGGCCAACTCCACCCCATCGCGCAGGTCCTCGCTGCGCGCGTCCGGCAGGGCGGCACGCCGCTCGTAGAAGTCGAGCAGCACATGCTCGTCCGACGCCGCCCGCGCCACCTTCTCGTACACCGGCATCACCCGGGCCAGGTCGGCTTCAGGCACATGGGCCGCCTCCACCAAAGCCATGGCTCGCACCAAGTCAGGCGAAACCTCCACGGCCTCAGCCAAGGCGTCCAGGCCCTCGCCGCGAGAACTCTCCAGCCCCAAGTGGCACTCGGCCACGCGAAAGAGAAGGTCGGCCTTTTCGGCGGGGTTGGTGGCGAGCTGGGCCATGCGGCGCAACTGCGCCGTCGCCCGTCGGTGCTCGGCCTCGTCCCCGACTTTCAGGCTCACCCGGGCCAGACCGGTCAGGGCCTCGGCCGACCGTTGCCGGGTCTGCTCGACGCGGTGATAAAGCGCGGTCGCGCGCGCGACATCGCCCAGATCCTGCTCGGACACCTCCCCAGCCCGCAGCAACAGGTCAGCCACCCGAGGCGCATCGTTGGCCCTGCGAAGCTGGTCCGCCGCACTGGTCACGGCTTCGAGATAGCGGCCGGCCTGGCCCAACTTGGCCGCGAGGGAGCGAGCCTGCGCATGCGCGGTCGCGCTGTCAGGCACCTTCGCGAGGATCTTGAGCAGGGCTTCGAGGGCCTCGCCACGACGGTCAAGCTTCTCCAGAACCTCGGCAAGCTCGCACACCACCGTCGCTTCTTCCACGGCCTGGTTGGCTGCCGCCCGCCGTTTCTCCAGGAGCGTGAGCAGGACCTCACCCTCGCCGGCGGCGAGCAGGGCCGCCTGCACGCGGCGGGCTTCGGCAGCATCGTGCTGGGCGCGCGAGATGGCCGAATCGAGCGCTTGGGCCGCGGCCTGCTTGTGGCCCAGGGCCAGGGCCACGCGGCGCAGGCGCAGGAAGACTTCGCCGGCGGTGATCACGGCATCGGCCGACTGACCCCGGCGGGCCAGCACCAGAAGGGCCCGGTAGGCCTTCTCCGCGCGATCGAAATCACCCACCTCCTCGGCCACCTCGGCCAAGGCGAGTTGGACTTCCATGTTGTCGAGTAGCACGGACGCGGCCTGTTCCAGGTGCTGCAGGGCCAGCTTGGGGTTCTTCTCGGCCCGCGCCACCTGCGCGACCTGATGGTGCAGCACGGCCCGCTCGCGCGACCGGCGGCGGCCGTACTCCTCGAGCACGCTTTCCAAGACCGCGCGCGCATCGGCCAGGCGACCGGCTCTGCGCAGGCCCTCGGCCAGGGCGAGGCGCAGGCTGCGTTCAGCAGGCGCAACGGCCAGCGCCCGTTCCAAGACCGGCACCGCCCGCTCGGGGCTGTGCAGATGCTCCTGGCAGACCACCAGGGTTTCGCGCGCACAAGCCACCACGGCCTGGGGGTTGACAAGCCGAGCGCAGCGGTCGGAAAGGGCCCGTACCAGCGCCTCCCAGCGCTCCGCATCCCGGTACAACTGGGTGAGAAGCACCCAGAGCTCGTCGGCGGTTGGGTCTTCAGCCAAGGCGCGTTCCAGCGAGGCCACCGCCCGGTTGTGCTGGCCGGCCGCAACGTAGGCCCGGGCCAATTGGGCCGCGGACTGGCGCCGCTCGCTCGGATTGCCGAGCGACATGCGCTGCTCCAGCCATTGGGCTGCGAGCAGTGGCTCGCCCGAAGCGATGCACAGACGGGCCAGGCTGTCGAGCGCAGCCGCGCCGCTCTCCAGCACGACCACGCGTTCCCAAGCGGCGATGGCGCGCGCGCTATCGCCGAGAGGGGACTCGGCCAAGACCGCCACCTCGGTCCAAAGACGAGCGGCTCTCGCGCTCTCGCCCAACCCCTCCAGTTTGCGCGCTTGGGCAAAGAAGATGTCTGCCAGCTCGCCGTATCGGCCCCATGCACGCAGGAGGGTACCCAAGGCGGTCAGTGTCGGTGGGTGGCCAGGCAGTTCCTCCAGGTTGGCGAGCAGCACCTCGAAGCGGCCGGTTCGGCCTTCGATCACTTCACCCAAGTGGGCGATCTCTAGGCGCAAGGCAAGACGCGCTTCGCTGTCGGAAAGTAGCTCCAGTTGGCGACGGCGCACAGCGATCAGCTCGGAGAACTGCTCGGCCTCTTCGAAGAGGCGGGCCAGAACCGCCATGGCCTCGCGATTGTCGGGCTCATCGTCGACAATGTGCCGGTAAACATCACGCGCCACAGCCTTGTCCGTCTCGATCGCGACCTGACCCACGCGCGCGCGCAGGGCCTTGGTGTCCTCTTTGGGCAGGGGCAGCCGACCCGCGTCGAGCAGAAGGTCCACGGCCTGTCGCAGGTTGGCCGGGTCCTTGCTGGCAAGAAGCGGGCTTACCAGGCCATCGACCGCTCGCAGAACTGCTGCGGCCGGCGTAAGCTGACCCCCGGCAAGGCTGCCCAGACGCAGAAGCTGGACTGCGCGATCAAAGAGCACGGTGAGGCACCGGCGCGCGGCCTCACCGTCATGCAGGACACGGCCGGCCAGGTCCGCGGCCTCTGCCATGGCATCCAGATCGCGCGGGGCGAGCGCCACGATCTTCATCAGGGTATCGAGCAGGGGCCGGCCCCCACGGCTGCGTTGCGCCTGCGCCAGACGGCGCAGGGTCGGCAGGTGCGCGGGGTCGTAGGCTGCCGCTCGCAGCAGGGCCTGTTCTGCCCATGCCTCGCCGTCAGCGACCGGATAGCCCGCTATGCGTACCTCGATGGCTCGGGCAAAAGGGCCGGGCAGCGACGAGCGTCGGGCCAGGGCGGCGGACAGCGCCGTGCCCAGGGCCGCCAATACGGCGCTGGGATCGGCTGACGCGGCGGCCGTCTTCTCCAAAATGGGCAGATGCTCTGCCAGGAGCCGGTCGGGTGAAAAAGGTTCTCCCATGGCGGTCTCGGCGGCCAGCTCGCTCGCGTCCGTGTCGACAGCCAAGCGGATCACGGCAGCGCGTGCCTGTCGATTGTCGGGTGCGCCCTTGAGGGCAGCCTGATACGCAGCCAGCGCGTCCTTCTTGTCCGCCAGTTTTTCCTCCAAGAGGCGCGCTTGCAGCAGGCGCAGGTGAACCGTCCGCGCCATTGACGGCGGCAGCGCAGCCGCGGCCGCCCCCAGCGACTCGGTCACCAGAGGCCACGCGGCAAGTGTGGCAGCCAGACGGGCGATCTCGGTTTCCAGATGGACGTCGTCCGGGGCCAGGCGCAAAGCCGCGCACAGGTGCGTCAACGCCTCCTCCGCACGATCAGCACGCGTCTCTGCCAGTTGCGCCGCCTCGGCGAGAAGCCGTGCACGTGCGCGGTCGTCGGCCGCCACCGCCAGACGGTGGGGCAGAAGGCCGAGGAGGGAGGCCCAGTCGTCGCTGGCTTGGAAGGCGCGGCTCAGCGCATCGACCGCGGTCGGCTGGCAGGTGGCATGGTCGAGCAGGGCAGCCAGGCCGTCTCGTGCACCAGTCGACTTGGGATCGACGGCGAGAGCGCGCGCGTACCACGACGTGGCGGCGGGGCCGTCGGCGAGTTTGGTCCGGCAGATGTCAGCCAGGCCCACGACCAGCGCGACCAGGTGGGCCTTTTCTTTCTCTCCGATCCTCGTGCCCAGGGCCAGCCACTCTGGCCAGCGTTCGACCTGGGCGAGAAGGTCGAGGAGCGCGTCGCTGGCTTCGGGATCGTCGGCCCAAGACTGCAGCAGCTCTTGCAGCGTCGCGATGGCTTCAGCCGGTTGGCCCAAATGCATGCTCTGCATGCGCGCGAGTTGCACCAGGTCGGCGCGGCGCTGGGCCGGCGACAGGTCGGCGTTGGCCCGCCGACGCAAGGCCACGGCCAGGTCAGCCCAACGCTCAGCCCGGGCCAGCCGATCAACCAAGCTGTCGAGCGCCCTGCGATCGTTGGGGTCGGCCTGCAGCCGCGTCTCCCACAGCCTGATCGCTCGCTCGACCTCGCCCCGTTGTGTGGCCAGGGCAGCCGCCTCGCCCAGCAGGGCAAGCTTCATGGCGGGTGTGGTTTCGAGAGCAGACTGTCTCTCTAGCGCATCCAGACGTTCGGCCGCGTTCTCCTCGCCCTGCAGAAGCTCGGTCAGCTTGCGCAAAGCCGTCAGCACCTGGGCCGGTTGCGCAGCCTCGTCCTGCGCCACTTTTCGATATAGCGTCTGCGCATCGGGGGCGGCTCCGTCACCGATCTGCGCCGCCTCCAGCCAGTGGGCCACGCGCAGGTTGGCATCCGAGGTGGCGGTCGCGGCGGCCAACAGGCCGCGTCGGTATGCCTCGGGGGTGCCGGTCACCTCGGCTAGATATTTGAGCCGGAGGCGCAGGGCCGGGTCGTCGGGCTCCAGCGCCAGCATTTCCACAATCTGCTCGCGCGCGGCGGGCAGATCGCCTTGCCGATACAGGTGGTCGGCAACCTCGCGCACGAGAGCGCGCTTCTCGGTCGCTTCAGCAAAGCCGAGCGCGGCCCGCAGCGCGGCCACCAGGCGGTCGGGCCGGTTCTTCTGGGTGTGGCGGGTCCGCAGGATATCGAGCGCGCGCCGGCGCACCGCGGGGGAAAATTCGGGCGCGATGAGCACGCGCTCGGCCACGGCGCACACCTGGCTGTCGTCAGCGATCCGATTGTTGGCCAGGATGCGTTCGACTTCGTCGAGCGCCTGTTCAGGCTGGCCCAACTTGTCCACGCACAGGGTGGCCAGGCGCAGGTGTGCTTCGTCGGCCTCGGCCCCTGGCAAGAGCGGCAGCCGAATGCGCAGCATGTCGACCAAGGCCTGCCAAAGGCCTTGCTGTTCCAGCAGACGTTCCAAGGCCGAAGCGATGTCGGGAGCACCGGGCGTGGTGTTGAAGAGCGCCTGCAGGTAGCCGATGGCCCGTTCCGTCGCGCCCGAGTCGCTGGCGACCGCAGCCGCCTCTTGCAGGAGGCGATGGCGCCGGGCCCCTTCCGGCGCACCCGACAGTGCCTGATCATAGGTGAGCAGCACCTCGTCCCAGCGTTGCTGGACCGAGAGCAAGATAGTGATGCGTTCGAGCGCCCAGTCGGCGTCCGGGTCCGCAGCCAAGACTTGGCGCAGAAGCTCGACCGCACGGTCCGTCTCGCCCGCGTACCATTCCTCGAAGAAGCGCAGGGCTCGCTGCCCAAGCGCGGTCACCAACTCGGGTTCGAGGCCAGGCTTGAGCAGCTTGCGATAGAGAGCGGCGATCTCGTCGGGCTTCTGCTGCTGCCCCGCTTGCGCCTCGGCCTCATCCCAAGCCGCTGGGTCGCCGGGTTCTGCCTGGACTGCTGCCAGCGCCGCCTTCAGCTTCTCGGCCGTGGCCTTGTCCTTCTCAGTAACAGTCTTGTTCGGATCATCACGTCGCGAGCCTGTTGATTTCGTGTCGCGTTTCATGAGCCCTCGTGCATCTGTGGGCGTGAGTCCGGGATAGTAACAGGTTCGCGTCGGCTGGCGCTGTCAAAGTTGGGGATACGCCACGGCCAAAAATCACCAATATTGGCGGGGGTCTCGCGGTAGTCTGCCGCCGTGCTGTGGAACCTCTACGCGGCTTGCTTCGACCTGGTGGCTGGCCTGGCACCCTACCGGGACATGATCGACGAGGTGGTGACGGCCCTGGACCTCCGGCCCGGCATGCGCGTGCTGGATGCAGGCTGTGGGACGGGCGCGCTGGAAGCACGGCTGGCCGCGCGCCATCCCGCGGTCGAGGTGGTGGCGGTCGACGCTTCGCCGGCCATGCTGGCGCGAGCCCGACGGCGGTCCTGGTCAGTCCGCCCGTGCTTCGTGGCGGACGACATCGACGATTTCCTGACCCGCGAGGGGGGACGGTTCGACCGTGTGGTGAGCGTGAACCTGATCTGGGCACTATCGGAGCCGCGGCGAACCATCGAACGGATGGCAGACCGCCTGCGCGAAGGTGGCCGCATGGTCCACGCAACCCCGCGCTGGCGCTTCCGTTTCGACGTGATTGTCGTCCGTCACCTGCGGCAGGCGCGCGGCGCTCGGGCGTTCCTGCGTGCCCTGGGCCTGCTTCCAGCGCTGGCCGTGGCTGGGTTGCTCAACCTTGTCCTCGTGCTGCGGGTTCTTGCTAGGAACCACGCCTGGCGCGATCGCAGCCGCTGGCGCAGCGATGGGCTGGCACGGCTGTTCTCGAGGCCCGATTGTGGGCCAGTCGTGATCCATCCCACCTACGCCGGCCAGGCGTTCCTGGTCACGTGCGACAAGAACGCTTGACGCCTGATATAGAGACGAACATGGACTTCCAAGAGCCGATTCGCAGCCGCCGCAGCATCACGGCATACCGGCCGACCGCAGTGCCCGACGACGTCCTGCAACGGGTGCTCGATGCGGGCCGTGTGGCACCCACTGCCTGCAATCTCCAGCCCTTCCCTCGTTGAACGTTGCAAAGCCGACGAGGTGGCTGTCAGCGTGTCACGGCCCATTGCCGGCGGCGTCCCTGGTTCCAGCCGGCGCGGAAGCGTCCAGATTGCAAACACCAGCCGACGCCCCGATGCCACTCAACAGGAGCGACAAATTGTCGGCGTAGCCATCGTTGGCCGTGCCGGCGGTCCGAAGCATAGAAAGCACGACGAGCACCGAGCGCGTTCCTGACGGTACTGGGCCAGTCGATGATTGCTGCAAGAGCCCGGTCGCGCCCGCTCGGTCGCTCCCCAGAACGGGGCCAATGCTCCCCGTGCCAAGTGCGCTGCCCGATGCGCTTTGGAAGGTCACGGTCAGGGTGGCGCTGTCGTCTTGCCCCTGCCAGCCGCCCAGCCAACCCGACAGCAGGTAGGTGACCTGGCTGCCATCGATCGCGCTGGCAAACTGGGTCAGGTTGACGGTCTGGGTGAGCGACGACGTGTCCTCGGACGGCCCACCCGAAAAGAAGTTCAACCCGCGATCGGCCGGCCCTGGATCGGTGAGCGCGGGCCATCCGGCTTGGCCGTACTGGGCCGCAGTCGCTTCGCCGGCCGCCGTCCAGCCCGGCGTCGGCACGGGTGTCCCGTCGGCCGAGCCAATTGCTGCCTCGGCGTTCCCATTGACAATCAGATTGCACGAGGTGGGGCCGCCGGTCTCTGCCCCGGCGGCATCAGCCTTCACGCCAGCGTCGCTCACGCGGTCACTACCGCCGTCCTGTCCGCCACCAGAGAGCGGGACGCCGTAAACCCAGGTCGATCCGCGGTTGCCGAGATCGGCGGTGTAGGCCCAGGTTGCCGGGTCCGAATCGATCACCTGGTAGGTTCCGGCTGGAACGGTCTGGGCGGGATAGGCCATCCAGTAGTTGTCCGGGGGACCGGGGATGTTGCCCGGATCGCTACGGGTGGCGCCCAGCGCACCCGCGAAGGTCTTGTAGCCCACCTGGGCCCAGGGGCCAAAGATGGTTCCGCTGGTGGTGTCCTTGAAGGCAATCGTCGGGCTCTTGCTGCCGATGGTCGCGCCGTAGTGATAGGTCCACACGCGCGTGATGTAGGACGCTGCGGTCAATGTGAACGTCGTGATCTGCGGTGGGTTGTACGACACGCCTTGGACCGACTCCATCTTGAACAGGATGGTCTCTTGCCCATTGGCCGCCGCGTCCCCGGTTCCGGCGGCGTCCCCGGTTCCAGCCGGCATGGAAGCATCCAAATTGCATGCACCCGCCCCTGTACCACTGAAGACGAGCGACAGATTGTCGGCGTAACCGTCGTTGGCCGTGCCGGCGGTGCGAAGCATGGAAAGCACGACCAGCACTGTGCGCGTTCCTGACGGCACTGGGCCGGTCGATGATCGCTGCAAGAGCCCGGTCACGCCCGCTCGGTCGCTCGCCACAACCGGTCCAATGCTCCCGGTGCCAAGTGCGCTGCCCGATGCGCCCTGGAAGGTCACGGTCAGGGTGGCGTTGTCGTCTTGACCCTGCCAGCCGCCCAGCCAACCCGACAGCAGGTAGGTGATCTGGCTGCCATCGATCGCGCTGGCAAACTGGCTCACGTTGACGGTTTGGGTGAGCGACGACGTGTCCTCGGACGGCCCACCCGAAAAGAGGTTTAACCCGCGATCAGCCGGCCCCGGATCGGTGAGCGCGAGCCATCCGGCTTGGCCGTACTGGGCCGCACTCGCTTCGCCGGCCGCCGTCCAGCCCGGCGTCGGCACGGGTGTCCCGTCGGCCGAGCCAATTGCCGCCTCGGCGTTCCCATTGACGATCAGATTGCACGAGGTGGGGCCGCCGGTTGCGGCCCCGGTGGAATCAGCGGGCGAGTCCGACGCGCGGCCATCCGTCGCATCAGCCTTCACGCCAGCGTCATTCACGCGGTCGTTGCCGCCGTCTCGGCCGCCACTCGGCGGGCCGCCATCCCCCGGGCCGCTCGTGGGCAGACCGCTATCAGGCGGGAGGCTTGCTGGAGCGTGCATGAGCTTGTAGTGGATCCGCGCCGTGACCCGCACTGCGGATAGTCCCGGGACGGCGCCGACCGTGATGTGATAGGCGGTAGAGTCACCAACGTCGTTCTTGTCAGCCTGGCTCACATAGGAGTACCAGTACTTGAATCCCTTCCCGTTTTCCTCGGGGTGGAAGACACTGGCGGGCGATTCCGCCATGGCGTTGGGGAAATACCCCAAGGGCACCCCGAACTCCACGTTGGGCAGGGGCTGCGTGTCGGTCTTGGCCTGGGTCTCGTCGACCCAGCGGAGCTCGAGCAACATGGCGGCATGGGTGTTCTTGTCGGCGATGGAATCGCCGTCGCAGTCGTAGGTGTCGAGATTGAAGGAAGACGACGCGTCCACCACCCCGACCTTGCGGATGGTCCGGTAGCCGGAAGAGTCGACTGAACCGCAATCACTGGTATCGGTCATGGCGGTCCCTATGCCGATGGTCGGTGAATTGAAAGCCACCACGCCAAAGCTCGGGTGGTACCAGAGGTCGGCGCTGATGGGCTGCCCCTTGAAGGCCGCTGGGATACCTGCGCTGTTGCTCACGGCTTGGCCGCTGTAGTGATTGCACCCGGACAGCGGCCCCACGCCCGTCGTCACGGTGGCATCCTTTTCTACCAGCGTGTATTGACCTGTGACGTCGGCGCTGCTGGTGGTGGAGCTATCGGTCAGCGTGAGCGTCCCGCTTGCCGTCACCGTTTGGGCCTGACCGATGGGCGGATCGAGATTGACCTTGATCGGCGCGGTCAAGGTCATGCTGGCCGCCGGAAGCAAGCCGCCGACCAAGCTGCTGTGCAGGAAGCCGGCGAAGTCAATGGTTCCGTCGGAGTTGTCCTTGATCCAGTATTCGCCGGTCTTGCTCGGATCGTCGACCCGCGTGGTCGCCAGGCGCTCGTAGCTCGTTCCACTGATGGTCTTCTGGCCGACCACCGCTGTGACCTGCGAGACACTGGTGTCGGTGAACACGCTGCCAGGGGCAAACGTCAGAGTGGAATGCGTCTGCGTGGTGGGCGTTCTGGGACCGTAGGGGGCCTTCGCGCCGTCGAATCCTTCGCCTGACCCCTTGCCACAGCCTGCGAGCGCCAGAGCCAAGCCCAAGCCGAACCAGCGAGAGCGCAAGGGCGACGAGATGGACAAGATCTTCATTATTTTCGCCTTTCTCGGGTCAACAACGATTGGACAACTCTGCCCCGAGATCGGCAGATCGATCCGCGCCCTTGAGCTTGGTTCTAGCGGGCAGCGCAATCAGCCTGTCAGATCCCGTGGCTGCGTTGCGCCTGGCAGAGACGCGCATCTGATCGCGCACATTTCGGCTCCCTCAGAAGGCGAAGCGCATGACGCGAACGCAGTTGCCCACAATCCTGGACTGCGAGACGGGCCTCGTCTGCGAGGTCCGGATGCCAGGCGACGATCGAGGAAGTCATGGCCGCGCGTAGCACGGCCGTTGACCTCCATCCCCCAAGGAGCATCTCCTGTCCGACCGCCAGCGCCGAGCGGCCGCCCGAGCTGGTGGTCTGCCGCGCATTCTGCTAGTTTGAGAAACGGCAGCGACGGAGGTCGCCGATTCCCATGACGAGCACAGAGTCGAAGCGCATAGCCATCGTAACCGGGGCCAATGGGGTCATCGGCAAGGCCATTGCGAGCGGGATCGCCAAAGCCGGCTTCGAGGTCGTCATGGTGTGCCGGGATGAGAAGCGCGCGCAGCGCGCGCTGGACGAAGTTCGCCGCGCGAGCGAGAGGTCACATGTCCGCACTGAACTGGCCGACCTGTCGCGACGCGAGTCCGTGTTTGCGCTGGCCGCGCGCTGGCAGGGGCGCCTGGACGTGCTGGTCAACAACGCCGCCATCGCACCTCGGCGCCGGAGCGAAACCCCCGAAGGCATCGAGGTGCAGTTCGCGACCAATGTGCTTGGCTACGTGTGGATGATGCGTGCCTTCGAGGCGGCGCTGCGACGATCGGCCCCGGCGCGGGTGGTGAACGTCGCCAGCTACTGGGCCGGCGACCTGGACCTGACTGACCTGCAATTCCAGCGGCGCCGCTACGACAACGACCAAGCCTATCGGCAGTCCAAGCAGGCCAACCGGATGTTGACCGTGGCCTTTGCCCAAAGATGGCATGACGCCGGCATCACGGTGAATTCCTGTCACCCGGGCGACGCCAACTCGGCCCTGAGCAACGCGCTCGGGTTTGGCGGCAGCGAGACGCCGGAGCAAGCCGCAGCTACGCCGGTGTGGCTGGCGACCGACCCGTCGCTGCACGACGCCACTGGCCAGTATTTCGCCAATCGCCAGCCTGCTCACTGCGTCTTCGCGGCCGACGCGCAAGGCATCGCGACGCTGGACGAGATCTGCTCCAGGTACTGATGCACTCTTTCGTCGAAAAGTCGAAAATCACCCGGTATCCTTGAGGCACAACATCCCTCCGAGGTACCAAGATGCAGATTGGGAACGAGACCGTCGTCACCATCCACTACACACTCACTGACGAGCAGGGCGTGGTTCTGGATTCCTCCGCCGGCGAGGAGCCGCTCACTTTTGTCCACGGTGCCGGAACCATGATCCCGGGCCTGGAAAAGGCGCTGTCCGGCAAGTCGGCCGGAGATGCGCTCAAGGTTTCGGTGGCGCCAGCGGACGGCTACGGGCTGCGTGACGAGGACCTGGTGCAGAAAGTGCCGCGCAAGAACTTCCCGATTGAGGACGTGCAGGTGGGTATGCACTTCCAGACCGGGAGCCCCAGCGGACCACGCGTCGTCACGGTGTTGGCCACTGACGACGAAAACATCACGGTTGATGCCAACCACCCGCTAGCTGGTGCCACGCTCAACTTCGACGTCCAGGTTTTGAATGTTCGCGCCGCCACCCCCGAGGATCTCATGCCGAGTTGTGGGGCCTGCGAAAGCTGCAGCGGCCACCACCATTAGTGCTGCCCGCGGAAAGTCGTGGAAGGGGCGCGCAGGCGCTCTTTTGACGGAATTTCTGGCAAGCGGTCCTCTGTCGGGCATTCGCCTGCGCCTGCCCAGAGCCCCGGCCGGCTTCCCGTCCGCCAGATAGTGAGCGGCTCCCTGTCCGACGGTCCTTGGTCCCTCCAACCCCCTCGTACGGGGATCTGGTGTCAGACTAGGCTACAATGTCCAATATGAGCCGGCCTCGTTTCTACGGGTGGACCCAGGCCGCCCTGGCGGCTTGGGTGACCCTAGCGGCCGGCGCCTGCGGCAAAGGCCTCTTCAACACCAGCCCTTTGGATATCACCACCCGCGACGGCGGCTCCGGTGTCGACCGAGTGGATGGTGTGCACCCGGCTGCCGACGTCCAGGTTCTGCCCACCTTTGACCTGTCTCCGGGTGACCTGTCTCCGCTCCCAGATTTGCCGTCGGATAGTGCAGAGCCGGGGTCCAGCACAACGAAAACGATCGGCAACCCAGATGGCGCCGTCACACTTGGCCAAGCGACGTTCTCTGTGGACACGGGTGCGTTCGCGCAGCCGACGCCTGTCACCCTCACCTGGGTTGAAGACAGTCGACCGGAAGCACGCTACCCCGGCCCCATCGGCCCGATTTTCGAGGTCACCAAGGCGGGCCCACTGAGACATCAGGCTACTTTCGATCTCAGCTTCACGCCCCCTGACGGAATCCCTCTGGACCGTGTCGTGTTGGCCTACTTCGACATCCAGGCCAATCCCAATCTGTGGATCGCCATTTCGCAATCGTCGTACGATCAGACAGCCGGCGTGTTGACTGGAAGTGTCGTCGAGTTCTCTGACACGCGGCTGTTTGCTCCTGTCGAATCTTGCCTGACCGGCCAAGCCTGTCCCGACCCCGAGGCCTGTGGGGGCGGAGCTTGCCAGTGAAGGTGTCGCAGTCGGGCGGCAACCTAGTGCGTCAGAAGGCGCAGCCCAGACAACCGCGACCAACTCACCACGACTTGCGAACCTTGCGTCTACACTGGGCGCGGGCTATGGATCTATTTTCGTTCGGGCGCGTAGCTCATCTGGATAGAGCATCGGCCTCCGGAGCCGAGGGTAGTGGGTTCAAATCCCGCCGCGCTCAC
>Ga0182011_10001142_pt1 | contig 23385 bp, 21 predicted proteins | sample 711E1DmetaG_FD_120481 | JGI IMG/M metagenome (GOLD analysis project Ga0182011, IMG submission 120481) | Permafrost microbial communities from Stordalen Mire, Sweden - 711E1D metaG | ecosystem: Environmental > Terrestrial > Soil > Wetlands > Permafrost | place: Sweden: Stordalen | collected...
TAGCGATTGATTTGGTGCTATTGTTATTGGTTTTGTAGCGGATTATGTATCTGATTTTTTGCGGAGTTAGCTTTACGATTTTGTTCTTCTTTCCCATGCACCAATGATGGGTATATGAAGTCAAGAGTTTCCTTAGTGTCCTATAAGTATTAATAATAGTTCCCTTTATAACCCCTTTTTGAAGGGAATATCTAAGCGAGGGGGGACTATGGCAAGGAAGGCAAAAAATGAGCCGTATCATCAGATGATGAAATCAAGGGCTACAACTCTTTTCTGCCCATATGAAGACTGTATTGATCACGAAAAGAAAGCCAATGGAAATATAATATTCGTCAGGAGATATGGCACAGGAGAGACACAGAACCTGTTCAAATGCAATACCTGCAAGAGAACATTTTCGGAGAGGAGAGATACTCCGCTATTCGAATGTCATTTGGCTGAAGAGAAGGTCTATCAGATACTAAAATGCTTGAGTGAAGGCAACGGAATTCGCGCAACGTCTCGTATTGTCGGTATAAGTAAAGATACAGTTGGATCTATAATAAATCGAATTGGAGATCACATGGAAGAAGTTGCTGCAACTCTCATGACTGATTATCATCTTGAGGAATGCCAATTAGATGAACTTTGGGGATATATTTTTAAAAAGAAAGGAATTTAACTGAATTTGAGTCCTTTTTGAAGGAGTATGGGAATGCCTGGATCATGATAGCATTTGATCCCGTTAACAAAGTTGTAATGACATTCGTCGTTGGGAAAAGAAGCCAGAAGGATGCAGACCTGCTTATAAAAACCGTAAGAGAAAGAACCGATCGTAATATCCCATATTTTACATCGGACGAATTAGATCTATACGAGAAAGCCATCCTAAAAGTATACGGGACAAGAAAAGGGATAAAACAAATTGAAGTCCCTCCAGGGCATAAGGCTCCCAAACGTCTACCTCTTCCTGATCTAATTTATACCAGAGTTGTCAAAACTCGAGTAAATCATAGGGTTGTAGGAGTAGGCACAGAGGTCGTTTTTGGGGAAAAGAATGCGGCAATGCAGGCAATTGCGCACTCTCCTGTAAGTAGTCATATCAACACTGCCTTCATAGAACGAAACAACCTTACAATACGCGAAAGAAATAGAAGGTTAACCCGAAAGACGCTTGGATTCTCCAAAAAGAAGAAGCTTCTTGTCTCATCTTTGAACATCTATTTCGGAATATATCATTTCATCAAGACGCATAAGGGTTTGAGAATTCGAGTAGATCAAAAAGAAAGAAAATGGATGCAGAGGACACCCATGATGGCAGCCGGAATTACAGACCATGTATGGACTCTTTCGGAGTTGATCAACTTCAGAGTCGGATGATAAATATTTAATAATTCTAGGACACTAAGAAATTTGAAGGGTAGAAAAAAACACACGAAGGTTCACTTCATCCCCAACCTGAAGGTCGGGGTATTCGTGACCCTCCGCGCTCCCTAAGTGATAAAATCGCCAGCCATTCGGGATATCACGTGTTCGGCATTGCATTTGGACACGTGCATTTGTAGAGTCTACTTCTTTAGCGATCCTATGGTCGTTGGGTTTGCCGCATAGGGAAAGATCTCAAATCCGCGGGGGAACTTGAAACGTCTCTGGCCAATCTCCTTATCCGCAGCCTTCAGGGCAGAGCTTTCACTTCCTGCCGCCTGGACTTTTTTCAGGACACCGTCCGAGGACTCCTCTTCTTCCACCTGCTCCAAAACAAACCACTGCAAGAATCCTTTTGTCAATTCATCCAATTCACTCTCAGCCACTCTAACCAGGGCATGGATGAGTTCGGTCACCATTCGCTCATGATCCCAGACATGCTGGAATGCCTGCAGGGGCGAGGCCCAGGAGTGCTGGGGAGCTTCCACCGCCATCATTTTGGCTCTTCCGCCGGAATTTGCCACATAGTCCAGCATCTTCATAGTATGCACCAGCTCTTCTCCCGCCTGGACCCTCATCCAGCTGGCAAAACCCGTCATGCCGGTGGATTCAAAATAGTAGGACATGGAGAGATAGAGGTATGAGGAATACAACTCTCTATTTGCCTGCACATTCAGAGCTTCATTCATCTTTTCACTGAGCATGGCAAAACTCCTTGATGCCTTGAATCCACAATATTGATATCAACAATATTCATATTCACAATATTCATCCTCTAGCTATCCCATCTTCTTGAACATCTCTTTTCCCACGCCGCATTCCGGACAGGTCCAGTCACCGGGCAGGTCTTCGAAAGCTGTTCCTGGGGCGATACTCGAGGCAGAATCTCCTTTCTTTGGATCGTAGATGTATCCACAGACTGTGCAGACGTACTTGTCCATTTTTAATTCACCCATGGTAAGGTTTTAAACTCCAATCTAAATAAAATCTTCTAGCGTGGCTTTTATCTTTCCATCTCTCTCGGCGAGATTTGGCTTGAATTCAAGGTAGGCCTGGTCCAGGCGCGGCGCATCAATATCATAGAACTTGCCGAGGGGAATGGGCTTTTCCAGGCTGTCGTAGTTCCAGGAGCGGATGATCTTTTGTGCCTCCTCAAAGCTACCGGTATTGTTTCCCTGGATCTCGTAAGTCATTTTATTGTAGCTCTCGTACATGTTGAAGTAGGAGACACAGACCTGGAGAACATCCACGAAAGAGAAGCCCTTATGCAATATCGCTTCGCGGAAAATCTTTTGCAGATGCTCGATCCCATGAGTGTAGCCCCGGGCGATGAAAGAGGCTCCGCTGGCAAGCATCAGATCAGGCGGGTTCAAAGGACGCTCAGCTGAGCCTGCGGGCGTGGACTTGCCTTTGAAGCCCAGCGGCGACGTGGGTGTGTACTGGCCGGTGGTCAAACCGTAGACGCGATTATCGTGCAGGATCAGGGTTATGTCGATGTTCCTTTTGGCCGCGAAAATGAGATGATCCATCCCCTCCGCCAGGCTGTCGCCGTCTCCCGAGAAGCAGATAACCTTCAGATCGGGATTGGCAAGCTTTATAGCGGTGGCGACGGGGATCGACCGGCCGTGGATGGAATAGAAGCTGTTAACATTCATGTAATCCACTATCTTGGCGTGGCAGCCGATACCTGCGACCAGGACGACCTTCTCTATCGGGAATCCTTCCCCGTCAAGCTCTGCCAGAACGTTTCTCATGGCGCTGAGGATGGAGAAGTTTCCGCAGCCCGGGCACCAGGTATTTTTGGCTGATGTATTGAGATCTTTAGGATTCATGCCTGTATCCTCCCTGCCTCTATCTTCCCTGCCCCTATCCTGTCGAGCTCAGAGTTCAGGTCATCCAGCGAAAACGGCCTTCCGTCATACTTCAAAATTCGGTCCTGAGTTTTGATGCCAAAGAAGCTGCAAAGCCTCGCCAGCTGGGCAGTGGAGTTGCACTCGACATCGATCAGTCTCTCGACGCCTTGCAAGGCATCCAACAGCTTCTTCTCCGGGAAAGGCCAGAGCACCAGTACCTGAATCACTTTGAGGCCCAATCTTTGCGAGGCCTCAATGCAGACGCTTTTGTTCGAACCCCAGCAGAGCAGGGCGGTTTTGCCTTTTTCATCTCCAAATACCTTCACAGTCTCGTATCCTTCCAGATCTCCGGCCAGTGATTGGCCCTTTAGCTGACGTTTGTCACTCATCTCCCTGGTTATTTGGGGGTCCTCTGTGGTTATGCCGGCATTATCGTGCGTGTAGCTGTCAGACTTGATCACCTGCCCCTTTTGGGGTGGATAGGCCAGTGGTGAAACCCCTGTATCCGTGTAGCTATAGCGATTGTACGATCCCTGCCCGTCCCAGAGCACAGGTGAGGCCAGCTTTGTCTCGCCGGCAGCAGTTCGGTCGAAGCTGTACTGGCCCTCACTGACGATCTTGTCGGAGAGGATGAACGCCGGAACCTGAAACTTCCAGGCCATGTTCAGGGCTACCGCCGACCAGTAGTAGGCGTCTTCGGTATCGCCGGGTGCCACCACGAACCTGGGAAATTCGCCCTGGCCGGCATTGAGAATGAAATGCAGATCGCCCTGCGCCGTGTAGGTGGGCAGGCCCGTGGACGGTCCCGTCCTCTGGGCCATGACGATCACCACAGGCATCTCAGCCATGCCGGCCAGGCTGACCCCTTCGGTCATGAGGCAAAATCCGCCGCCTGATGTTCCCACGGCAGCTTTGACACCGGCGTAGGCGAACCCCTGTGCCATGAGCATAACGGCGATCTCGCTCTCAGGATGAACCACCTTGATGCCGAATTTCTCAGCCGATTTTGCCATGAAGTCCAGAATGCTCGACGAGGGTGTCATGGGATAGGCAACATAGGCTTCCAGACCTGCTTTGATGAGTCCGAGGCTGATGGCCTGGTTGCCGGTCATGATTGGTTGAGGCTCTTGATTCAGCTTATCCATGTGGCAGAATTCCTCCGCCTGATCATAGCCCCGCCGAGCGACCAATAGATTTTGTTCCAGCATCTTTGGAATATGTTTTTTCAAGACATCTTCCAAAACCAGCCAGTCGATGCCCACAACCTTGCAGAACGCACCCAGAATGCAGCTATTTTTCATGACCGGCAAGGCACCCGCCTCCAACAAGATCCGGGTGACGGGAATGCCACAGCTCTTCTGCCTGATTCCATCCGCTTTCACCTTTTCGGCATCGTAAATAATAAAGGAGCTATCTTTGAGACGATCTTTGTGCTTCTCTACAGTCTCCTGGTTCAGGGCAATCAGAACATCGATCTGGTCCCGGTGGGCACCGATTTTCTGCCTGGATGCCCTCACCAGAGAATAGTTATGTCCGCCTCTTATGAGTGAAGGGTAATCATAATACATGTAAATGCGATAGCCTAGACGGTTGAAGAGCCAGGCCACGGTCAATCCCGCTTCGTTTATGCCGTCACCGGCGACGCCGCCTATGAGTGTAGAGAAGTCTTCCATCAATCCTCCATTCAAATTCTATATTGATTTTCCATTTTCCGGCAGAGCTGCATGGCGTTTATATCAGACAAAACCAGGTTATATCTATGCCTTATTTGTATATAAGCTTCATGTGTTGTAAACATTTTGGATAAAGGGCCGACTATTATTTTTCCTCAGCCGGAATAGATATTTTAAAGTAGTTTCCATTCCATACTCAGTTTAATGCAGAATGCTGAAACGAGGATAGAGAGCAAAAAAAAGAGCATGGTTTTTCCGGTCGGATCCGGATTATCCATGCGGATGCTTGCGGGTGTAATTGTATTCTTAGCCTTGCAGGCGATAGTCGTAGTCGCATCAGCTCAAGGGACAGGCTCTCCTCATCGCCTACTTCCGTCGCCCTGGCCATATCATGTTTTGCTGGTGACGACGGGCGTCGTGGTTATGTTGGGAGGAATGCTCACAGCAAGATACATGAAAAAAAAGAGCTGGTGGCTGAAGGCCCACAAGAGCCTGGCGATATCAGGAGCGCTCTTGACTATTTCCGGATTCATTGTAGCTGCCTATATGGTCTCGACCTATATGGGCACCTATCTGGTCATGGAGCCGCATGCTTATCTCGGAATTGCTGCATTGGCACTCGTCGTCATCGCTCCCATCATGGGATTTATGCAATTTCGGATCAAAGATAAAAGGATGCACATCATCCACAGATGGTCCGGTCGTCTGGCCATCGTTATGGTGCTGACCAATATTGCGTCCGGATGGATGATGATCCGTGCGTTGTGACGGGATAAATAATAAAATTAGAATGAATTATGTTGTATACGCCGTCTTGAGGAAGATTGAAGGAAAATGCCCGCAAAAGGCGTGAGTTATCGAGGCGAAAGGATGAAGGATAATATTGAGGATGTAACTGCAAACGCAGAGCTTGATTGCGTCGGTCTCTTCTGCCCCCTGCCTATTGCCAGGACCAAAGAGGAGATTGAGAATATCGAGGTCGGCCAGGTTTTGAGGGTGGAAGCTGACGATCCTGCCGCAGAGGAAGACATATCCCGCTGGGCAAAGCGGGTGGGCCATGAGGTAGTCAAGCTCAAGAAGTCTGGAAATATTATCACCTTCTGGATAAGAAGAAAAAAATGAATTGTGTTGAGGACTGTGAATTGCATGAGCAAGATACTTTATGTTCAGACCAGCGGCGTCGAGACGCCGGAGAGGCTTTACGCGCCCTTCATACTGGGGACGACTGCCAGAGCTATGGAGGTTGAAGCCTCTATCTTTTTCATGATCAAGGGCATAACCGCCATGAAGAAGGGCGAGGCCGAGAAGATCAAGATTGGCAGCTTTCCCAGCCTGAAGGACATCATCGACCAGGCTCTGGCGGCTGGTGTAAAGATGTACATTTGTGAGCAGAGCACTCAGTTGCTGAATATCCCCCGGGGCGACTTCATAGTCGAGGCAAAGATTGCCGGGGCCGGAACCTTAAACGACCTGGCGCTGGATGCAGACTCGGTTATTAGCTTCTAATGGGTTAGTGGATCTTGTGGAGAGAGATATGAACAATAGAAAATTTGAGCCGAGATTAGGGCGAGATTTTCTGGAGGCAAGAGGCAAATATGTGCGGAATTTATCTGGATTATCAGTCTAGCTCCCCGGTGGACCCCAGAGTTCGTGAATTTTCGGAGAGGTATCTGTCGTGCGATTTCGGGAATCCTTCCGCCCTGCATTCTCGGGGTCTGGCTGCCAGAGCCGCCCTGGAGGAAGCGCGAACAAAGGTGGCGGAGTTGATCAATGCGGAAGGCCCGGAGAACATCATTTTCACGGGAGGAGCGACTGAGGCCAACAACCTGGCCGTTCGCGGGGTTGCTCAGAGGAACGCGGGAATTGGCAAGAAGCTCCTGGCCAGCAGCATCGAGCACATATCCGTGCTCAATTCGTTGAAGGATTTGAAGAAGAGCGGCTACGAGTTTGCGCTGGTGCCGGTGGATAGCTCTGGTGTCATCGATCTGGCCCAACTGGAGTCTCTGATCTCCAAAGAGACCATACTTACATCGGTGATGTATGCCAACAGCGAGATCGGAACCATCGAGCCCATACGAGAGGTTAGCGACATGGTGCACGACCGGGGAATGTACCTGCATGTGGACGCGACCGCGGCCGCGGGCAAGGTTCCAGTTGACGTGCAAAAGGAGGGCATTGACCTCTTAACCCTATCCTCTAACGATCTTTACGGACCGCAGGGCGCAGGAGCGCTCTATGTGAAACCCGGTGTCCGGATTCAGCCCGTTCTTTTCGGGGGCGGTCAGGAGCGAGGCCTGCGGGCTGGAACCGAGGACCTCTATGCCATTGCAGGCATGGGCGAGGCGGCCCGGCTGGCGAAGCTGGATATGTCCGTAGAAAGCTCGCGCCTGCAGGCCATAAGAGATGGGCTGACCAAAGAGCTCCTCAAGATTGAGCAGTCGTATCTAACCGGCCACCCGACCCGGAGGCTCCCGCACCATGCCAGCTTCCGGTTCAGCAGAATAGAGGGAGAGAGCATACTCTTGACCATGGATGCCATGTTCAACATTCAGGTATCCACGGGATCGGCCTGCTCCTCTCGAACTCTGGAGGCCTCGCATGTGCTCCTGGCCATAGGCTTAAAACATGAGCAGGCACATGGTTCCATGGTCATGACTCTCGGAAAAGAGAACAATACCGACCAGATACCCGCAATCGTGAATGCCGCGAAAAAGACCGTGGATCGGCTTCGAGCATTATCTCCGCTTTAGACAGGTGAAATAGGAAATGGCACAGATAGGTTACTCCAAGAAAGTTATGGAACACTTCATGAACCCCAAGAATGTGGGGGTGATCGAGAACCCGGACGGCTACGGAAAAGTAGGCAATCCGGTCTGCGGTGATCTCATGGAGATATTCATCAAGGTCAAGGACGATCGGATTGATGAGATCAAATTCAGGACTTTCGGCTGCGGCTCGGCCATAGCCGTGAGCAGCATGGTCACAGAGATGGCGAAAGGCAAGACGCTGGACGAGGCCATGCTTATTACCCGCAAGGATGTGGCGGACGAGCTGGATGGATTGCCGCCGCAGAAGATGCACTGCTCAAACCTCGGTGCAGACGCCCTGCATGCGGCCATCAAGAACTACTGGGTAAAGATCGGGAAGATCAAGCCCGAAGAGGCGAAAGAGGAGGAAGAGAGCCACGAGGGTGAGGCGTGCGGGACGTGAGTGAGGACTAAAAGTACGGTCTTCCCCAACCGATGACCTTTTTTGCTGCCTGAAAGTCTGCCCTGCGCTCGTGTGCGTACGATCGCACGCGGCCTCTCGGGTGGGCCAGGTCCGCGAAGGGTCCGCTGGAGACTCAGACCCATGCCAGGCTCGATGTATCTGTGAACTGAGCTCTCTCTCAAGCCCGCTATCTTGCGCCACGGGACTTTTGAAGCCAGCCCGAGATCCAGACTTACGTCTCTATCGGACCTATCTTAAGCCAGGTCGCCATCCCTTTTGCTGCAAGCCTCCAGAGCTTCTCTTATCGCCACCATTCTTGTGGGCTTGCTTATGTAGCCGTCCATCCCTGCAGCCAGACACTCCTCTCGATCACCCTTTAACGCTGAGGCCGTCATAGCGATAATCTTGGGTCCGCCCTCCGGCCAGCGCTGGCGTATCTCTCTTGTCGCCTCCAGGCCATCCATCTCCGGCATCTGCACATCCATAAATATAACATCGTAATCCCGAGCCTCCAGAGCCTGTAGGACCTCCTTTCCGTTGGCCGCCACTTCCGCTCTATAACCCAGCTTATCAAGCATCTTCTTCGTCACTATCTGGTTGACCAGGTTATCCTCGGCAAGCAATATGGTCAAGCTGCGGTCCAGATACCCCTGGCGACCGGAGGACGGGAGTGTTTCAGGCTGGGCGATATCGATAGGCCCGCTGATGACGGGTTCTACCCGAATTGTAAAGTGAAATGTGGAACCCCGGCCTACCTCACTCTCAACCCACATCTTTCCATGCATCATCTCGGCGAGCCTCTTGCTTATAGCGAGGCCGAGACCGGTTCCACCATACTTCCGCGCTATTGACGAATCGATCTGGCTGAAGGACAGGAATAGGCGGCTCATTTTATCTTCCGGAATTCCAATTCCCGTATCCTTCACAGCAAAATGGATTTCAAACCCATCTCCTTCGAGCCATTCGGAGGAGACCGAGACTGAGACTCCGCCTTTTTCTGTAAATTTCACCGCATTATTGAGCAGATTAATCAAAATCTGGCTGAGCCGGGTGGGATCACCTAGGATTATACTGGGCGTATTTTCTTCTACAGTGTACTCTACGCTCAGCCCTTTCTCATGGGCGCTTGCAGCCACAAGATCCAAGGATGCCTCAATGCAGCTTTGCAGGTTGAAAGGCTGGTATTCCAGCTCTACCATCTTCGCCTCGATCTTGGTGAGATCAAGGATATTATTTATGATCGCGAGGAGCGTATCCCCGCTGGAGCGAATGATCTCCACGTACTCTCTTTGTCCTCGGGTGAGGGGCTCATCCAGCAGAAGACCTGTCAAGCCTATGACGGCGTTCATCGGAGTGCGGATCTCGTGGCTCATATTGGCCAGGAACTCGGACTTGGCGCGGGTGGCCGATTCAGCTTCTTCCTTGCTCCTTTGCAGTTCTTCCTCGGCATGCTTTCGTTCTGTTATGTCGCGTATGGATTCGATCGCCCCCCAGTAATTTCCATCTGAATCATAGAGCGCCGATGCGCTTCCCAGTAGATATGCAACGCCGCCTTTCAGACTGGGCATGTAGGCTTCACCAACTAGAGAGCCGTTTTCTTCTCTTTTTATATCATCATACCGCGCTTCAATAGCTGAATCGGGCTTATTTGCAATATCTATGAGAATGGGCCTTGACTCACCATAAAAGGGCAATGCATATTCATAGTCGCCTTTGCCCAGGATCTCCTCCGCCTTAAGGCCAGTCATCTTCTCGATAGCACGGTTCCAGGCTATGACCCTGCCATCTTTATCGATAACAACTGTAGCATCGGGCAGTAAGTCTATGATATTCGCTAGACGGCGCTCGGACTCTCTCAGAGCGCTCTCCCCTGCCTTGGAAGCACTGATGTCTAGAGCTACATGGACAACTCCCGTAGTGTTGCCTTTTTCATCCTTAATGGGACTGCTGCGAGATTGCCAGGTCTTACCGTCAGGAGTGACCAATTCGCCCTCCTCGAATTGACTCGTTTGAAACGCTTTTGCGGCTGTGCAACCTGAACAGGGCTCACTGAGGCCGTAGATGACTTTAAAACACTGCTTCTCCTTCATTTCATCTATGGATTGACCCGGAGCCTCAGGTATGAGTGTATTCATCCAGATGATGCGCATCTCTGGATCAAGGTATGCGACAGTAACACCTCTCAAGCCACCCAAGATCGCCGCCTTTTCCTGTTCGGATTTGCGTAAAGACTCCTCAGCTTGCTCACGTTCCTCAATCTCTGCCAGGGTCGTTGTAAGCAACTGATTTCTCTCATCAAACACTAACTTCTGACGCATAAACATAAGCCCAATGATGAGCCCCACCGATGCGGCTATTGTGGAATAGCTGATGAGGCGTGAAGAATCATAACCCCAGATGAGAAGAGAAAATGCCGCACCAATCCCGATGTACGGCAGGTAGAGGGCCGAGGCAGATCCACTGATCTTTAGGTTTCCCACTGATTTTGGTAAATCAAACGGAAGAGTGATTACCTGCAGCAAACCGGCCAGTCCTATCAATAAGTTGCTGGTGATCCAAAGTGTATCAAGGATGCCGCCGGAGAGATAAGTTCCATTTTGTGTCTGGATGCTGAAGACCGCATCCGCGATCAAGAACAAGACCATGCCCAGAGCCAGCAAAAAGGCAGGAATGCATCCCTGTGAATCGAGCTTTCTGAAGAGCAGCTCCATCAGAGCAAAGAAAAGAACCAGATCCATGATGGGGTAGGCCGCCGAGATAACCAGTTCACGAGTTATAACTTCTGTGGATGCAACTATGGGCGCGATCAGGAATACCCAGAATACCAAAGAGGCTGACACCATAACTATTGCCGCATCCAGGAGGATTTTGAACCGCTCCCGTGGTAAGAGCGTTATATCAGGCAAGAGGAAGATCCCCGCCGCAAAAAGAGGGTAAAACAGAAGGTAGCCAACATCTGCTATGGAGGGAAATGGATTCTGATGGAGAACGATCTCGATTATAGCCCAAGACCCTTCTCCAAAGGCGTCGAAGATCATAGCAATAGCAAGGACTGTCCAGGCCTTCCTGGACCTGCCTTCCAGATGCCATGCTGCATATAGCAAACACGCAGCCGCGAGCCCTGCGGTCATGGTTGTTAGCGTATCACTGATAGAAAGCATCGTCTCTCGGTCCTTAACAAAGGCCAGAATTGCTAAATGGGCCGCGACGATTGAGACAGCCAGGATGACTGCAATGCGAAAATATCTATTGTTACGCATCTTTGCAGGGTCTATTGTCTCGATCTCATCCCTCCGGATTACTACTGATTCGAAAGCTTAGGCGAAAAAGCTTTTGGTTGTTCTTGTCCGTTGGGTAAATTGACAAGCGGTTGATGTTGCCAGCATAATGCGAAAATCATTAGGAATTAGGTTGCTATTATCCTAATAATAACAAATATTTTGAAGAATAAGTCAAGTTAATTCCCCTCAAGAATTCATACATTCAACATATGGTTTGATCCAAATTTTTTATTATCCGAAATCGAATTTGTCTCAGAGCTCTAAGCAGAGTTTATGCATAGATTTGATTGCAGAAATTTGGCCGTTATTTTCGTGCCTGGGAAGATCTTTAAGCTCGCAGGTTATTGAACTCTTGATTGCATGCCGAAGAAGAATAGCTCCTATATGAAAAAAGACTGCGCCAAACGTTTGATGCTTTGGGCTCTCCTGGCTGTGCTGCTCAATGGAGTGACGATATCTGCTAATGGGGCCGATACAGATTCCGTTAATAAAAGCCTCAATGCAACCGCCATTCCCATTTTTGGTTATGAAGTCGTAAATGCCTACCCACATGACCCATCCGCGTTCACACAGGGTCTGGTCTATGAAGATGGGGTGATCTATGAAGGAACGGGACTGAATGGCCAATCGACCCTGCGTCGCGTTGATCCTGAAACGGGTCGTGTTCTGCAGCAAACGAACCTTTCAAGTACGTTCTTTGGTGAGGGCATAGCCATCTGGAAAGACCGCCTTATCCAGCTTACCTGGCGCTCAGACCTGGGATTTGTCTATGGAAAAGAGAATCTTACCCGAATCGGGAACTTCAGTTACCAGACAGAGGGCTGGGGCTTAACCTCCGATGGCAAGAGGCTGATCATGAGCGACGGCACAGAGACTCTGTACTTTCTTGACCCAATTAACTTCACGAGAGAGGGAGAGCTAAGAGTCACGGCCATTGGGGAGCCGGTTAAAGGTTTAAATGAACTGGAATACATAGAAGGAAAGATTTATGCCAATATGTGGCCGAGCGACTGGATCGTTATCATCTCTCCAGATACCGGTTTTGTTGTTGGCGCCATAAACATGAAAGGGCTTTTGCAGGAGAGTGATACCCAGGGGCATACGGTGGATGTGCTAAACGGGATAGCCTACGATGCAAAAGCGGACCGGCTCTTTGTGACTGGAAAGTGGTGGCCAAGGCTTTTTGAGATCAAGCCGGTGTTTGAGGGCAAAGAGATCTGAGCTAGTAAGTCCCTGTCCCTTCTCGGCCTCGGGGCATTTTCAAGGGGCTAAAAAAAAAGGGAACAGGGGTGAGTGGGCAGGGGTAGGGTCGGATGCTTCCGCTCATAGCTCACGCCTGGCCGACAACAATTAGCATCTATGCCTAGCCGGCAAGAACCAAGATGGATTCTCGTCCTTACTCCGTGGATTCCAGCGATCGGCCTCAGATGACGGATTTAATCGTTCTCTCCCTCATACTTGAAGGAGAGCCGTACTTTCGCCCTGTACTCAGCGATCTTCCCGTTCTCCAGCCTTACATCCAGCTCCTTGACCTCAGCAATGCGAAGGTCCCTCAGAGTCTTTGTGGCCCTGTCCACTACGGTCTTGACTGCATCTTCCCAGCTGGTCTTCGAGGTTCCGATCAGCTCAATTACTTTGTATACATCTCCGTCAGTCATTTGTCTACCACTCCTAAAATTGTAAAGTATAATAGGCGTTTCTAATTGATATATTTTCCCGAAGTATGGCTGTTAACCGAGGAATGCACAAACGGAAGTTCGATCAAGCCCTAAAAGATCGAGATCTTAGAATCGGAGCAGCCGAAGTCGGAACAGCAAAAACCTGAAATAATATCCTATCTCCTTGGCCACCAGTAAGACGATAAGAAAATAAGACCGTAAGACCTAAGACCGTAAGACAGTAAGAAGATAACAGTAAGGAGATACCGATCTTGACAAAGGATTTTGGCAACAAGCCTGCGGGCGGCTCACATTCAGGCGAGGCTGTGGGAATTGATGATCTATCCGTTTATGTGCCCGGGCTCTTCCTTCCGCTGTCAGGAGAGTTCTCCCTGGATCGGGGCATTGATCCGGGCAAGCTTATTAAAGGAATCGGCATTGAGCGCATGGCAGTTCCAGATGCTCATGAGGATGCAGCTACTATGGCTGCTATGTCTCTCCTGGATCTGATGGGGCGCTGCAGCATTAGCCCAGAGGATATCGCCAAAATTTATGTCGGAACCGAGTCTGCAGTCGATGAGGCCAAGGCCATAGGAACCTACGTCATCGGCATGCTGGAGAAGGTCTACGGAACCGGCTCCTTTCAGGATTGTTCCACTGTGGAGTTCAAGTCAGCCTGCATCGGCACGACATATGCCCTGGAGAGCCTCAGCTATTGGGCGGCAGCCGAGGAGGACGGCAGAGTGGGAATTGTCATCGCCTCGGATGTGGCCAAGTATCCGCTGCGCTCCTCAGGAGAGTACACCCAGGGGGCAGGGAGCGTTGCCCTGCTCGTGAAAAAGAACCCCAGGCTCGCAGTGCTGGAGCAGATCTATGGATGCTTCACCAGGGACGAGAACGATTTCTTCCGGCCCATGGGATGCACGACGGCGACCGTTGACGGAAAGCACAGCAACCAGTGCTATCTGGAGGCCATGCAGGGAGCCTTCGATTCGTTTGCCGGAAAAGCGGCACGATCGGGCGTAATAACCCCAAAGTCTGAAGAATGCGTCACCGATTTCATCGACCACTTCCTGTTTCATATTCCCTATCCCAGAATGGTAGAGTATGCCTCGGCCGCCATCTTCAAGCACGACTGGTTTGGCTGCCGGAAAGGGCACGATGTCGAGAAGGAGATCGGAAAAGAGCCCCAGTCCCGTGATTATGAGGATCAAGATAAGTATCAGGCGGCAACGGCCGACTATGCCCGTCGTTTTTCCAGGTCGAAGCCGTTTCAGGAGGCATACCTGGCCAAGGTTGCGGACACGGCCGCGCTCTCGCGCTCGGTAGGGAACATCTATACCGGATCGATTTACCTGGGCCTAGCCAGCCTTTTGGAGCTGCAGAAGATCCGCGGCGGCGAAAGGCTATGCTTTGGTGCCTACGGAAGCGGATGCTCGGCTCTCGTCTTCTCGGCGCTCGTGCAGCCAGAAGCAGATTCTGTGCCCTTGAGGGGTATCGTCAAGCGGCTGGAGGAAAGGCGTCAGATATCTTTGCAGGAGTACGAGCGGCTTCATGAGGGTCTGATGGAAAAAAGCCTGGTCGAGCCATCTCAGGAGTTCGTTCTGGCACGTATTGACCATCAGGGATACAGGCATTATGAGTATGTTTGTTGATATAAAATAATTTGAACTCATATCATAATCTGCATGGAGCACGATCATTAGAACCGACATTAATTGGCATATCATAGTTTGAGCTGCCAGATCTTACTGGTAAATAATATTAAATGCAGGATAGTCTTTCGGATCAGCATTCTCTGCCTGTAGAAAGCATCCTCTGGCATCTGTTTGGCTCCAATCTTCTGGCTTAACGAGAATCTAGAGTTGCCCGTCTCTCGCTCTTGTCCAGCAAGCCTTATTTCCGATCCGGCATTACCTGGAATAAGACACGCATCAAAAGTAGGTGAATACATTGAATAAATTAGGAATCATAGCGTTAGTTTGCTTGGCTCTCCTGGTGACGGTTGTGATGGCGGCTTCTGAAAGTAGTAGCCCATCAAAGGCTGACGCCTCCCAAGCAATCAAACTGCCGGAGCCTCGCACTGATGGTGGCATGACCGTCGAGAAGTCACTGGAAGAGAGGCGCTCCATCCGCAGCTTCGGGAAAGATGGACTGACACTGAATGAAGTCTCCCAGCTTCTCTGGGCAGCCCAGGGCGTGACTGATGATAAAGGCCATCGAACTGCGCCTTCGGCCATGGCGAGGTATCCCCTGCAGGTTTATCTCCTGGCCGATAATGTCACCGGCTTACCGTCAGGCGTCTACCACTACTCGCCAGAGGGTCATAACCTGACCATCATGGCAGAGGGCAATGTGGATGAATACTACAATGCAACCTCTGGTTTTGAGGCCTGGATAAAGACTGCGCCTGCGATCTTTGTGATTACAGGAAACATTAGCGGCATGAACCAGATGCCCGGGCTTCGACCGGGTAATAGGACCTCTGGAAGCAATGGGACATCTGGAACTGGAAGTCAGATGCCCAGGCAGGATCCGAGCCAATGGGTATACATCGACGCTGGAACGGCAGCCGAAAACCTGCTTCTGGAGGTCGTCTCCCTTGACCTGGCCTCTACTTATACCGCAGGGTTTAGCGCTAATAAGACCGAAGAGCTCCTCGGATTGCCTTCTGGAGAGGTGCCTATCGGGGTGTTGCCCGTGGGAAGAAAGGCCTGAAGCTCGCCTCTCTAACTATTTTCAAATTTGTCCTGGCATATTTTTTTTCACTGCTACCAAGAATCGCAACGAATAGTCAAATTCGCCGAAAAAAAGGAATCGAAAAGGAATTTCGCCTGATAAATAATATAAGGAACGCGAGGGCCATGCGACCCTCTACGCCTTCCTTATTCTTAGCCTTGCTATCGAATTCTTCTTCTAGCTTATGGTCTGATTCGACAATGGTAAGCTATCTAGCTGGTCCATGGTCAGGCCGGTGCTTCTGCCCGAGGGAAGACCGAAGGCGATCAAATAGCCTCCGCCGTTCGGGACCTGCCCTACACCTGTCGGAACCAGGAGCATTCCGTTTCCTATCGACGGTCCACCTACTCCGCATGGTGCGCCCAGGTTGAAGGCCCATAGGGTTTTGCCCGTATCAGCATCTAGCGCCAGTATGATTCCAGAGGATATCAGCGGCGTCTTTGTCGGGCCTCCGAAATCGTCATACGGGTAAGGCTTTCCCGTAGCCGTTACATGGCCCGAGAAGACTATACCATTGGTTACCAGGGGCGAAACCCAGGTCGGGAAGGCGGTCTTGTGCTCCCATTTTACTTTGCCGGTTGCCAGGTCGAGGGCTATGATGGAGCCATTACCGATTCCGGTGGCTGAGGCATTGAAGACAGGCACGATATGCCCTCCATATCCAGGTCCGCTGAAGAAGCTGTACCCGTTGTTCGAAACAGCTGCATACAGCGTACTATTATCGAAAGCCGTCCAGGCCTCTACGCCATGATCGGATCCCGGCCAGGTCACGATGCTGCCGTTAGGCGTCGGTATAGCCTCATTGTTTACGGTCACTGCCACGACCTTCCACCAGATGGGCTTGCCTGTCGTAGAGTTCATGACAATTATGTCGCCCCTCTTGTCATGTCCCACAACAGCCTTCTCGGTCCCATTCTTGGTATCTATCGTGACCAGGTTGGTTCCCCATGTAGTATCCCAGTCATGGGTGTCCACATCAGCCGTCAGATTAAAGACGGATCCTTTAGCTACAAATGGAGTCGCCCAGAGGATCTTTCCATCACTCAGATTCACGGCTACCACGTTGTTGGCGTACAGGTTCGGCCAGGGCCTGCTCTCTGCGGTGAAGTCAGGTGCCGGGTTGCCCACAGGCAGATAGACGATACCCTTGTCCATATCTACCGCCCCTCCTGTCCAGGCGGTCGCTCCGCCGTTCAGGCTCGCATTCTGGCCTTCTACCCAATCTCCTACAGCCAGTTTGGTCTGCCAGACGATCTTGCCCGTCTTCTTATCAAGGGCAGTCACAGTGCCCTTCTGCGGGAACCCGAAAGGTGGCTCATCTCCCAGAGCGGATCCTGCAATGATGTAGTTCTTCCAGACTAACGGCATCGCCGATATCCTGAATGCGGTGCTGTTGGATTGCACTACAGGAGACTCCCAGATCTTGGCGCCATTTATGGCATCGATTGCCAGTATGGTCCCGTTTGGACCTGTGGGGGCATATATTATGCCGTCTTTATAGGTTATACCGTGGGACATCGTTGCCCTGGGCAGCTCGTTATTGACCGAAGGGATGTTTGGATCATATACCCACTTGGATAGGCCCGTCTTCAGGTCAAAGGCGATGACTCGCATAGCGTTATTCTGGATATAACCAGTATCGCCTACAATCAATGGCGGGGCCTCCAATGTGGCACCCGTGTTGAGTATCCACTTGATCTGGAGCTGGTCTACATTGCTCTTGTTGATGATCGTCTGGGGACTATGCCTTGACATAGAATTATCGTAGTTTTCCATCGTCCAATCCTGGGCCGAGGATACTGCTAAAACCATGATAAGAGTCAGGGCTAATAGCGATAATATTTTCATCAATCTCACCTCTTCAAAATTGGATGCGTTGCTTTCTTCAGCTACGCAACACGCATCCTCTATTAACATTCAATCTCTAAGACAGGTTTTCTAATCAAAGCTCTGGTAAGCACACCAGGGCAGATCTAGATGCAAGATGATCCTGCCATTTTTCGCCATTACTTAACAATGAACTCTCCCTTCATCTTCTGGGCATGGGGATCGCACTGGAAATGGTAAGTTCCTGGCTCTTGGGGTGCGTTGAATGTATAGATTATTTTCTTTGGACCGGATATGATTTCTCCCTTAAAGATCGTCTTCTTCATGGAGGCAGAATCATAGACAGCGAAATTATGGCCTACACTTGCATCCTGATTGTCGAAGTTTACCGTTACATTCGCTCCCGCCGGTACGGTAATGGTACTTGTATTGAAAGCGAAATCCTTGGCCAGCAGGTCGATGGTCACGTTCTCCGGGCTCGTGGTATTGGTTGCACAAGATGGAAATACCGTTAATGTCAGCATCAATATCATAATTGATGCTAGGCTTACTAGATAGCTGTTTGCAGACTTCAAAGTTCTCATCTCTTTCTCGATAAATTATCTGATTATAGAATCTAATCCAAATGCTTGTATCCGAAGATTTCTTTTGATTCCTTCAAGAAATCCGAGCTTGCTTAAACTCTATACTCTATTGTGTCTAATATTATTTATACATTATCAACAATTTAAATTAATTTAATAATTTCTTTATGGAATGATTAATATGTATTATGCAGTTGGAGCTTTGTTTTCTTATGCAACCAAGTCCGTTCACTGGCAGGGATTTTGTCCGCCCAATTTCATACAATACGGCTCGGCCAATATCACCGACATAAGCCAGAAAGCAAGGCTGAACGTCTCTCCCTTTCCTCAAGATTGGGATCGGGATCCTAAATTAAAACCCGCATTTGGTGGAAAAATCTCGTAGTCTCAAAGTTTGAGCTACCAATTACGGTTTTCAGTGGAACGGATGCACTACCCGGAAACGGTGCAAAGCGTTTTATAGCTTTCAGCTCGCCAATAAAGACGAACATGGATGCGAAATACGTCTCACTCTGCCGCGGTTGGTTTCTGGATTATGCCAATCGCTTTCAAAGCCTGGACCCCGGGGTTGAGAAGAACATAGTTCTCAAGATAGGGCATACCTACAGGGTCTGCGATAACGTCTGTAGGATTGCAAAATCTCTGGGAATGGGGCGAGATGATCTTCAACTGGCAGAAGTCTTGGCCCTATTTCACGACATAGGCAGATTCGAGCAGCTAAAGGTCTTCGGCTCTTTCAACGACCGCATCACTGTGGATCATGCCAAACTGGGTCTGAAGGTTCTGAACAGCTCAGGGGTCTTTTGCGATCTAGCGAGATCTGAGAGACGCCTTTTATGCAGGGCTATCTGGCTTCACAACAAGTACGAAATCCCGGAGACGGAACGAGGCGATGCTGTTTTATTCTCCAGATTGATCAGGGATGCCGATAAGCTGGATATCCTGGGTGTAATCAATGAACATTTTGAGTGCAGAGATCTGCACCCCAATTCGGCCCTCGACTTCGGAATGAAAGACAAGCCGGGGTTCTCCAGTGAAGCTGTCTCAGAAATCCTGCAGGGAAAGATGGTGAGGATCCCCGTTTTGAAAACGATGAACGACATGCGTTTGATGTATCTGAGCTGGGTTTTCGATATCTACTTTCCCGTCACCTTATCCTGCATCGAGGAGAGGGGCTACTTGACGAGGCTGCTAGCCAATCTACCCGCCGATCCGGAAATTTTCAAAGTGAGGAATTTCGTCGAAGAATACCTCGCTGGGAGAAAGCATATCTATATTTGATTTTAAATTTTAATTCGCCAATGAACCCGGCGAGGTCCAGCTTCTTTTATCAGCATTGCCCATCGGCTTATCTTTTTAGGCCCGAAATTGGGGATAGATCTCCGAAAGGTATAGAAAGAGGAACGACTGAGCTTAGAGGCGGGTAGGATCGATTCAAATAATGAGCGGGTGAAAGATCGGAAGAGTGAATTCAAAAAATCGAATTGCATAATGAATTGAATTGCCTACGAAATTGCAGGAGAGTGTGGTATGAGAAATTTTATAATTTCGGTTCTAATCCTTACGGCCATAGCAATGAATTGCCAGGCACTGAATACGGTAAACATCAGCCAGGAGAGTGGCATGTCCATCCTGGCTAACTTTAGCGACAATGCATCGAACCAGTCGGCCTTGCAGAACATCAGCCTGCAAAATCAAACTAACCAAAGCAGCGATCTTAGCAAGGATTCTGGAGATCTTTGGAGCTGGGGAAAGATTCCCATCGGCTATGAAGTAGATAAGAACGGGACCCTCATCAAACTGGCCGATCAACAGTGGAACCCGAGCATCTGAACGATAGTTGAAATCAGATTCGGCAACAGTAAACTGCAAAAAGCGAATAGACGGCGAATTGGGGGAGAATGGCTAACTACAGAATTGTCGCGGCACTACTGATCACGGGCATTATCATCGCTCTGTTAATGGGATCGCTCAATTCCGGCAACACAACCGCCATTAACGGTTGGACCGTCACCGATGAGGGAATTCTAGCCTATTCAGTCTCCATGCCCCAATACAATCTGTCCGGGCCGATAAATGACGGCAACACCACTCTCGCCACAGTTCAATTCCAGAGCCGGGATATGCAGATTGCAGGGCTCCTGAGAATCCCGATGCCGGCCGGGATGGGTCAGAACTCGACGGCCAAAGCCGGGCGCATTCCCGGGATTGTGCTCTTGCCCGGAGCCACGGTGACCAAAGAGAGAGAGCAAGGACTGGCAAAGTATCTGGCAGACCTGGGCTACGCCACCCTGACCCTCGACCAACGCAATCTTGGGGCCACTGACGTCAAAAGCGATCTGCAGCTCTTTATGGAAGCTAAGGAGCCGACAGAGCATAAGAAGGTCTATGATGCCCTGGCTGCCGCCGAAATCCTGCGCGCTCAGCCTGGAATCGATCCCGATCGCATCATCTATGCCGGAGAGAGCAATGGAGGCCGCTATGCCATCATCGCCTGCGCCCTGGATGCGAAGGCGAGGGGCGTTCTGGCCATCAGCACCAGCGGCTATGGAACGGATGCGGCCGTTGCCAAAGCCGGATTGACGGATAAGGATACCATCCGTTTCTATCGATCCATTGACCCTGAGACGTATCTCTCCAAAATCACACCCCGACCACTAGCAATGATCCATTCCTCGAATGATCCCGTCATACCCTACCAATTGGCGGAGCAAACCTACATGTTGGCCTCAGAGCCCAAGAGCTTCGACACGGTGGGCTGCACCAAGCACGGCTACTGCACAGACATGAAGGCCTATATCGAAAAAAGATTGTTGACCATGGCAACATGATCTTCAACAAGGTCAAAAATTTTTTCCCAAACTGGCTATTCCGATCTTTATAATAGCACCTTTTCTTTCGTTTGGCTCGATTCTAACTTTCCAACTCCATTCAAGAGGTCGATTGGCTTGCATTTCGCTGCAGATTTAGCCGTTGACCTGCATCTCTGGATCGAGAGTCGCGCAAATAGCAAACTACTTAAAAAGTAGACCCCCATGTACTGTCAGAAAGCAGGTGTAAGAGAAATATGACGGAAGGAGAAACCGAGAGGCTTAAGGTATCTGAGGCAAATCAGGGCGATGTCGGAAAGGGCATAGTCAGGATGGGCGAAGAATTCCTGAAGAAGATAGGCGCTCGCCCTCTGGATGTAGTCGAGATAACCGGCTCACGGCCCACTGCAGCGCTGGCTGTAAGTGCCTATTCCCAGGATCAGGGCACCGACATGATCAGGATGGATGGCCTTATCAGATCCAATGCTGGAACGAGCATCGGCCAGTATGTAGAGGTCGGATTGGCGACCTGGAGCGAGGCCAAGCACGTAACCCTGGCTCCGGTCACCCAGGGGATGCAGATATTTGCTCCGGGAGATGTACTCACCAAGGTCTTCAACGGCCGGCCGCTCATACGAGGCGATGTCATCTCCACCACCAGCGTCCGAAAACCGCCTACCGATTCCATGGGACGGGAGACCATGTTCGAGGAGATATTCCGGGGCTTTTTGGGCGCTCAGGCCTTTGGCCTCGGCGAGATCAAGCTCAGAGTCATCTCCACCAGCCCGGGAGGAATCGTCAAGATCACAGAAGGAACTGATATCGAGCTCTTGCCTCAGGCCGTAGAGACGCAGGAGCGAACCGTTCCCTCTGTTGTCTACGAAGATGTCGGCGGCTTGAAGCCTGTGATAACCAAGGTCCGAGAGATGATCGAACTTCCCCTGAAGCATCCTGAGCTCTTTGACCGTTTGGGGATCGATCCGCCCAAAGGCGTCCTGCTGCACGGTCCACCTGGCACGGGAAAGACTATGCTCGCCAAAGCCGTGGCCAATGAGAGCGATGCCTACTTCATAAGCATCAATGGCCCGGAGATCATGTCCAAGTACTACGGAGAGAGCGAGAAAGCCTTACGTGATCTGTTTGAAGAGGCGGAGAAGAATACACCGGCCATCATCTTCCTGGATGAACTGGACTCCATTGCCCCCAAGCGCGGTGACGTCACAGGTGAGGTCGAGAGGCGCGTGGTAGCTCAGCTATTATCTCTCATGGACGGACTGAAAGAGAGGAAGAACGTAATAGTAATCGGGTCCACCAACCGTCCTGAGGCTCTGGATATGGCCCTGCGCCGGCCGGGCAGATTCGACAGGGAGATCGAACTCGGTGTTCCTGATATGGACGGACGGATGGAGATCTTCCAGATCCACACACGCGGCATGCCTCTGCACGAGGATGTTGTACTGGAGGACTATGCCAAAAAGACCTACGGATTCGTGGGTGCAGACATAGCTGCCGTGGGCCGGGAAGCGGCCATGAATGCGTTGCGCCGCATCCTGCCGGAGATCGATCTGGAGGAGCCGACCATACCCAAGGAGATCTTGGACCGTCTCATAGTGCAAAAGGACGACTTCGAGATGGCCTTGCGTGAGATTCAGCCTTCTGCCATGCGGGAGATACTGGTCGAGGTTCCCAATGTGAACTGGGAGGACATCGGAGGCCTCGAGAGCGTCAAGCAGCTTCTGGTGGAGGCTGTGGAGTGGCCGCTACGAAATGCAGAAAGCTTCCGACGCCTGGGGATCGATGCACCCAAAGGAATCCTGCTCTACGGCCCGCCCGGCACAGGAAAGACCATGCTCGCCAAAGCCGTGGCTAATGAGAGTGAGGCCAACTTCATAACCGTCAAAGGGAGCGCTCTTCTCTCCAAGTGGTATGGCGAAAGCGAGAAGAGAGTGGAAGAGATTTTCCGAAAGGCGAGGCAAGTGGCACCATCCATTATATTCCTGGATGAGCTGGATGCTCTGGTGCCAATAAGAGGCGGCGCATTGGGTGAGCCGCATGCCACAGAGCGCATAGTGAACCAGCTTTTAAATGAGATGGACGGACTCGAAGAGCTGCACGGAGTTGTCGTAATAGGGGCCACCAACCGGCCGGATATCATCGACCCGGCACTGCTTCGCCCTGGACGGTTTGATGAGTTGATACTGGCACCTGTGCCGGACCAGGAATCTCGCAGGAAGATCTTCGAGGTGCATCTGAAGAAAGCGCCGCTGGCAGATGACATCAATATCGACGAGCTGATCGGCCAGACCCACCAGTATACAGGAGCAGATATTGCCGCCGTGGTTCGCA
>Ga0182011_10001143_pt1 | contig 23381 bp, 3 predicted proteins | sample 711E1DmetaG_FD_120481 | JGI IMG/M metagenome (GOLD analysis project Ga0182011, IMG submission 120481) | Permafrost microbial communities from Stordalen Mire, Sweden - 711E1D metaG | ecosystem: Environmental > Terrestrial > Soil > Wetlands > Permafrost | place: Sweden: Stordalen | collected...
ACACCAAACGGATTAAAAAAGATACGTTCGGATAAAACCGTTTTTGCTTGAATACCCAATGAAATCAGGCATATTAGAGGTGCAACGGCGGGGAAATCTGGCCGATTCCGACCCTCGCCTCCAAGTTGCTTTAAATTAGTTACTTGCACATCAATTCGAGGGTGACGTTCTTCGCTTTTTGCCCAGTGAGCGTTGGTTGAAAACCGACCCTTGCCTTTAGTGCAAACCCGGCGGCTGGTCGTTTGCATACATCGGCGGCGATTCGCGCGGTGGTCGAACGCTCGTTCGCGCAGCGCGGACGGATTGATGTGATTATCAGCAATGCCGGTTATCCCGCCGCCCCGACGCTTCACCTCGTTTCTTTTGGCGAAACATGACCGTTCGACAAAATATCAGCGGATGGTTTTTCTTGCTGGCATTGTTCTTTTGCCAATGCTGATTAACAGCATTTGTGACCTTGACCAGCCATGCCCGATCTTTGACCTGTTCCAGCAGTTCTGACACAGCAAAGAACTTGATGCCGTTCGCGGCAGGATTCCCCAGCGGCTTGAGCAGGCGCGCCGCCACCAGAATCGGCACATCATGCGGCTGGCAGTTGATGACCCAAGCCGCCTGCTCCGCCGTCAGCCGGGCCGGGAGTTATGTGAAACAACGTAACGTTAACAATATGTATTAGCTATTATGAAAATGTTGTTTTGTGAACAAGTTTATATTGTACGATTGGAGATAGCCTGTTAGGAGTCGTTTAAGCATTGAGCGGCATCACATAGCTGACACGCTGGCTCTGTGATGCAGGCCATTGGGCGATAGGGCGATATGCATCAGAAAGGTCACAGCACATCTAGCGAGACGACCTGCTTAGATAGGGGGATTCTCCAAAACTATGCCCCCAGTTCTGTAATCGGCATCTCAACACTTCCTTTCCCATGAAAAATACATTGGCGATTCTTGCGGCAACCTGTTTGTTGATCGGCCTGACAGTTCAATCGGCTTATGGAAGCTGGCAGAAGGATGACGTCGGGCGGGCTTCATATCCGGGGATATTCTCTGTAGGACAGAATAGTTATGTCTTGCAGAGTTCGGGGATAGGGATTGGGATCGGCTGGACGGAGGATAATTTTGAATTTGTGCATCAACCCTGGGTTGGAGACGGAGAGTTTACAGCGCAGCTTACTTCCGTCCGGGGACCTGGCGACCAAGCCATGGCCGGTTTGATGGTCAGAGACGGTCTGGGGACCAACGCGGCATTTTTCATGGTGGGTTTGACGGCGGAGGGCAAGTTTGTTCTGGACAGCCGGAACGAGGCTGGCAACGACTCGCGAAGCCTGCTCTATTCGGTTGTTCCGTTGGAACAGTTGATCGGGTTGGCGCCGTGTTCTATGGAAACCAACCAGGACATTTTGTGGAGCAGCATCATGCCCGGCGCGGTGGGGCTGGGAACCAACTGTTGGCTGAAGGTGGAGCGGCGCGGTGCTCTGTTCACTGCTTACGTTTCCGCGGACGGACAGACCTGGTACTGGTTGGGGAGTGAAGAAATTCCGATGACCCAGCCGAACGCGGGAATGGCGGTGGCCGGCGTGACTTACGTCACGGCGACCTCGGCGCAATTCGAGCAAGTCAGTCTGCTGACATACAGTAAGCCTCCCATTGAAATGCCCGTTCAACCCGCGGTGGGAACTGGCGATGGTTTGTTGGGAACGTATAAAAACACCACTCGCGGGAACCAGATGCAGCGGATTGATCCGGTCATTGATTTTCAATGGGGCTTGGGCGGACCGAGTACAAACATCGGGGTGGATTTGTTTCAGGTTAGATGGGAAGGCATGTTGCAGGCGCAGTATTCGGAAACCTATACCATCACCGTGGTAAGCGAAGACGGTGTGCGTTTGTGGCTCGATGACCGGCTGTTAATCGATGAATGGCATGAACAACATCCACCCCTGACGACCACGGTGCCGATTTCGCTGGCTGCCGGGCAGAAGTATTCCTTGCGCCTGGACTATTTTGCCGGCTGGGGAATCGCGACGGCGCAGCTTTACTGGAGCAGCCCGTCCATACCGAGGCAGATCATTCCCCAAAGCCAGCTCTATTCTTATATGGACCAGCCCCTGTTGGTGGACGTGAACAACAATGGAATACCGGATCGTTGGGAGCGGACGTATGATTTGTTTCTTAGTAATGTGACCACCAATGTCGACGGCATCCCGTATCTCAAAGAGTATCTGGCGACGATGGATCCGACGCAAGGCAGCGCGAGCAGGCAACTAACCGGCGGATGGGAGAGTCGGGATATTGGAGCGGTGGGCATTGCCGGGACCGCCGGCATATCCGGGAACCAGTTTGTTGTGGGTGGGTCGGGGTCTGACATTTTTAATACAAAAGATTCGTTCCAGTATGTTTATCTGCCCTGGCATGGAGACGTGCAGATGGTTGCGCGCATAGACCCTTTATCGCCGGCCAGCGATTTCCAGGCAAAAGCCGGATTGATGGTGCGGGAGGACCTGACCGACCAGTCGAAGAACGCTTTCATTGCCAAGATGCCATGGAACGGCCTGATCATTCAACATCGGGCGGCCTTTTCGGGCTTGACCACCTACCGCGCGTGGTATGACCAGTTGTACAATTGGATCAAACTGGTTCGGAAGGGGGACGCCTTTGAACTGTACGCCTCGGTGGACGGGGTTATCTGGGATTGGCTGAACACAGAGACTGTGAAGATGGGGGCTAACGTGTATGTGGGTTTGGGGGTGACCAGCCATGACAACACGAAGTTCTGTTCAGCCCAGTTTAACAATGTGCAAATCGGTCCACCGGATCCGGGGGTCTACACCAACAATCCGTTTGCGGCGGCGGCGTTGGGCGACGGGTTGCTGGCGACCTACACGGATTTGAGGTCTAACAATATCATCCAACGCACTGACCCAAACATTAACTTTGACTGGGGACTGGAACCACCGGCCCCGGGCATGGATTCGCATAACTTTTTAATGCGATGGGAAGGGCTGTTGGAAGCGCCCTATGACGAGACCTTTGATTTTCGGGTGGGGTCCGGCGCGCCCGTCAGGCTATGGATTGACGGTCAGTTGGTCATGGACTGGACCAGCACGCCGGAAAAGCACCCTGGCGATCACGACTTTTACGGCGAGTGGCTCTACACCGTATTCTCGTACAAGATCACGCTGAAGGCGGCACATCAATATGCCTTCAAATTGGAATGTTCCAGTCCGACAGGGGGCAGATCCATTGCGAAAGTTTACTGGAGCAGCCCTTCGACCCCGGCACAGCCGATCCCGCAAAACCTGTTCTATTCGCCCACCAACCGATATTACGGACATCTGCCGGACACCGACGGGAATGGCATGCCGGACGTCTGGCAACTGGCTTACTTCGGACATACGGGGGTTAAACCAAACGCCGACCCGGATCATGACGGGTTGAGCAATTTACAGGAATATCAGGCCGGCACCAATCCCTTTAAAGCGGACAGCAACGGCGACGGTATCCCTGATTGGTGGGCGGTGAAGTATGGATTGAACGGCGGAGGCGAATCGATTGCCGACGCCGATCTCGCTGGGGACGGTTTAAGCAACCTGCAGAAGTATCGATTGGGCCTTGATCCAACCAAACCGGAATTTAATGGCAACAGTCTGACGAGTTTTGACCTGGTTGCCGAATCCGGGACAGACCCCATCAGTGGTGACAAACTTTCGGTCAATACTGTGGCCGAAGTGCCGGGCAGTGTGGTGGTAGGCAAACTGGGTGATTGGGCCCGGGAAACCAATGCTATCTACGCCCTCTCGCGGCGGGGCTACGTCGAATATGAATTGAAAGTGGCCAAAGCCGACATGTATCGGTTGGATGTATGGGGAGACGCACACGGAACCAATGCCGGTGATTTGCAGTTTCCTTTGATCCTGTCGGTGGACGGGGAATATCTGAACCGGGAAATCCTGTCCACAAACAGCTTCGTATCCACCCTGACGCCGTGGCTGCAACCCGGGACGCACCGGGTGCGGGTCTATTGGGACAACGCTTCACGATTTTACACGCCGGTCGAGATCACCTCGGTGAAACTGGTGTCACTTAAAGGGAAGGACAAGGACGGCAATGACATCAGTGATTGGGTGGACTACCGCCTAAGAATGCTGAGTGGTCTCATAGCAGGAGCAGCGCCTACGATAAATAGTTTCGTTTCGCCGTTCTGTTTGGAAGGGCATGAATATTATTTGAGCACCATGACGTTACGGATTGGTGTTGATGGTGTTGACAAAACGCTGGCGGTCAATCCCGGAGCAAACCCCGGCTGGTATGCCGATGTGCAACTGATGACCACAAATACAAGAATCGTGAAGGCGTCCTTTGAGAATGGCGGACTAAACCAGACTGCGAAAATTTGCTGGGTGCCTTTGGACATCAGTGTCACAAATCAGATCACCATCCGGAAGGGAGATTCATTGCTATTGAAGACCGGAGGCAAGCAAGGCTGGAGCGAGAAAGCCACTTTTATTGTGCCTGGAGTGACCAATTACACCGGGGTGCAGCCAGCCGTCATCCGTTTCGATCAACCCGGAACTTTCACAGTCACCGGAACTCCGGTGGGTGGAACGAGAGCGACGAGTAATACACTGAAGGTGACAGTCGTGGATTTATGTTCAAATAGCGCGGATCCAACAGCTTGGAAAACGGCAATCCCGCCCTTGGGGATCACGGCTGCGGATTGGGCCGCGATGGCTTCTAACAACATTACTCCGGTGTGGGTGGGCTATAATCGTGATTGGAATGCTCCCCAAACCCCAACTGGTGCGGTCCTGCAACCTGGAACTGGCTTGTCCTTGCAACCGACCAATGGTTTGCCGCAGGCGGGTGTTCCTTTTGGGTTGCAGATCGATGATGCCGTCATCAACCATGTTGTCGCCCGACTGGGCCAGAACGGCCCGATTCTGGGCAGCAGTCCAATCAGCGGTTTCCGGCTGTTCTCCGGCTACGACACGGAAGTGTATGTGGTGCAAGAATATCCGGACGGAAGCCAGCTAATTGAAATGGGCATCGTGATGAGTCCCCTCCAGCCCAACGTCATCGTCAACCTGCGGCTCATCGTGGCCGGAGTGATGTTTGAGGACGGCACGATTGAAAAGAATCTCGCGGCTGGGGATTTCGACGAATTGGGAGCAATCACTGTTCGATTTATCCGGCCACCTGAAGCGGTTACCTCGGTTTGTCATCGGATCCAGGTTTACGAGGGGACCATACCCCTTGGCCTCCATTGAACAATGCGTTTCATGAGTGGAAAATTTAAATTGTTTTTGCTGTTGATGGCTGTGCTCTTGTTGGGGGTCGCAATCTGGTTGCACCACGAACATCAAGCCACCAGCCCCCAAATGGCTTCGAAACCAGGTTTGCCGTCATCGTTGTCAAAACAAAACCAAGCAACAAGTTCAACTCCAACCCCTGCTTCCGGCATCCCGGACCATGAGCAGAGCAACCCGGAAGTCCTGTCCCCGGCCGTCCGACTGATAGTGGACGAACAGGCTGACTACACTTCACGGTTGGCTGCTGCACGCATGGCCATTACCAACTTAACAGTTGAGGACCGGCAAGCTCTTTACAATTTCCTGCGGCAACAAAGTCCCTTGGACAAGTCCCAGGCGGGACACGTGCTAAAAAACCAACTGCTCGACACGCTGTGCGCGCTGAATCCGCTCCCGGAAGGCTTGGAGGATGTGCTGGCGCAAGTGTATCAAGACCGGAGTCAGAATGTCGTGTTGCGGGACTACGCCGTGCAACACATGGTCGCGTTTTATGAACAGATGGAGAAGGTGCCTGATGACAGCCAGCCGGCCAAGCAGAACGATCTTTCAAAAGTCCAGAGGGCTCTTTGGGAAGCGTTGAACGAAACCGACAGCAGCATCGCCGGCACCGCGCTGCTGGGGTTGGAACAGTTGTCGGAAGAGCGGGTGGAGTTTGACCAAAATCGTATCGCTGCGAAGGCGTTGCAACTGGCTGGTGGCAATGACACCGGGGAACTGACACGCATCACGGCTTTTCAGGTGTGTGCCCGGCTCAACGTTCAAGATGCGCTTCCGCTGCTGGAACAGGCGGCGTCACAAGGCCAAAGCATTTCCCTGCGGATTTCGGCCATCGGCGCTCTGGGCACGATGGGCAACGACCAAGCCGTGCCGCTCTTGAACCGTTTACTGAATGGAACAGAAGAGCGTTTGAAATTGCCCGCGCAACAGGCGCTGATGCAAATCGAACTCAAACAGGGCCAGGCCCGGGCGGCGAGCATGTAAAAGTGAACCCATGATCCGATGAACTATGAAAACCAGGACCATTAAATTTTTGGGACTGCTGACAGGGGTGGCTTTACTGACCTTCCTTGTCGAAGCCGACAATCCGTGTGTGAATCAACAACATTACGGTCCGTGGACGTGTGTGTATCCAGGCAACATCATCGCCGTGGGAACACTGACTTGGAACAACACCAATATCTGCCCCGGCGCAACGTTGGCCGCGCCGAAGTTCGTGACCAATCCCACTTTCACCAATGGACTGAAGCAGGCTAATATCACCAACACGTGTCCTGGGTATCCAACGGTCGCAAACTCCAGCGTGACATACAGCGCCGGAAGTCTTTATTTCATTCCCGGGAATACGAATTGGCCGCCGGTTTCCGGTCCCTTTACCAACTCAGGCACCTTCACTTACACCGCCATGTTTGACGGCATTCCAGCCGGCGGTGTCTGTGCCACCAATTATGGAATTACGAACGGAATGGTGACCGTGACGGTCAGTGCCCCAATTTCAATCACTCAACAACCATCCAACCAGATGGTCAGCGTGGAAGGTACGGCAAGCTTTACGGTGGCGGTCAATGGCACAGTGCCAAGCTATCAATGGTATTTCAATACGAACACGTCTCTAATCGGGGCGACCAATGCCACACTCACGCTCACGAATGTGCAGACCACCAATGCAGGAAGTTACCGGGTTCAGATTACCAATCCCGTAGGGACCCTTTCAAGCTCCAATGCGATTTTGACGGTGAATGCGTTCCAGCCGCCGGTGATCACGATTCCACCGGCCAATCAAACGGTCGTGGCGGGAGGCACGGCGATATTCAGCGTGGCAGTTTGCGGTACCAGCCCATTTATTTACCAATGGCAGTTCAACAGCGTCAATCTGCCGAATGATGTTATTACAACTGTGGCAGGCAACGACATAGAAGGATATTCCGGTGACAATGGCCAGGCTACCGCTGCCAGCCTGTGGTCGCCTTATAGCGTGGCCGTGGACACTTCCGGCAACCTGTACATTGCAGACACATACAACTACTGCATCCGCAAGGTGGACACCAACGGTGTCATCACCACTGTGGCGGGCGGCGGTAGCCAAGGCCTCGGCGACGGTGGCCAGGCCACCAATGCCGAACTGCATGATCCCATGGCTGTGGCCGTGGATGCCTCTGGCAACCTGTTCATCGTGGATTATTTCAACAACCTTATCCGCAAGGTGGCCACCAACGGGATCATTACCACAGTCGCTGGAGGCGGCAGCCAAGGCCTCGGCGACGGTGGCCAGGCCACCAATGGCACGCTGAATGAACCTATGGGTGTGGCGGTGGATGTCTCCGGCAACCTGTACATTGCAGACACATACAACTACTGCATCCGCAAGGTAAACACCAACGGTGTCATCACCACTGTGGCGGGCGGCGGCAGCCAAGGCCTCGGCGACGGTGGCCAGGCCACCAATGCCGACCTGAATGAGCCGACCGGTGTGGCTGTGGATGCCGCAGGCAACCTCTTCATCGCGGACTTTCTCGACAATCGCATCCGCAAGGTGAACACCAGCGGCATTATCACCACGGTGGCGGGCAAAGGCGCAAGAGGCGACTCTGGCGACAACGGTCTGGCCACCAATGCTACAATGTATCTCCCGCGCGATGTGGCCGTGGACACGTTCGGCAACTTGTTCATTGCTGACACCGGTAACAATGTCATCCGTGAGGTAAACACCAGCGGCATCATCATCACGGTGGCGGGGGGGGCCAACAACGGCCTCGGCGACGGTGGCGTGGCCACCAACGCCAGTTTGATTTGGCCTTCCGGTCTGGCTGTGGATGGCTCCGGCAACCTCTTCATTGCGGACACAATCAACAATCGCATTCGGGATGTGTTGTTTGGCAGTTATCCCTCCCTGACGCTGAAGAATGTCACAACGAATAATGCGGGCAATTATACGGTAGTAATCACCAATCCTTACGGCAGTGTGACCAGTGCGCCGCCGGCCTTGTTAACGGTGCTCGTGCCCCCGTTAATTACCACACAACCGACCAATACAACCGTCACTTACGGCCAACAGGCCACGTTCTTTGTCCAGGCAACCGGGACCGCTCCTCTGCAATATCAGTGGAAACGGTACGGAACCAACATTCCCGGGGCGACTTCGAGTTGGTATTCTGTTTCCAAACCTGCGGTGGCGGATTCCGGCGCGATATATTCGGTCATTGTTTCCAATGCCTGTGGCACGGCCACCAGCAGCAATGCCACCCTCATGGTGGTGAAAGCGCCGCTGACCATCCGGGCGGATAACAAAGCCAAGATTTACAGCCAGACCAATCCGCCCCTGACCTGGTCGGTTCTGGGGCTTGTGTATGGCGACGGCACCAATGTCCTGGCCGGCACGCCCGTCCTGAGCACGACCGCCAGCAACACCAGCCCCGCCGGCAATTACACCATCACCATCACCAACGGCACCTTGAGCGCATCCAACTACGTGTTCACCTTTGCCAACGGCATTCTCAGCGTGGTGAAAGCGCCCTTGGGTGTCACGGCGGACAACCAGACCAGGACATACGGCACGGCCAATCCCTCTTTGACCTGGCACATCACTGGGCTCGTCAATGGCGAAACCACCAACGTATTGAGCGGCGCTCCGCAAATCGGCACCGTGGCCACCAACGGCAGTCCGGCGGGGGTGTATCCGATTACCATAACGTCCGGCACCTTGAGCGCCACCAATTACTCGTTTGGATTTGTCAACGGCACGCTGACCGTGACGAGGGCGGCCTTGACCGTGACCGCCAACAGTACCAACCGGGTTTATGGCGTGGCCAACCCGGTTTTCACGGCGAGATACAGCGGGTTTGTGAACGGCGACACGCCGAATGTCCTCAGCGGTTCACCGTTATTGACGACTGCAGCCGTTTCCAACAGCCAGGCTGGGAACTACACAATCACCAATACCATCGGGACTTTATATGCGTCCAATTATAACTTCACCACGTTCAACAACGGCACATTAACCGTCTCGCAGGCAAACCTGACCGTGCTGGCCGACAACAAGACCATGTATGTCGGCGAAGCAATACCTCCGCTGACATGGACCTTCAATGGCCTGGTGGCCGGCGATACCACCAATGTCATTAGCGGTGCGCCCACCCTCAGCACGGTGAGTTCGGTCAGCTCGACCAACACTTATAATACGATTACCAACACGCTGGGAAACCTGGGTGCAGCCAATTACACCTTCATTCTGTCCAATGGAATCCTCACCGTTCTCCCGCCCTCGTCCCAAATCGCGTTCTCCTCCAACAGTGTCATGAATTATCTGATCGGCGCGCCACCGATGGTCATGGATGCCAACATGACCGTTACGAACAAAGGCACGACCAGTTTCGGCAGCGCGAAGTTGACGGCCCGCTTCGTGTACGGCGAAGCCGACGACCACCTGTCGGTTCTCAACCTGGGCACGGCGGCGGGGCAGGTTGGGGTGACCAACGCCCCCGGCGGCTCCTCCGATCCGTATGTGATTACCTATGGTACGGGAACGGGAACGGGCACAACCAACATCGGCACGTTCACTCCGGGGAATTTCCCCAACGACCTGGTGGTTCACTTCGGGACCAATGCCACGCTGGACCATGTCCGGGCGGTGGCGCGCAATATGACCTTCTGCAGTACGTCCCGTTCGCCGTCGGGCAACTGGCGGCATGTGCAGTGTTCGGTCACGACGACCAATAGTAATCCGGCGGGGACGAATGTAAGCACATCGGGCACTAACACCATTGAGTTCCCCTGTCCTACCAATATCTGCGCGTTTCTGGTTATTGACCGGACGCCTTCCATGGGCACGATGGATATGGGTACGACGAATATTTATGGTTCGAACCGGCTGGCGGCCGCCAAAGCCGCCGCGATTTCTTTTTTGGGCTATATGCAGTTCCCGACGGATACGGTCAGCATCGTGACCTTCAGCGACAGAACCAATACGACGAGTAATCCGATTCTGGTGACCAATTTCTGTACGGATCGCATCGGCGCCAGCAACACTATCGCCACGATTGTTACAAATGTGAACAACGGTACCATCTATTTCCCCTCCCTGCACTGCGCCTACACCAACCTCGCCGGGTTAACCAATCCATTTACGTTGCGACTGGCCATCTTTTTGAGCGATGGAGAAGAAAATGGCACAGATTACGGCGTACAAAACAGCAAGCAACTCGCACTGAATGAAGCCCACGCCATGGCCACCAACGGAGTGCCCGGCACCAACGGAATGCCCGGAATCGCCGGCATCCGGCTCATCACCATCGGCGTGGGCGGCGAGGTCGCCAAGAACGACGACGTCGGAACCAATGCGCGCGCGCTGCTCATCAAAATGGCATCTTCCACCAATGATTTTTACGTCTCCACCAACGGCGCGGGACTGGCGTCGGTTTATAACGGCATTGCCAGCTCCATTTGCCGGGTGACCAACCTGCCGCCGGTGGTCTATGCCGGACCCGACACGACCAATGTGTTCGGCACACTGCCCGGAACCGTGACATTAACCGGCTCCATGTCGGATGACGGCTTGCCGGCCCCGCCGCAGTTGACCAATCTGTGGACGATTATCAGCGGTCCGGCTGGTGGAGCCGCGTTGACCTCACCAACCAACACCAATACCACGGTCACGGTTACGCTGCCGGGTGTTTACGTGTTTCAGTTGCTTGCTTCCGACACCCAGTTGAGCGCCACCGACACGGTCACCAACACCATCCGCGAACTGCCCGCCGTTGCCATTACGAATCCTCCGCCCAGTGCGGTCTTTCTTCCGGGCACGAACATCCTGATCCAGGCCAGAGCCGCCAGCCGGGACGGCGGCGTCAGCAAGGTGGAATTCTTCCACGGCGACGTCAGTATCGGCTTCATTGCCAACGCGAGCCCCATTGGAACCAATGGTTACTCGGTGACTTGGACGAACGTCCCGCCCGGCAATTACGCGCTCACCGCCGTGGCCACGGACACTAATGGACTGACCAGCACGTCGTCCACGATTTATATCACCGTCCTCGGTCCGCCAACGATTTATATTGCGACGCCATTGGCGGGGGACACTTTCAACGCGCTGGCCACCCTCCGCCTGACCTCCGTCGTCCGGGACACCGATGGGGTGGTGACGAATGTTGACTATTATACCAACGGCGTATGGTGTGGCCGGTCCACTGCCAGTTCGGCCTTCCCATTAATCCTCAACAACGTGCTGGGCAGCACGAATCAAATTCAACTGACCGCTGTTGCCACGGACAACAACGGAGTCACCGCGACATCGCCATCGGTCAACGTCACCGTCTTTCGTCAGCCGCCGGTCGTGTCCATCCTGACACCGCAATCCAACGCCGTCTTTTCTTTGGGCGAACCGATTGCCATCCAGGCCAGCGCCAGCGATGCGGACGGTCAAATCGCCAATCTGGTGATCCGAACCAACGGAGTCCAGCTCTCCGCTGCCGCCGCAAATAACATCACAGTCATCTGGACGAACGCGCCCGCGGGTTCGAATCAGATCAGCGCCATTGCCTACGACAACGATGGATTGACCAACATTTCAGCGGTGCCCATTACCGTAAACGATGGCTGTCCGAGCATTGCCGGCATGAGCAATCTGGTTCTTAGCGTGTCGGAGATTGTGGGCGGCGGCCAGTTGACCGGCACGGTAATTTTGAGCAATGCCGTTCCCGCCGGCAGCGGTGGCCAGGCGGTTAATCTATATAGCACCAACCCGGCGGTAATCGTGCCGCCGTCCGTATATGTGCCGGAAGGTCAAAGGAGCAATTCGTTTGTTATTAGTACACTGCCGGTCAGTGCGACCAATGTGGTTACAATCGCTGCGGCATACCATGGCCAAAATCCACCCCTCACAAAAACGCTAACCGTGAAACCTGAGATTGGCGTATTAAACGGGCTTGGGAGCACAAATCAATCTTCGGGTATTGTAACTGAGGATCTCAACACATTAAGTCCTGAAGCCTTGGTGAGGGAAATAGTGGGGCCAAATGTCACCTTCAGTAATGTCCGTTTTACCGGAACCAGCAATGCTGCGGGAATTTTCGTTGGCGGGAATGGTATTATTGGTTTTGATAGTGGTATAATATTCAGCTCCGGGGATATTATGAATGTTATTGGTCCAAATACTTGGCCCTATGCAAGTGCGGAAAATTATGTGGCAGGGGATTCAGATTTGGATCGAATCGTTGCTCCTGATGTCACACATGACGCGGCGGTGCTTGAGTTTGATTTCGTCCCTTCAGCAGATACTATAACTTGGGACTATGTGTTTGGTTCTGAGGAGTACAACGAATATGTTTTCGCATTTAACGATGTATTTGGTTTTTTCCTCAACGGAACAAACGTTGCGGTGTTACCGGATGGTACTGCCGTATCCATTGACAATATTAACAATTACGTCAACACAGAATACTACCGTGATAACGCCCAAGGCGGTGCTGGCGGCGATGCAAATAATTCACCGTTTAATACGCAACTAGATGGAATGACGACTGTTTTGTCGGTGTCTTCACATGTTATTCCGGGAATCACCAACCATATTAAACTCGCCATCGCGGACACTAGAGATTATGAATTAGATTCGGTCGTCATGATACGTGCCCGAAGTTTTAAGACTGGAGGAGCGGTGGTTTACATGCGAGATGATCAAAATCGGCAGTATGCCCCATTTGAAGTCACGGGCATGCAATCGGGTGGTGCGGCCTCCATTCCCGCGGGTTTTGACACTAAAGGAACGTGGGGAAATGTGGCCGGTATGCGTGTGCAGCGAGCTGGAACACTTCAAACGTCGTCCGGAAGCAAGTTTGATGTTGAAATCGGTGTCAGCGCCCTGAGCAATGCTGCCAGCAGCTTCGGTCTGTTGTTCACCAACGCCCAGAAGTTCACGGGCACCAATCACTATTCGATTGAATGGGAATTGCCCACTGTCTTTTACTCGGATGCCGGGGCGGGCTTGGGAGGTGTGTATTCTCTCTTGCTTTCCAACCGGTTCAGCAGTGTTTGCGGACAGGCTGGCGGAGTTGCCGACACGCCACAAGCTGTCTGGCCGCTGGATCGGGATATACTCACATTGGCAGTCGTCACGGATCGAGTTATTCCCCAAGGCCGATGCTGCGACTTTCTATTCACCAGCGGTGATTCGCCGCTAAACGGAACTTGGGACATAGTTTTCCGCAGCCAAGTAATTGCCTCCTCGGGCCAGCCCAATGGCTGGGACGTGGAAGCTGATCATACTACATATGGTGGATTCACGGTTACGGCGCCTGTGACAGCCATAGTAGAACAAGGATATATAGTACGCGTCCAGCCCGGCGGCTGGGGAAGTGGAATGTCCGTCAGGTTTACGGTAATGCCATCCAACTCCATCCCGAGCGCTCCGGTTCTGTTGCCTCTGTTACTTTCGACCAACACAATTTCTTCTTCAACATCCGTTACTTTAACCGTGGCTTTGGATGCGCCTGCTCCGCTTGGCGATGCTTATGTAACGCTGCGCACAAACGGTTTTAGCGGTTGTGTGGCGCCGCCGTGGGTTGTCATCCCGGCGGGTCAACGCTTTACGGCTACCAACCTCCAAGTCAATGGCGGCGCAATCGGGACGGTGGAGATCCTTGCCGAGTACAACGGCTATCGGAAAGCCAAAGTCCAGGTCGTCTCCGGCTGTACAACACCTCTTCAACCTGGAAACTTGACTGCGACCGATCACCCCGTCGATTCGACTGTTGTTCTTGCATGGGATCCCGTGGCCAACGCCACCAGCTACAGCATCAGCAGCAGCACAAATGGCGTGGTTTTTGTTCCCCTATTCAGCGGTCTGACAACCAACCGGTTTGTCGACACCGTTCTGGCACGCCCCAACGTGTATTACTACCAGGTGACCGCATTCAGTAATTGGTGCGCCAGCACGCCAGCTTCCTGTAGCGTGAATGTGGCCATGCCATATAACACGCCGGTGCCGTGGATTATTCCCTCCGGCGGGATTTTCAACGACAGCGTGGATGTGCTGATAACAAATTTTGTGGCCGGAACGACCATTTATTACACGACGAATGGCGATACGCCGGGATGGGGATCGGATTCGTTTATTAATGGCGGTGTGATTACCCTGAGCAGTAACGCCAGCGTACAAGCCTTCGCTAACAATTCGTCCTATTCTGACAAGAGCCGCGTGGTGTCGGCCAATTTCGTCGTCGTTCATCCAACGCCCATCCACTGCGGCGATACGCTGCCAGGCTCACTCACCCACACCAACGCCTATTGCACCTTGGCCGGGCCGGGTTGTTATTCCAGCCGTTATGTCTATACCGCCACCAATGGCGATGTGGGCCAATTCGTCAGCGTCACCGCCGCGTCGTCTGATTTCGACACCGTTCTGTTGCTGGAAGATGGTTCGGGCAACTTGTTGGATTGGAACCTTGATCCTGAGGATAGACCTTCCGTTTCGCAAATCACCTTCCGCGTGCCCGGCGCCGGGAATTATATCTTTGAAGTGACTTCCTACTGGCAGGATGAAACCGGAAATTTCACGGTGCATCTGGATTGCTCCAGCCCGGTTAGCGCGGGCCTGAATGTGTTTACCAATGCGTGTACCAACGGGGTTACGCATTTTACCACCAATTCCGCGATCCTGCCCATTGGCGGCTTGATTGACTTCGGCACGATCAGCGCCAACACGCGCGTGACCAATTGGGTCACCCTGACCAACGGCGGCAACGGCAACCTGGTTATTTCCAACATCGTCATCGCTCCTGCCGCCGCAACCAACGGCGGCAACGGCTTCTCCATCTGGCCGACGAATGTAATCACGCTCTTGCCGGGCGGCATCACCAACCTGGCCGTCAGCCTGTTCGCCACCAATTGGTTTGGCTTCGACGGCTATTTCAGTTTTCAGAGCAACGACGCCGGCAACGGCAATGACACGCCGCAGAACTTCTTCTACGCCTACATTTCCGGTTTGGTTGCGCTGGCGGGGCCGCCCTGGGTCAACATCTATTTCCCCACCAACGGCATGGCGGTTCCGGTAACCAACAGTTACCTCACCAACGTCACGGTGGAAATTGACGTGGAGGCCATGGACGAGGATGGGATTAAAAAGATCGAGTTCTATACCAATAATCCGCCGCAGCTTCCTGTCTTCCGCACGGTTTATGTTTGGCCTTACACCATTTACTGGACCAATCCGCCCGCCGGCCAGTGGACGATTACGGCCATGGCCTACGACAATTCCATTCCCCAACAGACCGCCACCACCAATGTCTGGATCACGGTGGGTTTCCCCACGCTGACGCTGTCGCCCACCAACGCCTGCGTGGGCCTTTCCAACACCACGTTCACCGTCACTGCCACCTTGCTCAACGCCACCAACGGGCTGGTCTCCGGTTCCTACGTTACGTTCACCGTGACTGGCGCGCATAACCTCACTTATTCGACCAATACCCTTGCCGGTGTCGCCACCCTCACCTACACCGGCACCAACGCCGGGTTGGATACCATCACCGCCACCGTCACCCTCAACGGCGTTCCGGTACAATCCAATCCCGTGCTCAAAAACTGGGCCAGGCCCATTTCCTGCGGCAATGTCTATAACGGAATCTTGACCAACACCGACGGCACCTCCATCGCCTGTCAGTGCGATTATCCGTCGCACTACACCGACTTTTACAGCCTCAGCGGCGCGTCCAACGATTTGGTTCTCTTGCGGATGACCTCCACCAACTTCCCCACGTTCCTGTTCGTAATGGCCGCCACCAATTGTTCCAAACTGAACGTGACGAACGAAATGTTGAATCTCAATGACGTGCAGGCGCGCGTCACGCTGCCCAGCAACGGCACCTACATCGTGGAGGCCACTTCCGCTGATCCCTTTAGGATGGGCAGTTATAGCTTGTCCGTCACCTGCAACGTCACGCCCACGGCCCCACGCATCGCCGTGTCCGTCAATGGCGCCAGCTTCGCCAATTACGGGCTGCTGAATTTGGGGACGACCACCAATGGCACGCCGCTGACCCGGCTGATCGGCATCACCAACCTGGGCAACGCGCCGCTGGTGCTGACGAACTATGCCTGGTATTACGGCCAGTCCAACGTCTTCTCCGTCACCCTGGCTCCGGGCGTGAGCCTGGCCGCCGGAACCGGCACCAACTTCACCCTGCAATTCAGCTCCACCAACAGCGGCCAATACCAGGATGCCCTGATTTTAACCAATAGCGATCCGGACAAACCCCTGTTCGTCATCAATCTCAACGCCATATCGAATCCGAACAACACGAACGGCAGTGCGCCGACGGTGACGCTGACGGCGCCGCCCAACAACGCCGCGTTCACCGCCCCGGCCAGCATTACGCTCTCAGCCACCGCGACGCCTTCCGGCGCCGGCGTCACCATCACCAACGTCGAGTTCGGCTACTGGAACGGCCAGGGCTGGTACCTCATCGGGCGGGACACCAGCGGTCCCAATTATTCCACCGTCTGGAACACCTCGACGCCCGGCGCCTACACGCTGGCGGCCGCCGCCTGGGACAGCCTGGGACGCATGGCGTTCTCGCCGTCCGTGACCAACGTGCAGGTGCGCCTCTCCACCAATAACCATTCGCCCAAGGCCGTGACCGACACCGTCACCGTCCTGTGCAACAGTCACAACAACGTGCTCGATGTGCTGACCAACGACACCGATCCCGACGGAGACCCGCTGACGATTATCAATTACAAGCTCTCGACGCTGCTCCAGCCGCATGGCGTGGTGAAGATCGTGGATAACGGCAAGCACCTTTCCTACACGCCGCCGCCGTTCATCAGCAGCAGCAACAATGCCTATCCCGCCGACGGTTTCAGCTACGAGATTGGCGACGGCAAAGGCGGCACCAATTGGGGCTCGGTTTTCGTCATCATCTACGGCGGCCCCATGCCCCACATCCAGATCACCAATCCTCCCGTGACCAATCCGCCTTGGACCATTCAGGCCGGCACCACCAACTACGTCAAGTGGACCAACTGGCCCGCCGAAGCGTTGTCCAACATCGTCCGCATCGAGTTTTATGATAAAGACATCAAAATCGGCGAGGTGACCAATAATTTGCCCTCCACCAACTGGCCGTGGGTGGTGCAGTACGACTCGTGCCAATGCGGACTCAAAGCCCGCGTCATAGACAAGTTCGGCCAGTTCTCCGAGGACACGGCCAAGTACACCATTGTCCCGCCGACCGATCCCAACCTGCCAACGCCCTATGCCAGCATCTCCAGCCCGGCCGTGCTGTCAAAGCGCCCCCAAGTCCCGGACGATCCTGAGCGCAATGCCGAGGTCACCGACGGCATGTTGGTCGTTGCCGGCTCGGTTTATCAGGCCACCAATGGCGGCCCCCACCAACCCGTCCCGTACAAAGTCCTCATTAAGACCCCCGACGGCGCCGTCCTGCGCGATTCCGGCTGGCAACCGCCCGCCGACATCGAATACGGCCCCATCTATACCAACGACCTCACCACGCTGCAAAACGACAGCTACGTCATGGAACTGGTCGCGCAAAACGACTATCGGATCGCCCACGACGAAGTGCCCTTCCTCCTGAACACCGGCCTCAAGCTCGGCGTATTCACCTTCAGCGAACAGGACCTGGTCATCCCCGCCGGCGGCGCGCCGCTCTCGGTCATCCGTACCTATAACTCGATGAACCCTATCGCCGGCGACTTCGGCTATTCCTGGACCTACGCCCTCCAGGAATTGAACGTGGCCTTCCATGAAGACCGCACTTGGGTGAAGCCGGATGAAGAAGATATTGATGACGTCGGCCCCGCCGGCAACGGCGTTTATTTCTCAATGCGCACCGGCGGCAGTCGCGACATCACTCTCACCCTGCCTAGCGGTCAGCGCGTAACCTTCTACTATTACGAAACCCCCGGTGGCCTGGGCTATGCCGAGCCGCACTACTACGTCCCGCCGGAAGCCCACGTCAAACAATTCGAGCCGATGAACGACAATGGCAACCCCATCCCCACGCACCTGGACTTGATCGGCGGCTATTATGTCTGGACGGTGCCCGGCGGCAGCAGCACCTATTACGACAACTTCGATTTCCCGGCCTACCTCCTCACCCTCGATGATGGCACTCAATACTTCATCAAACGCGGCTACCAGGGCACCTTTGAAAGCATCGGCGACTCGGCCTCCAGTTTTTATATTAACAAGGTCTATAACGACCAGGCCCGCGTGGCTTGGATCCAACTGCCCTCGGGCGAAAAAATCGTCATCAACGACCCGACCACCGGCCCCACCAGCGGCCAGTTCAGCGTGGATTATTTCGTAGATACAAACAAAATCCGCTCCATCTATTTCCTGCGCAACGGCAACGGCCAAATCTCGGCCATCATGGACCCGGTTTCTCAACTCTCAACCAACAACTCTCAACCGCCTTTGCCGGTGATCAAATACGAGTACGACGGCGAAACCAACTTGGTCCGCGTGCTCAAACTCCAGGACCGCTCGGGGCAGGGAATCTATGCGACCAATACCTATCTCTATGAGAACGGATATTTCCCGCATTACCTGACGAAAATTCTCGACCCGCGCGGCGTGGCGCTGGCCCGCAACCTCTTTGACGACACCGGCAAGCTCATCGGTGTCATTGACGCCAACGGCAAGACCAACCTGTTCTTCTATGACCTCACCGGCCAGACCGAGACAGTGTTTGACCGCCTGGGCAACCGCATGACGTATGGTTACGACGCTCGCGGCAATGTGACCCTGACCATTGACGCTTTGGGCCGGCAAACTTCCCGGACTTTCGACAACGATAACAATGTCACCTCTGCAACCGATCCGCTGGGGAATACTTATCATTACACTTACGATGCCAACGGGAATCAGACCTCGGTGGTTGACCCGCTGGGTCACACCAGCCTCATTGCTTTCAACGGCAACAACCAGCCCACGGTCATGACCAATGCCTTGGGTGCCGTGACGCAATTCCAGTACGATGATCGGGGCAATCAGACGAACATGGTGGATGCGCTGAACAACAGCTACGGCGTTGTTTATGACGCAAACAACAAGCCAACCTCCATCACCGATCCGTTAGGCAGGGTAAATGCGACAGCGGTTTATGACGCGCTGGGGAACCTCTCGAATCTGACGGATACCGCTTCCGGTGCAACGACGACCTTCGCCTACGATGCGAATGGCAATCAGACCATGAGCAGCAATCTGTGGGTGAATCCGACTAACTCTGCTGATGTCCGCGTGGTGGCCAGCCATTCGGTCTATGATGCCCAGGGCCGGGAAATCAGCAGCACGGACCCGGACGGCCTGCAATCCAGCGTGACCTATGATCTAGCCGGCAGGCAAAGCCAGCTTACCAACGAGTATAACCGGACGTCGGGCTGGGTGTATGATGCACGCGGCAGTTTGGTTCAAATCAGCTTCCCGGATAACAGCATTTCCCGGATGGTTTATGACGATGTTGGTCGCATGAGCGTGACGGACGACAAGCATCTGCCCGGCGTCATTGCCAACGGCACGCGGACGACTTATGATCAAGTCGGACAAGTCATTAAATCCGAGAAGCTGACGAATGTGGTGATTGAAATCACGACCGACGCCAGCGGCATCTCCAGCAGTGCTGTCACCTCCATCGGCGGCGTGATCTCGACCAGCACCTACGGCTACGATCTGGCCGGACGCCAAATTGCCGTGACGAACGGTTTTGGCGCCGTGACGCGCTACGAATACGATGAGGCGGGGAATCAGACGGCGGTCATTGACGCATTGAACAATCGGACGGACAACGTCTCTGATGGAGCCGGGCGGTTGATTACCACATTCAACCCGCTCATGCAGATCACGCGTTACCAATACGATGATTTGGGCCGGCTCACTCGTACGATCTATCCCGATGGCAGCTTCGCGGCAGTGGCTTACGATGCCGCAGGCAACCGCGTGGCCGAGACCAACCAGCTTGGGCTGGTGACGACCTACACATACGACTCGGCAAGCCGCATGACCAACATCTTGAAGCCGGTGGTGTTCGATCCCGAAAGCGGCGGCCCAGTCAATCCGCAGTGGGGCTTTGCGTATGACGCCAACGGGCAATTAAAGTCCGTCAGTAACCCGAAGCAGCGGATGACGCAATTCACCTACGATCAACTGGGGCGAACACTGACGCACACGTTGCCGATTGGGCAGACGGCCAGTCAGATGTATGACAATTTCGGTCGGACCTGGCGCAAGATTGATTTCAAAGGCCAGACGAATGAATTTGTGTATGACTCCATTGGGCGATTGGCGACGAATCAATTTTATGCAATAGGTTCAGGCACGCCGAATGTGGCGGCGGCTTACACTTACGATTCGGAAGATCGGACAAAACAGATTTTTGAATCGCGTGGGACAAATGCGTTTACCTACGACAACCAGGGTCATGTGTTGCAAGTCGCCTCGCCGGAAGGCGCGGTGAATTACGAATATGAACCGATTGAAGGCCGGCGCGTTCGCACTTACACCGCGAACAGCGACATCCGGTATGGATATGACTTATTGGGCCGGATCAGCACGGTGACAGTGATGAAGCGGGACGGTGCGCCAGTAATTCCGCCGGAAGTGACGACTAACACATACACGGCGTTGGGAAGTTTGCAGGATGTGTATTATCCGAATGGCGTCCATGCGGCATATCAATACGACGTGATGAACCGGCTGACCAATGTGGTCAATTACAACAACGTCGGCGGTATTTTAAGCCGTTATCAATATGCCATGGGAACAAATGGCGTGGTGAAAGCGGTGACGGAAGTACGATTGGAAAGCGGCGGAAACTATTCCACGAATCAGATCGCCTATACTTACGACAATCTTAACCGGCTGGTTAGAGAAGCCTCGGTTTCGCTCTTGTCGGAAGCCAATTACACAAACAATTATGTTTATGATCTTGCTGGAAACCTGTTGTGGAGAACCAACGGAGCGACCGGAGAAGTCATCGCGTATTCCTACAACACAAATGATCAATTATTGGTCGAAAGCTCCAGTGCGTCTGGTTCGTTCACGAATAAGTATGACACCAACGGTTCATTGACCAATCGGGCCTCCGCCAGCGAATCCGCCGCTTATGTTTATGATCTTCAAAACCGATTGACCGGAGCAACCATTAATCGCAAAGAGGGCGTGCATAGTGTGGCGATTTTAGCCGCCTACACAAACAATTATGCCGGGCTGCGCGTGCGAAGCGTGGCCAGTGAAACCGTCGATAGTGGTGGGGCGAATGTGCAGACGAATATTTTCCTGTTTGATACCAAGAGCGGCGGTGCACAAGTGCTCGAAGAATTGTCGTCGGTTGGTGGTGTGCCCACAGTAAGCTACACGATTGGTGGCCGGGTCTTGTCACAGTCGAAAAATGGCGTGGTGAGCCATCTGCTTGGCGACGGTCACGGCTCGACCAGATTGTTGACGGGTTCGACCGGGGCAGTCACTGACCGCTACAGTTACGATGCCTACGGCAAGATGCTCGTATTTAATCCGGGGGTGGTCAACCAGCCGACGACTAGTGCATTGTATTCGGGCGAGCACCTTGACAGGGATTTGCAACAATACAATTTGCAGGCACGGTATTACAATCCAAGTATTGGGAGATTCAGCGCAATTGATCCCTTCTCACCGAATCAACAGAGCGGAGCGAATCTTTACGCCTATTGCGGTAACGATCCGATAAACGGCAGCGATCCAAGCGGACAATATGAAGTGGACGTGCATCGTTTCCTGACTCAATTCCTTGCGCGAGAGGCGGGCTTCACTTCTCAAGCTGAATGGATTGGCCGAGCTACTCAAGCTCTGGATGATGCGCACGATGGCCGTGGTGCATCATTTGATGGCACATTAATTCCCAATTGGTGGAACATGGGACGATACCATTTTGTCAGTAAAGGCCGGTTGCAAGAACTTCGTAACGCAGTTGATTTTAACAATCCACTTTACGGGTATTTCAAGTCACCCCTTGGCGAGTACCTGCACGCATACGAGGATACGTTCGCGCATTCTCCGTGCGAAATGGGCATTGACGGTGGTTACTACGGAGATGTGACAGTTTGCGGCGCGGTAATTTGGGGGGGTGGAGGCATCATTGGGCATGGCGCTCAATTCCATGACCCGGATCACACGTGGATGGAGCCAGAAAAGGCGTTGAAAATGGCTAAAACGATATATGGCGTTTTGAAAGACCATGCTCCAGCAGGCAGCTCGCCAACAGATTGGTCAGCAATCGAAGGTAAAGTTCAAGCCTTTGTTCAATACCCACCGAATGTTTACGATCAATATCTTTTTGTTCAAAACGTGACCTTTAACGGATACAATCAAAAAATCAAGTTGCTGGACTCAACGTTTGTGTTGGACGACAAATACAAGGAAGAGTTTAACGATGTTCTTGGACATGCGCCAAGTAACAACAATTGGCGTTTTGGTTATTTGCCTACGGTGAATGCATATATTGATGCAACCGCCTTTTCTATCGCTAGTTTTGGATTCTTATAATTCCACGCATTACGTGTCATGAAAAAAATAATGATGTCTGTTTTGGTTGCCGGCTCATATTTGATGATTGGCTGCGGTAACGTAACGGAACACCCTTTAGCTGATGGTTTTTTCATAAAAACCACCACCCCTATGTTGGAAAATTCAGGTGGCACACGTAAATTGTTTTATCAGTCGCCAAGCGGGACACAAAAGCTGGTTTGGAAATATGTAGATGATCCCGTGCTGGTTCACAACGGGACAGCAGTGTTTATTGGAGATTGGGATGATCCGGATAAAGCTGAAGGCTACGCTTATTTTGCGGTGAAAGAAAATGGGCAAGTAATCCACATTGGAAAAGCGGTCCTCACACGCGCAGCTCAAAAGAATGGAGCACAGGCGGAAGAGTATTTAAAGCGTTATGGAACAGGTAAACTAACTGCAAAGGGTGACATTATCGAATTCCAATTCCCATGTGGAATCGGCACCAATACTCCAGATCTCTTCGTTGATTTAACGTGGAACGAAATCTCTGAAATTGTGGATATGCTGATGAAAACCGGCAAGCCTCA
>Ga0182011_10001147_pt1 | contig 23366 bp, 22 predicted proteins | sample 711E1DmetaG_FD_120481 | JGI IMG/M metagenome (GOLD analysis project Ga0182011, IMG submission 120481) | Permafrost microbial communities from Stordalen Mire, Sweden - 711E1D metaG | ecosystem: Environmental > Terrestrial > Soil > Wetlands > Permafrost | place: Sweden: Stordalen | collected...
AGAATAATTCTGAGATTTGGTTAGTTTGTAGATTTTGACGGCAAGATTTTTAGCAAGTTGCCAGACCCTTAGTTTTTGAAAATTTCCCATAATGCAGCGATTTTAAATTTAATATGAAATTATTACCATGCGATTCCACACGTATGGTCTTAACTCAAAAATAAAAGTTTATTGAATAAATTCAAAAGTATTCAGTTATGTTTTCAAAAAATAACACATATATAGCATTAAAACCTTGTATCGCTGAACCTTAGAACCTCTGCACCGATATACCGTCATACCGCCATACCAGAATATCAGCCTGAATTTACATCTACAATTCTTTAAGACATCGGGCAAGGCGAGCAAAGCCCCTACTTCATTTCCGCCCCACAATCCCTTCCATTATAGCGTACCTGATGAGATCAGCCGTAGTGTGAAGATTTAGTTTTTCCAGAATCCTCTCCCGGTATGTGCCGATTGTTTTTGGACTCAGAGATAGCTCAGAAGCGATCTGAACAACCTTTTTCCCCTCAGCAAAAAGCTCTAAAACTTCAAGCTCCCTGGCAGAAAGTAATTGATATAGAGGCTTTTCTGAACCAGATATAAGATTTTCAGCCATTGCATCAGCAAGGGATGGTGATATATATCTTTCTCCCTTCGAGACTTTAATAATCGCCGACATAAGTTCCTCAGGAGCGCTCGTTTTAGTCAGATATCCTGCTGCACCGGATTTCAATGCTTTGATAGCATACATTGCTTCCGAATGGATGCTCAGTATAAGTATTGCAGCAGATTGCCGGGTCCTTTTGATCTGACTGATAAGATCAAGACCACTCCTGCCAGGAAGAGAAATATCAAGAAGTATGACATCAAACGATTGTTCATTAAGCTTTTCAAACAACTCTTTTCCATCACCGGCTTCCTGTACAAGACCGATTCTTTCATCATCTTCAAGAATCTGCCTGATCCCGCGTCTGACAACCGGGTGATCGTCTGTAATAAGCACTTTAATCATTGACTTTTTCTTTTATTAATGGAATTATAACTTTTATACGGGTTCCTGCTCCGGTTTCACCCCTGATAATTATTTTGCCATTAGCCGATTTTACTCTTTCTTTCATACCGGCTATTCCAAACGATTCTAAAGAGTTAACCTTGTCTTTTGCAATTCCTTTCCCATTATCTTCAATAATCATCTCAATTTTGTTCTTTAGAATGACCAGTTCTATTTCAGTTGCTGAAGCTCCGGAATGTCTTGCTATATTTGTTAACGATTCCTGAAGTATCCTGTAAAGTATTAAAGCAAGACGATCCTCAAGATCTAATTCCTCAAGTTCAAAATAAAAATGACACTTTATACCTGTTTGCTTTTCAAAACTGCCAAGCTGCGATTTGATAGCCGCAACTATGCCCAGGTCAAATAATATTGCCGGTCTTAGTAATGAGGATGTCTCCCTGATGCTCTCAACTGTTTCTTTTATCATACTGCTCATCTCTTCAAATTTTTGCCTTACGCTTTTAGACTGAACGCCAATCCTGCTTTTCAACCACGCTATATCAAGGTTTATGGCAGTAAGTTTCTGACCGAGGTCATCATGCAGGTTCAGGGCTATCTGATTCCGCTCATTTTCTCTCACTTCCACAAGATGTTGATTCAACTTCTCAAGCATTTCTTTTGACTTTCGAAGTTCCCCTTCCATTATTTTCTGGTTGGTAATATTAATATGTTCTGCCTGTAGATAGAGCAATTTTCCTGCATTATCCCTTACTTGCATTGCACTTACCAAAGCCCAGAATTTTTCTCCGTTCCGTCTGTTCAATTCAAATTCGGTGGGACCAATGAACCCGTACTTATCAAGAAGTTCCAAAACCTTTTTCCTGTCTTTAGGATTTGTGTACAGCATTTTAGAACCTTGAGCCAGTTCCCTGATCATTGTTGATGGATCGGAATAACCGTACATTTCTGCGTAAGCTTTGTTCATCCTGATAAATTTACCCCCGGGTTCAGCTTGTGATATGCCCATTATTGAATTTTCAAAAAGACTGCGGTATTCTTCTTCGGATCTTCTCAGTTTTTCCTCGGCATTTAAACGTTCTGTTATATCAACTATAGACCCCATAACAGCTGGCCTACCCTGATAATCAGTTGCCATGCCGTATACTTCAATAAAGATTAAGGAACCGTCTTTCTTGACAGCTTTATATACAAGATTCTTTTTTTCAATTATTCCATCGAGTCTTTCCTGTATCCTTCTCAGCATGATATTAATATCATCAGGATGAATAATATCTTTTGGAGAAAGTCTTCCTATGATTTCTTCAGGCAAATATCCCAGTAGATAAGCAGAAGTTGAATTAGTATAAACAAATTTCTCATCCTGAATAATGTAAAAGCCGACGACAGATTTTTCTGTGAGCATCCTGAACTTCTCTTCACTCTTATGCAATTCTTCTTCTGCCTTATTACGCTTTGCGATCTCGGCAACGGCATTATCATATATCAGTCTGTAATTCTCTTCGCTTTTTAGTAAAGCTAATTCTGATTTTTTAAGCTCTGTTATATCCCTTATAATCAGCGTTGTGAATTCCCTGCCATCAAGACTTTTGAAAACGGATGAAGATATTTCGACCGGAAAGGGCGTTCCATCTTTTTTAATAAATGTCAGTTCTCCAAAAAAATTACCTGTTTCTCTACGCTTACTGACAGCAACTTTCAGTTGAAGTGTTTGTTCAACTATCCCTTTTCTTCCCAACTTGCATATTTCTTTTTCACTAAATCCCAACATTCGGCAGGCCGCAGGATTTGCCGCATAGATCCGTCCATCCTGCGATCCGATCATCATTGCGTCAAGACTGTTATCAAAAAATGTACTATTTATTTCAAGAATATTTTCGATAGATTTTTTATTTAAAGAACTTTTCTTTTTTTGTTCCTTCATTTCCGATTCAATTTTCAACCTTGTTTTCTTTTTAGCTGAAGGATTCATAGCGGGTTATCTTAAGAATTAACTAATTATTCGCTGAAAGCTTGATCATGGACAGGTTAAAGCAAGTTAGACCTTTTATCCGAAATAATAATTTCAATTTGAAGAAATATTGAATCATATTTTACTTACTTGTTCAAACTACTAATGTGCTATTTTTAACCATATCTCAAATCCGTCCATAGATGGATTGAAATAATTAGAACATGACTGTAGTCCCCAATTAATTTGTAAGTGTAACACCTACAGATGAATCATCATTTTTCCTACATACAAATTTGTTCATATACTGTAACTTACAAAATGTTAGACTGTTTATTTTGATCTTTTGATGAGTAACATTGATTTCATGTGTAAAATCTATGGCATAGGGTTTCAAGAAGTGAGTGAGTAAATTCCAGCATTGCCAGAATTATTACAGATTTATAACCTCCTTATAATGAAAAAAACAGTAAATAAGAAAAAATCAGAACACGTTTTGGGAGTTCAGCAGTCTCATAAAGTAAGTGAAGATAGGTACAAATCTTATATTGAGCTTACCGGTCAGCTCGCATGGGTTACAAATCCGGCCGGAGAAGTAGTTGAAGATATCCCTTCATTCAGAAATTTTACTGGACAGACTTACGATGAAGTTAAAGGTACCGGTTGGACTTTAGCCCTTCACCCGGATGATGTTGCAAAAACAATTGAGGTATGGAATAATGCTGTGTCCACCAGATCGTCTTACGAAACTGAGTACAGGGTAAAAAGGCATGACGGGGTTTATCGAGACTTACTTGCAAAAGGATCGCCTGCTTTTGATAAAAATGGTGAAATCATGGAATGGGTTGGAATTTGTATAGATATAACGGAACGCAAGCAAATTGAGGAGTCAATAAAAAATAATGAAAAAAGATTCAGAGAACTTATTGAATCCTTACCACAACTTTTCTGGACCTGCAGAGTCGATGGACCATGCGACTATCTAAGCAGACAATGGCTGGAATATACTGGTATTCCTGAAGAACAACAACTAGGTTATGGCTGGCTTGACCAGCTTCATCCCAGAGACAGAGATAAAACGGTTGCAGTTTGGATGGAAAAAGTGAAAACCGGAGAAAGTTTCGATATTGAATTCCGTATCAGAAGAAATGATGGTGTTTATCATTGGTTCAAAACCAGAGCCGTACCAATGCACGATGCAGATGGGAAAATTATCAAATGGTTCGGGTCAAATACAGATTTCCATGAAATAAAAAAAGCAGAAGAACAACTTAAAAATTTCAGTAAAGAATTAGAACAAAAAGTTGATGAGAGAACAAAAGAACTTCAGATAAGTAAGAAAAAACTGGATGAAACCAGTTCAATAGCAAGAGTGGGAGGATGGGAACTCGACCTGAAGAAAAACGAAATGTATTGGTCCGATCTGGTTAAACAGATCCATGAAGTTGACCCTGACTACCATCCAACTCTCCAGGATAGGATAAATTTCTATGTGCCTGAGGCTGTGCCATTGATCTCTAAGGCTTTGCAGAATGCTATAAATGATGGAGAACCATTCGATATAGAATTGCAATTATTCACCGCCAGAAAAAACCTGAAATGGATAAGGATTGTCGGAAAGGCATATCGGGAAAACGATGAGATTGTAAAGATTGGCGGAATGTTCCAGGACATTAACGAACGCAAATTGGCAGAAATAGAATCCCTCAGGAAATCTGAACAGCTCCAATTGTTATCAAACGAGCTGGAGAATATCATCGACAGTATTCCAGGGTTAGTTTTTTACAAGGATACAAAAAACCGGTATATTCGGGTTAATAAATATATATGTGATGCACACAAAATGTCGAAAAAACAGTTGGAAGGTCTTGATCTCAACGACTTGTACCCAAGAGAACAGGCACAAGCCTATTACGAAGACGACCTGGAAGTTATTCGGAGTCGACAGTCAAAGATAAACATTGACGAACCCTGGGGTAACCGATGGGTAAGTACATCTAAGATCCCATATTTGAATGAAACGGGTGAGGTCATTGGTGTTATAGGTGTTTCGATGGATGTCACTGAGCGAAAGCTGGATGAAGAAGAATTAAAAAAGCATCGTGACCACCTAGAGGAATTGGTCAATGAACGCACCAGGGAACTCGATAATGCCATTATTGGCCTGAAACGATCAAATCAGGAACTTGAACAATTCGCTTATGTTGCATCACACGATCTGCAGGAACCTCTTCGTATGGTATCGAGCTATACACAGTTACTTGAAAGAAGGTATAAGGACCAGCTTGATCAGGATGCAAAGGATTTTATCTTCTTTGCTGTTGATGGCGCTAACAGGATGCAACATCTTATTAATGATTTGCTCGATTATTCAAGGGTAACAACAAGAGGCAAACCATTTGTAAAACTTGATCTCTCTGTTGTTCTTGGTCATGCAATAGCTAATCTTCAAAAAAAGATCCAGGAAACCGGCGCCATGATAGTAAATGACGATCTTCCTTTTGTATATGGCGATGAAGTGCAGCTTGTCAGAGTTTTTCAGAACCTGCTCGACAATGCAATGAAATTCAGGGGAGACGAGCCGCCCAGGATAAATGTCTCTGCAAAAACTATTGATGACAAAATTCAGATTTCATTAACTGATAACGGAATCGGGATAGATAAAATATACTCAGATAGAGTATTTACAATTTTTCAGAGACTACACACAAAAGTTGAATATCCTGGTACCGGTATCGGACTGGCCATTTGTAAAAGAACAATTGAAAGACATGGCGGGAAAATCTGGTTCGAATCGGAACCTGGGAAAGGAACAACATTCTATTTTACATTAAACTTTAAATAATTTACAATGGAACCAAACGAATCGTCATTACACCCGATCGAGATTCTTCTTGTTGAAGATAATCCCGGTGATTCCAGGCTTGCTAAAGAAGCGCTGAAGGAAAGTAAACTGAAAAACAACCTGTACATAGCAGAAGACGGAGTTGAGGCTATGAACTTTCTGTACAAAACAGGCAAATATTCAAAAATGCCGCGTCCTGATCTTGTGATCCTCGACCTCAATCTTCCCAAAAAAGATGGCCGCGAGGTACTTGCTGAAATTAAAAACGATGATAACCTTAAAAGGATCCCTGTGGTTATATTGACTATATCAAAAGCTGAAGAGGATATTCTAAAAACATATAACCTCCATGCAAATTGTTATGTCACAAAACCTCTCGATCTTGATCAGTTTATGAAAGTTGTCAAATCTATCGAGGACTTCTGGCTGACAATTGTAAAACTGCCAAATGGCAAAAATGAATAAATTATGCCTTCAGAATCATCAGGTTCATATTCGTTTAATATTCTGCTTGTTGAAGATAATCCGGGTGATGCAAGACTTGCCCGCGAAGCGCTGAATGAAAATAATATTAATCATTTTTTTTTTCATGTGGAGGATGGCTTGCAGGCACTTGATTTTCTCCATAATAAAGGTATGTACCAGTCTTCACCGCGACCAGATCTGATATTACTGGATCTTAATCTGCCAAAAATCAATGGTCATCAGGTTCTTAGTGAAATTAAGTCTGATGAATCTTTGAGAAAAATACCGGTTGTAATTCTTTCAATATCCCAGTCAGAAAAAGATATCGAAAGATCCTATGAGCTTAATGCAAATTGCTATGTAACAAAACCTCTGGACATTAATGAATTTATCGAAGTATTTGGCAGGATCCAGAATTTCTGGTTGAAAACTGTAAAACTACCTGTCTGAGTCAAAATAATTACCTCTTTTTCAATTTTTAAGATTAATTTAAATAAATCAGATGAATAAGGAACTAAATCTATTACTGATTGAAGATAATGAAGGAGATGAACGGTTAATCAGGGAACTCCTTGGTGAACAGAAACTAATCAGGTTCAATATCGAAAAGGCAGCAACCCTTAAAGAATCGGAAGGCAAAATCTCAAATTATAAATACGATATAATTCTGCTTGATCTGGGTTTGCCTGACAGCAGTGGGTTGGAAACCTTAATCAAGCTTATAGCCCTCTTCCCCGGACTGGCCACTATCATAATACTTACAGGATTAAACGATACCGAAATAGGTTTAAAAGCTGTTAATAATGGAGCCCAGGATTATATAATAAAAGGGCAGGTAGACTCAGAAAAACTTCTTAAATCCATTATATATTCCTTTGAGCGAAGTCGTTTGAATAATGAATTGAAAACACAGATCGAGGCAAGAAAGCTTGCTGAAAGAGAGACTCTGAAACTTAACTCTGAACTTGAACAACGCATACATGATCGAACTGCACAACTTGAGATTGTAAATACGGAACTAGAAGCATTCTCTCATTCAGTTTCGCATGATCTAAGGGCGCCCCTGAGGCACATTAACGGATTTGCAGAAATACTGAAAGAAGAATTTTATGATCAGCTCCCTGAAAAAGCCAGAAGCTATCTTAATACAATTGAGGATGCAGCAAAAAAGATGAACAGGCTGATCGATGATCTCCTAAACCTCTCAAGAACAAATCGCACTGAGTTGAAAAAATCTACTATAAAGATGAACCAGGTTTTGGATGATGCACTATCTGAAGTCCAACCTCTGATGGAGAATCGCAAAGTGGATATAAATATTTCCACATTGCCGGAAGTTATTGGCGATTTTAATTTATTACGCCTTGTCTGGGTGAATCTCCTTGATAATGCAATAAAATACACACGACCCAGAAAAAAAGCCGTAATAAAAATTGATTATAAAGAAGAAAAAGAAGAATTTATTTTCTGTATTCAAGATAATGGAGTAGGTTTTGATATGAACTACGCCCAAAAACTTTTTGGTGCATTCCAGCGCCTGCACTCAACCGATGAATTTGAGGGAACCGGCATCGGACTCTCCAATGTCAGGAGAATAATATCTCGTCATAGTGGCAGAACCTGGGCCGAAGCAGAAGTGGATAAAGGCGCATCATTCTATTTTTCACTTCCAAAAAAGACTGTCGATTTTTGGCACTAGACTCTTACAGCTTTTATCAGGAGTGAATCAGCCCAATTTATTTTTTTCTTCATGGTCTGAAATACAATTATTGGATTTCATTTTATTAAGATTTAAATTTACGGAAAACCGCAACATTGTATTAAAATTTAAATCAACAACCAGATTTTAACAAATAGGTTTTATTTATTTGTCTGTATTAAACAGTTACCATATCATTAAAACCATTATGTCATCATGAAAAAGATTAATCCGATAATCAGTGTAATAGCTGCACTCATTCTTTTCAGTTCAACAAACTCCTTTTCGCAGGACTGGCCTCAATGGCGAGGAATAAACCGTGACAGTAAGGTAACAGGATTCAAAGCACCTGCAACCTGGCCGGCAGAACTGAAACAGGAATGGAAAGTAACTGTGGGCTCTGGAGATGCTACCCCCATCCTCGTTGGAAATAAGATGTATCTGAACACCAGACAGGGCGACCAGGAAGAAATCCTGTGTCTTGATGCTGCAACAGGAAAAGAACTTTGGAAAACTGGTTATGCTTCTATGGCTGTTACAGGGCCATCGGCTTCGCAACATCCGGGTCCAAGAGGCACGCCTGCACTTTCAAACGGAAAGCTAGTGACATTCGGTGCCTCAGGTATACTATCCTGCCTAGATGCATCAACCGGTAAACTGGTATGGAGAAAAGAAAATCCGACAAGTGCTTTTCCTGCTTTCTTTACAGGAACATCTCCTCTCATTGTTGACGACATGTGTATTGTTCATATAGGGAAAAAAGATGATGGTCAGGTAGTTGCTTATGACTTGAATACAGGCAATGAAAAATGGAAATGGGCTGGTGACGGTCCTTCATACTCGTCCCCATCTGTAATGACTTTCGAAGGGAAGAAACTTCTGATTGTTATCACAGAAAAAAATATTATTTCACTGAGTTTAGCAGAAGGAAAACTACTCTGGCAGATTGCGACACCCGTTCAGCAGAGGTTTTATAATTGTGTAAGTCCGTATATTGACGGACAAACAATTTATCTGACAGGCCAGGGTACCGGAACAAAGGCTATTAAAGTAGAGAAATCAGGGAATGATTACGTAACAAAAGAACTGTGGAGCAATGCTGAAGTTGGTGCGAAATGGAATACACCTATTCTCAAAGATGGATTCCTTTATGGTTTTACGGATCAGAAAAGAATTTATTGCCTGAATGCAGCTACCGGACAAACAGCTTGGATCGATAATGCGGTTACCAGTGATTTTTCAACAATTGTAGACTGTGGTTCAGTCATCATCGGTTTAACAAGCACCGATAACCTGTTAGTTCTCAAGCCCGATAGCAAAGCGTATTCTGAAATAGTAAAATATAAAGTTTCCGACACACCAATTTATGCTTACCCTGTTATCTCCGGAAATAATATTTATATTAAGGATGCTGAGACACTGATGAAATATAGTTTTTAAATAAATGTACTCACCCCCTTGTATTCCCCCTCTCTACTTCGTAAAGAGGGGGAATTTTTTAGCATACTTTGCTTTACACCCTCTCTTTGCAAAGCAGAGAGGGGGAGGGGGGGTGAGTTCATGAGATTCAAGGTATGGATGAGGCTATCTCTCTCCTCTCATAAATTGACCTTTTGAATTGGTCAGCAGGTTTTTGGTAAGATAAGATACCCCCGAGCCTATTGCAGCTATAATCACTGGTTTGATCGTTATCCAGTTGATGACACCCCCATTAGCAATAAGCTGGTAGAATCCAGTCAAAAAAGTACAAAAGATTACCACTATCAACCCTTTTATAAAATCATGACTGTTTAGTCTCAGAAATTTAGATCTCATTGTTTAATTTTTTTTCAGACAGACATCATTTTATACCAAATTTACATCTTAAAATGATAAATATCAAACAAGGAAGATTAAATATTGAACGGTATCCGGCTTGCGGTGCGCGGTATCCGGGAAAAACCGCTAACCGCAACCCTCGAACCGCATACCGGCTTACCAGACCTTCTCCATAAGGAGAATATTCCTAAGATCATTCGGAGTTATATTTTCCCTTATCTCACCTGTATCGACAACCGAAATAAATCCCGATTCTTCGGAGATAACAACAATAAGTGCGTCTGAATGTTCTGACATTCCAATCGCCGCCCGGTGACGCATCCCGAAACGGGGAGGCAGAGTCACCTGATCAGTAGTCGGTAAAGGACATCTTGCAGCAAGGATCAGTCCTCCTTCAATCAATACGGCTCCGTCGTGCAAAGGCGTATTCTTAAAAAATATCGTTTCAAGTAACTCAGCGCTTATCTGAGCTTTAAGAATCTCACCTCCTTCAGAAAAGAGATCAAGACTGCTTTTTCTGCCAATTACTATGAGAGCTCCGGTTTTTTTTGCGGCAAGTCTTTCACAGGCTTTGACTATTTCCTCAGCCTCCCTGGGGCTTCCTGGCTCATTTGAAACCAGGGAGAATAACCTGCTGAATGAAAATCTGCTTCTGGTGATGTACTTGTTTCCGAGAAAAAGTAAAAATCTTCTGACTTCCTGTTGAAACACAATAATGAGAGCTATGACACCAACCCCTATTACCTGACCAAGCAATGCACTTATTAGTTCCATATTAAGGGCTTTCACAACAATCCAGAACAGATATATAAAAAATATTCCGAGGAAGATGCTGATGGCAGCGGTACCTCTGATTAGCCGGTATAACTGGAAAAGTACTATTGCTACAAGAAAAATGTCGATAATATCGAGAACAGTAATATGAAATGGCATAATAATTTGTTCTTGTTACTGGTTAATGGTTACTTGTTACTTGTTTTATATTGCCCGTTGCGCGTTTCTCGTTTCAATGTTTTTGACTTTCTTAATTAAACGTACAGTCTGAACTGCCTCCTTAACATCATGAACACGCAGAATATCAGCGCCATTAAAAATTGCTATTGCATTCAATGCGGTTGTTCCGTTAAGAGCCTCATCAACAGAAATATCAAGTGTCTTCCAGATCATCGATTTTCGAGAGATACCAACAAGAACCGGCAACCCGGCAATCGAAAAATCTCCGAGTCGCCGGAGCAGTTCAAAATTATGATTAATTGTCTTGCCAAATCCGAATCCAGGATCAATAATAATATCATTCAATCCCGCAGATTTCAATTTGAAGATCCTCTCACCGAACCATTTCAGAATATCAGCTACAATATCTTCATAAACAGGATTATTTTGCATGGTGCGGGGATCACCTTTCATGTGCATCAGGATATAAGGCACATTCAACTTCTCAACGATCGAAAACATTCTGCTGTCAGCTTCACCCCCTGATATATCATTTATAATATGTGCTCCGCATTCTAAAACTGCTTCCCTGGCAATATCTGCACGAAAAGTATCGATCGATATTATTGCATCAGGAAGTTCCCTGTTTATCAGTTTAGCAGCCTTTAGAACACGGCTCCACTCTTCTTCCATAGAAATATTTCCTGCTCCCGGTCGAGATGAGTATCCTCCGATATCAAGTATATCTGCCCCATCCTCCAACATCTTCGTTGCTGTTCCAAGAATCTCTTCATCTTTGATATACCGGCTCCCTTTATAGAAAGAGTCGGGCGTAATATTGATTATTCCCATAACTTTGGGAATCTCAAGGTCCAGCAGTCTGCCCCCGGCATTAATATATCGCGGTTTCTCAGGAAACATAGATTTTAAGAATAGCCGAAATTAACAAAAATTGGAATAGAATAAACTAATTCATTTTTGACATGAAATTAAATCATGATCTGTTAGATAATTATTGTAATCATCTCTATATTTTTCTTAACCCTTCCCTGCCCTTCCCTTTTCTTAATGAACTCACTTCCATCCCCCTCTCTAATTCTTAGAGAGGGGGTGCAATACGCTGAATAGTAATTTATTTCCCCCTCTTTACGAAGTAGAGAGGGGGATTAAGGGGGTGAGTACACATGATGTCTGAAGAGAGAGAGGAAAGTATAAAATCTTTCCTCACAATTAAACTAACTTAACATTTCCATCTTTGCCTATTGGTTATTACATTTGTACTGAATGAAATCAAATAGATGAGGAAGCTTTTTGTTATAGAAGGGGTTGATGGAGCCGGCAAATCAACTCAGATTAAACTGTTAAGAGACTTTTTTTCAAAAAAAGGATACAATTGTGAATATCTGCACTTTCCAAGAACCGAAACCCCCTATTTTGGTGAGCTTATTGCAAGGTTTTTAAGAGGAGAATTTGGCTCACTTAATGAAGTAGATCCATACCTGGTGGCAATGCTTTATGCAGGTGACAGGGAAGATGCTGCTGACTTAATAACCAATTGGTTATCAGATGAAAAGATTGTCCTTCTTGACAGATATACATATTCCAATATAGCTTATCAGTGTGCAAAATTAAAGGATGTGTCACTCCAGGATAAGCTGATGAACTGGATATTATCTCTCGAGTTTAACCATTTTTTGATACCTGAACCCGATCTTAATATCTTCCTTGATGTACCTTTTGCCTTTACAGAAAATAATTTATCAAAAACGAGAATGGGAAATGACCGCGATTATCTTAATGGAAACAGGGATATCCATGAAGAGAGTATGGTATTTCAAAAAAAAGTCAGGGATATTTATCTGAGAGTTTCGGAAACAGATGACCATCTTGCAGTTATTGACTGCAGCAACTATGTTGGTGCGATGCTTCCTGCTGCTGAAATATTTGATCTTATCATAAGAGTCTTAAATGAGAGAAAACTTATCTGAGATGAAGATATTAAGGATTGCAGCCAGAATAATTATTGGCCTCGTTTTTGTCTTTTCCGGAGTTGTAAAAGCAATTGATCCTCTGGGCTCAGCCTACAAATTTCATGATTACTTTCAGGCATTTCACCTTGGGTTTCTTAATACCCTGAGTCTTACCCTTGCAATATGTCTGTGTTCAGCTGAATTCATTTCGGGCTTCTCTGTTCTTACAGGATTGAGGCAGAAAACAGGAATTTTTGGCGTTCTGATCCTTCTGGCAATCTTCACTCCTGTCACTTTCATTCTCGCACTTACAAACCCTGTTTCGGACTGCGGTTGTTTCGGTGATGTAATCCATCTTACCAATTGGCAGACCTTTGGAAAAAACATAATATTAGTTTTTTTATTTATAGTCTTGTACACAGAAAGAAATCAAACCAGTAGGTTCTTCAGTAATATTACGGAATGGATCATCATTTCCATAGTTATAGTCCTTTTCATCATTTTTTCACTCATAAACCTCAGGTATCTCCCTGTTATCGATTTTCTGCCTTATAAGACAGGAGTAAAAATTGCTGATAAGATGATTGTCCCTGAAGGAGTTCCGGTAGATGAGTATAGGACTACTTTTATATATGAAAAAGACGGGGTCAAAAAGGATTTCAATCTAAATAACTATCCGGCAAATGATTCAACCTGGAAGTTTGTTGATCAGAAATCGGTTCTTGTAAAAAGTGGATATAAACCTCCGATACACGATTTCATAATAACCTCCCTGAGCGGAGAGGATCTCACTCAGCAAATATTAACTTTCCGGGGTTATTCTGTTTTAATGATTTCCAAAAAACTTGCAGAAGCCGGAAAGAACCACTTATCCGACGGATTTAAGCTTGGCAATTATTTTAAGACGAATGGTATCCATTTTTATATTCTTACCTCTTCAGGAACGGAGGAAATAAAAAGTTATGAGAATGGGTTAGCATTCTGTTCCGCAGATGAGACAACTTTAAAAACCATGGTACGGTCAAATCCGGGATACATTTTAGTTAAAGACGGAACAATTCTTGGTAAATGGTCGTGGGCAAATGTCCCGGATCAGAACTGGTTCGGGAAACTTTTAATTGTAAATAAATAATTAAAGTTCCAACTTTAGGCACTCCAAACTTTAGGTCATATTAAGAACTCGATTATTTGTACATTTAAATATTATTACAATTTAAAATTTTGATTTATATGAGAAAGAAGATTGTTGCCGGTAACTGGAAAATGAATATGGATCTTGCTGAAGGACTAAAATTCGCGGGTTCAATTGAGAAGTATTTTAAGGAGAGCCCTTCGGAAAAGGTGCTGGTTATTCTATGCCCGCCGTTTATACATCTGGCTGGTATGGCTGATATTCTTAAACATGGAAAGGTGGCTCTTGGGGCTCAGAACTGCGCTGCCGAAGCATCCGGAGCCTATACCGGTGAAGTTTCTGCATGGATGATAAAAAGTACAGGTGCTCAATATGTCATTATTGGACATTCTGAGAGGAGAAGCTATTATCATGAGGATGATAAACTACTGAATAAGAAAACATTACTGGCCATTAACAGCGGATTAAAAGTTATTTTCTGCTGTGGTGAAGTATTAAAGGAAAGGGAAGCAGCTCAACATTTTCTTATTGTCAGAAGACAATTAGAGGAAGGATTATTCAGCCTGACCGCGGAACAGATGGATATGATTGTCATTGCCTATGAACCCGTATGGGCTATCGGCACAGGTTTAACCGCTTCACCCGACCAGGCTCAGGAGATGCATAAATATATCCGTGAACTGGTTAAAGAAAAATATGGCAACGATTGTGCTAAAAAATTGCCAATTCTGTATGGTGGCAGCTGCAAGCCATCTAATGCCGCTGAAATTTTCTCTAAACCTGATGTTGATGGTGGGTTAATTGGAGGAGCTGCCCTTAAGAAAGAAGATTTCACTGCAATAGTGGAAGCAATTTAGGATTGCCCCCTCCCGCTACGCGGGATCCACCTAAAGGGGGCCTAACTCTGTAGTGTCTAGATAATTTTTTAAAATACAGAAAATTAGGGGGCCAAAAGACTGTAGGGTAAAAAGTAAAAAGATTAGTCTCATGTTAAAAAAGCTGATAATTCTTAATCTCTCTTTACAGGTATTGATTTCTGGTACAATATTTGGTCAGACAAAATCTGCGTTTTCAGGAGATCATTCAAAGTTCAGAACGGAACTGACTGTTTTTATGGGACCAAATCTTAATGCCGATCAGCTTGCCAATGTTAACACATTTCTTTCCAGGTGGGACAGCGCTGCATTCAGCACTGAAATTATGGATAAGATAATAAATATTTCGAGTCAGCTCTCATCAAGGCAAATGAGAATTGTCCCTCAATTCTATGATTTTCTTGTAACCCTGAATTATTTCATCAAGTATAAACGAGACATTCCATTTTTCACAAACTGGCTTAAAGGATTAAGTGAAATAGCATTCAATCAGACATATACAAATGACAATATCGACAAATATTTTAAGAATAGCAGTTTGATGGTCAAGGATAATGTATTGTCCGAATCGGGAAGCATTAAATGGAAAGTAAAAAATAATACTCTTAAGTTTCTTTATGATACTGCTGTTTATGTCACAATTTCAAATGCTACATTAACCTGCTATACGCAAAAAGACAGTACTGAACTATATAATGTTACCGGAAAATACTATCCCGGGCTTCAGCAGTTCAGAGGTACTAAAGGTGTCGTTACCTGGGAAAAAGCCGGATATTCACGTAAAGATGTTTTTGCCGAATTAACTGATTATTCAATTAATATGGCAAAGAGTAGTTTCGTTGTTGATTCAGCGAAACTTACGTATAGTACCTATTTTAAAGAACCGGTATCTGGCTTACTTGCCGACCAGGCCATCAGCTTTGCTGATAAGGATAAGGCTACCTTTCCTCGTTTTGAGACTTACGAAAAAGAATTTAAAATCAAAAATATCTATAAAGGGGTTAATTATGAAGGTGGACTAGCTTTTGAAGGAGCGAATGTAAAAGGAACAGGAAAAAATGCAGCCCCTGCGAAGATCACTCTTTTCAGAAATGATACTCTTTATCTCAGAATCCGTTCAAAAGAGTTTCTTTTCTCTAAAACCGGATTAAACTGCCAGGAGGCTGCCATGTCGTTGTATCTGGATAAAGATTCGATATATCATTCTAATCTGGCGTTTTCTTACTTCTCTGCAACCCGACAGGTAAATCTTTTCCATACAAACAATCCGGTCTCGAAGAGTCCCTTCTTCGATTCCTTCCACCGACTCGACATGTATTTTGAATATTTGTCATGGAATATGAACGAATCGAAAATTATTCTTTCACATGCAAGAGGTGCTTCACTTGGCCAGGCGCAATTTGAATCAACTTCTTTCTTTAATTCAGATTATTTTTTGCAACTTATGGGTCTCGATGATTACCATCCTCTTAACCGCTTGATAAAATTTTCTGAATGGTTTTATTCAGAGACTTTCCCGGTAGAGGAATTTGCCAGATGGCTGAATAAACCCGTAGAGGCAGTTACAGGATTATGCATTGATTTGGCCAATAAGGGGTTCATCTTCTATGACCGGACTAATAACGAAGTCACAATAAAGAAAAAAACCAAAGACTTCCTCGATTCATATGCAAAAAAAAAGGATTATGATATCATCAATATTATAAGCGAAACAAAAGCTCCGACGGATAACGCAATTCTCGACCTGAAAAAATACGGACTGACAGTATACGGAGTAACCGGGGTTCTTCTGAGTGATTCTCAGAAGGTCGCAATTTATCCCTATAATAAACAACTGAATATCGGGAAAAACAGAGATATTAATTTTGATGGCGTTGTTGAGGCAGGTTTGTTTACGGTCTACGGGCATAAATTCTCATTCAGCTATGATACTTTCAAGATCAGGCTTCAAAAAATCGATTCCATTAAGATTTCTGTGGAGACAGAGAAGAACGATAAGATGGGTAATCCAATTATTAAAAATGTAGACAACCTCATAGAACTTGGAACTGCAGAACTGTATATTGATAATCCGGATAACAAATCAGGATTAAAAAGTCTCAAACAGTATCCGATCATAAATGCTACTACCAACTCATATATATTCTACGATAAAATACCCGGTCTTGAAGGAGTTTACAAACAAAAGGACTTCTATTTCAAGGTTGATCCTTTCACTTATGAGAATATAGATCACTATACAAACCAGGATATGAAACTTTCGGGAGAATTTGTGGGAGGAAATATTCTCAAACCCATGAAGCAATATCTTGTTATACAGGAAAATAACTCATTGGGATTTAATATGACCATCCCACCTGAAGGAATTGAGGTGTACAACAGCAGGGGAATATTATACAATTCTCTGAGTATGAGCAACAAGGGGCTTACAGGAAGCGGGACAATAAAGCACCTGACTTCAACAACAATCTCAGATGAATTCAAATTTTTCCCGGATTCAATGATCACTCAGGCCTACTCTTTCAATACTGAAAAAGACTCAACCGGATTATTCCCCATTCTTAACAGCAAGGATGTAGCAATTAAATGGCTTACTAAAAAAGATGAAATGATTGCTACCAATGCAACAGGCAAAACATTTGATATGTTTGGAAACGGAACAACACTTGATGGCAGTTTAAATCTGTCACATGCAAAACTAAACGGTTCTGGTGTAGTTAATTTAACAGATTCAAGAATCACTTCCAACTTATTCAGTTTTACTGCAAATTCTATAAAAGCCGATACAGCCGATTATACACTTAAATCTCTGTCAACTAACGGTTATTCTTTTATTGCGCAAGATGCCAATACCGAAATCAATTTTAACCAGAGAATGGCTCATTTTAGATTGAACACCGATTCATCAGTTGTAAAATTCCCCGAGATACAGTATATCTGTACAATGACTGATTTTACATACAATATGGAAAACCGTGTACTCAGTATGGAACAAAAGGGAAAGTCGAACACACCTCTCTTAACAACAGATAAGCTCCTTAAGCTTGACTACACCAAACTTGATAAGCCAACATTCTTTGCAACAAATAATATCTCTGATACAGTTGCTTTTTCATCATGGAAAGGAAGCTATCATCTTGATCAGGAATATATTGAAGCCGATAACATAAACTACATCCATGTTGCCGATGCACTTATTCAACCTGAAAACGGGAAAATAGTTATTGGCAGGCGGGCTAAAATTGAGCAGATGCAAAATGCCACCGTTGCTCTTAACCACAGGCATATATTGCATTATGCCAAGATTGATATTGAATCTACCAAACGATATGCAGGTAGTGCAGTATACGATTATGTAGATGAAAATAAAGAGATCCAGCATATTAATTTCCCGGTGTTGGAGGTCGACACTGCAACAACCAACGCAAGAGGATATATACCTGCATCCCAGAAATTTCTGCTTAGCCCTGCATTTTCCTTTTCAGGTGATGTAACCCTCTCAGCCAGAGCTGATAATCTTACTTTTACTGGAGCAGCGGGAGTTTTGCATAGCTGCAACACACTCGGTAGTTACCCGATTAAATTCAAATCACAGATCGATCCAAAAAATATTATGATCCCTTTAAGTGATAAGCCAAGAGATATGAATGATAATCTTATTTTTTCAGGCTCTTTCATAAATACTGATTCTATTCATATATATCCGGCTTTCCTTTCTGCGCAAAAATCCTGGACCGATGTTGCTCTTGTGAATTCCGGGGGTTGGCTTTACTACGAAAAGACAAAAGGCAGATACTTAATTGCTTCCCGCGAAAAGCTGATTGATCACACTCTTCCGGGAAATATGATTGCATTTGACAAGAATTTTTGTGTATTATCAGAAGAAGGGAATATTGATTTCGGTGCAAAACTTGACCTGGTTAAACTAACCGGCGCAGGCAAAGTAATCCAAGGCATTGATTCCGGGAAGGTTAATATTAATGCTATCCTTGCCATGGACTTTCATTTTTCAACCGAAGCGCTCAGAGTAATGGCAGATGAGTTCAGATTTATGCCTTCCCTTAAACCTGTTAATCTGAATACAGATCTGAATAACAAGGGAATGAAGGATCTTCTGGGAACAAGTGTTGCAACACAACTAAAAGAAGAGATGGATCTTTTTGGAACGTCAAAGAACCTGCCGAAAGAATTTACATACGAACTTTTGCTTAACGATGTAAATCTGTTCTGGAATGAATCTACATCTTCATTCCGGTCGAGCGGTAAAATCGGAATCGGATTTATAGGACCTCAACCCATAAATGTATATGTCGACGGCTATATCGAGATCCAGCGAAGGAGATCGGGAGATATGATAGATATCTACCTTAAAGCAGATGCCTCTACCTGGTATTATTTCTCTTATTTCAAAGGGGTGATGATGACACAGTCGGGAAACAATAATTATAATACTATTATTGATAAAACGAAACTGAATGACCGGAAAGATCCTGAATCTTCAACAAAAATGCCTTATTATTATATGATTGCAGTTGAAGACCGTCTTTCCAGGTTCCTGCATAGAATGTCGGAAAATAATGCAGAAGATAATCAGGGCGACCTTAATGGTCCTGTAAAATGATTTTGCCTCTCTCTCCAAGTTCAATCAGTTCAAGATCGTGTATGTTATTCCCATCTATCTGAAACCTGATTGCTGTCATATATTTATGAAAACCGTTATACCCTGCAGCCCCGGGATTCATATATAAAAATCCGGCTTTTTTATCGTACATAACTTTAGCAATATGCGAATGCCCGCAAATGAAAAGATCCGGAGGATTTTCATATATAGCAGGTAATACTTTCCGGTTATAATGGCCGGGGGTTCCACCGATATGTGTTAACCAGACCCTTGTCTCTTCGGCCATGAAAATCAGATTCTCAGGATAAGTTGTTCTTACAAGAGCATCATCTATATTGCCGTAAACAGCTTTCAATGGCTTAAATGCATCCAGCCTGTCAGCTGTTTCAATATTGCCAATATCTCCGGCATGCCATATCTCGTCACATTCAGCAAAATGATCAAAAAGACGCGGGTGTATCCAGCCATGTGTGTCGGAAAGAAGACCTATTTTCATATATAAATTTTTACCCCCACCCCCCAAATGGGGGGCTTTAAAAGCTATAGCTGTTTTTTAACCCCCAATATGGGAGGAAGGGGGTTTGAAACAGCAAAGGTTTTAACAATAGTGCATAAATATAAGATCAATTTCCTAATTTTGTATAAACTCATTTTCATGCAGATATTTTATGCACCATATATTACTGGCGATACTTATACACTTGACGAAAAGGAATCAAGACACCTGATCAGGGTATTAAGAATGACAAAAGGTTCGGCTGTCAGGCTGATTGACGGGAAAGGGAATCTCTACGAAGGAATTATAAATGATCCTGATCAAAATAAGTGCACTATAGTCATTACAGGGAAGACAACAGATTTCGAAAAAAGAAATTACAGACTTCATGTAGCTATTTCCCCTTTAAAGAATCCTGAACGATTTGAATGGTTTGTAGAAAAGAGCGTTGAGATCGGGATAGATGAGATTACCCCGCTGATATGCAAAAACACTGAAAAACCTGGAATTAAGAGTGACAGATTGAATAATCTCATAATCTCGGCAATGAAACAATCGCTTAAGGCAAAAAGAACAGTCCTTAATGAACCAAGCACTTTCAAGGATTTTATAAGTATGAAACCTGATGCAATCTTAATGATAGCACACTGCGATGGTTCCCTGATAAGAAGAAGAGTATCGGATGTATATACTAAAGGCCGGAACGCCATCATTCTTATAGGACCAGAAGGTGATTTCACCAAAGAAGAGATTGATTCTGCAATTAACAACGGGTTCATACCTGTTCATCTTGGAACAAGCCGTCTGAGAACAGAAACGGCAGGCATTGCTGTCTGCCATTCCATTTACTTTATGAATCAGTAAAACAGACATTATCTGGCCACAAAGTTAAATACTTCCCCGATCTCATTCTTGGATACCTTATAAAACTCGGTGTACTTGCATTTCAGACAAGTAAGGAAGGTAAATCTCCGGGTATGAAGTTGGAGCATTTTTGTCCAAAAGCTGCTGTAAGCCCACATTTCACCAATTTGGTACTCCTTGTTTCCACATTTTGGACAGGTATATTTTAATTCCTGATCCTTACTTTTGATATGATCGTGATCATTTTCAAACTTATGTTTCATAATTCCTCTGTTTTAATATTTTCTGACTTTGATTTCCATCTGCCTGCTTTTTTTAAGGCCTGATCGAGTATATACTCAATCTGACCGTTAGTGCTCCGGAATTCGTCAGAAGCCCATTTTTCCAAAGCTTTCAACTTTTCCTGGTCAATCCTGAGAACAAATGGTTTTTTCTCACTCATATTATGAATTCAAAGTTCCGGTATTTACAATAGGTGTAGCATCTTTATCGCCGCAAAGTACAACCATCAGATTGCTGACCATAGCAGCTTTCTTTTCCTCGTCGAGAGTAACAATTTTTTTGACCGATAGTTGCTCAAGAGCCATTTCAACCATCGACACTGCACCTTCAACAATTTTAAAACGGGCTGATACAACTGCTGAAGCCTGTTGTCTTCTTAGCATAGCACTTGCAATCTCTTCAGCATAGGCGATATAGTTGATCCTTGCTTCAATAACTTCAATACCGCAAATCTGAAGTCTTTCCCTGATCTCTTTCTCAAGTTCATTGTTTACCTCTTCCCCCCCGCTTCTGAGAGCAATAGCTGATTCGTGGTCCTCAAAATTATCATAAGGATATAATCCGGCCAGCTTACGAAGAGCAGCTTCACTTTGCACTAACACAAAATGCTGATAATCATCTACATCAAAAACTGCTTTATATGTTTCTGCAACTCTCCAAACAAGTACTAAACCAATTTTAATCGGGTTTCCGATTTTGTCATTTACCTTAATGGGTTCATTATTAAAGTTTCTGGCTCTAAGAGATAATCTGCGTTTGAAATATAAAGGATTGACCCAGAAAAATCCATTTTCCCTGATTGTTCCTTTATATGCACCAAATAAGACCATAACACACGAGCCATTTGGATATACCACTGTAAAACCAATAATGGTAAAGACAAAGATTAGTGTCAGAATTAAACCAATCCAGATTTTCTCATAAGCAAATCCGGTAATCGCACCACCAATAAACAAAACCGCCATAAGCAGTGCAATGTAACCCGAAATGGGTTTTACTGTAATTTCATGTTTCATAGGAGTTGATATTAGTTTAAAATGAAATAATTAAAAAAATAAGTTTATATAACATTTTTGAAACCCATTAAAATGAAGCATTACTATATGATTTCTAATCTGTTGAAAGAATGATATTTTCCTCCTCCATCATTTTCCTCAGATTTATAAGAGCTTATCTCATTCGTCCCAGGGCTGTATTTATACTTATGTTAGTTATTTTAGCAATCTCCTTAAAGCTAAAACCTGAATAATGCCTCAGTATCACAACCTCCTTCTGATCATCAGGCAGGCGGCTGACCATATTCCTGACAGCATGATGCATCTCTCTTTTAATCAAATCATCTTCAATGTTACCTTTAGCATATTTCTTTGAATTAAAAAGATCAGATTCATAATTATCGGTCGAAATGGTATTCATTTGTTCCATGGCATATGATATTTTTTTAATATCACAATGATATTATTTTAAATTGAGATGTCCAAAAAAAACACAGGAAAAATTCCTGTGTTCTCTGAGAATCTTAAACTTTTTTCCTGATACTCTTTATCAGGCTCGTTGTCAAACTTCTCCCCGGAACTACTTTTATGCTCCGCAGAAGGGCAATCACATCATGGAATTCAGTGTTTAAACCCATTGCATCTTCCATTAGATCTATGTCTTTAACCTTGATATCCCTGTATGTGATAAAAGGAGTAGAAATTAATCCCATAGGCTTCATGTTTCCAGTTTATATGAAAACGGCCCAGATATAGGTATTATTGTATTTCTTTTATTTTAAAATTCAATTCTTAAACAGATTCTCCTTTTTGTCATTGCTCTTTGCCTTAAACCGTTGAGACTTTATTCCCTAAGCCCCCGGTTCAGTTCAGTGTCAGGCTGATGTTTTTCTCAACCATTATTCTCCTCATGTTAATCAGGGCATATCTCATCCGGCCAAGAGCAGTATTTATACTTACATCGGTTATATCAGCGATTTCCTTAAAGCTTAACCCTGCATAATGTCTGAGGATTACTACTTCCCTTTGGTCATCAGGCAAATGGCTTATCATATTTCTGATATCCTTTTGAATCTGTTTTTTTATCATATCATCCTCCACATTGTCTTCAGCAAATGATTTTGAATTAAACAGATCAGATTCATAATTGTCGTTTGAAACAGTGTTCATTTGCTTGATTCTGCGGAAATGGTCAATAATAAGGTTATGAGCTATACGCATCACCCAGGAAATAAATTTTCCGTTATCGGAATATTTACCCGCTTTAACAGATTGAATCACTTTAAGGAAGGTATCCTGAAAGATATCTTCAGCAAGTGCCTGATCGCGTATATAAAGACTTATATAAGCGAAAACCTTGTTCTTATGACGGTGGATTAGCTTTTCAAAACACGACTGCTCACCTTTTATAAACCTCAGAATC
>Ga0182011_10001148_pt1 | contig 23357 bp, 21 predicted proteins | sample 711E1DmetaG_FD_120481 | JGI IMG/M metagenome (GOLD analysis project Ga0182011, IMG submission 120481) | Permafrost microbial communities from Stordalen Mire, Sweden - 711E1D metaG | ecosystem: Environmental > Terrestrial > Soil > Wetlands > Permafrost | place: Sweden: Stordalen | collected...
ATTGCTCTATCTGCCGCCCTATTCGCCGGAGCTGAACCCGAACGAAAAAGCCTGGTCGAAGCCCAAGCAAATCCCGCGAACTGCAAAGGCCAGAAGCGAAGAACAGCTCGATCAAGCCAACGGCTTTTGTTGAGAGTACAGATGGCGGTTATCCAATTGCTGTAAACCGAAAGCACAATGCCGCGTAATGCACGTGAATTGAAGAACCGCTCTACAACGCGGAATCAAGGGCAAACGGCTGAAAGCCGCATGGCCCCATGCCGATCGGCGCAGCTGACTGGGAGTTTGATATGCGCCGCCCCTGGCCGGCCATGATCGAGATCGACCGCGCCACCAAAGCCAAGGTGGAGCGCGCTGGGGAGGGGCTGGGGTTGTCGTGCCGTTCCCGATTCCCACCCCTACTGCAGAAACTCGCGCACGAATACGTTCCCGCTCCTTATCAGGCCGTCGAGTGAACCGTCGAAGATGAGACGCCCTTCTTCGAGCATCAGGAATGTCGTGCTGGGATCGGTTTGGCCTTTGGGCAGCGAGATCATGTGGCCATGCTCCGCATCGAAGCGATGGGTGCAGAGCGTGAAGGCATCCTGGAGGCGGTGAGTGACGAGGATGGAGGGAGTGCGGTAGACGTCGCGCTCCTTGACAATCAGCTCGATGATGGTGGTCGAGGTGACGGGGTCCAGGCCGCCGGTGGGCGAGTCGTAAAGCAGCAGCTCGGGCTGCCGGAGAAAAGCGCGAGCGATGGCGACGCGGCGCTTCATGCCTCCCGATAGGCTGCCGGGAAAGAGGTCGAAGGTCTCTTCCAGTTCGACAAAGCGCAGCGCCTCGCGGACGCGGCGGTCTATCTCGTCGTCCGGAACCCTCTCCGCGATCAGTTGGTAGGCCACATTGTCGCGGACGGAGAGCGAATCGAAGAGCGCTCCCTCCTGAAAGACCATGCCGATGCGATTGCGCAGAGGAAAGAGATTCTCCTCGGCCATCTGGGAGATCTCTTCGCCAAACAGCAGAATGCTGCCCCGATCGGGGCGGAGCAGGCCGTTGACCAGTTTGAGCAGGACGCTCTTGCCCACGCCGGCCGGCCCGAGAAGGATGCGCGTCTCTCCCGGAGCGATCGAGAAGCTGACATCCGCAAGAACCGGCGGGCCCGCGAAGGCGATGGAGACGTTGTGAAAGGCGACGACGGGAGATTCGCTCATGGGGATGGAAACAAGGTGAGCAGCACCTGGGTGATGAGGAAGTCCACGAAGATGATGAGCACCGAAGCGTTGACCACGGCCTGAATGGTGGATCGGCCCACGCCCTCGGTGCCACCCGAGGTCCTCATGCCATAGAAACAGCCGACGGAGGCGATGATGTAGCCGGAGAAGAGCGGCTTGACGAGGCCCTGGATGATGTCGGGGTAACGGAGGTGCTCCCAGGCCATGGAGAAGTATTGTGTGCCGTTCTGGTGATTGAGGAAGACGGTGACGGCGGCGCCGCCCAGGATGCCGAAGGCGTCGGCGACGATGGTGAGAAAGAAGAGCATCGAGATGCAGGCAAAGATGCGCGGGGTGATCAGCTCGCGCATGGGGTCCACGCCCAGGGCGCGCATGGCGTCGATCTGCTCGGTGACGACCATGGAGCCGAGTTCGCTGGCCATCGAGGAGGCGTTGCGGCCGGCGACCATGATGCCGGTGAGCACCGGCCCCAGCTCGCGGATCATGGTGATGCTGACGAACCGGCCGGTGACGGCGGTGGCGCCGAACTGGGAGAGCGTGGCCGCCGACTGGAGGGCGAGTACGCCGCCGGTAAAAAAGCCGGAGAGCAATACGATGGAGGTGGAACCGACGCCAATAATGTCGGACTGAATGAGGAAATCGGGCCAGTAGCGGGGAGGGCTCCAAAGGTTCATGAAAGCCTGCCAGGCGAACAGGGAGTAGTCCTGCACCGTGTGTACAAGATTCCTGGCGGTTCTTTCGATCGTTTGTAACGCCATCGGTTCGCCGGCCTGCGGAGGAAGCGTATCGCGCCGCTCTCCTCGACAGAATAGCGCATTGGGCGAGCACGGATGCCGGACGCCCAGAAATTATGCCGCAGAAACTCGAGGAGTTGCATGCCGAGGCTGGCCAGGGTAGTTCTGTTGCCGAGCTGGCGGCTGTTTGAGCGATACACCGGCCACTCGCGCCGTAAAAGCCCCTGGAACGGCGGTTCCAAATAGGCACGACCCGGCGAGTTTCCCGCGGCCTCTTCCCTTGACCCTGCGCAGCGGAAGCTGCTGTAGCAAGATAGCATGTATCGTGCTACTCTGTTTCTTCTCCGTCATGCAATTGCGGGGGAAGGAGCGATTGTGGGCGTCTTGAGCAGAATCGGCATCGCGCTCGATTCCGACCTTCTCAAACAATTCGACCAATGGATGGGCAGGCGCGGCTATTCCAACCGCTCCGAGGCTTTTCGCGATCTGATTCGCGACCGGCTGGTCGGCGAACGCACCGCGACTCCGAACGCCGTTGTCGTGGGAACCGTCACCCTCATCTACGATCACGATGCGCACGGCGTGGGCGAAAAACTGACCCTACTGCAGCATGAACATCACGAACTGGTGGTCTCCACCAGTCACGCGCATCTGGATCACGACTCCTGCCTCGAGGTGCTGATCGTGCACGGCAAATCGTCTCGGGTGGCTCAGTTTGCCGATCAACTCATCGGTCTGAAGGGAGTACAGCACGGACGTCTGGTGATGACCGTCCCGGCGCAGGCGCTGGCTGCACCCGTGGAAAAGGCGCATCAGCACCCCCATCCGCATAAACACTGAGCGGCAGTGAGATGAAACAAAAGCGGCCGGGAAGCACACATTCTCCGGCCGTTTTCCTTGTCCCGCAATCTCTTATTTACCGTTCTACTTGCCAAAGCGGTAGGTCAGATTGATGCTGACATAGGACGGCATTTGTCAAAAGGACCTTCCTAACGCGAATCGCGCCTGAAACGGCTCGACGGGATGGGCAACGCGTGTGAATGCCGACGGGCCTATCGGAGTTCCGCTTGGAGTTATCCCTGGAACGACTCGGGACTCATAGGCGTAGTCAATATCGCTATCGCTGCGGTCAAGCATATTCAAGAATTCCGCCGAAACGCGCCATTTCTTCTTGAATTGATAACCAAGCTCCCCATTGAGCAACACCGTTTGATTGGAGCGAAAAATTCCGTCGGAGGTCAAATCGCGCGGGCCAAAGTAGCGCAGGCGCAAACTCGACGAAAAGCCTTGGTAATCGTGCAGCGTGATGCCCGATGAAATCACCACCCCAACCGCTTCGGGCACACGCTTGCCACCCGCGCTGTTCGGCGCCGCATCATCTGGGTCTATTTCGGTAAACTGGGCTCTGGAGTTCGCAAGATCGAAATCAAAAGCCACATGTTCACGTGGCGTGTAGTAGTTCGCCCATTCGACGCCATAGCGGTTGCTCGACTGTTCTGAAGCACTCGTGCCTCCGGTGTCGCCATCCTGCATCAGTTCGGAATTACTGTGGAGAGTCCAAAGAGCAAGGGTGCTTTGCAGATGCGGGACGGCCACAGTGCGCACGCCGATTTCCCCGCCTTTGGTTTGGACCAGCGGGGGGATTTTCGAGCTGGGCGTATTGGGGGTAGGATTGTCCGCCGAAACCGGTTCCACCGTTTGCGTTGCGCCGCGCCCGTCGTTCGAGTGAAAACTGAATCCGCCCTGGGCATAGAACTCAGTATTGGCCCACGGGCCGAAGATCAAACTTGCTTTTGGGCTGGGCAGGAACTTGGTGGCCGAGCCGGAGTTGGCCGCGTTAACCGGGGCCGAGTAAGCCAAGCTGGTGACGACAAATTTTTCGTCGTCGCCGCGCAGGGCCATGACCGAGCGGAATTTATTCGCCCACTGAATTTTATTTTCCGCATAAAATCCCACTATCGTGTCCGTAAAGCGATCCCGCTCCCTGGTCGCCGGCAAAGTCGGGGGAATCGGGTCGCCGGTGTTGTAATCGGTTTTGTCCATGCGCACGCGATTACTCGTCACGTAAAGGCCGTTGTTGATCCAATCGTTGCGGAGCTGCAGGCCGAAGGTATTTGCCGCCCTGCGGCCAAACCATTGGCTGAAAATCGCGTGGTGTGCATCCAGACCGGCCACCCAGCGCCTGTCTTGCTGTTCGAACTGGTCGCCGCGAACGGGGTCCACCAGGTAGTAAGTTAAATCGGAAAATAAATCCAGATCGTAATAAAATCCGTAGGCCATGAGTTTCGACTCGGAATTTGTGCTTTGGCGATGGCCCTCAGCCTGCAAGCTATAACGCTGGCTGTGGCCGCCGTCCGTCGGATCCAGTGTGCCGTATAAACCAACGAGAGGCACGGCGCTCACGGGGATCTGATCGCTCGAATGCCATTTTCCGTGGTAAGCGCAGGCCGTGATGCTGGCGCCATCGGCGTCGTCGCCCTGGCTGTAGGTGAGCAAGCCGTTGATTTTATTAAAAGCATCCGGATGCACCCATGGGCCGTTATCGTAATACGCTTCTCCGCCGTACAGCAAACTGCCCGAACCGAGCTTATGCGATGCGCCGAAAACGGCCCGCCCATAGCCAAACATGCCGCCTTCCACCTTGACGAAGTTCTGAGGCAGCGTCTTGAAATATTCCAAATGGGCCGAGCCAGCCGAGCCATAGTTGCCGATATCGGCGTAATAGGGACCTTTCTCGAAATTCACCCGCTTCACAAACTCCGGGATGACGATGTTCATGTCCGAGTAGCCCTCGCCGTGCGCATGCGACGGAAGGTTCAGCGGCATATCGTCGATGAATATGGCAAAATCCGTGCCGTGGTCGAGATTGAAGCCGCGCAGATAATATTGGTTGGCCTTGCCGCCGCCGGCGTGTTGCGTGATGATCAGGCCGGGAACCGTCTCCAAAACCTCTCCCGAACGAAGAATCGGACGATCCTGGATCTCCGTTGCGCCCACCGTTCCCTGAGTGCCGGATTCGGCAATTCCGATGAGGTCATCCTCACGGCCCTGCACGTCAATGGAGGTGCTCACGGAGCCCACCGCAAGAGAGATGCGCAGCAAGGCTGGCGCCTCTGTGTCCCCTATGAGGACGGGGATTTCTTTGGTTTCAAAACCGGAATTCGATAGTACGAGCCGATAATTTCCTGCCGCGAGTCCAGAAAGAATGAAGGAGCCGTTCCCGTCCGTCCGTGTCGTTCTCTGTACAGTACCGTTCGTGCTTCGAAGCTGCACCGTAGCCCCGGCAATCACCGCGCCAGACGCGTCTACGACAGTTCCCGATAGACGATTAGGAAAAGCCTTATCGCTTGCTGCGACAGGGTGGCCCTGCGGATCGAGCACATGACCGCTGTTCGCGGGCTGCCGCGCGGAAAGCAGCGAGGCCGCGGTGAACAGAGCTATGGGAACAAATCCGCGGAAAAGCATCTGCACCGGCTCCTGAAAAGGTTGAACAATCTGTTGCGCTGGCAAATGGTCTGGATTCTTGGCCAGGGCGCTGGCGCCCCGTCCGGAAGCACCTGGGCCAATCGGCAGGCATGGATTTGTCTGAGGATGATTGTCGCATACGTAGCACGAATTTGTAAACAGTATGTGCATACATATATGATATGCGTATGCTGTACGAGAGGAGACTTTGTGCGGAGTACCTTGCGCTGATACTCTCTTGGCGGTAAGGCCGCGGTACTGCCGGCCATGCCGGCAGCCGCTTCGCCTTCTCCTCCTCCGCCAGCCGCGGATTCCGCAATCCCTCGATACTCTCGACAGCGTTGACCGGTATGCCGCTTGTCTATCCGCCGGTGGCGCTGGTCATGTGTTGCGAGGGCGCGGTTATGGCAGGCGCGGTTTTGCTCTAATATAGGGGCCGAAACAGCAGCTTGGCGGGAAAAATCCGTCGCGGCGCGCCTCCGGCTCGGCCGCAAGTCTTGCCATTTCCGCGCCCTGGGGCTAGGCTATTGCTATGCGTCGATGTCGCTAACACCGCCCTGGTGATTGCAGCGATGCTGACGCGCGCCCCGATCGCGCGCGTTCTTCATCCAATTGACGGCCCGGCCGTCACCCCAAGACCCTGAATACAACCAGCGGGAGCGTATCCCGGAAAAAGGAGAGTATCATGGCGCGCATTGCCGCGAACGTCACTGAAATCATTGGCCATACGCCGCTGGTGCGGCTGAACCGCATAGCGGCCGGCCTGCCCGCTACCGTTCTGGTCAAGCTGGAGAGCCAGAACCCCCTGAGCAGCGTGAAAGACCGCATCGGCCTGGCCATGATCGAGAACGCCGAGAAGGCGGGCAAGATCAAGCCCGGCGAGACCGTGCTCATCGAGCCCACCAGCGGCAACACCGGCATCGGGCTGGCCTTCATCGCCGCCGTCAAGGGCTACCGTCTGATTCTCACCATGCCGGAGACGATGAGCCTGGAGCGGCGCGTGATTTTGCTGGCCTTTGGCGCCGAACTGGTGCTGACCCCCGGCCCCAACGGCATGAAGGGGGCCATCGCCAAGGCCAACGAGCTGCTCTCCCAGACTCCCAACGGGTTCATCCTGCAGCAATTCGACAACCCCGCCAACCCGGCCATCCACTACGCCACCACCGGCCCCGAGATCTGGGAAGACACCGACGGCAAGGTGGACATCCTCATCAGCGGGGTGGGCACCGGCGGCACCATCACCGGCGTGGCCAAGTACATCAAGGAGCGCAAGCCCGGATTCAAGGCCATCGCCGTGGAGCCGACCGACAGCCCGGTGCTCTCCGGCGGCAAGCCGGGACCGCACAAGATTCAGGGCATCGGCGCGGGCTTCGTGCCCAGTATTCTCGACACCAAACTGGTGGACGAGATCGTCCAGGTGAGCAACGACGAGGCCATCGCCACGGCCCGCCGGCTGCCGCTCGAGGAGGGCCTGTTTGTGGGCATCTCTTCCGGCGCCGCGGTTCATGCGGCCTTGCAGGTGGCCGCGCGGCCCGAGAATGCCGGCAAGCTGATCGTGGCCGTGTTGCCCAGCTTCGGCGAGCGTTATCTCTCCAGTGTCCTCTTCGAAACGCTGCGCCAGCAGGCGCTGGCCCTGGTGACGCAACAGGTTACGCTGTAAGTAGCCCACGGCCGGCGGAACGTGTGCCGTTCGCCGGCCCGCAGCCTCTTTGCTCGCCCCTTATGTCCTTGTACGGCAGAATCCGCGAAGACATCGCCTCCGTGCTGGAGCGCGACCCGGCTGCACGTTCCCGGCTGGAGGTCTTCCTCTGCTATCCGGGACTCTGGGCGGTTTGGATTCACCGCATCGCGCACACCCTCTGGCGGGCGCGTCTGCGGCTACTGGCCAGGCTGCTCTCCCAGGCAGGCCGCTTTTTCACCGGCGTGGACATTCATCCCGGAGCGCTCATAGGCCGGCGCTTGTTCATCGATCACGCCACCGGCGTGGTCATCGGCGAGACCGCCATTGTGGGCAGCGACGTGACCATGTACCAGGGCGTAACGCTGGGCGGCACCGGCAAGGGCCATGGCAAGCGCCACCCCACGGTCTGCGACGGCGTCTTTATCGGCAACAACGCCAACGTGCTGGGCAACATTACAGTGGGCGAAAACTCGCGCGTGGGGGCGGGCTCCGTGGTGCTCTCCGACGTGCCGCCCAACTCCACCGTCGTGGGAGTTCCGGCGCACATCGTCTACCGCAACGGCCAGAGGGTGCTGATTACCGATCCGCACGACGTGAAAGACCCGCTCTCCGATGCCCTCATCGCCCTATCGTCCCGCGTGGAGGAGCTCGAAGAGCGGCTGGGTGGGGAAGCCCAGCGAGCCGAGCCCTTCGCCGCCGAAGAGGCCGAGCGCAGCGCCTACCGCGAGGAGCTGGAGCGCCTGCGGCAGTACGTCTCGATGGGCGAGGGGATCTGAAACCGGACGCGCCGTCCATTCGCTCTCGCAAATATGTTTCTGAGATATCGAGTTTTGCCTTGACAGAAATCTTCCATGGCACTATACATAGTTATACGAGGTATTAAGCAATGGCAAAACAGAGGGCGCAACCAGCGGAAGGCGACAAGCCGGATCGCTGGGAGGCGCAACTGCGGAAGGGCGCGTTGGAGATGGCGGCCCTGGCCAGCCTGTGGGAGGATCGCCTCTATGGCCTTGAAATCATTCGCTTTCTGGAGAGTCACTCGCAGTTGGCGCTCGCGGAAGGCACCATCTACCCCATCCTCAACCGGCTCAAGGCCGAGGGGTTGCTCACCTCCGAGTGGGTCGAGGCCGAGGCCGGACATCCGCGCAAGTACTACTCGCTGACGGCCGCCGGCCGCCGGCGCCTGCGCCAGATGGCCGAGGCGTGGAGCAGTTTTTCCGGCGGCCTGAGCCGTCTGCTTGAACCCGTACTTCATCCCACGGAGGAATCCGCCGCGGCAGACGCGGAGACACCGAAACTCGTTCCAAAGGAGAATCTCCAATGACCGCAGAGATGCAACTCGACAGCTATCTGACCGCTCTCCGCGCCCATCTTGGCCCGCTCACCATCGCCGAGCGGGAGGAGATCGTGCGCGAGATCGCCGCCCACGTCCGCGACTCCGCCGAGGAGACCGGCGCTTCAGTGGAAACGGTCCTTGCCCGCCTGGGTCCGGCCGAAGAACTGGCCGCACAATATCGGGATGGATTTCTCATCCGCCAGGCCAGCCGCAGCATCTCGCCTGTAAAACTGCTCCGCGCCACGCTCCGGCTGGCCACCAAAGGCGTCTTCGGGATTGTGGTGTTCTTCCTGGCGATCATCGGATATTCGATGGGCGCCGGTCTGGTCCTGACCGCGCTGGTCAAACCCTTGTTGCCTGCGAATACCGGCGTATGGTTCGACAGCAGCGGGCATTTCATCAGTTCGGGCGTCTTGTTCCCGTCTCCCGCGCCGCCCGCGCACGAAGTTCTTGGCATCTGGTATATCCCGGTTGCGCTGATCATCGGCAGCGTGACCCTGCTGTTCACGACCTGGGCGATCCGCACGTCGCTCCGGATATCGCAGCGCTGGCAGTCGCGGCTCTAGAACTCGGTCAGACTCAGCACGTTGCCGTCGGGATCGTTAAACCAGGCAACGCGGGCGCCGCTGGGAGAGCTCCAAATGCCTTGTGGGTCTTTATCATTGAGTCCCGAATAGCGCAGGAACTCCACTCCAGACGCGGCGAGCCGTTTCACTGTGCTCTCGATCGATTCCACATCCCATCCCAGCACAGTGAAGGGATCGGGATGGTGTTCGGACACGGTGGTAACGCGCAGCATGGTTCCGTTTGCGTCGAAAACCAATGCAAACGGTGCATCGTCCTCCGCCAAACGCAATCCCAGTACGCCCTCATAGAAGGACCGCGCTTTCACGGGGTCAGTGGTGGGAACAAAGGCGACCAGCTTGCTGCCGCCAAGAAGAGAGTTCTTGGCCATGCTGTTTCTCCTCAGCTTATCTGCGGGTAAAGCCTCTGGGCTTGATGGGCGGCGCTACCGGCAGGTTGGTCTTGCCCGCGGGATAGACCGCCAGGAAGCGGTCCTGCCCTTCGCCGGAGCTGGCCGTCTCAACGCCTTCGATGCCGCGAAACGCCATGTGCAGCAGACGGCGCTCGCGGCTGTTCATGGGCGGGAAGGCGTAGGGAACGCCGGACCGAATCACCTTGTCGGCGGCGGTCTCGGCCTGCATGCGCAGTTCCTGGGCGCGCAGGGCCTTGAAGTGGGCGGCGTCGAAGCTGACCAGGTCGCCTTCTCGCTGGTCCAGGCGCAGCATCTGCGCGGCGATGGTCTCCAGAGCCCTCAGCAACTCGCCGTTGTGCGCCGTTACCAGCGGCACGTCGGGCCCCCCCAGCTCCACATAGATCTGGCGGGCCTCAATCCCCTCCGGATCGCGCGCGCCGTCTCCGGCGGTGATGCGGTACTTGAGGCGCATTCCACCCAGCTTGTTCAGAGTGGTGAGGAATCCGGCGATCTTCTGGGCGGCTTCTTGCAGGTCGGCGATGGGCATAACAAACCAGTATCGCAGAGCGAAGCCGGAAAAGGGGCGGCAAAATCGAGGAGAAAAAAGATGGCTTGAAGGGATTCCGGTGGCGGGGCTACCGGTTTGGCGCGATAATCAATACATGGCGACTCTGCCCGTTTACGATGATCCCCGGTCGGCTTTTGTCTCGGTGCGCGAGTACCTCGCTACGAGCTACCGCCCCGACTGCGACTATGTGGACGGACGGATTGAGGAGCGCAACGAGGGCGAGTACGAGCACGGCTTCCTGCAAGCGTTACTGGCGCGGCTATTCCTGAACAACGGCAGAGCCTGGGGAATCCGGGCGGTTACCGATGTCCGGGTTCAGATCAAGCCATCGAACTTCCGGGTTCCAGATGTCCTGGTGCTTCGGCTCGACGCCCCCAAGGAGCGAATTCTTACCCATCCTCCTCTACTGGTCATCGAAATTCTCTCGCCGGAAGACCGACTGGTACGATTCCAGGACCGCATCGACGACTACCTTGAGTTCGGAATCGAAAATGTCTGGATAATCGATCCTGAGCGCCGGACGGCCCGCCGCGCTACCCGCACCGGCCTGCACATCGTCAAGACCGGCGAACTGACCGTGCCGAATACGCCCATCCGCGTGGTGCTGAGCGAGCTGTTTGCGGAGTTGGATCGGGCGTGAAGCACTCCGTTCTCCGACCGGAGATACGGCGATCTTGAAGAAGATTGCGGGCCACGGTCCTCAGCCCTCGCGCACGCTGGGGGTCAGATACTCTGGGCCGACGGGGCCGGTGACGGATTCGGCGACGATGCGGTCGATCTCGGCCAGGGCGTTTGCATCCAGCTTCCAGCCCAGCACGCCGGCTACGGCATCCAGTTGCTCGGGGCGTTTGGCGCCCCACAGGGCCACGGAGACGCCGGGGCGGTCCAGCACCCAGCGGGCGGCCAGCTCCAATACGCTCTTTCCGTAGCGTTCCCGCGCAAAGGCCGCCAGCCGCTCGACGGCGGTCATGTACTGCGAGAAGCGCGGCTCCTGGAATTTGGGGTCTACGCGGCGAATGTCCTTGGCGTCAAAGCTCATGCCCCGCGCGATTCTGCCGCCCAGCAGGCTGCGGCAGAGAGTGCTCCAGGTCAAGATGGCCACGCCGTTGGCCGCGCACCAGGGGAGAATCTCCCCATCGATCTCGCGCTCGAAGAGGTTGTAGGGCGGCTGGTTTGAGGCCAAGGATATGACAGCCCGGAACTCCTCCATCTGCGCGACACTGAAGTTGCTCACCCCCAGCGCGCGCACTTTGCCTTCGCGCTGGAACTCGGCCAGCAGGGCGGCCACTGCGGACACCGGAACCAGCGTGTCCGGCCAGTGGACCTGATAGAGGTCGATGTACTCCGTGCCCAGGCGGCGCAGGCTCTCCTCGAGCTCTTTGCGCATTCGCGCGGCGGTCAAGTTGGCGAAGACGCCGCGTTCGTTCCATTCGAGACCAACCTTGGTGGCGATGTAAAAGGCCTCGCGGCGGCCGTGGGCGCGGATGGCCTTGCCGACGATCTCCTCAGAGCGCCCGTGGCCGTAGATGGGCGCGGTGTCGATGAGGTTGATGCCGCGCTCGACGGCGCTCAAGCAGGTGGCGATGGCTACTTCTTCGGGGATCGCGCCCCAGTCCAGCCCGCCGATGGCCCAGGTGCCCAGGCCGATGCGGGAGACCTCCACGCCGGCTATCGTTGTCGTTTCCATGCTCAACATCATAAGCTGTACCGAGGAATCGAAGTAATCCCGCAATGAACCGCCACCGGTTCATTGCCGGAGCTATTCCTCTATCCTCATGCGAAATTAAGGTTCCAGTCGTATGCTCCTAACTGTGAATACGCGGAAAGAGATGCGGCGGGACCGGAGACGGCGTTGTTCCGGACTCCTGGCCAGCGCAATCTCGCTCCTATTGCTGGCGGCGGCAGTTCTCGGCCAGGCCCACGGCCAAACTACCGGCGAGAGCGCGAAGCCGGAGCCATCAACCTCCGGCAAGCCGATCACCCTGGACGAGGCGATCCGGCTAGCGCAGGCCAACGAGCCTGCCTACGTAGCTTCATCGGCTGAGAGCAGGGCCTCGGCGCTGGATCGCTCCATTGCGCGTGCGGGCCTGTTGCCGGACGTTGTCCTTCACAACCAGGCGATCTACACGCAGCCCAACGGACAAAAGAGCCAGAACGGTCAGGGTGTGGATTCGCAATTTACTCAAAAGTTCATCGCCAACAACGCGGTGCGGGAGTACGCCAGCCAGGCAGTGATCAACGAGGACCTGGGGCTGCGCAAGTTCGCCGGCATGCGGCTGGCGGATGCCGAAGCGGCGCAAGCAGCCGTGGAGTTGGAGGTTGCGCGGCGCGGCCTGGTGGAGGTGGTCACGGGCCTGTTTTATGGCTTGATTGCAGCGGACAACAAACTCGCCGTGGCCGATCGCGCCCACCAGGAAGCAGCCGGCTTTACCGGATTGACCGGCAAGCGCGAAGAGGTGCGCGAGGCCGCGCATGCCGACGTGGTGAAGGCGCAACTGGTGGAGCAGCAGCGGGAACGCGACTTGGCGGACGCCAGGGTCGTAGCGGAAAAGGCGCGGCTGGAGCTGGGCGTGCTGCTCTTTCCCGATCCACGTACGCCCTATACGCTGGCGGCCGCGGACGGCGCGCCGGAGCTTGCCTCCCGCGCCGAAATCGAGCAGACCGCGGCCAGGAACAATCCGGAGTTGAAGAAAGCGCTGGCCGCGCTGAACGTGACCAATGCCTCTGTGCTGGCGGCGCGGGCGGCCTATCTGCCCGATCTTGGATTGAACGTGACCTACGGCATCGACGCTCCGCAGTTTGCCGTCAACGGCCCCGGCCACGAGCGCAACCTCGGCTATTCGGCCAGCGTGACCATGGATATTCCGGTGTGGGACTGGCTCTCGACCCAACACAAGGTGAAGCAGAGCGAAATCCGCCGCGACGCGGCGCGGGTGGCGCTGACGGCCGCGCAAGGGCGGATGATTGCCCGGCTGGACGAGGCGTACTCCGTAGCCGTAGCGGCGCGCGATCAACTGGCTTCTCTGGATGCGAGCGTTGCGACCGCGGCCGAGAGCCTGCGCCTGACCAAGCTGCGCTATACGGGCGGGGAGGCCACGGTGCTGGAGGTTGTGGATGCGCAAAACGCCTTTGCGGGCGCTGAGAATGCACGCGAGGACGGAAGAGTGCGCTACGAGGTGGCATGGGTGAACCTCGAAGCGCTAACCGGAATGAAGTGAGCGGATGAGAAGAATCATGAGCAAGAATGCAACCCGAAAAACCGCTTTGCTGAAACCGCTCTGGCGCTTTTTGGCCGCGCTGGCGCTTCCCGCGGTCCTTTTGCCGGGCTGCAAGAAGGAGGCCGCTTCCGAGACCCAGGTGACGGTGCAGGCCGAGCATCCCGAGCGGGGCGCGATAGCCGAACATATCGCCGCCGATGCGATTCTGGCGCCGCTGGCGCAGGCGGCCATTGCGCCCAAAATCAGCGCGCCGGTGCGCATGTTCTACGTGCAAAGGGGCTCGAAGGTGAGGGAAGGCCAGTTGCTGGCCACTCTGGAAAACACCGATCTGGCCGCGGCTGCCCTGGACAACAAGGGCTCCTACATGGCGGCCGAGGCGGCCTATGCAACGGCGACCAAGGCGCAGGTGCCGGAAGACACGCTCAAGGCCGAGTCGGACGCGGCGCAGGCCAAAGCCAATCTCGACCTGAACCTGAGCATTGTGCAGAGCCGCAAGCAGCTCTTTTCGGAGGGTGCGATTCCGGGCCGCGACCTGGATACGGCCCAGGCCGCTCTGGTGGCGGCCCAGGCGGCATTCGACGCGGCAGCCAGGCATCTCGAGTCGCTGCGCAGCGTGAGCCGCGAGGCGGCTCTGAAATCGGCGCGGGGGCAGTTGACCTCTGCCGAGGGCAAGTACAAGGGCGCATCGGCGCAGGTGAGCTACTCGGAGATTCGCAGCCCAATCAATGGGGTGGTCACCGACCGGCCCCTCTTTGCCGGTGAAACCGCGGCCGCGGGCGCGCCGGTGATTACGGTGATGGACACGTCGTGCCTGCTGGCCAAGACGCACCTGGCGCAGAGCTTGGCGCAGCGGATGAAGCTGGGCGACGAGGCGCAGGTCGAAGTGCCCGGCGTGGCCGAGCCGGTCGCGGCCAAGGTGTCGCTCATCAGCCCGGCGCTCGATCCCGGCAGCACAACCGTCGAGGTCTGGCTCAAGATCGACAACCAGGCCGGTAAGCTCAAGGTGGGGACGCCGGTGAAGGCTTCCATCACCGGCAGGAGCGAGGCGCTGGCATGGAAGATACCGGCCAAGTCGATTCTGGCCGCGCAGGATGGAAGCAAATCCGTGATGGTGGTGGGCGCGGACGCAGCGGCGCACCGCAAGCCGGTAACCCTGGGCCTGCAAGACGCCGAAGAGGTGCAGATCATAGGCGGCCTGGCGCCATCGGATCTGGTGATCACCGGCGGGGCCTACGGGTTGGATGACGGCGCGAAGGTCAAAGTCGGACCGGCGGAAGGCGACGGCAATAAGCCCGAAGCCGGCAAGGGCCGGGGGGGCGATTGATGCACGATGGAAACCCCGGAACGGAAGACGGCACGGTGACGCGCCGGAAGCCCTTCTGGCTGGCCCGCTCCACGCGCACCATCTTTTTCTTTGCGGCCATTCTCACCCTGGCCGGCGTCTACCTTGCCTTCCAGGTGCCGATCTCGGTTTTCCCGGCAACGGACTTTCCCCGCGTGGTCATCGGCGTGGACAACGGCGTGATGCCCGTGGAACAGATGCAGGTGAGCATCACCAAGCCCATCGAGGACGCGGTGAACTCCGTGCCGGGCTTGCAGACCGTGCGTTCCACCACCAGCCGCGGCTCGGCGGAAATCAGCCTGTTCTTCGATTGGAACCAGGACATGGTCCTCTCCCTCCAACTCGTCGACGCGGCGCTGAGCAAGGTGGAACAGACGCTGCCCTCCACCGCCAAGGTGACCACCAACCGCCTCACCTTCGCCACATTCCCGATTCTCGGCTACAGCCTTACCTCGGATACCGTGCAGCAGACCCGGCTGTGGGAGATAGCCACCTACGACTTGAAGCCGCCGTTGAACCGCGTCGCGGGCGTCAGCACCGTCACCGTGCAGGGCGGCCAGGTGCCCGAGTTTCACGTGGTTCCCAATCAAGCCCTGCTCCAGGCGGCGGGCGTCACGATTCTGGACCTTGTGAACGCGATCCAGGCGTCGAATATCGTGGACTCGCCAGGCCTTTACGAGGCCAACCACCAGTTGATCCTGGGGCTGGTGGGAGCGCAGGTCCACGACGCGGAACAACTGCGGCAACTGGTGGTGAAGACGACACCGGCGGGCGCTCCGGTGCATGTGGGCGACGTGGCCACAATCGAGCAGGGGGCCATGCCGGTCTACACCAACGTGACCGCGAACGGCAAGCAGGCGGTGCTGCTGAACATTGCCCGCCAGCCCTCCGGCAATACAGTGGCCGTGGCCGACGCGGTGGCCGCGCAGGTGGAGGAATTGAAGCACAAGCTGCCGCCGGGCGTTCGCCTGGAGCCGTTTTACGATCAGTCGCAGATTGTGCGCGACAGCATCTCGAGCGTGCGCGACGCCATCGCCATCGGGCTGGTTCTGGCCTGCATCGTTCTGTTTCTCTTCCTGCGCGACTGGACCTCCTCTCTCATCGCCGGCCTGGTCATTCCGGTCACCGTCGCCATTACGGTGCTGGTGCTCTGGCTGATCGGGCAGAGCTTCAACCTGATGACGCTGGGCGGCCTGGCCGCGGCCATCGGCCTGGTCATCGACGACGCCATTGTGGTGGTGGAGAACGTTGTGCTGCACCGCGATAGCGGTGAGAGCCGCGTCAATGCGGTGCGCAAGGCTTTGCATGAAATCACCGCGCCGCTGATCGGCTCCACCATCACGCCGGTGGTTGTCTTTTTGCCGCTGGTCTCGGTTAGCGGGGTCACCGGCATCTTCTTTCGCGCGCTGGCCATCACCATGACCGCGGCGCTGCTCACCTCGCTGGTGCTGGCGCTCACCTGGACGCCGGGGCTGAGCCTGGCGCTGTTGGGCGAGCGGAGCAACGCGGAGGAACGGCGCGAACACAAGGCCGGGCGGCTGATGGGCGGGGCGATCCGGATTCACCGCCGGATGCTGGACTGGGCTCTGGCCAGGCCGCTCCTGCTCGGCGGAGTATGCCTGCTGCTGGTGGCGGGCACCTGGGCAGGCTTCCAGGCGCTCGGCTCGGATCTCTTGCCGGAGATGGACGAGGGCGGCTTCATCCTCGACTACATCATGCCTCCGGGGAGTTCGCTGAGCGAGACCAACCGGGTTCTCGATCACGTCGAGCGCATCTTGCATGAAACCCCCGAGGTGGAGAGCACTTCGCGCCGCACCGGCTTGCAGCTGGGGCTGGCCGCCGTGACCGAGGCCAATACAGGCGACGTCTCGGTGAAGCTGAAGGCAAAACGCCATCGCGCCATCGATGATGTGATCGCCGATGTGCGCGCGCGGATCAAGGCCACCGAGCCGGAGTTGGACGTCGAGTTCATCCAAGTGCTGCAGGACATGATCGGCGATTTGTCCAATGCGCCGGAGCCGATTCAGATCAAAATATTCTCGAACGACCCGGCGCTTCTGGAACAACTGGGGCCCAGGACTGGCGACGCCATCGGCAAAATCGCGGGCGTGGTCGACGTGCGGAACGGCATCGAGAACACCTTCAGCGGGCCGGCTACCAACTTCCAGATCAACCCCGTCGTCGCGGGCCGGCTTGGCTTCACTCCCGCCGAGGTGGCTGAAGATGCAACCGCGATCCTGGATGGAGTCACCACGGCCGACCCCCTGATTTCGAACGGCCGTCCCTACACCATTCGCGTACGCCTGGGCGGCGAGAATCGCGCCTCGCTCGAGACCATCCAGAACACGGTCTTCAACAGCGGTTCGGGCCACACGGCAACGCTGGGGTCGCTGGCTTCAGTCGAGCAGTTGCCGCCGCAGAACGAGATTCGCCGCGAAAACCTGCAACGAATGGTGGTGGTCACCGGCCGCCTCGAGGGCTCGGACCTGGGCAGCGCCATGGCCAGGGTTCGCCAGACCGTCGCAGGCCTGCATCTGCCCGCATCGGTGCGCGTGGAGTACGGCGGCGCCTACGAGGAGCAGCAAAAATCCTTCCGCGACCTGCTGCGGGTGCTGCTGCTGGCGCTGGCGCTGGTCTTCGGCGTACTGCTGGCCGAGTTCCGAAACTTCCCGGCGCCGATCGCCATTCTCATCTCGTCGGTGCTGTCGATCTCCGGAGTGATCCTGGCGCTGCTGGTCACCGGAACAACCTTTAATGTGGCCTCGTTCATGGGCCTCATCATGGTCATCGGCATCGTGGCCAAGAACGGCATCCTGCTGCTGGACGCCGACGAGAAGTTCCGCGCCGAGGGCGCCAGCCCGCGGGAAGCCATGCTGCGCGCGGCCCAGCGGCGGCTGCGGCCCATCGTTATGACCGCTCTCGCCGCGGTCTGCGGAATGCTGCCGCTGGCCTTGGCGATGGGGGCGGGCTCGCAGATGCTGCAACCGCTGGCAATCGCGGTGATCGGCGGCCTGGGCATCTCCATGGTGCTGAGCCTGGTGGTGACGCCGCTAATCCACTTCCTGCTCACCCGCGGCCGCACGACTCCACCGGAGGAAGCTGCGTAAGATACTCGTGTGACCGCCAGTGGGAGAACGTACGATATGACGACCGCGGACCCTATATTCCTTACCCTCGCTCAAGCTCGTGTGCTGGGCGCTCTGGTTGAAAAAGAAGTGACCACCCCGGACTACTATCCGCTCTCGCTGAACGCTCTGATCAACGCCTGCAACCAGCGCTCGAACCGGGAGCCGGTGACGGACCTGGACGAGGAGGCGGTGCGCCAGGCCTTGCACGGCCTGGAGGATATGAAACTGGCCGGGCGGGCGCGCGGGGCCGATGGACGCGTGGCCAAGTATGAGCACTGGCTGGGCGAGGCCTTCAACTTCAGCCGCGCGGAGACGGCTCTCTTGTGCGTGCTGCTGCTGCGCGGCCCGCAGACTCCGGGCGAGCTGCGCGGACGCACCGAGCGGCTGCACCGCTTCGACGAATTGACGGACGTGGCGGCCGGGTTGCAAAAGCTGATGGAGCGCGAGCCGCCGCTCGTGGCCGTCCTGCCGCGCCAGCCCGGAACCAAGGAGTCGCGCTACGCGCATCTGCTCTCCGGCGCGGTCGAGTCGCTGCCGATGGCGGCGGCTGAGACGGCGTTCGTGAGACGTGAAGCTGGGACGGACTCTGGTCAGGAAGAGCGGATCGCGCGCCTGGAAGCGACCGTCGTTGAGTTGCGGCAGGAGATGGCGGAACTGCGGCGGAAGCTCGACGATCTGTTTGCTGATGGGTAGAGGGCGGCCTTCGATATACCGCGGCTACTTTAACGGAGAAAGTCGACTCAGCTTTACTCGAGCAAAGGGGATCAACTTTCCATTCTCCTCATTGTCCATTCGCCATTCCCACGTATCGGCCTTGCGGTCATAAAAGAAAGTGGTGTGAAAATCGCTTTTGCCGTCGTTGAATAGAAAGCGGATCTCATCCCCGGTCTTGGGTGCGTAGCCGACCGTTGCCTTCCCAAAGCCTCCCCATATGTCGAGCCAAATCGCGAGGTAGCGGCTTGAAGCCTGGTCCCATCCGATAATCACCATCGCCTCGTACGCTGGATCGCCTTTAGAGTTCTTTTCCCGCGCGGCCTCTTGAATTCTGAGGTACTGATGTCCGAGAACCCAGTCGTTGGTTATATCGTGCGTGGTTTCTTTTCCAGCGACTATGCCTTGGAGTACCCACGAGCCTTGAAAGTGATCGAGGAGCTCATCGTGAAAGGTGGGTTGGGGCTGCTGGCCAGTCAAACCACTACTGGCGATCAGGAGCGCAGCTGTCGCGATTAGTCTTTTCATGCCGCCGATTATAGGCGATTCCCAGGAATTGCTAAATCAGCTCATACCCCGCGAACCAGTAGCCGATCTCGAAGGCGGCTGTTTCTTCCGCGTCGGAGCCGTGGATGGCGTTCTCCTGGATGGAGGCGGCGAATTTCTTGCGAATGGTTCCTGGATCGGCGTTGGCGGGGTTGGTGGCGCCCATCAGCGTGCGCAGATCGGCGATGGCGTTCTCCTTTTCGAGAACCATCAGGACCAGCGGTCCCGACGACATGAAAACGCACAGCCCGTCGAAGAACGGCTTGCCGGCATGGACGGCATAGAAGCCCTTGGCCTGCTCTTCGGAAATGGACTGTTTTTTGATGGCCACGATGCGGAAGCCGGCCTGCGCGATCTCGGCCAGAATGGCTCCGGTGTACCCGTTGCGGACCGCGTCCGGCTTGACGATGCTGAAGGTGCGTTGCGCCATTCCACTGCTCCTTGAAAGGACCTGCATCTGCGAATTCATTGTAATTGCCGGCGTGCCCGGCTGATTTCCGGGCGCAAATCTGTTACAGTTTCCGCATGTTTCGCTTAACCGCTTTCCGCTTTCACCGCTCGATCGCATGGGCTCTTGCCCTGGCCGCCGCTACGGCGCTCTGCCAAGCCCCCGCGCCCGCCGCACCGGCGCCCGCCGCCGCGCCGGAACTGCGCGTCTTCGATCCCGCGCTGATCGACAAAACCGTGGACCCCTGCGACAACTTCTACCGCTACAGTTGCAACGGCTGGTTGAAGCGCAATCCGCTGCCCGCCGATCAGACGCACTATGGCCGCGACACCGAGTTGTTTGAGCTGAACCGGCTGCGCCTGAAGCAGATTCTGGAAGAGGCCTCCGCGCCCTCGCCCGCGCGTTCCGCCAACGAGCAGAAGATCGGCGACGAGTACGCGAGTTGCATGGACACGGCCGCGGTGAACCGGCTAGGCCTAAAGCCGCTCGATCCCGAGTTGGCCCGCATAGCCGCGCTCAACTCGCCGGCGGAGTTGCCCGCGCTGCTGGCGCACCTGCACGACCTCGGCGTGAACGCCTTCTTCGGCATGGGATCGAACCAGGACTACGCCGACTCCACTTCGATGATCAGCTTCTACGGCGCGGGCGGGCTGGGCCTGCCGGAGCGCGACTACTACACCCGCACCGACGCGAAATCGGTGGAGCAGCGGCAGCAGTACGTGGCCCATGTGCGCGCGATCTTCGTGCTGGCGGACGAGCCGGAGGCGCAGGCGGCCAAGGACGCGGAGACGGTGCTGGCCCTCGAAACCCGTCTGGCCAAGGCCTCGCTGACCGTTACCGAGCAGCGCGACCCGCAGAACCTGAATCACCCGACCGACGTTGCGGCCTTCTCAAAGCAACTGACGCACTTTTCGCTGGCCGATTACGTGGCCGCCGCGCACGCCCCGGCCGCGGGCAAGGCCAACGACATGGAGCCGAAGTTTTTCGCGGAGTTCAACGCGCTGGCGGCCGATACGCCGATCGAGCAGATCAGAACGTACCTGCGCTGGCATCTGCTGCACGCCTACGCCGGAACCAGCCTGCCGGAGAGCTTCGACAAAGAGAACTGGAACTTCTATTCGCACATCCTGAACGGCGCGGAGAAGCAGCAGGAACGATGGAAGCGCTGCACCCGGCGCGTGGATCAGGAGATGGGCGAGGCGCTGGGCCAAGTGTACGCTGCCAAGTACTTTCCCCCCGCCGAGAAGCAGCGGGCGCTGGAGATGGCGCTGGCCGTCGAGCAGGCGATGGACAAGGACATCGATGCCCTGGACTGGATGAGCGCCGCAACCAAAGTCAAGGCCAAGGAAAAGCTGCACGGGGTGATGAACAAGATCGGCTATCCCGACAGATGGCGCGACTATTCGACATTGAAGATTGCGCGCGGCGACGCGCTGGGCAACCAGATGCGGGCGAATGCGTTCGAGCGGGCGCGCGATCTGGCCAAGATCGGCAAGCCGGTGGACAAGAACGAGTGGCTGATGACGCCGCCCACCGTGAACGCCTACTACGATCCGCAGATGAACAACGTGAACTTCCCCGCCGGCATCATGCAAGCGCCGTTTTTCAGCGGCGCGGAGGACGACGCGGCCAACTACGGCGACATGGGCGCGGTCGTCGGACACGAGCTGACCCACGGCTTCGACGACGAGGGCCGGCAGTTCGACAAGGACGGCAACCTGAAAGACTGGTGGACCAAGGACGACGAGCAAAAGTTCACCGAGCGCGCCGAATGCACCGTCAAGCAATACGACGCCATCGAGGCGGTGCCGGGTGTGCACCTGAACGGCAAGCTCACGCTGGGCGAGAATCTGGCCGACCTGGGCGGGTTGCGGCTGGCGTGGCTGGCGTGGTTGGAGAAGGCGCGGGCGGCGCATGTGGATATAACGGCAGCCAACGGCGGCTACACGCCGGACCAGCGCTTCTGGATCGCATACGCCCAGGGTTGGTGTACCCAGACGCGCCCCGAGCAGTTGCGCACCCAGGCGCAAACCGATCCCCATTCGCCGGAAGAGTATCGCACCAACTCTGTCTTGACGAATCTGCCGGAGTTCGCAGCGAGCTTCAGTTGCAAGAAATCGGCGCCGATGGTGGCTCCGAAGCCGTGCCGGGTGTGGTGAAAGGCAGCTTCCAGCTATTAGCTTCTAGCTGTTAGCTTTTCACGTTCGACCGAGCTGTTTGGGGTTGCCAACAAGGCTACTTACAGCACGAGCAAGCTGGCGGCTAGAAGTGAACAGCTAAAAGCTAGCTCTTGCCGATCACGCGGGCCAGCGTCGCGCCGATCTCTGCCGGCGAGACGACGACGTGAATCCCCGCCGCGGTCATGGCCTTCATCTTGTCTGCCGCTGTGCCCTGGCCGCCCGAGATGATAGCTCCGGCGTGGCCCATGCGGCGTCCGGGCGGCGCGGTCTGCCCGGCGATGAAGCCGACCACCGGCTTCTTGACGTGCTGCCGGACGAACTCCGCCGCGGCCTCCTCGGCCAAGCCGCCGATCTCGCCGATCAGGACGATGGCTTCGGTCTCCGGGTCGTCGTTGAAGAGGCGCAGCGCGTCGACGTGCGTGGTGCCGACGATGGGATCGCCGCCGATGCCGATCGCGGTCGATTGGCCGATGCCGAGCTGAGTGAGTTGATGCACGGCCTCGTACGTGAGCGTACCGGAGCGGGAGACAATGCCTACCGAGCCTTCCTTGTGAATGTTGCCGGGCATGATGCCGATCTTGGCCTTGCCGGGGGAGATGACCCCAGGGCAGTTGGGGCCGATGAGACGCGACGTTGAGTTCTTGAGCTTGGCCCACACCTTGATCATGTCCAGCGTGGGAATGCCTTCGGTAATGCAGACGATCAGCGGAATGCCAGCGTCCTCGGCTTCGAGGATGGCGTCGGCGGCAAAGGGCGGCGGAACGAAGATCATCGTCGCGTTGGCGCCGGTCGCGGCCACCGCGTTGGCCACGGTGTTGAATACCGGCCAGCCCTCGTGCGTTGTGCCGCCTTTGCCGGGAGTCACGCCGCCGACAAGGTTGGTCCCGTACGCAGCGCAGCCCTTGGCGTGAAAGGTGCCCTCTTTGCCGGTAATTCCCTGAACGATAAGTCGAGTTTCTTTGCTTACCAATACAGCCATTGGAAACAGCTCCTAGCTATTAGCTTCTAGCTCCTAATGACAGGATGAATGCTACAAGCATCTTGGAAGTCTCAACGCAGAGCGCTTCTGCTTTTTGCAGTATTTCCTGATCGCCTATCTTCAACTGGCGGGCCACTAGAAGTTGAGTTTGGACTTCATATGTTGAGCCTTGTGCGATTCCCAGGAATTGCCGGAACTCGCCGTCCGTCATTCTTCCTCTGCATTCGGCAATGTTGCTTGCCACAGAGACACTGGCACACCGCAACTGCGAGGTCAACCCATGCACTTCGTCTTTGGGAAATGTCTTAGTAAGACCGTAGACACAAACCGTCATTTCCATGGCTCGCTGCCAAACGGTTAGGTCTTGGAATGCTGGCGCCAAGTTACATCTCCATTTCCGCGGTATGTCCAGCTAGAAGCTAGAGGCTAGCAGCTAGAAGCTGCCTTTACCACCATCTCCGCCGCGTCTTTCATCGTTTCGCCAACCAGGAAGTTCAGGCCCGACTCTTTGAGAATCTTGCGGCCTTCTTCGACGTTGGTGCCTTCAAGGCGCAACACAATGGGAACCTTGACCTTCAGGTTACGCGCCGCGGCGGCGACGCCGGTAGCCAGCCGATCCACGCGCAGAATGCCGCCGAAGATGTTGATGAAGATGGCCTTCACATGGGAGTCGGAGAGCAGAATCTCGAAGGCGTGCTCAGTCTGTTCCTGGGTTGCGCCGCCTCCCACGTCGAGAAAATTGGCCGGGCTGCCGCCGGCGTACTGAATGATGTCCATGGTGGCCATGGCCAGCCCCGCGCCGTTGACCATGCAGGCGATGGCGCCGTCGAG
>Ga0182011_10001149_pt1 | contig 23349 bp, 19 predicted proteins | sample 711E1DmetaG_FD_120481 | JGI IMG/M metagenome (GOLD analysis project Ga0182011, IMG submission 120481) | Permafrost microbial communities from Stordalen Mire, Sweden - 711E1D metaG | ecosystem: Environmental > Terrestrial > Soil > Wetlands > Permafrost | place: Sweden: Stordalen | collected...
AGCGTCGCGTCGACGGCGATTCTCGACCAGGCCGCATCCACCCTCAGACTCCCGGAAAGGCGCGTGGTGAAGTCGGCCGTCAACGTGCGCATCGAGTCCGGATTCGGGGATCCCTGGAAGCGTAATCCGCTGAGTGTGATCGACGGATGGTCGGTTGGCCATCGAAATGCCACATCCACCGTGGGCGACGACTTGTTGGGCGACGCGACGGTGACGGTCCAGCGTGAATGGGCGGTGGGGGCGTTCGACGTGAAGATGGGCGTCGCGCCCGTCGCGCAAACGGGCCGGGCCTCGTCCACGGCCACGCACAGCGTCGTCGAGTCGAGTGGCGATGTCGCGACGATCTCGGCGGAGACGGCGCCTGGTCCATCGCTGACGAATGAAAAGGAACGGGCCGAACCCGTCGCATCGGCCGAGCCGTCCAGGACGAGTTGCCGGAATGTGATCGTCGCCGCCGGCGACGTGCTGGACGGAGGAGGCCCTTCGGTGGGCGTCGCTGTGGGGCGGGGATTCGATGCCGTGGCGGTCGGACTCTGCGCGGGCGAACCCCGCGTGAACGCCGAGGCCGAAGCAGCCGTCGCGCCCGGGTGGGCGCCGGTAGCCGAAGCGTCCGGCGACGGGCCCGGCGCGAAGCCGCTCAGTGGCGCTGCGGACCCGTTCGCTGTCAGCACGAGTGCCACCGCCAGTCCGAGCGCGGTCGCCCGTTTCGCGATCCGGCGCGGCCAGCTCCAGGTTCGGGGGTTCAAGCGGGATCGGAGGTTCGTCCAGGGGGGCGCTCCGACCCCTCGCTCGCGAATCGCCGAGGGTATCGCCCGAAGTGCGCGTGAGAGACGCCCCAGCCCGACCGGTTGCTCGGGCGAGATACGGCTCGCATCTTCCTGCGCCGTCGGAGTGGCCGCCGTCGGAGTGGCCTCCGTCCGAGTGGCCTCAGTCGGAGTGGACTGATCAGCCGGGGCGGCCGCCTCCGCCATAGCGGAGGCCATTTCGGCGAGGGTTGCTGCCTCCTCGCGATCGAGTTCTGCTTCGGTGGGCCCCTTTGCCGGCAGGTCGTCCAAACCCCGGACCTCCACTCAAGGTATCGAAGCGGGCCCCGTCGAGTCGATTACGGCCGATCGGATCCTTCGACCACCGCTCCTGCGAACGGGGCGATGGGCTACGGGAACGCGATCTGTGCCGTGAGGTTCGGATGCTGGCTGTCGGCGGACATGTTCTTCAGCTTGACCAGGTAGGTCTTCGTAGGATCGACGTTGGCCGTGAATGCCGGGTTGATGTAGGTGACGCCGTCGTACTCGCGTGAGTCGACCGTGACCGATGGCGTCACCGTGGCATCCAGCAGGGTCATGCTGGCCTTCGCGCTGACGAGGGTCCATGTCGCCTGCACGTTGACGGAACCGGTGGAGCGCGGCTTGAATGTGGCGGAGAAGCCGTTGAGGCCGTCGGACGCGCCCGTACCCTGGAAGCGGCCGTTGGTAAGAGTGACCTTGGGGCTGGAGGTCGGCCAGGTGAATGTCACGTCGACCGTCGGCGCGGAGGTCCGGTAGCCGATGAGGGTCACGACCCATTCGTTCGGAGTCGGGTCGGCCAGACCCTTGGGGAAGTTGGGTAGTTTGCCCGCTACTCCGACCTGGCACTGGAACGCACTCTTGTCGACGCTGGCGCACATCTTGACGGTGCCGCCGGACGAGATCTTGGTCACGGAGAATGTGGCCGGGCCGGCGCCATTGCTGGTGAAGGTAAACGTGCGAGCGTTTCCGGTGCTGGAGTCGAGACCCAGGCCGGTGAAGGTAATCGTGGCCGGGCTGGGCTTGCCGGGCGTCGGTGTCGGTGCGGCCGTGGGCTTATGGCTCACGGATGCGCCCGTCCCGGCGGTGACGAGCGACGTGGCCGTGCCGGCCGCCACTTCGGCGCTCGGCGACTCTGAGGCGGCGGCGGATGGCCCGGATTTGTGCCCCACCACGAGCAGTGCGCCGGCCACCCCGATGAGCAGAGCGCAGACCACGCCCAGCACTATAGATGTGTTCTTCCAGATCCTCTCGTCCACCCGACTCCTCCTGTCCAATCGATCCACCGTCGGCGATGGACCTGGGAAAGATACCGCCTGCGGGCCTTTCGAGGAAAACCGGGGCACTACGCACCGCCGGTCCAGACTGGACTATAGCCGGGCCGGACCCGGGGAATGGCCCCGTCGTCGCCGTCGCGGCAACTCCGATAGCCCCGCTCGGATAGGCTGCGCTGATGAACGTCAGGTCGGCGCCGGACTGGCGCCCGCTGCTCGCCGTGTACTGGATCACCTCGTTCGTCGAGGGCCTGGGAGTGTCCCAGATATTCGCCTTCCTGCCGACCAGGCTGACCGAGGTGGGGCTCCCCTCGGCCGAGGTCCCGCATTTCGTCGGGGTTCTCGGTGCCCTCTTCTTCCTGACCGGCTTGCCTTTGATCCCCTTGTGGGGCGTTTGGGCCGACAAGTACAGCCGTAAGGCGGTGATCATCCGCAGCGCGCTCGTGGAGGCGGTCGTGTTCGGTGTGATTGCCGCGAGCACGGTTCCCTGGCAACTGGTCCTGGGAATGCTGCTGGTCGGCTTCCAGCTGGGGAACAGCGGCGTGATGATCGCCGCCATCCGGGACGTCACCCCGCGAGGCCGGCTTGGTCTGGCGTTGGGCATCTTCGCGGCGAGCAGCCCGCTCGGACTCGGGGCCGGCCCGATGCTCGGCGCCTTCATCATCGACCAGCTCCGCTTCTCCAGTGCGGCGGTGTTCGCGCTCGCCTCCGCCATCTCAGTCGGAGTGGCGCTTCTGCTGGCTGTGGCCTCGAAAGAGGTGCGGCCGGACGTCGTGCCGACGGGGAGCACTCTCCGCCTGGCGTTCGGGGCTGTCCGGGGCGTGATGTCGGACTCGACCGTGCGCTGGCTCTTCGTCATCTACGGCGTGGTGTTCATCGGCCGTCAGATGTCGGTGCAATACATGTCCGTTCTGGTCCACACCGTTGAGCACACGTCATTCGGGGTGGAAGGGTCCATCGGGCTGGTTCTGGGCCTGGCGACCCTCGTTGGGGCGGCCGTGTCGCCAATCGGGGGCTGGATTGCCGACCGACTTGGATTCAGGACCGTCCTGGTCGGCGCGATTGCCGGCGTCGCGGTCGCGCTTGCGATCCTGCCGCTGGGCTCGACAGTTGCGTGGCTGGCGTTCGCCTACGGCCTTGCGATGGCGTTCCAGGCGATCGTCGGGGCGATGGTGTCGGGTCTGGTGGCTACTGAGACGCCCCCCGATCGCCGCTCGGCCACGCTGAACCTGATCTACCTGCCCCTCTACATCGGCGGCATCGCGGGCCCGGCTATCGGGGCGGTCGCCGTCACCGCCGGCATCGCCATGGTCTTCTTCGTGGCCTCCGCGTTCGTTGCGGGAGCCACCGTGCTGGCCGTGGCCTTCGCGCGACGGACCCGTGGGCACCAGGACGTGACCCGGACGGCGATTTCGGCCGACTAGCCGTGGCGTCTCCGCGCCCGCACGGCAGGCGAGGGACTATCGGCCCTCGACGGTCGCGGACGCCGTTAGGTCAGCGGGAACCCAGCGAGGGGACGTCCATCTCGGCCGGGCCGACGTATCGAGCGTCCGGCCGGATCAGCTTGTCGGCCGAAGCCTGTTCGATCGCGTGAGCGCCCCAGCCGGCCATTCGAGCCAGGGCGAACGTCGGCGGGAAGAGATCGACCGGCAGGCCGACACCCTGGAGCACGGCCGCGGCGTAATACTCGACATTCGTCTTGATGATCCGATCCGGCTTGAGCTCGCCGAAGACGCGCAGGACCACGTCCTCGACCTTGACGGCCACATCCAGCCACTCGGCCATGTCGGACATGCCTTCGGCGACCTTGCGCAGGGCGGCCGCGCGAGGGTCGTAGGCCCGGTAGACCCGGTGACCGAAGCCCATGATCTTGTCGCCTCGGGCAATGGCCTCGCGAACCCACTTCTCGGCGCGTTCGGGCGAGCCGATCTCGTGGAGCTGGCTGACGACCTCCGCCGGGGCACCGCCGTGGAGCGGACCCTTGAGCGCGCCGATGGCGCCGCAGACCGCGCTGGCGAGGTCGGATCGCGTCGAGATGATGACCCGGCAGGTGAACGTGGAGGCGTTCAAGCCGTGCTCGGCGCCGACGATGAAGTACGCGTCGAGGGCACGCGCAGCGGCGGGGTCCGGGTCCTTGCCGGTGAGCTGCTGCAGGAAGCCGCCTGCCAGAGTGAGCTTCGGGTTCGGCTTGACCGGCTCGAGGCCGTTGCGAAGTCGGTGGAACGCCGCCAAGGCCGAGGGAGCGATGGCCGTGAGTTCCCGCGCCTGGTCTACAGTTGGCGGCCAGTGAGGCCGGCGCCACGCGCCCCAGACCGAGACGGCGGTCCGGAGGGCGTCCATCGGGTGGGTATGAGACGGGAGCTCGTACAGAGCGCACATGACGGGTTCCGGCACCGGAGTGGGAACGAGCTTGGCCGACTTTCGCCACTCGCCGGTCCACAGCAACTCGGCCACGCGGCCGTACGTGCCCTTCTCGACGAGCTGTCCGATCGGGTAGCCGCGGTATAGCAGCTGGCCCTTTTCGCCATCGACGAAGCCGATGGCCGTCTCGGCAGCGATGACTCCCTGAAGCCCGGGCGAGTAAGGGCGCTCGGCGGGAGCTTTCGGTTCTGCCGGAGCAGGTGCGGCGGGCGCCTCGGTCTTCGCGGAAGTGGCGTTGTCGATGTTGGCGGTCGTCATCGTCGCCCTCCTTGGGGCCTGGCGCGAGCGTGTCCCGGTCTCGGAGCGGCAGCTTGCCGCGGGCGGCCGGGCTGATGGTCCGCGAATCCTACTGCGATCCGCGCATACCGGCGCCAGTCGTGTCGAATTCGTCCAACCTGTCGCAACGGGTAGGCCGACCACCGTCCGGCGACCTATCCTTTCGTTGTCGCCTCGGTCTTGGCCGTCGGACGGCTGTCGGGTCGCGTGGCGCCGCCAGTCGGCCGGCGCCTAGCTGCGGTCCCGGCGCCGATCGCGGCGATCGTCGGACTCGAGGGCGTCGAGGATCAGGCGGATGACGATCGAGCCGAGGAACGCCACCAGCAAGGCGCCCAGGAAGCCGTGGCTGCTGTCCATGTGCAGCTCTTCGGTGGCGAACCAGCCGCCGAGCAGGCCGCCGAGGATGCCGACCAGGGTGTTGGCGAGGCAGCCGTGCGGGCCCTTCTCCACGACGGCGCCGGAGAATGCCCCGGCAAGGAAGCCAACGACGATCCAGCCGATTATGTCCATGTGCGGCACGACTGACTCCTGACGGTATCGAATCGAGGGCGGACGCAGACTCGATGATATCGCCGGCAACCACAGCGGCGGATCATTCGGCCGACTGATTCCGAGTCAGCCTGCGGCACGACATCCGGTCGGTGGAATCAACGACGAGGCCGCCAGTGACCCCGGCGACCTCGTCTGTCTTTCGTCGAGCGGCGGAAGACTCCGGCTCTACGGCACGTCCTTCCAGGCCGGCATCGTCTTCATGTAGGCGCGCGCCTTCTCGTGTGCGGCCGCGTGGTCGAGGCCGTCCTGGCTCATCGTCCATTGGGTGAAGCGTTCGAGCCGCTCTTCGTACGGGGGCAGCTTGCCTTCCGGGGCGCAGTAGGTGCAGTAGGGGATCGAAGTGTCGGCGAGGGCGTGGTCTTCGGCGCCGGCCAGGGGCATGCCGCAGGATTCGCAGCTCATGGCGAGAGTCATCGGTGGTTCCTTTCTGTTGAGGTGGCAGCCGGTTGGGTCGCGGGCGGACTGGAGAGTTCGGTTGTGGCGAGCAACTCGACGCCGCGGATGACGGTCGCTCGCTCCTCCGGAGCTAGGTTCGCCATGACCTGGGCGATGAGATCGGGGGCCAGCACCTGGCCGACTCTCGAGACGACGGCGCGCCCCGAGTCGGTCAGCCAGACGAGGACCCGGCGCTCGTCACGCTCGTCACGGATCCTGGCGACGAGTCCTTTCGCCTCGAGCCGTTGGAGCAGCTCCGAAACCGAGTTGCGCCGGAGCCCGAGATGCTCGGCCTGCTCCCCGACGGTCAATGGGCCGCTTGCGGCGAGATGCTGCAGCACCTCCAGCGCGCGGCGCGTGACCGGCAGATCCGCTCCCTGGACGCGATTGGCCCAGTGATACCGCCGGTAGACCTCCGGGAAGAGCCGGGCCACTCGTCTGGCGGCTTCGTCGGCCGTCAGCTCCGCCGCCACGTCGGCCGGGCCTGAGGGGGCGCCTGCCGGTCGGGTGCGGTGGTTGAGTTCGGGCTTGCTCGTGGCGACCATGTCGCAACGACTATCTCCGGACCAGAAGTCGCCGTCAACGGATGTGATCGGTCGCTACGACATATCCCGGCCGACCTAGCGAACGGAAAGCTCAGGCGCCGGGCCCCCTGACAAATACGGCGTTCTCCGTAGGGAACTATGCGGATAAGCGCCGATACCACCAGGGAAGCCGACTGAGCCTGCCCGCATGCGTGCCTGAAGGGCAGAGCCGGGGAGCCACGAGCAAACCAGGCCATGGACAGTTACGAAATCCGGACCAGGACAGAGACGCCGAACGCAACGGGGACCGTCTCGATAGCAAGGGGGCTGCGATGCCGCGCGCCACTCACGAGCCGGAGGCGCAACCGGTGGCTCCGATCCACGCTTCGAAAGCTGGTTCGCGAATGAATCTGGTTCGCGAATGAATGCCGTTCAAGTCGCCGCCAGTAGTGTGCGAGCCGCGATCATCGGGGCGGTCAAGGGCCTCGTGTCCTATCCTGCGCGAGTCAGACGCGGCGAGGTCAAGCTGCCTCGACGGCAAGACTTCCGGCCAACCCGGCCGGGCAACTGGTCCATCCGGACGCGGTTGCTCATGGCGGTGGTGTCGCCAGTTGCCCTGGTGGCCGTTCTCGACGGCGCCAGCGGCCACCTTTCCGTCCTCACAGTTGCGATCCTCATCGCGGCCATCGCGATCTCCATTGTCGTGGCGCGCTCGGTTACGCGACCCATCGAAGTCGTGACCGACCGCGCGGCGCGCGTCGCCGTCGGCGACATCGGCGAGGCCGACACGGGAGGCGCCTCCTCTCATGGCGAACTCGGCCGCCTGGCCGAGGCTTTCGCCGGGATCCGCCAGTACATGGAAGAGCTCATCGCCCTGGCCGACGCCATCGCCGCCGGAAACCTCACTCGCGAGGTGAGCACGCGCTCCGAGCAGGACAGTCTGGCCCAGGCCTTCCGATACATGATCACGCGACTTCGCAAGATGGTGACCGAGCTGAACAAGGCCGGCGCGAGCGTCGCCGAGTCTGCCGGAAAGGTGAACGAAGCCGCAGCGCTATCCGAAGAGAACTCGACTCAGATCGCCCGAACGATCAGCCAGGTCGCGGCGGGGGCGGCCGACCAAGCTCGCGCCTCGACGGACACCAGCATGGCCATGATCGAACTGGGGCAGGTCATCGAGCAGGTGGGCACGGGCGCTTCGCAGACGGCCCAGAGTGTCGAAGCTCAGGCCGACGCGATCAGTCAGATGGCGCTCGCCATTCGAGAAGCGTCGACGGCGTCCGACGAGGTCAACACGGCCGGTGCGGAGGCAGGCAAGGCCGCGGACAAGGGCGCATCCACCGTCCGCGAATCGGCCGCCGGCATGGCCCGGATCAAGAAGGCCGTCGACACGGGTGCGACCGTCGTCACGAGCCTGGGCGCAAAGGGCAGCCAGATTGGGGCGATCGTCCAGACGATCGACGACATCGCCGATCAGACCAACCTCCTCGCCCTGAACGCGGCGATCGAGGCGGCCCGTGCCGGCGAACAGGGCAAGGGCTTCGCCGTCGTCGCCGACGAGGTCCGCAAACTCGCTGAACGTTCTCGCGCTGCCACTAAGGAGATCGCGGCCTTGATCGCGGAGGTGCAAAATGGAACGGCGGAGGCCGTCGCCGCAATGCAGGTCGGGGCCCGCGAAGTGGAAACCGGCTCGGACCTGGCTGAGCGTTCCGCGGCCGCACTCGACGAGATTGCCGGTGCCGTGGCCGCGTCCAACGCCGCGGTGGCCCGCATCACATCGGCCGTGGAGGCCATGGAAGCGGCCTCGTCCAACGTCGTCTCGGCCTCGGACACGATCGCCTCGATCGCGCAGTCCACGAACGACGCCGCCAGCTCGATGAGCGCCAGCGCCCTCCGCGTCAACGACGCCGTGGAGTCGATCGCGGCGATCAGCGAGGAGAACTCGGCCTCGGCGGAGGAAGTGTCGGCGGCCACTCAGGAGCTGAACGACCAGGCCCAGGGCGTCGTCCAGGCGGCCAGCAGCCTGACCGAGATGTCGGAGAAGCTGCGGCGCCTGGTTTCCCGCTGGCGTCTGCCCGAGGACGAGGACGCCGAGAATCCGGGCTCACAGCGCAACGCGGCCTGAGCCAGAGCCGATCGGCCGCATCAGCCGGATCGACCTGATCGGCCGCGGTCGGCCGCGGTCGGCGTCAATCGCCGGCGATCGGTCACCGCCGGCCGTCGTCGTGCCGCTGTCCAGGACAGGCTCTTCGATTCGGCCCTGCCGACCCTGTTCCGGCGCATAGTGCTGCTCGAACGGGTGGGTTGAGTCGTCGATCCCGAGTCGACCGAAGGCCGCCCCTTGTGGAGTTGTGTGTGTATCGCCGCCGGCGCTGGTTGGCAGTCCTCGCCGCCGTCCTCTTCGTCGGGGCCGTTGAGGCCCTTAGCGACACGGCCTTCGATGCCTTCCTGCCGTTTCCGTTCCATACGCTGCTCGTGCTCGCGGTCGTCGGGGCGGTCGTCGGTACGGGTGCGCTCTTCGCGTTTCGCCAGATCGATCGCCTGACGCGCGATCTTCGCGAGCGCAACGCCGCGCTCGAGTCCCGCAACGCCGTCCTGAAGGCCCTGTACGACGTCAGCGTCGCTGTCTCCGGCCGCGCGGATCCGGACAAGACCATTGCCTCGATAGTCGATCATGCCCGCGCTCTTTTAAGGGCCGATGGGGCGCTGCTCGGTTTGGATGGGCCGGCCGGGGAGTTGAGTCTTCGTGCGGCCAGCGTCGTTCCGGGGATTCTTCTGGGCGACCAGCCGGCCGGCGTCGGCGTGATGGCGCGCGGGGAGGACGACCTGGCCTGCTACCTCCGGGCGGACTACGAGGTACGTCTCGTCGCGCCGGTCGGCTACGGTGAGAAGAGAGTGGGAACGCTCGGCGTCGCCACGGCCCGGAGCGATCGGCGGCGGTTCGACCCGACAGAGGTGGAGACACTGGCGGCCCTGGCGACGCAAGTGGGCCTGGCCCTCGAGGCTGCCCGACTGCAGAGTGAGCTGCAGGCCCTTGCGGTCCAGAGCGAGCGCGAGCGCATCGCCAGGGAGATGCACGACGGTCTGGCCCAGGTCCTCGGCTACGTGAACACAAAGTCGCAGGCGGTGGAGGAGATGCTGGTCGCCGGCCGGGTCGCGGAGGCCCGCCAGCTGCTTGCCGAGTTGGCCGCTGCCGCTCGATCCGTCTACGTGGACGTGCGCGAGGCCATCGTCAGTCTCTCCGCACAGGTCCCGCCGGAACGGGGAGTGGCTGCGGCCCTGGAAGAGTACGCGGCCCTGTACGCGGAATCGTCGAAGCTCGCCGTGAGATTCAAGGCCAGTCCCGAGGCGATCGCAGCACAGCTCTCGGCCGTGGCCCAGGCCGAGGTCTTCAGCATCGCTCGCGAAGCCCTCACCAACGTTCGCAAGCACGCCCGAGCCCATCGAGTCACTCTGAACCTGGCTCTCGAGGGTCCGGAGGTGGTCCTTCGCATAGAGGACGACGGCGCCGGCTTCGATGCCGAATTGCTCTCCACCGGCCCGGAGCGGTGGCCGCACTTCGGTCTGGCGGGGATGCGGGAGCGCGCCGAATCGGTTGGAGGCAGAATTGCCTGGCACAGCACTCAAGGCGCCGGAACACAGGTCGAGTTGCGAATTCCGGTCGGAGTCGGCGCGTCGAGCCTCCTGCAGGAAGGTGTCGCTTCGCCTGGTGAGATAGGGGGGCCGACAGGGCCGCACCAGGCGGTCCGATCGTCCATATCGGTCCGTTCGGAGGCAGACTGAAACCATGCGAACCCTACTCGTCGACGACCATGCGCTCTTCCGCGACGGTGTCGCCTCGCTTCTCCTTGCCTGGGGGCACGAGGTGGTCGGACAGGCCTCCGACGGAGCCGAGGCGGTGGATCTGGTCGATGAAACCTCGCCGGACGTGGTCCTGATGGATGTCCGGATGCCGAACGTCTCGGGTCTCGAGGCGACCGCCAGGATCAAGGAGCGTCACCCCGAGGTCGCGATCGTCATGCTGACGGTGAGCGAAGACGAAGCGGACCTCTTCCGGGCCATCAAGGCCGGCGCCCAGGGCTACCTGCTCAAGAACCTGGAAGCCCCTCAGCTGCGATCGATGCTCGAAGGCGTAGCTCGCGGCGAGCCGGCCATCACGCCGGCCACTGCTGCCCAGATTATCGACGAGTTCCTGCGGACGCCGGGCGGACACCGCCAGGCCTCGCAGCGTCTGACCGATCGCGAGAGTGAAGTCCTCAGGCTCGTCACCGACGGCCTCCGCAATCGCGAGATCGCGACCGAACTCGGCATTAGCGAGAACACTGTCAAGTTCCACCTGAAGAACATCGTCGAGAAGCTGCACGCCCAGAACCGCGCCGAACTGGCCGCTCGCGCCGTACGCGAAGGCCTGGTCCCGGATCCACCCAGCGACCGCGTCTGGCACGAACGATCGTCGCGCCACGAGATGCCCCTGCGGCCTCGGTAGCCGCCGCCTCTCCGAATCCGCCCACGTTCCGACAGCGGCCCGCCCGCGGGTAGTCGAGCGTGCCCACCCGGCCGGGTAGGAAGATGCTTTCTTCCGGCACATGTGATCGGACGTCGCACCCGCCATCCTCTGGTCAGGCATTCCGCACGGCCGAGGCGTCCCATGGGCTACCGGATCCAGATCCAGAACGATGGCTGTCTGAACTGCGGCGTCTGCATGGACGTCTGCCCCGTTCAGGCCCTTGACATGACCCGCCCGGGTCGGCCCGGAGTGGAATCGTCGGGCGTCTTCGGGCGGCCGTTCGACTGGATGATGGAGTACCCGATCCAGGTCGGGGAGTGCATCGGCTGCGGCATCTGCGTCCGCGAATGTCCCACTCACGTCGTGCTGCTGGACAGCGTGGCCGGAGCCACGCCCCTCGCCGCTCGCCAGGGGCCAGTGCACCGGCCTGCGGATCCGGCGCCCGCATGGCAGCCGCTCAGCGAAGTAACCACCGAGTCGCTCAAGCCAGCGCGCGTCTCCCCCTGGGGCAACCTCTTCCAGTGGCGGACCAGCGAGAGGCCGCAGGACTGGCAGGTCTGGCGGTCGATGGTGGCGGACCGCCGCGATCCCATCGCCCCTTGCCAGGATGCCTGCCCTGCCGGAACGGACGCCGGGCGGTATGTCGGACTGATCGGCCAGGGTCACTACGACGAAGCCTATGCGGTTGCCGCGGAGGTCAATCCGTTCCCTTCGGTGTGCGGCTGGATCTGCACCGCTCCGTGCGAGACGGTCTGCCGGCGCGGCACCCTCGACGAACCGATCTCCATTCGGCGCCTGAAGCGGTTCGCCACCGAGCAGGGCAAGCTGCCTCCGGTGGCGCCGCCCGCGAAGAAGCGGGCCCAGAAGGTCGCGATCGTCGGCGGCGGACCGGCGGGCATGTCCGCCGCGTACTACCTGGCCCGACTCGGATACGGCGTGACTGTGATGGAGGCGATGCCGGTGCCGGGCGGAATGATGGCCATCGGCATCCCCGAGTACCGCCTGCCTCGAGACGTGCTGCGAGCGGAGATCGATCGGATCGTTGGACTCGGGGTGGAGCTCAACCTGGACAGCGCCATGGGCCGCGACTTCACCCTGGCCGACCTCGAGGCCGGGTACGACGCCGTGTTCCTCGCCACGGGGGCGTCGCGCAGCCGGAAGCTCGGAGTCCCGGGGGATGATCTCCCGGGCGTCATTCCGGCCACGCTCTTCCTCAAGCAGGTCAACCTCGGCGAGAAGCCCGTGATCAAGGGCGCGGTCGTCGTGGTCGGCGGCGGCAGCACGGCAATGGACGCGGCCCGGTCCGCGCTCCGATCCGGCGCTTCGTCGGTCACCGTCCTGTATCGCCGCGGGCGCGCCGAAATGCCCGCCCAATCCGAGGAGGTCGAGGCTGCCGAGCACGAAGGCGTCGCGATCCTGTTCGAAGCCGCCGTCGCGGAGGTCAAGGGCAGCGCCAAAGGCGCGACGTCGATCAAGTACGTCAAGCAGCGACCGACCGGCCGATTCGAAGGCGGGCGCGCCGTCTACGAGCCGATCCCCGGCGGCGATCGCGCCATCGACGCCACGACGATCCTGGTGGCGGTGGGCGAGGAGCCGGATCCGTCGATCCTGCCCAAGGGCGCTGGCATCGAGACGAGCGGCTTCTCGGGCATCGTAGCCGACGCCGGACAGGCCACGGGTCGAAAGGGCGTATTCGCCGGCGGCGACGTCGTGTCCGGCGCCAAGACGATCATCCATGCCGTCGGGGCGGGCCGCCGCGCCGCCGGTTCGATCCACGAGTACCTGTCCGGCAGCCGCGACGGCGAGGCGGAGATCATGGCCACGGTTCGCGTGCCCAAGGGCCCCGAACCCGTTCTGACCGTGGATCTGGCCACGCGGCCACGCGCCGGCATGGCGTTGCCGGCATACACACCTGGCTCCTTCGGGGCCACACAGCCGAGCCTCGATCCGGCCGCGGCAAGGGTCGAGGCGACGCGCTGCTTCCGCTGCGACGCCGTCTATCGCTGCGAGCGGGTACACGTGCAGTCGGGCCGCGGTCCCAGGGACGGCGGCCCGGGAGCGGGCTTCGAAGATGGCCCGGGGGTCGCAGTGAAAGAACCACCGCCGGCGTCGAGTGGCCGGCCCAATCTCGCCGAGCCGGCGAGCACTCAGCGGTCGATCATAGGAGGTCGAGACTGATGGATTCCGCGGCGTTCGGCGCTGCCGAACAGTTCGTCGAAGGCACGATTGCGGCCGCGCTGGTGGCTCTGTGGCTGCTTGCCGTGGCCCTGCACCTGGCCAGGCCGTACATGCTCGCCCTGACCCGCAAGTTCACCCTGCGCCTGGGCGCCGACCTGTGGTGGACGATCTACGTCGGGATGCGGGACGTTTTCCTGCTCCAGGTCTTTCTTGGCAGCTTCATCTTCTTCTACCCGGATGTCGTCAAGAACAACGACCTGCCGATCACGGGCGGGCTGGCTGCCATATGCGCATTCGGGGCTCTGTTGCTCAAGCTGATGACGAGAGCCGATGCCGACCCGCGGAGCTTCAACGCCCAAACCGTCTTGATCGGTCTCGGTGCGTCGCTATACCTGGTGCCCTACCTCCTGGGCGTTCAGGTCACCACGGTCAACAGCAGCATCTCCAACCAGCTGGCGTCGATCCTGGTCAGCTCGCACAACCAGACCATCGCCCTGGCCCTGTGCTACCTCTCCGGCTTTGTGGTCGGAGTCATGGGGCTCGTCGCCGTCGCCTACAACCTCCGCCTGGCGTCGCCTCCTCCGCTCAAGACCGAAGCCGGTGCTGCCAGCGCGCCCGCGGCGCAGAGCTAGGAGATCACGATGAACGACCAGCAAGCTCTCGTCCAGGGCACGCAGTACTGGCTGATCCTCTCGGTGGCCGCGATACTGCCGATCCTGTGGGCCTTCACCCTGTCGCTCCACTTCGCCCGCCCGTACATCCTGCGCTACCTGCAGGGACTCACTCTTCGGTTTGGCGGCGACGTGTGGTGGCTCACCTACATCCTGATCCGCGACGGCCTGCTGGTGGTGACCTTCGCATTGAGCGCCATCTTCCTGTTCCCCAACGTGTACATGAGCGCCGACCTGGGCGTCCCGATCACGGCGCCGCTCGCGGCCCTGGTGCTTTTCTGGGGCCTGCTCGCCAAACTCACCGGCGACTCCGACGACGACCCGCGGACGTTCCGGATCGTCTCGGTTCTGCTCGTAGTGGCTTCGATGCTCTACATCATTCCGCAGATCTACGGCGTGGAAGCCGGCGATCAGGTGGATTCGCTGAACAGCATCTCCTCGAGCCTGGGCGGAATTCCCGGCGCGCTGGTCAGCGGCTCCAGCCCGAGCCTCTCCTACCCGATCCTGAACCTCAGCCTGCTCGGTTTCGCGGCCACGGGCGCGGTCATCTTCATGTGGTTCCTGCGCAAGACCAAGTTCGAGCCGGCCGAGATCGCGTAGCCCGTCTCCTGCCCTCAGCCGACAGCTAGGCACTCAATCAACTCTGGACCGCGCCCGCGTCGAGCCTTCCCCGCGCGAGCTACACCCGCATCTTCGCCGGGATCTTCGCCGCCGCCGCCTCATCCACGATCCAGACGGCGCCGATTCGGCGAGTCCGCTGGACGGGCCAGCGGCAGTCGTCTCGGGTCTCGCCGAAGACGTGGCCCACGGCTTCGGCCTTGGCTCCGCCCGACGTCACGACAATTACCGGCGCCGCTTCCAGCAGTCGCGGGTTGACGGTGACGCGGGGCAGGTGCGGCCCGATGTGCGAAGGCGCCGCGACGCCCATGGTCCACGCCATGCTGCTCAGGGCCGGCGACTCGGGGAAGCACGACAGAACGTGGCCGTCGTCTCCGACGCCCACCAGGATCAGGTCGAAGCCGGGCCAGTTTCCGTCGACGATCGGCACGCTGCACAACTCTTGGGCGTAGCGGGCGGCGCACCAGTTCGTGTCGTGAAGTTCGGCCAGGGCTCTGTCCACCGGGAACGGGTGGATGTTCGAGGACGGCAGCGGCGCTCCGCCGGTCGATCCGCCGCCGCCCAGCAGCACGTCGTCCAGGGCGGTCACGTTCGACTCTGGATGGCCGCGTGGCACGAAGCGATCGTCGCCCCACCAGACGTGGACGTTTTGCCACTGGATGGTGTCGACCAGCGGGGCCTGGGACAGCAGCCGGTAGATCGGGATGGGCGTGTTGCCGCCGGTGGTGCAGAAGTCCGCCCGACCGCGCCGCTCGATTGCGGCAATAAGGGCGGCCGCGATCCGCTTGGCGGCCTCGGCCGCGACCGCATCGGGATTCGCGGCCACGACCAGCTCGGGTTCGCCCTTGTTCGGCGCAGGCAGAGCGGGCGAGATCGTGCCGGTCAGGTTGTCGGGCGCCGGAGAGAAATCTGGCTCCTGGTCGGTCATCGTCCTGGCTCCTGTGCCGATCGGACCGTGGACAACGATGAATCTGCCCCTACCCGGGATGTTGTCCCATGTTTCGTGGCATGCGGCGAGCGAGCTCCCGATAGAGCGACTCCACGTGGCCGAGGCTCTGGTCTTGATCAGCTCGCTCGGCGACGATCTTCCGGCCACGCGCCGCGATGTCCGCCCGCGCTTCCGGGGTCAGGGCGAGGGCCCGGGTTAGCGCCGCCGCTGTGGTCCCCGGGTCGTCCACGGGAACCAGCGCGGACCTGTCGAGGTCCCACAGCCACTCGCGGATGCTGGGCAGGTCGCTGGCGACGATCGGCCGCCCGCAGGCGAGAGCCTCGAGCACGGAGACCGACGAGGAGTCGGAGATCGGCACCGACACGACCACGTCGGCCAACCGGTAGAAATCTGGCATGTCGGAGTGGGCGATAGCGGGGACCGTCACCAGGCGATCGGCGATGCCCAGGTCCCGGGCCTTTCTCTCGATCCTCTCCAGCTCATCGGCCTGGGCGGCGAAGCGGGACATCAGCACGACCACGTCGGAGGGCAGCTGGGCGAGCGCATCCACGACCACGCCGTGTCGATACAGGGGCGTGATGCCGCGGGGCGAGAACACGACTCGTTTGCCCTGCAGCCCCAGGCGGGCGCGCAAGGCGCCGGGGTCCGGCCCGGGCGCGAACTGTCCGAGGTCCACGCCGAACTGGATCATCTCGGTTCGTTGCGGCTGGGCGCCGAGTGCCAGGGCTCCGCGCCGGAGATCGTCGGCGTCGACGAGCACCATGTCCGCGGATCGCAGGGTGATGCGGGCCATCCGAGCCACGACTCGCGACCGCTTTGGAGCCACGAAGATGTCGGAGCCCCACAGGGTCGTCACATACGGGTGGAATCCGGACATCCACGCGTGCCAGCCATTGATCGTCAGGAAGTGCGCGTCGAGAACGTCCGGTTCGACCATTTTCACGGCGCGTCGTATTGCCCCGCGAGCACGCAACAGGCTGGCCGGAGGGAACGCGCTTCGAGCCCTGAAGCCGGCGAACCGCGCGACCTCGATGGCAGGCGGCAACCCTGGCTCGAGGGTGATGTGGTCGGCGACCAGCAGCGTCACCGAATGACCTCTTGCCGCGAGGAAGCCAACCCAGCGGCGTAGGTGGACGCTGTTCGCGTCGCCCAGAAAGGCCAGTCTGAGCGGTCGATCGATCGAGGTCGAAGTCGAATCCGCCCGGGCCTCGGTCACCGGACCCCACCCGACGGGCTGCGCAGCAGCGCAAGTCCCATCGCCAGGGCGTCCACGGCGACGGGATCCGGCGAGCTTCCCTCGATGGCCCGGCCGAGCAACTCCACCTCGGTCAGTCGGGGAGCGGCGAAGCTGCGGCGGACGCGCTCCCGGCCGTTGTGCTGGATCGACACCTCGACCGTACGGTCGCCGGCCGCGACGCTGCCCACAACGACCGCGCCGCGAAGCTGGGATGTGATCTCGACTCGTATCGTCGAACCGGCACCGAGTTTGGACTGGCCCGGGCTCAGCACAACCTCCACCGCGTGGTCCGCCTGACGGAGAGTGGCTGTTCGCGAACCGTCGTCGTTGCGTTGGATCGGCTCCACGACAGTCATGCCCAGCCGCGAAGCCAGCCATGCCACGTGGGAGAGTGGCCGGACCACGTTGGTCTGGCCTGAGGAGTCGCCCGGTTCCGCCGCGGAGTACTCCACCTGGATGCGGCGGACCGCGCCGAGGTGCGGTCGTAAGTCGGGCGGGTCGTAGACCGAAGCAAGGGCCTCGCGCCAGCGGGCCTGGCGCAGCAACGCCCAGTCCGCCACGACCATGCGCCGCTCCCCGGCCAAGGCCGCCAGCTGGGCCAGGCGGTCCAGGCCGTCCCCGGACCAGGATGAGCCGTCAACGATGAGCAGGTCGGCGAGCGGCAGCAGCCGTTCCGAACGATGCGAGCCGAAGGGCGGATCGGAGGGCCACCACAGGGCGACCGGCAGATCGTGGACCAGGAGCGGCACGATGATCGACGCCAGGTGGCGCCCGGTCTCGCCGTGCGCAGTCACACTGATGGTTTCGGCCCCCGTTTCGGGTCGCCCGTCGTCGGGCGCCAGGGACAGCGATAGGGCCTCGACGCGAGCCTCCAGGCCGGCCGGTCCGCGCTCGTCCACCTCCGATAGGATCAGCGATCGGCTGGGGTGATGGCCGGCGGTAGCGGCGATCGTTTCGGCGCAGTGCCTCGCGGCGGGTTCGTCGCCGGCGACAACCACGAGGTTCAGGACGCTGGTCCGTGCCGCCACGTGGTGGCCGCCGATGTCGCTGGTATCGCGGGCGGCGGCCAGGGCGGCCGCGGCGCGGGCCGCTGCCTCCGCCTGGGCAGCCATCAGCACAGCCTCGGCCTTCGCCGCGTCGGCTCGGGCGACCGCGGCGTGCGCCCAGAGCGTGCCAAGCTGGCCCTCGATCTCGGCAACGGAATGGGCCACCGGGAGTGGCCCCATCAGATCCTGCGCCACCGCCGGCCGTCCCGTTCGAGCAACTCGTCGGCCGCCTCCGGGCCCCACGACCCGGACGCGTAGTTGGGGAAGTCCGGTGCGGGCATGTCGGCCCAGGCGTCGATGATCGGTGTCACCACGGACCAGGCAGCCTCCACCTCGTCCGCACGGGTGAACAGTGAGGCGTCGCCCAGGAGGGCGTCGAGAATCAGGGTCTCGTACGCGTCGGGCGAGTCCACTACGAACGACGTGTCATAGGCGAAGTCCATGTTGACCGTCCGAACGTCCAGCCCGAGCCCCGGCACCTTGGCCGCGAAGCGGAGCATGATCCCTTCGTCCGGCTGGATGCGCATGGCCAGTACGTTGGGCGCCGGATCGCCGCTCGATTCGCGGAAGAGCCGCAGGGGCACGTCCTTGAACTGGATCGCGATCTCGGTGGCGCGCTTGGGCAACCGCTTTCCGGCCCGCAGGTAGAACGGGACGCCGCTCCAGCGCCAGTCGTCGATCGAGAAGAAGCCGGCGACGTAGGTCTCAGTCTCCGACTCGGGGTCTACTTCGGGTTCCTGGCGGTACCCAGCGGTCGGTTCTCCTTCCACCCAGCCCGAGCCGTACTGGCCGCGGATCACGTTGCTGCGAACGGACTCGAGGTTTGGCGTGGAGATGGCCCGCAGAACCTGGACCTTCTCATCTCGAAGGGCGTCGGCATGGAACGAAGTGGGTGGCTCCATGGCCACGAGCGTCATCAGCTGCAGGAGGTGGTTCTGGAGGATGTCTCGGCTGGCGCCGGTCTCTTCGTAGAATGCGCCGCGGCTCTCGACTCCGAGCGACTCGGCCACCGTGATCTGGACGTGATCGATGAAGCTCCGATTCCAGACCGGCTCGAAGATGCCGTTGCCGAACCGGAAGACCAGCAGGTTTCGAACCGTCTCTTTGCCCAGATAGTGATCGATTCGATAGACCTGCGATTCGCGCAGAACCTTGGACACTTCGTGGTTGAGGTGTCGGGCCGACTCGAAGTCGCGCCCGAACGGCTTCTCGATGACGACGCGCCGCCAGCCCCCGCCTCGCGTCTCGTGATCGAGGCCGACACGACCGATCTGGCGCACGATCTCGGTAACCTGCGACGGCTGGGTGGCCAGGTAGAAGAGCCGGTTGCCGTTGGTGCCGCATGTCGTGTCGAGCTCATCGAGCTTCTGGCAAAGGCGGTCGAAGCCGGCGTCGTCGCCGAAGTCGAGCTGCTGGTAGACGATCCGCTTGGCCAGCTCGGACCAGGACGCCTCGTCTATCGGCTGGACGCGCGAGTACTTCTCGAGCGAGGTCCGAATCTCCGCGGCGAAGCTCTCGTTGGTGTACGGCCGCCGGGCAACCGCCACCAGGCTGAACTCGGCCGGCAGCAGATTGGTCCGCCACAGCTGGTAGATGGCCGGAATGACCTTGCGGTGGGCCAGGTCGCCGGTGGCTCCGAACAGGACGAAGGCGCCCGGGTCAGGGACGCGCTCGAGGCGCAGGCCCTGCCGGAGCGGGTTCGGGTCTGAATCTGGTTTGGCGCGGTGGCGCGATGCGGCGGCTTCGCGATACTGCTTGGCCGTTCGCGCCGGCGGCGTGGCCGCCGCTCGACCCGTGGCCGCGATGCGATTTGCGCGGGAACCCGAGGCCCCGCCCTCCTTTTGGGCGGCCACTATTCGGCCTTCACGGGGTGGCCGCCGAACTCGTTGCGCAGCGCGGCGAGGACCCTGGCCTGGTAGCTGTCGTCCTGGCGGGAGCGGAAGCGGTTGAGCAGGCTGAGAGTGATCACCGGAGCGGGAACGTCCTTGTCCATCGCCTCCTGTACGGTCCAGCGCCCCTCGCCGGAATCGGCGACCCAGCCCTTCAGATGCGGGAGATCCTGGTCCTCCGAAAAGGCCGACACGGCCAGCTCCAGGAGCCACGAACGGACGACCGAACCATGCATCCACAGGTCGGCTATGCCGGCCAGGTCCAGCTTGTAGTCCGAAGCGTGCAGGATCTCGAAGCCCTCGGCGTAGGCCTGCATCAGGCCGTACTCGATGCCGTTGTGGATCATCTTGACGTAGTGCCCGGCGCCGGGGCCGCCGGCGTGGAGGTAACCGCCCTCCGGCGCGAGCGAGCGGAAGATCGGCTCGAGTCGCATCACCGGCTCGGGCTGGCCGCCGACCATCAGGCAGTAGCCAGCCTTGAGACCCCAGACCCCGCCCGAAACGCCGGCGTCGATGAAGTCGACACCATGTTCGGCCGCCGTGGAGTGACGCCGGACGCTGTCGTGGAAGTTGCTGTTGCCGCCGTCGACGATCGTGTCGCCGGGCTCGAGGAGTTTAAGCAACTCGTCGATCATCGACTCGGTGGCATCGCCGGACGGAACCATCACCCACACGGCTCGAGGCTTGTCGAGCTTCGCGACTAACTCCTCCAAGGTGAAGGCGGCATAGGCGCCTTCACTCATGATCTCGCGGGTCTTCTCCCCGGTCCGGTTGTAGGCGACTATGTGGTGTCGATCGAGAAGCAGGCGCCGGACCATGTTGGCGCCCATTCGGCCCAGTCCGACGAAGCCGAGGTCCATGGCGTCACGCCTCCTTGAGGGCCGCGGTCAGGGCTCGTTCCACGGCGGCCAGGCCGGCATCCGCATCCTTCCCGATGTTGATCCGAAGGATCGGCAGGTCGTGGGCGCCGATCGTCTGGGCGTCGCCGATGGCCTGGGCGTCGATGAGCTGGCCGAAGCTGTAGGCCTTGCCCGGGATCTCGCGGTCGTCGGGATGCTCGGCCACCAGCTGCAGGAACCAGCCGATCGGGGCGCCGCCTTTGTGGAGCTGCCCGGTCGAATGGAGGAAGCGCGGCCCGTAGCCCACTGTGGTCGCTCGGTGGGTCGCGTCGCGGAGTAGCGTGCGGATTGCCAGGAGCGCCTTGTCGCGGGCCGGCGTCTGGGCCACGTAGGCTTGTATGGAGGCGTAGCCGTTGGCGGCGAGCTTGCCCAGCTGAGCCTTGATCGCGGCTCCGAGGGCGGACTCGTCGGCGGCGCTCACGGCCGAGGCCGCTCCGCCGTCGGGGGCCTTGCCGTCTTCGAACGCGGCGATCACGGCGCGGGTGTTGATCTTGGCCTCCTCGACGTTGGGCTGGTCGAACGGCTCGATGCCCAGGACGATGCCGCCCAGCGCGGTCGCGATCTCCCAGCGGACGAACTCGGCGCCGATCTCGATCTTCGAGCCGACGGCGATGCGTATGACCGGATGGCCGGCCGCGGCCAGCTCCACCAGGCGGGCGTCCACGTTCGAGCCGATCGAGGGATCCGGACCGGGCGAACCATCGAGGGTGATGCGGACGAACACCCGGTCGTTGCCGTATGCGCCGGGCACGCCGAGCGGTTCGCCCTCGACGGGAACCACGCCGACGCCGTCGGCCTTCGGTTCGGGCTGGCCGGCGCGCTTCGCGGCGGCACGCTTCCCGATACTGGCCAGGGTCTCTTTGCCGGTGCTCTCGGCGATGAGCTGCTCGACCCAGGGGCCGAAGGCGGCCAGCTCGCGGTCGATGACGAAGGTCAGCTTGTCCCGCCCGTTCGCGGCGAAGACGCCCATGGCCAGGCCCAACGCCAGGCCGGGGTTCTTCGTCGGGTCCGAGACCCCGCAGGCCATGACCATCGCCCGGGCTCTCTCGAGGAGCTGATCAAGGTCGATGCCGAGGATCGCGCCGGGTACCAGCCCCACGTACGTTAGGGCCGAGTATCGACCGCCGACGTCCGGCGGGTTGAGAAATACCTCACGCGCCTGGTCGTGGTGGGGGATCGCCCGCAGGCTCGCCTCCGGGTCCGTGATCGCAGCCATGAAGTTGCCGGGCTCGGTGGGCCAGACGCCGGCTACCTCCTGGACGTTTTCGATGCGGGCCCACTGGTACGCCTGGAACGAGAGCGACTCGGCAGTGGTACCGGACTTGGTGGAGACGATGAACAGCGTCTCCGTCGGGTTGAGATCGTCGAGAGTGGCGGCAACCGCGGCCGGGTCCGTTGAGTCGAGTACCCGCATCTGGAGGCCGCTCTCGGCCACGCCGAACACATGTGCCAGGAGCGCTGGAGCCAGGCTGCTGCCGCCCATGCCGCCCAGCACGGCAGTGGTGAATCCCTCGGCCTTGAGCGCGGACGCGAATGCCTTCAACTCGCCGGTCTCGTCGGCGAAGTGGAACGGCGCCTCGAGCCAGCCCAGGCGCGTGGCTATGGCCCGCTGGACGACATCGTCGCCGGACCAGACCGAGGGGTCGCGCCGGCCGATCGCCCGATCGGCCCACGACTCCTTCACGGCACGGTCGCGGGCTGCGGCCAGCGCAGCTTCCAACCTGGGGTCTTTGAGCGTGAGGTTCAGGGTGGGGGAGCTGTCGGTTGTCGGTTCGGTCATCGTGGTGGCCTCGTGAGTGGCGGGGTCCTGGCTGAAACCGGCTACGCGGCGGCGATCACCGGCGGGTGTTGTCTGGTGCGGCCGCTTCCATGCGGGCGGCCTCTTCTTCCATGGCGCGTATCTTGCGGACGCGACGGACGTGGCGGGCCTCGCCGCTGAAGCCGGCCGCCAGGAAGCTGTGGGCGCATGAGACGGCCGTCTCCACGCCGATGACGCGAGCCCCGAGGGCCAGCACGTTCATGTCGTCGTGCTCAACGCCCTGGCCCGCGGAGTAAGTGTCGTGGCACAGCCCGGCCCGGATGCCCGGCATCTTGGACGCGGCGACGGACGCACCCACGCCGCTGCCGCAGATGAGGATGCCGCGGTCCGCTCTGCCGTCCAGGATGGCGAGGGCCAGGGCGCGAGCGCGGTCCGGGTAGTCGTCCGCGGAGTTGGGGTCGTTGCCTCCGAGGTCGATCAACTCATGGCCGAGCGGAACGAGGCGGGCCAGTAGCTCGGCCTTGAGCTCGACCCCGGCGTGGTCCGCGGCAAGTGCGACGCGCATCTCCGCTCCTATCTAGTGCGTGCCCGAACCGGATTCGCCGGCGAGGACCCGACCGTGTAACCCATCGCGTACGACCCGACGGCCGATCTCGATGACCCGGTCGGACGTGATTCCGAAAGCTGCGAAAATCTGCCCGACCGGAGCGGAGGCGCCGAAGCGGTCGATACCGAAAACCACGCCTTCGTCTCCCGCGTAGCGCTCCCAGCCGAAAGGCACCTCGGCCTCGACGGTGACACGCTTTCGGCAGCCGGGCGGCAGGATCGATTCTCGGTACGCCTCGTCCTGCGCTTCGAAACGCTCCCACGAAGGCAGGCTCACGACGCGGGTCCGAATGCCATCCTTCTCCAGCGCCTCGGCCGCCGCCATGGCCAGCTGCAACTCCGAGCCGGTGCCGATCAGGATCAGGTCCGGCCGGGCCGCCTCGCCGGAGGCGTCGCGTAGGATGTAGCCGCCCTTGGCCACGCCGGCGCGGGCCTTCTCGGCGGTTCCCGCCAGCACCGGCAGCGCCTGGCGCGTCAGCATCAGGGCCGTGGGTCCCTGGCAGACATCGACGGCGCAGGCCCAGGCCGCCATGGTTTCGTTCGCGTCGCCGGGTCGGATGACCGTCATGTTGGGGATGATTCGCATGGCGGCGATGTGCTCGATGGGCTCGTGGGTTGGGCCGTCCTCGCCCACGCCGATGGAGTCGTGGGTCCAGACATATACCAGGCGCAGCTTCTGCATGGCGGCCAATCGGACCGAACCGCGCATGTAGTCGCTGAAGGTCA
>Ga0182011_10001150_pt1 | contig 23333 bp, 18 predicted proteins | sample 711E1DmetaG_FD_120481 | JGI IMG/M metagenome (GOLD analysis project Ga0182011, IMG submission 120481) | Permafrost microbial communities from Stordalen Mire, Sweden - 711E1D metaG | ecosystem: Environmental > Terrestrial > Soil > Wetlands > Permafrost | place: Sweden: Stordalen | collected...
CCGATGGCTACTACGTCGCGCACGGGATGCTGTGTCGTGTTCATATCGAGAACGCGATTAGCGATCTGAGGCTAGATGTCGATGTGAAGGCATTGGAGCGGGTGAGGAGTCTGAACAGAACGCATCGTCGTTCGCCATCGCATTGGATTGAGATGGCTCATGCCTATAGCGACCTGCTTCGTTCTTGCATCGGGCAGATCCTGTCGGAGGGCTCCCGAATCTTCCAATCCCCCAAGAGCTCTATCTGAATCAATCCCCGACTTAGGTTGATTTCCGTGGTGCGGCAGCACGCTCGATGGGTCCGGGGTAAGCGAAGCTGAGTACCCAAACTACACAAAGCACGCAATTCGAATCGCCAAACTTTCCGACAATGAGAAGATGGCAATTATTGCGAAAGACAAGAGCCAATACTTGGGTTGGCTCTGCGACGACGAGCCAATGGCGGGCTGAAGAAGGTTGCGCGGGCAGCGCATTGGGTGCTCCCAGCGGCCTCCCACAGATACGAGATTGTGAAGCCAACCCCGAGTGTCAGAAGTGGCCGGCCACTACCACGCCCATCCGAAGTGGCTATTTCGCGTAGTAGAGGCCTTCCTGCAAGAGCTCCTCGAGATTGTGGGTGTCTATCCACGGATAGGTCTTCAGGATCAGGCCTTGCGCCTGCAGCGGGTCCCCTCGTTTCGCAAGAGTGGTGGCGACGATCTCGAAGCAGGACCTCATGACTTGTCGGCAATGGGTATCCAACTCATCGGCGTGATCCGGTGCGACTTCGGGCCGCCGTTGGCGCAGCCGGCGTTGAGTTGCCACAAGCCCTTCCAGGGCGAGCGATAGGACTTCGTTCTCCAAGGATCGGCCCGCTCTGCGGAGTTCTTCCGGAACTCTGTCGGATGGTGTGCGTCGCTTTCGTGTCATCTCGCAATCCCGCACGGAGAGTGGACCAAATCCTGCGGACAAGTCAAGATGTCCATCTCTCATGGAGATTGCTGATGGCCAGCCCTGAATACCAGCGCTTTCTGCAAAGTGTGAACATTGGCTACGTGGAATGGCATGATGGGATTGGCTACGACCTGGAGGCTCTGAAGAGTCTTTGCCCGACGGAAAGGCAGCAGGCCGAGGATCTGTTGTTGTCCCGCCGCAGCGACTTTCGCGACATCGAAGCGCTGGACACTCTGGGAACGGCTCGCGCGCTGGACGGGATTGAGGGTCTGCTGTCGAGCCGCAATCTCGAACTCCGGTTGCACGCGACCCGGCGCCTGGCGGCGCGAAAGCGCATTTCGAGCGACAAAGTCGAAAGCATTCTGCTTGATACCCTGCCGAATGTCACCCCCGGCAAGGGCCTGACGGAGGCTTTGTCGCTGGCTGAGGCACACCCGACCGAAGCCGTACGCCGGCGGTTGCTGTACTGTGCAGTCAAGGGGAACGACGATCTCCGCGTACACGCGGCGGCGTTGGCGCATTTCCTTTATGGCGGTTCGACCGCGTCGTTCGACTGGACGCACAGACCGCTGTATCTCCGGTTGGGTTCTCGCGTTCGCGCGGAGCGGCAGGCGGCGTACGAGGAGCTGTGCCGTTCCGTGGGCGTGGATCCAGCATGGGCGCTCGAGGATGGTCCGAAGCGGCGGTCGAGGGGGATCTACGCCAGGCGATAGCAACGGGCGTGTCTTCGGGACGACGGGCAGGGAACCAGGGATTTAGAACGGCGGGCTTGCCGTAGGCGCGCGTGTGACCCGCCACACCCTGACCGGTATTACCACCGATCCCGCCAGCAGTACTGGGACGCCAACCAGTAACAGGAGCGCGTGGGTCACGCCGCCGTGCGCGCGCCAGGCGAAGCGGAGCAGGCCATGCCCGCCTTGGGCCAGCTCGCCACGGATGACCTCGAGCAACAGGCCCGTCCACCACAACATCAAGACCCCACCGATGCAGGCACCCGCGCGTATCCAGCGTCGTCTGGAGGGTGCCCATGACTGGTCCACCTTGCCTTTGCGATTCAGCCCAAGGATCTCCAGCGCGCCTTTCGGGTCGAAAATGAACACCAGCGCGATGAGCACCAGCAATGGTGTCGACCACAACACCGTCGCGGCACCCAACCACGACATCATCTGACCTATGGGGCCGTCAGGACTCAAGATGCTCTGGTTCTAGCACGGGCAGGCGGGGGCGCGAGGATGGCGGCCACTCTAATGGGCGCGCGTCTTTCTTGGCCAGATTCTCCGCCCCGGCTTGGACTTCAATTTCCTTTCCCACAGAGGCGAATCTCGGCACGGGGGATGACATATGCGCCATAGTCGTGTCGTCCTCGCTCCCGTCAACGGCGCGAGATTGCGCCGTACTTGGCTTGGCAGCGCGCTTGCATTAGCGTAGGGGAAGACACTCGCAATGGTTCGTTGTCTTCATCAATCCTTCCCGTGGCCCGGCTCCGAAATTGTCGACGGTGGCGGGGTCGTTTTCTCTCGGCCGGCGGGAACTTCAGTATGGGGAGCCTCCTGATACGAAGACACTCTAGCGCTGCTGGGTTTTTCGCCGCTGTCGTAGCACTCGGCTGCGGCTCCAAGGAAACCCGCCAGGGCGGCACTCCCGATGGCGCGGTCCCGGCTGGCGGCGCAGTCGGCACCGGAGCTGACGCTCCTTTCACCTGGGACTCCGCGAGCGATCTGACGAGCACCGGCGGCAACCCGGGCAGGGCTGACGTGGGAAGGACTGGCGGCGCAGTCGGCACCGGCGGCACAATCGGGATGGGCACAGGAGGCGCCGCCGGCAACGACGCGTCCGTTGCCGCAGCTGGCGCGTCCGGTTTCGCGCGGGTGGGCAACATGACTGCGGCAAGGTCCCACCACACGGCGACATTGTTGCCCGGCGGCAAAATCCTCATCGCCGGAGGTGTCAGCAACAACCAGGCTCTTGCGAGCGCGGAGCTCTACGACCCGAGCAGCGGCACATTCACAGCCACTGGCAACATGACGGTGGCACGGTCCGGCCATACGGCGACGCTCTTGACCACGGGCAAGGTCCTTGTCACCGGCGGAGGGGGCGGTGCGGGCGCGGAGCTATATGACGCAGCCACCGGGACATTCGCGGTCACCGGAAACCTGACCGTACCAAGGACCGAGCACACCGCCACTCTTTTGCAGAGCGGGATGGTGCTCCTCGCGGGCGGATACTCGGGCACAAGCGCGCTGGTGAGCGCCGAGCTGTACGAGCCAGCAACTGCGAGATTCACGCCGACCGGCAACTTGGCCGTCGCAAGACGTCAACACGCGGCCACTCTGCTGCGAGACGGGACCGTGCTCCTTGCTGGCGGATTTGTCGCGCCGACTGACACCGGGAACAATGACGGACTCGTCAGCGCGGAGCTCTATGACCCAACGGCCGCGACGTTCACAGCGACAGGCAGCATGAGCAATCGAAGATCATCTCCCACCGGCACGCTGTTGCCGAACGGAAGCGTGCTTGTGGCGGGCGGGCCGCACGGCTTTGAGGGCTATTTCGCGAGCAGCAGCCTGGAGCTATACGACCCCGCGAACGGGAAATTTGCGTCCACCGGCTCGATGACTGCGGCAAGGACTTGCCACACGACGACCTTGCTCCCGAGTGGGTTGGTGCTCATTGCTGGGGGATACCAGGGCGGAGGGACCTGGGGGAATTCCCTCGCGAGTGCGGAGCTGTACGACCCTACCGCCGGCACCTGCGCGGCCACCGCCAGCATGGCCGCGGAAAGGGAGTTCCACGCGGCGACGTTGTTGCCGGATGGAGCCGTGCTGATCACAGGCGGAGACAGCTCGGGTTCGTCGCTCGCGAGCGCCGAGGTCTACCGATAGCCCACGTCATTGCCGGCGACAATCACGCGTGCCCCGGCGCCGGAGATCCGGTGTTGACGCCTGCCCTACGGGCTGCGATTTTTCTCTTCCGAGCAAATTCGTGCCCGCAAGGTGAGCCTATGTCAGCCAAACTGAAGCGCCGCAAAAGGAAGTTGGGTCGCCACGCCACCGGCCAATCAGTCCGCGAGGACCTGGCTTCGGCGATACGCAAGCATCAGGAAGGCCACATTGAAGAGGCAGCGAAGGTCTATCGCGCGATCCTGGCCGCCTCCCCTCACCACATTGATGCCCTGAACTTCCTCGGCGTGGCCGAGCATCAACTGGGTCAGTCGGAGAAAGCCCTGCAGCTCATGGGACGCGCGCTTGCGCTGAAACCCGACCACCCAGATATCCTGAACAACCGGGGCAATGTGCTCAAGCAGCTTCGCCGCCTCGATGAGGCCGAGGCGGACTACCGACGCGCGCTTGAGTTGCGCCCCAGGGACGCAAACGCCCTCAACAACCTGGGTACGGTTCGCCGCGAGCGGGGCGACCTGGAGGGCGCGGTCGTCACATTTCGTGAGGTCATAGCGCTGAGACCGGATCATGCGCCGGCCTGGCAGAACTTGGGCAACGCGCTGGGGAGCCTGGACCGTGTGGAAGAAGCCCTGGATGCCTATCGCGAGGCGATGCGTCTCGCGCCCCAAGAGGCAGAGTCCCATCGCCAGCTGGGCGCGCTGTTGAGTACTGTCGGCCGCGTCGAGGAGGCCGCCGAGATCTATCGCCGATGGCACGCCCTCTTTCCCGATGATCCTCGCGCACGCCATTTGCTCGCGGCTTGCTCTGGCGAAGCCGCACCCCTTCGCGCGTCGGACGAGTACGTGCGCGCTGAGTTTGAGAGATTCGCTCCCAATTTCGACGCGAATCTGGCTCGACTCGACTACCGCGGACCCGCGCTCATCGCCGAGGCGGTTGCTCAGGTCTTCGGCGAGCCTCAGGGGCGGCTGGCGGTGCTCGACGCCGGCTGTGGCACCGGCCTATGCGGCCCGCTCTTGCGCCCCGCCGCTCGCGTCCTGCTCGGCGTCGATCTATCCGCCGCCATGGTCGAATTGGCTCGCGCCCGCGGGGTGTACGACACGCTCGTTGTTCAAGAATTGACAGCGTTCCTCGCTCAGCACGTCCTGACGAGTGACTTGATCGTCTCGGCCGATACGCTCGTCTACTTCGGCGATCTCACTGATGTCATCATGGCCGCCGCTAGAGTGCTGCGCCCCACAGGGGCTCTGATATTTACTGTTGAACGCGCGGAGCCCCAGGACGCGCCGAAGGGCTATCGCATCAATCCCCATGGCCGCTACAGCCACACCCTTGGATATCTGCAGCATGTTCTCGGGGAAGCGGGGTTTGTCGATACGGCCATTCGAGAGGTGACCACGCGCAAAGAAGCAGAGAAATGGGTGCGCGGTTGGCTGGTGAGCGCGCGCATTCCGGCGGTCCCGACCATCCGCGGCGCGGATCCCACCGCGTAGCTCACGCCCGGTCCGTAACTATGGCCGGTCTCGGGCATCGAACAGGGAGCGAGGGGGCTTCTGTGCCGCAGTTCTCGGGAGAGTTGTCCAAGGAAGCGCCCGGGGACCATGGGACACCCAAATCACGAAGGGAGAATGCGATGAAGAAGCTGGCATTGATCGCACTGACGCTGGCACTGGGCCTGGTGGGCTGCGCCTCGACCAAGGAATGCGATCAGAGGGTTGCAGCCCTGGAGAAGGAATCGCGTGTGCTCAGGGCCGACGAAACGAGACTGAAGGCCGACCAGGCCAAAGTCGATAAGTTGACCAAGGCCAACCGGGCCCTTTCCAGGGAACTCCAGGACGAGATGGCCAAGGGACAGCTCACCATCAAACAACTCAGGGATCGACTTACCATCTCGGTCGTCGAAGAAGTCCTCTTCAACTCCGGGAGCACCGAGATCCACGCCGACGGAAGGCAGGTCCTAGACAGGGTGGCGAATGCCCTGAACAGCATCGAGAACCGCATGATCATGGTGGAGGGCCACACCGACGATGTGCCGATCGGTCCCAAGCTTCGCGACAGGTTTCCGAGCAACTGGGAGCTTTCCGCCGCGCGTGCGGCTACGGTCGTGCGATACCTCCAGGAGAAAGGGGTGGCCCCCAAATATCTGGGCGCTGCGGGCTTCTCTGAATATCGGGCGCTGGCGCCCAATGATTCGGCCGCGAACCGGCAGCGGAACCGACGGATCGACGTCGTGCTCACGCCGGAAATCCAAGAGAGGACGTTGGACTGAGTGGTGACCCGAAAACTGCCAGCAAACCAAAGGCTGCAAGAAAGAGCGCCGACCCGCCGAAGCTTTGCGTGCTCATGGAACAGCTTCCCACAGTCGAGCTAAGTTGTTGGTCTCTTCGGCACGTTGCGAAAATCCACGAAAGGCTTGCGCTCGGTGGGCTGGCAGATAGGGCAGAAGCAGGCGTCGTCACGGCCCACGCGCACCCGGCGGATTGTGGTCCCGCAGACCAGGCAGGGCTCGCCGGCGCGGCCGCGCACCTTGAGGAAGTCGCGCACCTTGACCTCGATGGGCAGGTTGCGGGCCTGGATCTCGCGAATGGCGCTATCCAGTGTGTTGCGGATAGCCGCATAGAGGCGCTGCACTTCGTCGGGCTGCAGCTTGTGGCAAAAGGTCTTGGGGTGTAGGCGCGCGGCGAAGAGGATCTCGTCGGCGTAGGCGTTTCCGATGGAGGCCAGCGCGGTCTTGTCGAGCAGGAACTGGCGGACTTGATCACGCCGGCGGGCCACCAGGCGCCGTATGTACGGCAGCGTGAAATCCTCTGAGAGCAGGTCGACGCCTAGACTGGCGAAGCCGGGGATCTGATCCAGTTGATCCACGCGAGCCACATAGATCTTGCCCATGCGGGTCTCGTCCGAGTAGCGCAACTCGGTGCCGCCCGAGAGGGCCAGCGCCAGGATCGGGTCTCGTCCAGGCGGTGTCCCCACCGTCGCCAGCGAGTACCGGCCGGTCAGCATGGCGTTCACCACCAGGCACAGCCCATCGTCCAGGTCGAAGCGCAGGAACTGACCGCGCCGCTTCACGTCGGCGATGCGCTTGCCCAAGAGCACCGCCGGAAACGGCTCCGGCAGCATGAGCCGCAGGACCACAGGATCGCCCACGCGGGCGTCGACGATGGGCAAGCCGCACACCGACCGGGCCAGCACGGCTTCGACGTGAACGAGATCAGGCAACTCGGGCACGAGCCCACGTTACCACCAATGCCGGACTGTTCGACAGCAAGTTGCGCGTCGGCAAGATCCTCGCGCGCAAATTCGGCGTCAGAACTGAACGCCGGTGTCGATAACCACGCCACCCGAGTATAGCGGGTCACCTGTTCCTGGCGCTCCGCCGGTGACCTCCGCACCACCTGTGCCCCGCGTTCCGCCCGAGTCTGAGAAGGTCTGCTCATTTGCGCCACAGCCCCCAGCGATCAGCCCACCCAAGAAAGCCAGCGGGATCATCCGGGCCCAGGAAACACCTGCGCAAGGAGCGGTACTGCTTCGGTCCATACCGCCTAGTTTACTCCCCCCACGGAATCCGCGTCGCGTGGGCCTGGTACGAGAGCGTCAGTTTCACATCGCCACCGTCGGGAAAACGTTGCGGATGATCTCTTGGCGAGGCACAGGCCAAACCGAAAACGCTGTCTAGCGTTCTGATACGAGATGGCCATGACCCGTTTGGGCGGTTCTCTCCCCCCTTTATAGATGTCAGGAAGCCGGCCCGGCGACCCTGTAATCTGAAAGGAGCGACACGATGAGATTCAAAGGCTCTTGGTCTTGTGTTTTCCTGGCCGCTGGCCTCTTGGCTGTGCCTGCCCACGGGCAGCGCATCATGGAGAGACTGGGCCGGGGCTTTGTCGCGGTTGGGGGAGGAACCGGAACCCTTCTGTCGTGGCGGCTCTTCGGCACGGAACAGGGCACCGATGTCGCCTTCAACGTGTACAAGGGGACGACAAAACTCAATGCCGCGCCGATAACCGACTCAACCAACTACCAGGACACTGCCGCCGGCGGCACCGACTACACCCTGAAAGCGATAATCGGGGGCGTCGAGGAAGCGACAGGGACACAGGCGATGGCCTTGCCAAATGGCTATCTTGAGATCCCGCTCAAAGACGCAGCCGGCAGGAAAATCCACCTTGCCTATGTCGGGGATCTCGACGGGGATGGCGAATACGAATATGTTGTGGACCGGTTCCTGAACAACGTATCCCAGTATGTAGATGCATACAAGAGAGACGGGACGTTCATGTGGCGGGTCGATATGGGCCCCAACAGCACGAATACCGACCTTTCACTCTCCGGTCCGGACACCCTTAGTTGTGGGCATGCCGACGATGAAACCGTGTATGACATTGACAGCGACGGCAAAGCCGAACTCCTGCTCAGAGGGGGCAACGGCATGATCTTCGGGGATGGAAAAGTACTGAACGCGTCGACAACGCAAACCGACTCGTTCATCGTCGCGGTCGACGGAGTAACCGGCGCGGAAAAAGGCAAGGAAGTCGCTGTCCCCCAAGATCTTAAAGCTACTGGTAACGTAACCGGCCATTTCAGCATCGCCTATTGGGACGGCGTGCATCCGAGCCTGTACTTCAAGGGAAAAGCCGGTGGGACGAGGGCTATGATGGACATGGGATTTGATTTCACGAATGGCGCCTGGTCCATGCGGTTCAAGGCCGTCCGTACCCCTATGGGTTCCTTTCCAAACGACCACCAGGTCAGATGTGTCGACCTTGATCGCGATGGCATCGACGAATGTGTCAACGGCGGCTATGCCATCAAGGGGGATGGAACGGTCTTCTGGAATATGGGTTCTCAGGGCATAAGCCACGGCGACCGGTGGCATATAGGCGCCATGGATCCCAACCCGTCCGCCGACCTGTTGGGTTGGGCCGTTGGACAGTCTTCTGGATATAACTGGGCCCGTTATAACGCCAAGACCGGCACCGTACTTCAAAAGTTTGGCAGCGGTTCATCAGATATCAATCGCGGGACATGTGGAGATGTCGACCCGACGAGTCCGGGGTACGAATGCTGGGACGCCACGGATGGGATATACAATCTAGACGGTTCCAAGAATTTGAAGCCTGGCAATGGTACGGCCGGTACGACAGTGGATTCCTATGATCCTGCGGTGAACTTTCGCATCTGGTGGGACGGCGACGTGCTGAGTGAAAACCTGGACGGAAACATCGTATCGAAATATGCCTATCCCGGCATGCCCGCCGGCGGTTTCAGCAAAGTGACGCTCGAAGGTATCTATGGAGCCCGCAATGCGGCCCCTTTGTACGGCGATATGTTCGGCGACTGGCGCGAGGAAGTGCTGCTTGAAAAGACCGACAGTACGGGGTTTAGGGTCTACACAACCGCCATTCCGACCGACAAGCGCATCTATACCCTGGTGCATGATCCCGAATATCGAAACAGCATGTGCGAAAAGGGCTACATCCAGTCGCACATGTTGGACTACTACTTGGGCGACGGGATGACCGACCCGCCCAGGCCCAATATCGTCTATCCTGACGGGACCGGGGCCGCGGGCGCGGGCGGCGGCGGGACCACTGGCGCCGCGGGCGCGGGCGGCGGCGGGACCACTGTGGCTGGTGGCTCAGGCGGTCGGGGCGGGACCACCGTGGTCGGAGGCGCGGGCGGCGGCGCTGGTGCGGCGGGTGGTCGCGGTGGCAGCGGGAGCGGTAGCGGCGGAACAACCGGGCCCGGAGGCACTACCGGGACAAACACCGGAGGAACAGGGATTGTCGGATCAGGCGGGACGTCCGCGTTGGGTGGGGGGCCCGGAACCGGCGGAGCCGCAGCCGGCAATCCCGCGACCGGGGGCAGCACAGTGGCAGGCACCGGAGGGGCGGTGGTGATCGGAACCGGCGGAACGACTGCGGTGGCGCCCAAGACCGGGGGTAGCACGGGCAGCGGATCTGGGGGCGGCGCCGTGGGCGGAGGAAGCGGCCCCAAGGCGGCGGCCTCGTCGGGCTGTTCATGTGCGATCGGGGCGACCTCCAGGGGCTTCCCGGCGGGTTCTCTCGTCGCTATGCTGGGCGCGCTGTTCCTAGTTCTGAACCGGCGACGTCGGCGAACGGGCTTGCGGCGATGATTGCCGGAAAGAGGTGGTTCGTCGAGGTTGGGGTGCTTTCCTTCCCCCTTCTGCCAGGTATTTGGAAGGGTTTCTGACCTACGTCGCTGCGACTGCGTTCTGTCTTCTTGCGAGTCCGCATCTTCCGGACTGTTGCGCGCAAGAGTGGGACGAGTCCCGCGAGCGGGGAGTGACGGCGAATCAAAACCTTGACTCCGAGGGCTTTTGCCCGCATCACTACCGCTGCTAGTTATCAACCAACCTCGAAGTGGTCGTCTCGGATCGTTGCGCGTAAGGGCAGGCTCGGATGGCGTCTCTCGGGGACTGCCGAGAGAAAAATGAATACCATCAGCTCTTTTGCACAGCTTGACATCATCGATCCCATTCGCCGCGCACTTCACACCGAGGGTTACAGAGTGCCTACGCCCATACAAGCGCAGGCAATTCCGTTGCTCCTTGCCGGCCGCGACCTGCTCGGCTGCGCGCAAACCGGCACCGGCAAGACTGCGGCCTTCGCCATCCCCATCCTGACCCGCCTGGCTGCCTCTGCACGGCGCGATGGTCTGCGCGGCCCACGCGCCCTGGTGCTGGCGCCCACGCGCGAGCTGGCCTCCCAGATCGGCGACAGCTTCGCCACCTACGGCCGCAATCTTCCGCTGCGCCACGTGGTGGTGTTCGGCGGGGTCGGGCAGAAGCCGCAGGTGGACGGCATCCGGCGTGGGGCTGAGATCCTGGTGGCCACACCGGGCCGCCTGCTCGATCTCATGCAGCAGGGACATGTGCGGCTGGACGCCGTCGAGGCGCTGGTGCTCGATGAAGGTGATCGGATGTTGGACATGGGCTTCATCCAGCCTATCCGGCGCATCGTGGCCGCGACGCCGCGGCAGCGCCAGACCATGCTCTTCTCGGCCACCTTGCCGCCCGACATTGTCGCGCTGGCCGGCGGGATGCTACGCAATCCGGCGACGGTCTCGGTCACGCCCACGGCCAGCACGGCGGAGAAAGTCAGCCAGTGGGTGCTGCACGTGCAGTCAGCTCACAAGCGCAACCTGCTGGCGGAGGTGCTGCGCGATCGGGCCATGGCCCGCGTGCTGGTCTTCACCCGCACCAAGCACGGCGCCAACCGTGTCGCCGAGCACCTGAACCGCGGCCGCGTGTGCACAGCCGAGGCCATCCACGGCAACAAGAGCCAGTCGGCGCGCGAGCGCGCCCTGGCTGGCTTCAAGAAGGGCAGCGTGCGTGTGCTGGTAGCCACCGACATTGCTTCGCGCGGGATCGACGTGGACGGGATCACCCACGTCATCAACTTCGAGCTGCCCAACGAACCGGAGAACTACGTGCACCGGATCGGCCGCACGGGCCGCGCGGGCGCCGCCGGAATCGCGCTATCTTTCTGCGACCCGAGTGAGCGCACCTTTCTGCGCGACATCGAGCGGCTTACCCACGCCCGACTGCGTGTGGTGGAGAGCCACCCGTACAGTGGGCAGCCGCGCTCCCCCGACGCCACCACGTGACGAGCCAGTATCTGACGGAGCGCGATCCAACCGTTGCTGGTTCGATTCACGCCCGAGCGGCACTTGATCTCGATCTCGCCGCGCCCTCACCGCTCCCAGGCGTAACCGAGGCTGAGGAACACCTGGCGTCCCACGCCGGGCAGCGGAGCGTGACCGCCCCGGTACGGCTGCACGAAGACATCGCGGCTGTCGAGCAGGTCGTTCACGCTGAGGCCGAGTAACAGACCCCGAACCCCTACGTCCTGACAACGTGCCGACAGGCCGAGCAGCAGCCGGGCACCGACGGTCGTCACGAGGTAGCTCTGATCGACAGGGTTGATGCCGGTCACGGCGTAGCGGACACCCGAACCAATCGCTGTGGCGCCGAAGAGCCAGTGCCGCGTCGGCCGCCAGCTCGCGCGCACAACGCCCTTGTGCTGGGGAGCGCCCAGCGTGGCGCCACCGCCGCCCGCGACCCGGTAGTCCTCGGGGATGCTGGCCAGCGCGTGGTAGTAGGAGTAGCTGGCACTCGCCGCCACGTTCCTGCCGCCAAAGCGCAGCTCCGCCTCGCCGCCATAGGTACCTGTCCGACCGCGGTTGAAGTAGGACTCCTTGCCCGTGGCCGGGTCGTAGCTGTAGATGATGGGGTGGTTGATCGTGCCGAGGAAGCCATCCACCACGAGCTGCAGCCCTGTGGGCAACCCGTACCCGACCTCTGCCTCAAGGGCGTTGGTGCTCTCCGGCCGCACGCGGTTCGCCGGATCGATCGAACGCTCAAGGGCGTAGTTCATGAAGGTCGGGCTTTTGTAGGCCTGGCTGCCCAGGAGCTTCAGGTGCAGCCCCGACGAGAAGACACGGGTTAGCGCCACGCGCGGCACCGCCGACCAACCGAAGTAGCTGTGGTGCTCGCCCCGGCCTCCCACGGTGATGTTCGCGATGGGCGTATTCCACAGCAGCTGCCCAAAGGCGGCGACGGTGGATAGGCTTCGCGTCCCCTGCACGGACGAGCCGTCGCCGGGGGTTCCACCGGCGCGCCCTACATCGGAAAAGGCTTCCGCGCCGGCGATGACGTTGAGGCTAGGGCGCGCATCCCAACCAAGCATCATCCCTGCGAGCGCCCTGTCCATGCGCAGCCGCTCAAGCAGTCCGGCGTCGATGATGCGCTGTTGGTCGGCTGCCGAGGCCGGCAGGGTAACGTACGACTCCTGGATCTTGTAGGCCAGGCGAGGGGTCAGCGTCAGGTTGCGGCCCAGCTGGAGAACCGTCGTGAGATCGCCGTAGATGCCGCCGAAGCGATAGTGAGTGGGCGCGCTTCCTGCCACGTCGAAGTCGTCCTGCGCCTGGTAGGTGAAACCGTCGGCGATGAAGCGCAGCCGCCAGTCACGCCAGGCGGCTTGCAAATTTGCCAGCAGCGGCCGGCGCGCCGACGCGTTGGCGGCATTGAAACTGGTGCCGAAGATGTCGGTATAGGTTCCCTCGCTCTGTACGCTGTACCCACCAAACAGCGACAGCGACAGCTCGAAGTCGCCGTAGGTGCGCCCGGCAGCGAGGTAGGTGTCAACAAATGGGTGCGCGACATCCGTGCCCACTCGCCCGACCGCCACGCCGGCTCGCTGCAGGACCTCGACGCCCTCGATTTGCTCGGCGCCACGTGTGGTTACCTTCACAACGCCCAACTCGGCAAACCCACCGTAGATCGCCGACCCGGGCCCGCGGATGATCTCGATACGCTCGATCGCCTGTACCGGAAAGTGGTGCGCGATCGAGACCGTGCCGTACGCCGTCTCGTTGATCTCCTGACCGTCGATGATAAGGAGGATCTTGCCCTCCTGGCCCCAGTTGCCGCGCATCCCGAGACCCAGGTTGCCTTGCACGTCGACGCCGACGAAAAAGCCGGGCATCATCTCCAACAGGTCCACCAGGTCACGCGCACCGGAGGCTTCGATCTCCTCACGGGTCAGCAAAGACACGATGCCAGGGGCCTCGCGCACGCCCGTTGTCTTGATCGAGGCCACCGATACCTCGTCCATCTGCAGCAGGCTGCCCAGATCCACGTCCGAGACCCCATCCCCGTCGCCGCCACTGACAGGCACCGGTAGACGCGCGGCCTCTGGCGCGGTCGACTCGGAGGCATTCCGATCCGCGGCGGGCGCGGCCAGCACGCGTGCTTCAGCCGCGCCTAAAGCGGCAAGAATAGACACGGCGGCAACCGCCGTGATTGTGTGGCGGCTGGGCGCCGCCGGTCTCGCGCCGATTCTCATGGCTCCCGCTGCCCCTCTTCAGCCCCGGCCTCGATCAGTCGATCCACCTCGCGCAGCCTTTCCTCGCGGATCGGAGCCAGCGCACGCGCCATCCCGACGTTGAGCACCTTCTCGATGGCGACAGGCAGCAGCGGGCGGTGCGCGCCCACCACCCAATTCGCCTCGGCCAGAGTGTCGACTAGCCCAGCCGCCTGCCTGCCCAGCGCGCGGTGATCGGGGAGCACCGCGAATATTCCGAAAGCCAGCTTCGCCGACACCAGGGACGACACGCCCACCATCACGGGTATATGCCCGTGCCGAAGTACGGGCAGCCACGCCCGCGCCAGCAACTCCGGAAACAAGAGCGCGCTGTCGTTCAGCACCCAGAGTGCATCGACATGGTCGTAGTCGAGCAACCTCCGCAGGCCACGTTTGACCGCCTTTACTCGATCCCCGTCGTCGAGGACGCGCCCCGCGAGCGTGAATCCCTCGGCGGCTGCCAGCTCGCCCTGGCGGGCGACGACGCCCTCGAAGCCATGTCGGAAAAGAACGCCGACCTTGCGGAGCGGCCGACCCAGCAGGCTGCGCAGGTTCACGAAGCCGATGACTGCCGGAACCTCGTACGAGATCCCAGTGGTATTTTGCAGGCCGGCCGACGCCTGTTCGAAGAAAGCCGCCATCAGCACCACCGCCGGCTGAAACCGGGTTCCCGGGGGTTGCACGGCCTGGAGCGCACGGTACAGACGCACTGTCGGGTTGTCGAGCAGCACCAGTACCCGTGGCTCGACCTCGCGGATGATCTGCGACAGCACCTCGACCGACGTCGCGGCGGTGACCTTGCGCTCGACGATCTGGTAGTGGTCGGCAAGCTCGTCCCTAAGGCCGCTCACCACTTCGTTCGCGGCGGCTATCTGCGGTCCCAGCACCAGCACGGTACCTTCCGCTGCCGGCGTGTCCACCAGCCCTCGGGCCGACGCGTCCGGGTGCCCTCCGTCAGGCGTGGGACTTGCGTCGCCCTCGCCCGCGCCAGCCGCAAACGCGACCAGGATCACACCCAGCATCGCCCTCACGGCCGCCTCCAGTCATCCACGCCCAGCAGCGCCTTCACGGCGGGCGGAAGCCCCATCAGCCTGCGCTCCATCTCGGTCGAGACCGGAGCGCCGGCCGCAACGCCCACCGCAGGCAGGCCTACCGACGCGGCCTTCAGCTCGGTCACGCGCAAGTCAAGCGCGCTCTTCTCGCGCAACGATGGCACCGCTCGTGCGGGCATCAGCACAGCGCCCGCGAATCCCAGTTCGAGCAACGGCAGCAGGTCCTCTGGCTGGCCGACGCGGATCAGTTTGGGAAGCGCGGTCGTTCCAAGCAGTCTGGCGACCAGGACGGGCATCCCTTTCTTCCCCAGCAGATCGACCACGCCGATCCCCAGGTCTGGGATGTCCGCCGGATCGACCGCGCGGCCCACCGATACCAGGACGTAGGGCTCCTCAGCCCGCTCCGCAGCGAACCCTTGCAGCACAGGCTTCCATCGGTCGCACCTGTCGACGAAGGGGCGAGCACTGATGATGAAGTCGGGCGGGGCTTCCTCGACGCTGGTCTCGAAGTCGCGCAGGTGCCGAAACACCATCACCTCGGCCCCGGGTAAGGCCGCAGCCAGCACCCGCTGCAGCATCGGCGGGCGCACATTGCTCGGCAGGTACACATAGATCTTCTGCCCGAGCGCCGGCGCCGCCGCCCTGACCGAGCCAGCGACCAACGTCGCCGCCACCACGAGCGCGAGCGCAATCCGACAGGACTTCGCGCCCTCACCCATGCGTCAGCTCTCGCTTTCCGTGCGCGCTGTCTGCTTCTCGGCGCGATTGGTTGTCGGCGCCGCCCACGGAGTGCAGCGGAAGTCTGATGAAGAAGCACGTCCCTTTGCCAACCTCGCTTTCGAAGGTGAGCTGTCCCTTGTGCTTGTCCACGATCACGGATCGCGCAATCGGCAACCCCTGACCCGTTCCCCGCCCCACCTCCTTGGTGGTGAAGAAAGGATCGAAGATGCGGTCGCGGATCGCGGGAGGGATGCCCGCGCCGGTGTCCCTGACCGAGACCAGAGCGAAGTCGCCGTCGCGCTCGGTGCGGACGGTGATGCACCCCTTGGTTCCCGTCTTCCCCGCCACATCGCCGACCGCGTGCGCGGCGTTGATCACGATGTTCAGGATGGCCTGGTTGAATTCCCCCTCGTAACAGGGGACCGGCGGAAGCTCGCCGAAGCAGGTCTCCAAGTCCGCTACGTACTTGTACTCGTTGCGGGCGATGGTCAGCGTGGTGGAGATCGTCCGGTTCAGATCCACCGCCGCGATCTCCGTCTGCCCCGGGTGCGCGAACTCTTTCATCGATCGGACGATGGTGGACACGCGCGCCAGTCCCTCGATCGATCGATCGAGGGCTGCCGGTATCTCCTGCATAAGGTAAGGCAGGTCCGCCTCCTCCTCCGCATCCGACAGCTCGCGCGCAGTCTCCGCCGCTGCCTCGCCGCGCGAGAGCGTTTCGCAGATTTCCCGATAGCGCTGGATCAGTCGTTGAAGACTGTCCATGGAATCGCGCACGAAGTGGATGCTGTCGTTCACATACTGCGTCGGCGTGTTGATCTCGTGCGCGATCCCCGCTGCAAGCCGCCCGACCGCTTCCAGCTTCTGCGCTTGCCGCAGCTCGATCTCCATCTGGAGGCGGTCGTTCATCTGCTGCCTCAACTGCTGGTTGGCAAGGGCGAGATCGGCATACGACGCCTCAAGGGACTGCACCATGACGTTGAAGTAGGTCCCGAGCACCTCGATCTCGTCGCCACTGTGGATGCTCACCTGGATCCCAGATTGGCCGCTCGCGATCGCCTGCACGGCGCGGCTCAGCTCGGCCAAGGGTTTGGTGATGCTCGCCGCCTGACGACGCATGGTGAAACCTCCCAGGCCCATCGCAAGAATGCCGATTCCGCCGATGAGTACAATCGCCTCAATCAGCCCCCGCCGGGCTTCGCTGCGTGCCTGCTGGTGCGCCTTCCGCATGGCCGCCAGCGATACGCCGTAGCGGACCACGCCCGCGTCCTGTCCGTCGACCGCGATGCGGGCCGAGAACTCGGCGATCTCGTCACCGCCGAAGCGCACCCGGCGGCTCGTCACTTCCTCGGCGTACGGCGGTGGCGGCGGCATGCCCTGCCAGGCAACGTTTCGAACCGGATCCGCAGTCGGAGAGGTGCGATCACCGTAGGCCCAGGTCCGGCCGTTCCGGTCCACGAAGGCGCCGTACAGGAGATCGTCCTCGTGGGCCATTGTGTGTTGGATTAGCTGGCGCACGTCGGCGAACCCGTTGCCGGCCACGAACGCGCGCATGGCCACCGCCTGGTTGGCCACCAGCAGGCGCCCCTTGGACTCCAGCGCCCGTTCGATATGGATCCAGTTCGCCGTGAGGTTCCTCTGTGAGATGCGCAGCTGCAGGATGACCGTGACCAGCACGACGGCAAGCCCCACCGCCCCCAGAGTGATGAGCGACGTGCGAACCAGCTTGGTCCGAAGGGGCGTCATGCCGGATCTCCGTTATCCAGATTCGACGCCGGCCACACCCACCGTTCAACACGGCGCGGCCTCGTCGGCATCGTGCCGCTTGCATCTGAGCGCGCCATCGGCACCACGATCTGGATCACGCTCCCCTACCGATGGGTAGTTTGATGGTGAACGTGGCTCCCTGGCTCACGGCACTGGCGCAAATCAGCAAGCCGCCGTGCTTGTTCTCCCGGGTTCCGTCCATTCCTTTGCCATTCCTCGCCGTAAGCGGATCCTATTTACGCGTTCGCGCGCAGCAGAGGTGCTGCGAAAGGCGCGCTCAAGCTAGTATCGTCACATGCGGCTCGGACATGAATGCCGGCGCTCGCACCTTTGGCTGCTGGCCTCAGGTGCGGGCCTTGGCGTTGACCACCACCCACTTGCCAGGACCCGGCCCGTCACGCTTGCCGCGGTGCCCCGGGGCAAGTCAGGCAGGGTTGGCCGGCTACTGGACGGTCAGCCCCAGGAAGCAGAAGTCGAAAGGCGTAGCGCTGGTGTTGCTACCTGGCACGAGAAGTTGTACCGACGTAATGGGAGTGCCAGATGCAAACGAGCTCCCACCATTGCTCCAGCACTGGGTGTTCAGACTCGCAAATGGAATCGTTTTCGTAGTAGCGCCAGTCGAGAGCGGCAGCTGGTAGCACCAATAGTCACTGCCATCAAAGAGCTGAAATCTCAGCGGAGACCCGCCATTGTTGACGTAGCTGACAGAAAATGTGCTGCCCGAGAGCACCAGCGGACTTGAAGATCCACTCGCGCCCGATGGGTCTTGGTTGACGCTGAATCCTGCATTGGCCCAGGAACTGTAGGTACCATTCATACCTACCGTGCCCGACGCGCAGAAAGATGTCGGTCCGTAGGTCAACGCAATCGAAGATCCGGAGCCGCCCTCAGCGGATGTGACGAATCCGGCCAGAATGGTCGTGCCCGCAGACACCTTCACATAGCCGCTGTCATTGATCGCAGGGGCACCGGGCGCTGTTGTCCCGCCGGTTGCTACGCTACCACCAACAGGCGAGCTGCCGCCGGTGGCTCTGGTTCCGCCGGCCGACGAGCCGCCTCTGTTCGTTGTCGCACCACCGACCGTCGAGGTTGCTCCCCCGCTTGCCGTGCGGCCTCCGCTGGAGATCGTCATGCCACCTGCGGACGAGGCGCCGCCGCTACCCGCGGTGCCAGTAGTCGCACCTCCCTTCGCCCCAGCCAGGCCAGGGGTTCCTCCGCTCGATGAGGGTCCCCCTGCCCCCCCCGCGCTCCCCTTGCCTGCAGCGCCCGCGGCGTTCCCGCCGCCCGATCCTGCCGCGCCCACGCCAATCTGTCCCCCGGTGTCAAGGGTGTCATCTGGCTCCGAGGGGTTTCCTGTGGAAGACCGGAGCGGAGTCCGCGCCGTGCAGCCCAACAAGAGCAGGGGCGCGAGTGCGTGCAGCGCGGCCAAAGTCCTGCAGGGACGCGGACCGAAACTGACAGGGCCGGTTTTGCGTCGGGGTGCGTTCATGAGTCCACCTCCACAAGACTAGGAGTCACACAAGCACCTGCGCGGGTCAACCTTTTGGGGCGGAGAGCCACGGGCACCGTAAGCGTGGTGGCCCCAGGGTAGCAGACGAGCACAGGCGTGGAATGGAACCCGTGTACCCGGGGAAGGCGGTCGCGGCACCCGGGCCGGCTGCGTTGACACGCTCCGGCTTGCCCAGGAAAACGGATCCACAACGACGCGGGTCCTGGTCTGATCGTCGATCTCGGGAAGCCTGAACCGTCTCTTGCCCCTCTAGACGGTGGTATCTTTTCCCATCTCGAGAACCGACACCACCCAACTAGGTCATGGAATGACGAAACCGGTCCTGCTCTCCATTCGAATCCCTGTCTGCCTTCTCGCCATTTGCGCGCTGGGATGTACCGGCGTTGTGCCTCCAAATTTCGGTGCTGCCGACGCTGTCGCGTCTGGCGGCCCGGGTGGCACAGGCGGCGCGGGCAGCACGAGCCTGGGAAGCTATGCCGGCATGGGAGGAGAGAGCGAAGACGCGGGAATATCGGTCGGCGGTGGTGCGATCACGACCGGGGGGGTGGGTGGAGGCTCCGGTGGCGCGGGCGGCCAGCCCTCGGCCGGCGGCAGCGTCGATGAGAAGACAGATGCCCCCGCCGGGGCAGGTGGAACGATCGGCACGGGCGGGGCTGGCGGCACGACTGCAGCTGACGCCCCCAGGGCCGCAGGTGGCACGGACGCCATCGATGCGCCCGTGCTTGTTGGTGGTGCCAGCGGCGGTGGCCAACCGGTGATCGATGCACTCGTCGATAGCCGCGCGGGCGGCGCAATCGCCCTAGGTGGTGCGACGACAACCTCTGGAGGAACGACGAGCACGGGTGGGACTGCCGGAAGCGGAGGCTTCGTCGGCACGGGTGGCTCCCTGGGCACAGGTGGAACGGTGGCGGTCTGCCAGGAAGGCGCCACTCAGTGTTCGACCAACGGCGTTCAGACTTGTACGAATGGACAGTGGAGCACGGTTGTCGCGTGCGGGGCACATCAGACCTGTACTGGGCCGAGCGGGACAGCCAAATGCACGTGCAAGACGGATCCCGTGTGCAGTTCACTCGGAGGTACGTGCACCAGCGGATCGACCCTGGCCTCCTGCTCGCAAGATTCGCAGGCCTGCTTCTACCAATCATCGGCTGCCACTTGTACCAATGGAGCTTGCAGCGGCGCCGCCGGTGCGGCATCGTGCTGCACAAACGCTGGTGCGGCTGGGATGACGTGTCTGTCGAGTACGAGCCTTCAGACATGTACCGTCGGGACCAATGGCTGCACCGTCTGCACCACCTCGACATGCACCAACGGAGCCTGCGGTGGCGCGGCTGGCTCGGCATCCTGTTGCACGAACGCTTGTACGACTGGGGCAACAGCGTGTTTTTCGGGCACGAGCCTCGGGACGTGCACGCTTGGAGCTAACGGTTGTACTGCGATCACAGCCACCACAACCTGTTCAACTGGGCTGGTTTGCGGGCCCCAGGTAACCTGCTTCGATCCCAACTGGGTCGGGTGGCCGATGCCCAATAGTCAAGCGGACGTGACCGCTGGCGCACCCAACCTCGAGAGCTACACGGACAACAACGACGGCACGGTCACCGACAACGTCACCGGCCTTATGTGGCAGCAGGCAGTATCGACCGCGACCAAGTACACCTGGTCGCAGGCGGTTGCCACCTGCCCGACGCTGGCCCTCGCCGGCCACAGCGACTGGCGCCTCCCGTCGATCATCGAGCTTGTGTCCATCGTGGACCTCGGGCAGGTCATCCCAAGCATCAACGGCACATATTTCCCCTCGACGCCGGCGGCTTCGTTTTGGTCCTCGACTGCGGTGGCCGGATCAGCATCCAAGGCGCGGTACGTCACCTTCTATAGCGGCGGCGCGGAGAGCTGGGACGTATCCTCTCCGTATAACGTTCGTTGTGTGCGGGCGGTCGCCTCGCCAACCCCGGCTGACGCCAGCGCTCCGGCCGGACAGTACGTTGTGACCGCTGGCGGAACCGGCAGCGGAACCGTCTACGACACGAAGAGCAAACTGACCTGGCAACAGACTCCCCCGACTCCCTATTCTTGGGCTGACGCCAAAACCTACTGTGCCAGCCTAGGCGCGAGCCTTGGAGGCACAGGCTGGCGCCTTCCGACAGGCAAGGAGCTACAGACCATCGTCGACTACTCGCAAGCGAGCGCTCCTTTGATGGACCCGAACGCTTTTCTACCCGGGACACCCAGCTGGTTTTTCTGGTCTGCCTCTGTGGTGGCCGACTCGACGTCCAACGCGACGGGGGTCTCTTTCTACGACGGCACTACGGGCTACGACGCCATGACCAGCAAGAACGATGTTCGTTGCGTGCGCTGAGGGCAGCCATTCCATCGTTCGACTTTCTGACGATCTTCTACCTGCAAGAGAGCTCGGCCAAAATCTACATGCTGGACCATACGGTGAGATAGCCTCGCACCCGAAGCTGGACTGGCAATAGGGAGGCTCCGCCCGGTATGGACAATCTGGCTCGTCCTTGGTTTCGTCTCCGCGCTGTCTGGGACCGAACCGTCCACGCCTGCCGCACTTCTTTGCACTCGCATCCGCGCGCGATGGGGGCCTTGGCGATCGGCGCGCTGGTCTTGGCGGCCTATTTCCCCGCGCTGGGCGGGGGCTTCGTCTGGGACGACGACGACAATGTGACCAACAACTTCACGCTGAGGAGCGTGGACGGATTGCTTCGCATCTGGAGCGACCTGCTGGCCAACCAGCAATACTACCCGCTGACCCACACCAGCTTCTGGGTGGAATACCGGCTCTTCGGCCTGAACCCCTTCCCGTACCACCTCGACAACATCCTCTTGCATGCGGGCGTCGCGTTCCTGTTTTGGCGCGTGTTGCGCGCCCTTGCAATTCCGGCGGCGTGGCTTGCTGCCGCCTTGTTTGCCGTTCACCCCGTGCACGTTGAGTCGGTAGCGTGGATCACCGAACGCAAGAACGTGCTTGCGGGCGTCCTCTATCTTGCGGCCGCTTTGGCCTTCTTGCGTGCCGCCGGGATTGGCGTAGCTCCCGCCCAAGGCCAGCGCCCGCTGGTGCGACCGTCGCTTTGGCGCGCGCTGGCCCTCTTGCTTTTCGGCCTGGCGCTGCTGAGCAAGACCGCGGTTGCCACCTTGCCTGCGGCTCTGCTGGTCGTGCTGCTGTGGAAACGACCGCGGGGTTGGAGACGGTCAGCCGCTGCGTTGGTCCCCTTTTTCGTGCTGGGAGCGCTCGCCAGCACCATCACAGCGTGGATCGAGCAGACCCATGTGAACGCCGACTGGACCTATCCTTGGCTGGACCGGTTCCTGATTGCGGGCCGGGCTTTTATCTTCTATCTGGGCAAGCTACTTTGGCCAGCGGAGTTGATGTTCGTGTACCCGCGCTGGCACATCGACGGGGCCGTCTGGTGGCAGTATGTCTTTCCTGCTGCGGTTGTGCTGGTCCTTGCCGCGGCGATCAGACTCGGCCGCCGGGTCGGCTGGGGTCCTCTGGTGGCGTTGTCTTGCTACACCTTGACCATCGCGCCGGCACTGGGATTCTTCACCGTCGCCTATCACCGATTTTCCTACGTCCAGGATCATTTTCAGTACCTGGCCAGCATGGGCCCGATTGCTCTTTGCGCCTCGGCCCTATGGGCGCTGACCAGACGGTTCGGGCGCCGGCCGATCCCTGCCGCTCGCTTGGTCGCGGGGCTCTTGCTCGCACTGCTTGCGGCCCGTAGTGCACGTCAGTGCGCTGCCTTTCACGACTATGAGGCGCTCTTCCAACACACCCTGCAAAGAAACCCCGACGCCTGGATGGCCGAGTTCAATCTGGCGGTCTACGCGAAGGACCACGGCCGGCCTGACGAAGCCATCGGCCATTACCAGGCAGCCATCCGCATTGCGCCGACTGAGCCCCAGCAGCACAACAATCTTGGGGCGGTGTTGTTGCGGGTGGGTCGAAGCGCCGAGGCGGTCGAGGAGCTGAAAGTCGCCGTGCGACTGCTGCCCAGAAACGCCAGTGTGCGGGCGAACCTCGCAGCTGCGTTGAAAGCCAATGGGCGTCCAGCCCAGGCCATCGCTGTTTGGAAAGAGGCGCTTCGGCTTCATCCCGGCTGGGCCAAGGTGGAGCGAATGATTGCCGAGACCTATGCCAGCGCGGCTGGTGACGGGCAACAGGCGGTACCCTAGCCAGGGTCCGGGATACACCACGCGCCTGGCATGGGCGCGTAGGCACTCCGGCGTGCACGGTATCGCATTCACAGACTGACGACCTGGGGATAGTCTGGGTCATCACGCCTGTGTCGTAGGGCGAGGCGAAACGGGCCCTGTCTTGCCAACCAAGCGGCCACTCAGCCCGGGCCCGCAGGCGAGATTTCGGGGCACATTCTCAGCCCGAGTATTTCTTCAGTTTCTCGCGCGGGAGTGCAAGGAATTGTCGACACGGTCGCCTCCGGTTGGTGGAACGGGATCACGGCTCCCTGCGGTGGCACCGATAGCTTCGGCAACGATCTGGGCGTTCTCTACTGTGTGGCCGTCCCCTGACCCCGAGGATACATCTGTTCCG